>Ga0209577_10006557_pt1 | contig 10755 bp, 11 predicted proteins | sample GraSoiAngelo_109_FD_185874 | JGI IMG/M metagenome (GOLD analysis project Ga0209577, IMG submission 185874) | Grasslands soil microbial communities from the Angelo Coastal Reserve, California, USA - 14_0903_12_20cm (SPAdes) (version 2) | ecosystem: Environmental > Terrestrial > Soil > Grasslands... | reverse complement strand
GCGCGGCCGCGTGGTCGGCTCTCGCCGCCGCGCGCCGCATCGCGAGCTGGCTCGTCCCGCAATCGCTCGCCGCGAGGTGAGCTCCCGCTGCGCTCACGCGCCCGCGCTCGCCAGATGCTCGACGATTCCCCGCGCGTAGTGCTCCGGCCAGGGCGTGGGTGAGCCGGTCCGCGTGTAGTCCTTGTCGAGCCCGACGAGCAGCCACACGAGCTCGCTGCGGACGGGCGCCGTGCCGATGATCTGAGGCAGCTCGGAGTGGTCGATCAGCCAGTCCGCGTACCACGACGCCCAGTCGGGGTCCTCGCCGTCGACGATCCGGAACACGAGGTGGTGCGTCTCGCTGGCCTCCCGCAGCAGCGCGGCGATCCTGCTCGTGCGGTCATCCACGCCGCCAGTCTCGCATCTCGCTTGCGTCGAGGCCTCGCTCTCGCCCTGACAGCAGCCCGGCGGACGGCGCGATAGCGTCGTGTCCTCGGCAGTGCCGAACCAGCTCGAGGTGACCGATCGATGGCGAGTAAGGGCAAGCAAGGTGTGAGCGCGACCGGAGCCGATTCGATCGCACGGTTTCTCGAGCATGCTCGGATCGCGTACGAGCTGGTGGAGCACGAGCCCGTGATGAGCGCGGCGGCCGAGGCCCGCGTCGCGGGTCGCTCGCCGGATGAGGTCGCGAAGACGGTTGTGCTTCACGACGGCGGCGCGTACGTGATCGCGGCGATCCCCGCTTCACGCCGGCTTGATCTGCACAAGCTCCGCGAGCTGTTGGGCGCGACGCGGCAACTTCGGCTCGCGAGCGAGGATGAGATCGCGCGCGACTTCCCGGCCTTCGAGGTGGGCGCGGTGCCGCCGTTCGGCCCCGTGGTGCCGGCCGCGGAGGTGATCGACCGCGACCTGGTGGCGCACGAGCGGATCCTCTGCGCGGCTGGCGACCATCGCCACTCGGTGCTCGTCGACCCGCGCGAGATCGTGCGCATCACCGCCGCCACGACCGCCGACATCAGCGAGGACTGATTGCCGCGCGAGGCGCCGGGCGTGCACGGCTCTGCGGACTCGCCCACACCAGGCGACGGGCCGGGCGATGACCCGGGCCTGCTGAGCCCGGCGCAGACGTCGCTGCTGATCGACCAGTACGAGCTGGCGATGGCGGCGAGCTACCTCGAGCGCGGAATGAACGGGCCGGCGATCTTCGAGCTATCCGTGCGCGAGCTGCCTCCCGGGCGCGACTGGCTGCTGCTCGCCGGCCTCGGCCCGGCGCTGCGCTTGGTTGGCGAGATGCGCTTCGCGGAGACGGAGCTGGACTACCTGCGCTCGATCGGCTTTCGCCCAGCGTTGCTGCGGTTTCTGGAGCAGTTTCGCTTCAGCGGCGAGATCGCGGCGATTCCTGAGGGAACGGTCGTGTTCGCCGGGGAGCCATTGGTGCGCGTGACCGGGCCGCGGGTGGAGGCGCAGCTGCTGGAGACGCTGCTGCTCAACCAGATCAACTTCCAGACCACGATCGCCACCAAGGCGGCGCGCGTCGTGCTAGCTGCAGGCGGCGGCGAGGTGGGGGCGGGGAAGCGGGTGATCGACTTCTCGGCGCGTCGCGACCACGGTGTGGACGCGGCTATGAAGGCGGCGCGCGCCGCCGCGATCGCGGGCATCCTCGACACCTCCAACGTGGCCGCCGCGATGCGCTACGGCATGAGGCCGGTGGGCACGATGGCCCATTCGTATGTGATGTCCTTCGCCGACGAGCAGCAGGCGTTCGAGACCTTCATGCGGGACACCCCCGAGAACGCGATCCTGCTGGTGGACACGTACGACACCATCGAGGGGGTTCGCCACGCGACCGCGGCCGCGCGCGCGGTCCAGGTGCCCTTGAAGGGGGTGCGGATCGACTCCGGCGATTTGCTGGCGCTTTCGCGCGCCGCCCGCGAGCTACTCGATCAGGCCGGCATGCAGGACACCGCGATCGTCGCGAGCGGCGATCTGGAAGAGCGCCAGATCTCCACGCTCGTCGACGCCGGCGCGCCGATCGACACCTGGGGCGTGGGCACCGAGCTCGGCACGAGCCGCGACGCTCCCGCGCTCGGCGGCGTGTACAAGCTCGTCGCCGACGCCGCGGCGGACGGCGGTTGGCGGCCGGCGTGCGCTCCCCCGCCAAGGCGACGATTCCCGGTGCCAAACAGGTGTTCCGAACCTATCGCGGCGAGCGCATGTGTGGCGATCTCGTGGCCGAGGCGTGCGAGCGTCCGGCCGGGCAGCCGCTGCTCGAGCCCTTCATCGTGCGCGGCGAGCTGGTGCGGCGCGAGTCGCTCGCCGTGATGCGGGAGCGTGCGCTGCGGAACCTCGGGGCGCTGCCTCGGGAGCTACGGCGGGTCGCGGATGCCGGATCGCGCACGCTCTACCCCGTCAGCTACTCGCCCGACCTGCTGCGGCTCCTCCCCAGCAGTCGCCCCTGAGCCTCGATGTGCAAACCTCCGCGAACGAGCGTCCCTGCGTCCAACAGAAGGAGCGTCCATGCCCGCTACTCCGAAACGCGCTACGCGACAGACCCCTAAACGGAAAGCCTCGCCGACCAAACGGAAAGCCTCGCCGGCTAAACGGAAAGCCTCCTCGCGCCCGAGGACGCTCGCCAAGTCCACCGCTCGGGGGGGAGCCAGCGCGACGGCGCGGGCGCGCCACGAGCGGAACAGGCGGGCGCTCGATCGCATCAAAAAGACGCTTGACGTCACCCAGAAGGAGATGACCGCGATCCGTGGCAGCCTCGAGACAGGTGGCAGGGACCTCCGCAAAGACGTCGTCAAGCTGCTGCGGGATGCGCGCCGCGAAGTCGAGAAGATGAACAAGGCCGTGCTGCGCGACGTCGAACGGGTCCAGAAGGACCTCGCCACGGCCGCCAAAGCGAGCAGGCAAAAAGCGCCGGCGCGCAAACCGCGCCGTCGCCCCACTGCTCGTGGAGGGCGCAGCCGGGCCGCCTGAGTCGACCGCCAGCTCTCCAGCGCGCCGCCGCCCGGCGGCGGGCTCGGGCAGGTTCGCGCGCTGCGAGGCCGATCAGTCCGCGCCCTCGCCGGCGCGACCCGGAGGCGTCTCCGCCGGAGCCCGCTCCGGTGAGCCGCCCGCGCCCGGGGAGCCCTCGCGTGCGCCCGCGTCCCCTTGCGCCGGGTTCAGGTTCTCGACGTAGGCCTGGACCTTTCCCCCGGCCTTGGTGATCTGCTCGTGGTAGCGGCCGCCGGTCTGCTGGTCGGCGGCCGCCTCGGCCTTCTCCACCGCCGTGCGGATCCGATCCTTGTGCTCGGCCGCGCTCTCTTTCGCCTTCTCGCCGAGGTCCTTGAGCTTGTCCGATATGTCCATCGCTGCCTTCCTTTCGCCTACGCCTCGACGAGCACGCGCCCGACGCCGTCGGCCACGCACACGGGCTTCTCGCTGCCCTCGGTCTCGAGCGTGTATCGCGTGACGACCTGATGCCAGCCCTCGCCCAGGTCCGCGATCTCGACGATCTGGGCGTAGCAGCGCACCCTCGCTCCCGCCAGCACCGGAGCCGGGAAGCGGACCTTGTTCCAGCCATAGTTGATGCCCAGCCTGAAGCCGCTCCACTCGCTCAGGTCTTTGCGCATGCCGTCGATCAGCGACAGCGTCAGGTTGCCGTGGGCGACCGTGGTCCCAAACGGGCTCTCGGCCTTCGCGCGCTCCACGTCGACGTGGATCCACTGGTGATCGCCCACGAGCTCGGCGAACGCGTCGATCATCGCCTGGGTCACCTCGCGCCACTCGCTCGGGCCCACGACCTGGTCCTTGAGTGCCCGCACGTCGTCGATCCCGCGGGCGACCGACTTGGGCATGCTCGCGCTAAGCGCCACCGCTGTCTCCTTCCGGGCTGCCTTGACCTCCGCGAGCAGCTTACGAAAGTCCGCCGCTTTCGGCCCCGCGCAGGGCGGCTCGCAGCGGCTCGGCGCGATTGCACAGCCACCCCCAGCTCGCCCGACGGAGCGTCGCGGGCGACGATCGAGTAGCTGCCGCGGCGCATGGGGGCTGGATCCTCTCACCCGCAGCGCGCAGGACGGCGCGCCAGCGGGAGATCGATCGCCTCGCCGGGCCGGCGCGAGGCGGGTATAACGCGAGCGCGCCACGCGCCTGACGCGAATCTCCTGTCGCCGTACTATTACCAACTGCTCGACCAGGCGCCAAAGAGGCGAGGCGAGGAGTACCGCGCCCGGCGCCACGATGAGTACCCACACAGCTGAAGCGGTCGGGCTCGGCCGCGCCTCGCGCGCGAGCCCAGTTAGCTAGGAGCCCGCGCAGGGCATCTGTGAGGGGTCGGCGCGCGCACGCTCGCGCAGCTGGAGGAGGACCTGGGAGCGTTCGAGCTCGAGCTCGGCGCCGATCACCGCACGCGGCTCGAGGATGCGAGCGCGATCGAACCCGGCTTTGCGCACGAGCTGCTCGTCCGGCGCGGGACGATCCTCGCCTCCGCTCCCAAGGGCAAGGCTCGCGCGCGGGCGAACGCCAGCTAGCCTGGCTGCTGGCCACACCGACAGGAAGGAAGCTTTGGCAGCCAACGCCCCGGTTCAGCTGGACCGCCGCCGCATCCGCGAGCTCACCGAGCGCGAGCGGGCTGCGCTCGACGCGCGCACGCAGGGCTCGCGCGCGATGTACGAGCGCGCGCGCCAGTCGCTGAGCGGCGGCGTGGCCTCGAGCTATCAAGCCCGCGACCCGTGGCCGATCTACCTCACGACCGGAGAGGGTCCGGTCGTCCACGACGTCGATGGCAATCGCATGTGGGACTTTCACAACGGGTTCGGGTCGATGGTGCAGGGGCACGCGCACCCCGCGATCGCAGAGGCCGTTAGCCGGCGGGTCGGTCTCGGCACGCACTTCGCCGCGACCACCGAGGACGGCGTGGCCGTCGCCGAGGAGCTCAAGCGCCGCTGGGGTCTGGGGCGGTGGCGCTTTCTCAACTCCGGCTCGGAGGCCACGATGGACGCGATCCGCATCGCGCGCGGCTACACCGGGCGCGAGGAGATCATCAAGATCTTTGGCTCCTACCACGGTCATCACGACGCCGTCATGGTGTCGATCGGCGTCGAGTATGAGCGCATCGGCGACCGAGAGAACTACGCCTCGCTGCCCTACGGGGCGGGCATCCCGCAGGCGATCGCCGCCCTCACGATCCCCGTGCCGTTCAACGACGCGGGTGCGATGGAGCGCCGCATCGAGCGCCTCGAGGCCGAAAGCCGCAAGCCCGCCTGCGTGATCATGGAGGCGGCGATGATGAACCTCGGCGTGGTGCTCCCCGAGCTGGGCTACCTGGAGGACGTTCGCGAACTCACCCGCCGCCACGAGATCGTGCTCATCTTCGACGAGGTCAAGACCGGACTGGCAATCGCCGCGGGCGGGGCGACCGAGCGCTTCGGCGTCACGCCCGACATGGTCACGCTCGCCAAGACGCTCGGCGGCGGGCTTCCCGCGGGCGCCGTCGGCGGCGCCGAGGAGGTCATGAGCGTGGTCGAGGACGGCACCGTGTACCAGGTGGGCACCTACAACGGCAATCCCCTGGGCATGGCGGCGGCCCGCGCCAGCCTGACGGAGGTGCTGACGCCCGAGGCCTACTCCCACCTGGACGAGCTCAACGAGCGCATCTGCTCGTGCTGCCAGGGGGTTATCGAGCGCTACGGCCTACCCGGCTACGCGATCGGCGTGGGTGCCAAGGGGTGCGTCACGTTCGCGCCGAGCAAGGTGGTCGACTACGAGACCTTCAAGGCCCACCAGGACAGCGAGCTGACCGAGCTGGCCTGGCTCTACAGCATGAACCGGGGAATCTTCATGACGCCGGGCCGCGAGGAGGAGTGGACGCTGTCGGTAGCGCACACCCACGCCGCGATCGACGCCTACGTGCAGGTGTTCGAGGAGCTCGCGAGCGAGCTGACCGCGTGAGGTCGCGCTGGACCAGGGTTTGATCGCCGCGGGTGGGCGCTCAAGCGCGGGCGCGCACCGTGTCGATTCGAAGGACACCCAGCCATGAGGATCAAGCTGATCTCCGCCCTGACGGCGCTCGCGCTGAGCGCCGCGCCCGCCGCCGAGGCCCTCGCCGCAGCCCCCGACCAGAACCACGGTCTCAGCGGAACCGCGCTCTACGACGCGGGCGTGTATACCGCGTACTGCCCCGGGCGGCGTGCGCCGCGCGCGCGCCACCATGCCCGCTCCAGCGGCCAGCAGGTGGAATCGTCGAGCCAGCCGGGGGTCGAACCCGACGGCGGGCAGGGGGTGGAAGCGTCGAGCCAGCAGGGCTCTGCGGCGCCCACCGCCGCCGCCGCGAGCACGAGCGAGGCCGGGTGGCCGGCGAAGGAATGCCTGAAGATGGACAAGGGCCAGGCGGGCCGCAGCCACACGCTGGTCGGGCTCAACGGCGTGCACAACTGGCTGCTCGGCGGCTACGGCGACGACACGATCATCGGCGGCAACCGCGGCGATGTCATCTGGGCCGACTACCACCCGAGCGGGCAGCCGCGCACGCAGACGGCGACGATCCGAGCGGGCGACGGCCGCAACGTGATCTACGCCAACGACACGCGCAACTACGTCTGGACCGGCGCGAACCCGCGCACGGTCGTGCACGCGCACGTGTCGGGCATCTCGGGCGTGATCCACTGCCAGTCGCCGGGCATCGTCGTGTACCTGAGCACGGTCAGCCAGCGCCACTTCAAGCTCGACGGCTGCAGGCACATAAGCCATTACAGCGTCGGCTACTGAGATGAGCGGCCGCGTGCCCTTTGCGCGTGCGGCGGCGAAGGTGGCATCATGCAGCCAAAGCGCATACAGGGAGGAGCGGGAGATGTACGACCACGTGATCATCGGCGGCGGGTCGGCGGGCTGCGTGCTCGCCGCTCGGCTCTCGGAGGACCCGGACACGCGCGTGCTCCTGCTCGAGGCCGGGCCGCCTGACACGAACGACCTGATCCACATCCCCGCGGCGTTCAGCGCGCTGTTCCGCACCGAACAGGACTGGGATCACTCCACCGTGTGGGAGCCGCAGCTGCACAACCGGCGCATCTACCTCCCGCGCGGCAAGACGCTCGGCGGCTCCTCGTCGCTCAACGCGATGATCTACATACGCGGCAACCGCGCCGACTACGACGAGTGGCGTGACGAGCTCGGCTGTCCCGGGTGGGGGTTCGATGAGCTGCTGCCCTACTTCAAGCGCGCCGAGGACAACGAGCGCGGCGCCGATGAGCTGCACGGCGCCGGTGGGCCGCTGTCGGTCACCGAGGGCCGCGCCCGCACGCCGATGGCACCCCTCTTCCTGCAGGCTGCCGAGGCGTACGGCCTGCACGCCAACGAGGACTTCAACGGCGCCTCACAGGAGGGCGTGGGCTGGTACCAGGTGACCCACCGCAACGGCGCGCGCGCCAGTGCCGCGGTCTGCTACCTGCACCCTGTGATGGAACGGCCGAACCTGGAGGTGCGCACGCGCTGCCACGTGCTGAAGCTGCTGTTCGAGGGCGCGCGCGCGGTCGGCGCGGCCGGCATCGACGGCAGCGGCGAGCCGTTCGAGGTGCGCGCCGAGGGCGAGGTGATCGTCTCCTGCGGCGCGTATGACTCGCCCAAGCTGCTGATGCTGTCGGGCATCGGCCGTCCCGAAGAGTTCGAGCTGCTGCAGATAGAGCTCGTCGCGGAGTGTCCCGAGATCGGGGCCAACCTGCAGGACCACCCGAACGCGGGGTGCGTGTGGCTGACCGAACGCGAGGACAGCCTGTTCGGGGCGCTCAACGACGAGAACCTGGTCCGCTTCCAGCGCGGCGAAGGCCCGCTCACGTCGAACGTCGCCGAGGTCGGCGCCTTTCTGCGCACGCGCGAGGGGCTCGAGGCGCCCGACGTCCAGCTGCACTTCGCCGCGGCGATGTTCGCTGCCGAGGGGCTCGTCCCCGCCGACGCCCACGGGCTGGCGTGCGGGGCTTGCGTGCTGAAGCCGCGCAGCCGCGGCTACGTCGCGGTCGGCTCGCCCGACCCCACGGCCAAGCCGATCATCGTGCACAACTACTACGACGAGCCAGACGACCTGCGCACGGCGATCGATGGCACGCGCGCGGTGATGGAGATCGCGCGCCACAGCCCGCTTGCGGAGTGCATCAGCGCCCCGCTGTTCGCGCCCGCGTCCGAGTCCGACGCGGACATCGAGGCGCACATCCGGGCCACGACGCAGACGCTGTACCACCCGGTCGGCACCTGCCGCATGGGCTCGGATCAGACGTCCGTGCTCGACACCGAGCTGCGCGTGCGCGGCGTGGAGAGGCTGCGGGTGGTGGACGCCTCGGTCATGCCGACCGTGCCGCGCGGCAACACCAATGCGCCGACGATCGCCATCGCCGAGCGGGCGGCCGATCTGATCCGCGGCGTGGAGCCGCTGGCCGCCGCCGCACCGAGGGCGGCCACCGCCGCGGCCTGAGCGTGGCCGGTCACCCGGAGATCAGTCCGGTTCACCGCAGCGTGGACCTACTCGTGGTAGCCACGCTCGGCTGCGCAGGTCTGACCGCCCACGAGCTGCGCAGCGCACGGGTGGTCCACTTCCTGCAGGTCGCCCAGCGCCCCGGCCGGCTGGGCGACGTGGGCGAGCGCTGAGGAAAGCCAGGTTCAAGTCCGATCAGTCGGCATGGAAACGCGCGGACCCACCATCCTTTGGCACATCGAGGTGTCGCACTTCAGCGAGAAGGCGCGCTGGGCGCTCGAGCACAAGGCGGTCCCGCACGAACGCCGCACGCCCCTGCCGAGCCTGCACATCCCGCTCGCGGCGTGGCTCACGCGCGGGCGAGCCGTGACGCTTCCGATCCTCGAGCTGGAGGGCGTGCGTACCGCGGATTCCTCGGCGATCATCGCCGCGCTGGAGCAGCGCTTCCCGGACCCTCCCCTGTATCCCGCCGACGACGCCCTGCGCCGACGCGCGCTCGAGCTCGCGGACTGGTTCGATCGGGAGCTCGGCCCGCACAGCCGGCGACTGGTCTTCCATGAACTCAACCGCGATCCGGAGCGTCTCGCGCAGATCGCGGCGCGCGCGGCACCCGGCCTGGTCGCCCGGCTGGGCCGGGCAACCGTGCCCTACAGCCGGGCGTTCACAGCCCTGCGCTACGGGGCTGGCAGCAGGCGCGCGGCCGAGCATGCGCGCGCGAAGATCCTCGCTGCGATGGCGCGGCTGGAGGCGGAGCTCGGCGATGAGCAGTACCTGGTCGGCGGGCGCTTCACCGTCGCCGATCTGACCGCGGCGAGCCTCTTCTACCCGCTGGTGCGGCCGCCGGAGGCGCCGGCCGTGGTCGATGCGATGCCGGAGCCCTTCGAACGCTTCCGCGCGACGCTGGAGGGCCGGCCTGGGTATGCGTGGGTGCGCGAGACGTTCCGCCGCCACCGGCGCGCGCGGGCGCCAGTGGCGGCCGACGCACACGAGCAAGGAGCGGTCGGTGCGATCTCGCGCGCCTGACGAGGTGCCCGAGGGAGGCGCCCCGCTGGCGCGGGGAGGCAGCGCTGGCCGCCGCCGCGGGACATCGACTCGCTGCGTGGCACGCAAGCGAGGGCGCGCGCGCCGTCGTCGCCACGACGCTGCTCGCGCCGCTGGCGTGGTGACGCGTGCGGGGGATCGCCTGACCCCCCGGCTCACCTAGCGCGGGCGGCGGGCACCCCGTAGCGCGGGCAACGCTCGCAGGGCGGGCGGGTGCGGGGGCGTGAGAGAGTTCGCGCCATCCGCCAGACCGCGAGCACCGACGGCCGATGAGCGGCCGGTCAACGGCGCGAGGGCCCGCGCGCCGGCGCGCGCCGGCACGGAGACGCCGGCATCACGCCGAGCGCTTCAAACATGGCCGGGCCGAGGGGCTCGGCGTGATCGGAGGCCTGTCCGCGCTCAGCCTGGACGCGCTCTCGAGCGTCGCCTACGGCCCGGAAGCGATGATGCTCGTGCTGGTCGCCGCGGGCACCGGAGCGCTGAGCGCGACCCTCCCGCTGACGCTCGTGATCACGGGGATGCTGGTCCTGCTCGTGCTCTCCTATGGGCAGGTGATCGCGGCGCACCCGGACGGGGGTGGCGCGTACGCGGTCGCCAAGCAGGAGCTCGGGCGGCGAGTCAGCCTGCTCGCGGCCGCAGCGCTGTTCGTCGATTACGTGCTCACCGTCGCCGTCAGCCTGGCGGCCGGCGCGGCCAGCCTGGGCAGCGTCTTCCCCGCGCTTTCGCACCACCTGCTGCTCGCGTCGCTGGCGGGGCTCGCGCTGCTCGCGACGGTGAACATGTTCGGCATCACCGAGTCGGCAAGGTTGCTGATGCTGCCGACGGCGGTGTTCATCGTGAGCGTCCTCGCGGTGATCGTGGTCGGGCCCTTTCACGCGCACCCGGTCGCGTTGATCGGGACCGCCGAACGCTTCCCCGTCAGCAGCGCGCTAGGCGTGGTGCTGATCCTGAAGGCGTTCGCGGCGGGCTGCTCGGCCGTGACGGGGGTCGAGGCGATCGCCAACGGCGTGCCCCAGTTCCGGCCCGACCGCGTGCGCAACGCGCAGCGGACGGAGATCAGCCTGGGGGTGCTGCTCGGGGTGATGCTGGTCGGGCTGGCGATCCTGATCCGCTCCCACCACGTCGTCCCCCGCGGCGGCGTGACGATCCTCGCCCAGCTGACCGCAGGCGCGTTTGGGACGGGCTGGGCGTTCTACGTCTCCAACCTAGCGGTCACGCTCGCGCTCGCGCTGGCGGCGAATACGAGCTTCGGCGGGCTGCCCGTGCTGATGAGCCTGCTCGCGCGCGACCACAGG
>Ga0209577_10006556_pt1 | contig 10755 bp, 7 predicted proteins | sample GraSoiAngelo_109_FD_185874 | JGI IMG/M metagenome (GOLD analysis project Ga0209577, IMG submission 185874) | Grasslands soil microbial communities from the Angelo Coastal Reserve, California, USA - 14_0903_12_20cm (SPAdes) (version 2) | ecosystem: Environmental > Terrestrial > Soil > Grasslands ... | reverse complement strand
GATGCAATCCCCGTCGTAGAGGTCTCGCATTCGCACAAACGGCGCCTCCAGCGCCAAAACCAGGTCCAGGTGCAGGTCTGTCCTGGTCTCCATCCGAAACGGCACCATCTCCACACCATCCCCATGGCTTAGGAGCCGGCTCCACGCTCTATAGAACCGCAAAGGCGGCCTATAGACCAGAACTTCGTATACCGTGGAATCTCCTACCCATCTGGGTAAGCGATCCACACGGGCTACGTACTCCAGATCGTGCCGGTCCCTCGCCAGGTGGATGATGGGGAAATCCGGGTGCCGCTGGAGGTACCGCTGCTCCCGACGTGCGGAACACCTGCGGTGTAAGCGTGCGATGCTGCGGTCTCTTGTTGGTGTCATCGCGTTCACAATACAACTGACGAGTTCAAACTGAGGACTGCGATACATACGACTGGAAACGAAGAACACCGAAACAAGTCGGAACCCTGTGCAGACGCGAATGAACTCACCGCGACTAACACAGAAGGTCAAGCGAGGTGATTGACTGTCCTGCGCGAGGCCAAACTCGATCTCCGCATAAAGGAATGCAGTCCCCAGACGCAAGAATGGAATGCAGTCTTCAAACAGTGTAGCCAGGTTATTGAACGCAGTGACCCAGCCAAACAGAAAGGAAAGGCGGCGGCTTGTGCTCCATCTTTATCTTAAGATTTCATATAAATTGACGCCCATCTGAATACTGCGACACTTGTTCTCGTCTCTTGGCAGCGTGCGTGATATTAATAATGAATTCTAATAGTGCCTGTTTGTGTACATCGCGTCCATTTTCGACTTGTACCTGTGTGGCCCCCAGACGTAAGTATAATTTGTCTCTCATCAAACGTACGAAGGTTCCTAAACAGGGCGAAACTAAGTCAATTATTGTTTTGGACAATACAAAGCTGTGTGCAGCGAATAATAAAAATTTTATAAATTACCGCGCCTCACGTAAAGCTATTACAGCTACGGTAAATTTGGAAACCTCTTCTGATTCGAGTCAGGAAACAATAATTGACTTAGTTTCGGCGGAAAACGCGCCTTCACAAAATTGTGTTGATCCGAAAGACGCTTTAGATAAATATTTAAATGTAGATCCGGATTTTATTAGTAGCACGCAGCTAATGAATGCTGACTTAAAATTAATTAACGTGGAACAAAATTTAACTAATGAAAATTCTGTTAACGATCAACACAGCTTTGATTTTTTGAAGTGGTGTGATGCGGAATTGGACTCCCCAATTAATTGTGGTCAGGCCGTAGCGGCCACAATTAATGAACAAAATTTTAATATAATTGAAAACGCGATTCAGGAAATAAAAGCCACCGGTATAAAACAAAATTTAGATTTTATGGGTGATTTTTTTGACTCGCCGGTGGCTTCCGCGAGTAGTGTCACAACAATTTCACCGCCAAATTTTGATATTTCTGTAAATATAGAGGAGTTTTTTGGTCCGTGTGCTTGGGACACCGAATTTGTCGTTCCGCAACACAATTCAACAAATGTACGTGAAGAAAGGCAAATTACTACGGCTCAGAATGTGGCGTTAGACGCTGAAACCGATCTAACGCCAGATTTAAATGTTGAACAATTGTTGACTAATGCAGACAGTAGTGCCACAATTGTACAACAGAGTGTGGCACACAGTCCGGTACAAGTTAGGTCTGATAAGGTTTTTAATGAGGGACAACTAAATTCTAAATTAACTGTCTGCAGTCTCAGAACTAGAAAGTTTGGCAATTTATATAGAAAACAACAGCAGCAAGCTTTGAAAATGGGTATTGCTGCGGAATGTACGAGACGTAAATGGCTGAAATCTTTTAGGCAAGAACGAGCCCTCGTTAAAAAATTAAAAGCCTCATTGGGTGCAAATTAATTTTAATAACATTCAAAATTCAAAATTTCAAATATTTCAACGTTCGGCTCATATTTTTTTCCTTTATGGGCAAAGAGCAAGTCCACGTCCACGTCGTTTTGCCTGAGTAACGCCAAGAGACTTGCAACGGATTTTTGTACAAATTTATCGCGGTCATTGCTCTAAATTTATTTTATTTAATTAGTACGTTTAGTGGTCATTGTAGATTAGTTTAAAATATGTGTGTTACATCGTTTGAAATTAATTTTGAATTGTAATTAAATCTTGATGTTCTGGAAACAATAATTTGTACAAAAATCCCCCTTCTTTTCTTAACAGTTTGCAAATATAACAAGTAAATTGAATGTATGTTTCTATTATGTTAGTATAGCTACCAGCTTCAACATGTCCTCCGGGCTTGCATATTTTGTTTGTCGGCATTGTCAACGTGCCTTCACGAGGCTAGACAACTTAAAGCGACACCAAAAGACCGCTTGTGTGGAAAATAGGGCTACTGCTTCTTCCAGCGGTGTTGACAAGCGAGCGTTGTCCGGCGGTTCTTCGGACAGCGGTCCGGCCAAAACCCCAAAGCTCTGTGTGACCGCTCCGGAAGTTCTAACTTTCTGCGAGATATGTCGCATATCCGTTCCGCGTCGCAGTTATGTTGGTCATCTGAGAAGTAAGGCGCATAACGACAAAGCTTGCGGCCGACGAGATGATGGTGTGTCTATCGTCCAATCGGCGTTTCAATGCCGCCTTGCTACATACAGGGTGGAATCTACCTCTCAGGATGTGCACGTTCATGTGGAAACGTTCTTGAATGACATTAAAAATAAAGTCTTCACGTTGTTAAAGGAAGAAATCGAAAAACACGTTGCAATAAAGGTCAATTTTGAATTATATGGATTATATTACTTGGCAACTCAAGATTTGAGCGACATAAAATCACACAACACAAAAAATGAAATATTTACCCACTCGACGATATTAGAAGATATCTACCATGACTTGATTGTAACGTTAGACCGGAAGGCGGCAGAATTTCAGGAGCGGGAGTCGGGTAAGTTTCTTATCTTCGTTTTTTGTCTTTCGACTTATTTATACTTGTTTCCTCGTTGCAGGTTGGACGTTGGTACAATTTCTTTTTTTAGAAGTTCGTATCAATAAATACAACCCGATGCGGGCCGGTACCTACGTACCTACACCGAAACAAATCAGAGTAAGGGGCGGAGTCGTGAACGTCCAATCCAACGATTCCATGTGCTTCGCATGGGCTCTAACGTCAGCTCTGGTTCCACCCAGAGGTCCGGTATCCAGGCCGACCTCCTACGCCGCTGGAAGCGTATTAGACCTTAATATTTTCGATTTTACTGGTATGGTATTTCCTGTTAAATTAAAAGATATAGCTAAATTTGAAGCGCTCAACCCAGTTTCGGTCAATGTTTATGGACTTGATACTGTATATGAGAATAATTTACCAAAAATGCAAGTCGTTGGTCCTTTGTATTATACTAAAGAGAAAAAAAACGTTCATGTTAATTTATTGTTGATTTCCGACTTTGACGATATGAACCATCATTACTGCTGGATCAAAAATTTTTCCAGACTAATTTCAAGCCAAATTTCGAGACATTTCGGTGCCAAACACTTTTGTGACGGTTGTTTAATTTATTTCGACAATGCACAAAAATTGCTGATTCATCGTAGATATGATTGCAATAAAAAATTTACCCAGTTACCGCAAGCTACGCTTATAGCGGATAAATCAGGTAAACTGGTGCCCGCCAACGTTTTAAAATTTCAGAATTTTCAGAAACAGTTGCAAGTTCCGTTTGTGATCTATGCTGATTTCGAAACTTTGTTAAAACCGATACAAACGAGTGAACCAGACCCCGATAAGAAATTCACTATTAAAACTTGCGAACACGAGCCGCATTCCTTTGCTTACTATATTAAATGTTCATTTGACGAATCCTTATCCCAATTTAGAAATTATCGCGGTCCGAATGCGTCTAGCGTATTCATGGAGTTTTTGGACAACGACTGTCGAAATTTGTATAACGATCATTTAAAAACGGTTAAGCCCATGGTAGATCTCACTGCCGAACAAAATTATCTGTATGAAAATACTCCCTTCTGTCACATTTGTGAATTACCATTTGATGGTGATGATTTGAAAGTTAGGGATCATTGTCATCTCACAGGATCCTTCCGTGGTGCAGCCCATGCTCACTGTAATTTACATTATAAAATTGTCAACTTCGTTCCTGTATTCTTCCATAATTTGACTGGATACGATTCTCACTTATTTGTTAAGGAATTAGCAATGAATTATGAGAAGATAGACGTAATTCCTCTCAACAAGGAAAAGTATATTTCTTTCGGAAAACACATTCTAGTAGATAGAATACCTGACGTACATGGCAGAATGAAAAATGTGCATTTAAAAATACGATTTCTAGATAGCTATAGATTTCTACCGTTCTCTTTACAGACGCTGGCTGGTTACCTGTCAGATGAACAATGCGTTGAAGTCAGAAAATATTTTCCTGAGGCAAGTAAATTTGATTTAATTAGGCAGAAAGGCGTTTTTCCGTATTCATACGTGGATTCTTTAGCCAAATTAACCGAAACTTCCTTACCTCTTTACCGTGACTTTTACGACACCTTGCGAGGGACTAACATTTCAGAAGAGGACTACCGGCGTGCTTGTAATGTGTGGTCAAAATTTGAATGCAAGACGTTAGGGGACTATTCCGATTTATATTTGAAATCTGATGTTTTACTGTTGGCGGATATATTCCAAAATTTTAGAAAACAATCTTTGCAAAATTACAAATTGGACCCCTGCCAGTATTTCACGAATCCGGGATTGAGTTGGGACGCCATGCTTAAATTTACGTCGGTAGAGTTGGAACTCCTAACGGATGTTGATATGTATCACTTTTTTAAAGGAGGGATTCGAGGTGGAGTTAGTTCGTGCGTGAAGAGGGAATCCCTTGCTAATAATTCTTTCCTCGCTGATCATGATCCCGCTAAAACGGATTCCTTCATTCTTTATTTAGATGCGACGAACTTGTATGGTCACTCGATGACTCAGTACCTTCCCCAAAACAATTTCACCTGGTTGACTCCAGATCGGATTCTAAATTTCGATTGTCTATCGATTTCCGATACCTCTGATGTAGGGTATGTGTTGGAGGTTGATATAGAATATCCAGAAACTCTGCACGATGAACACAATGAGTTACCTTTTTGCCCAGAAAATATTTTACCGCCTAACGGTACCGCTAAGGGTTCAAAATTGATCCCAAATTTGTTGAATAAAGTGAAGTACGTAATTCATTATAGAAACCTCAAGCAATCCTTGCGATATGGATTGCGTGTTACAAAAACGCATAGAATTCTTCAATTTAACCAGTCTCCGTGGCTTAAAAAGTATATTGATTTTAATAGTGATTTGAGAAGTAAGGCTAACAATGAGTTTGAGAAATCTAATTACAAACTAATGAATAATGCGGTCTTTGGCAAGACTATGGAAAACGTGGATAACAGGGTATCTGTCAAACTTATTAGCCACTGGGCAAGACGAGGTCATGCTAAGGGGGTGGAAAATTATGTTGCACAGCCGCATTTTAAAAATGTTGCTATATTTACGGAAAATTTGGCTGCGGTGCAAATGGAAACGGTAAGAGTAGTATATGATAAGCCCGTGTATGTAGGATTTTCAATTTTAGACGTCTCTAAAACTGTTATGTATGACTTCTTTTATGGCTTTCTGAAAAAAAAGTACGGTGATGGGTGCAGTCTGCTGTATACTGATACTGATAGTTTAATTTTAGAAATCCAAACTAAAAATGTGTACGATGACATTCGACAAAATATTGATTTATTTGATACCTCCAATTATAAGTCTGACAATATTCATAATATACCTGTTACCAAATCGGTTGTGGGAAAGATGAAGGACGAGTATAAAGGTGCGATTGTTCGCGGTTTCTATGGCGTCGGCGCAAAAACTTATTGTGTTGATGTTGTTGGCAAAGATCTCGTTAAAAAAGCTAAGGGGGTCAAACGACCCACGATAGATCTGTTTTTGAAATTGCATCATTACCGATCGGTTGTCCAAGACAAACAATCGGTAATATGTAAAATGATTGTTTTTAAAAGCGAATTACACACGATTTATACGGAATTAAAAAACAAGGTTGCTTTGGCACCGAATGACAACAAGAGGTTTAACATACCAAATACGCACAATACTCTTGCATGGGGTCATCGCGATATATTGTGGTATAATGATATACAAAATAATTTGCGATATGTAGAACAAGTTGTTGCTCAGCTGGCAGAAAATGAAACAGTTGATGTTCAAACTAATGTAGAATATACAAAACAAGTTGTTGGTCAAAATGTACTTAATAGCCCTCAGCTAGTAGAAAATGATTCTGATATACGGTTGGGTATGTTAACAGATCTACTGAATGCTGAACTTGTGGAAAATCAACTTAATATCCCTCAGCTAGTAGAAAATGATTCTGATATACGGTTGGGTATGTTAGTAGATCTGTTAAATGATGAATTATAATAGTTTAGTAACGGTAGCTCATTGTACTAGTAATGGATGTAATTTATATAATTTGAAATTTGTACTTGTGAAATTTTTAACTTTGGAATTTTGTTATACATGTAAACTGTTAAGAAAAGAGATCTTCTTCTTCGTGTACATACTTCTGTTATTTCTTTTAGTTTATTGTATGTAACATGAAAATTGTAGTTCCTGTTATTTCTTTGTTTCATTGTGTGATTGTATGTAACATGAAAATTGTAGTGCCTGTTATTTCTTTGTATATGTATAATTGTAATTAATCATAAACTTTATAAATAAAACTGTGAAAATAAATTTGTGTGTTTATTATTGTAACTATATGACTTACATACATAAAATTATAAGCTACAGACTACAGACAACTAGATGAATGTGTTTACAAAAGCGTCTTTTTCAGAATCCAGGAATTTGCAGATTTTGGCAATCCTAACCATTTTACGAACACCTTAGCCCCCCTTTTTCGAATAATTTTTTCAACTAAATAATAGTCCTGATGTTTAATTTTTTGAAGTTCATACTCATAAAAGCCTCCTTTAATTTTTTGATTATTGGAATCCTCCAAAATATACGTGGTTGGATTTGTAAGTTTAATTTCAGCGATTTTAAAAATTTCATTGCTCCAATTGGGGGTATACCCCTTACTAAAAGCTTCTCGATATTTGCTAATCCTTACGCGATCATCTAATTTATACTTCGGCAGTTTAGGGTCTATATGCTTTAAATGACTGTAAGCTTTCGCAAGAATTACTTTCTCATTTTTGGTGTTAACATCCCTCGGTTTGAAACCTGTTGTTCTATGTTTTGTGGAATTATATTTTTCTACGATTTTTGGCAGAAGGTCCAACCATTTATAGCTTCCTTGAAAACTAAACTCTTTCCACATCATATTTTTTAACGTTCGGTTGCACCTTTCAACTATGCTGCTTTTCAAATTAGAATAACTACTGTAGTGATTTACATTAAATTTTTTCATCAAATCTTGAAAGTGCTTGTTGTAAAACTCCTTACCCATGTCGGTTTGCAGATTTTTAGGTATACTGTTGGAAAACACCTTTTTCATTCCTTGCGTTACAGCTTCCCCGCTTTTTCGTTTCACCGGGTATGCCCAAACATATTTAGAAAACACGTTGATGACAACTAATATGTACCGGAAACCTCTATTAACTTTTGCATACGGTATCATTTCAACTAGATCCGCTTGAAACAAATCATTCAATCCTTTCACAATTACACGACGTCGTTTAAAATGTTTTCTAGCTGGTTTGTGGAGTTCTTCGACTATATCTTTTTTAATGTTCATCTCGATGGTGTTGGTGCAGGAACATTTGACGAAACGCCGAGTTGTTATGTGTCACCTACTTTCTTTCCTTTTTTTTAAATAGGACGGGGCACGTTACCCATATAAGAAACAGCAATGGCTCATCTACAGGTTCTTTACTCATTCTAATTTTATCACCAAAAAATAGCGTCTTACGAAATAGAGTTTCAATAGGTTTATCATTGATATACAAGTCGAATTTTTCTGGGTGACCAACGTAATAATCAACTATACCACTTACGTAAGGAAAGAGATAATGTCTCGTATTATATTTGGTTTTATACTTCTTTTCACCACTTTTATCAGTAAATGGTAAGAACGTGAGGTCTACGGTTTTTTTGGTAAATAAGTTTTCTCCTAAGAGAGGTAGGACGGTGTCGTCTATGAGAGATACCACATTGTTGGAAGTGTCATCGACGTACTGGGTATACTCATAGTCATGGAGATGTCTCCCAAATTTATCTATTGGCATCGCAACTATAGCTTGACGTGGTATGAATGAAATTTATACATGTCTGCGATATTTATACGATTATTTTAGCTTGCTTTAATTCATCGATAATATGAATAATTTCGTTATTATGTCCTGTGTGACCTGCCATCTGTGATGCAACTAACACTTTTAGTCTGTCCACGAGCGTGTTTGGGTTTTTCCACGGTACAAATTCCAGTCGTTTGTTGTTCAATTCTATCGCTTGAGCACCTGTACCTCTCTTTGATGCTGAAGCGGTACTTCCAGCTCTAGCTCTTGTAGTTGGTGGAGTCACTCTTGAGACTAGAGCTGTTGCTCTAGGTCTTGGAGATAAAGTAATGCTCGACGATCTTGGTCTTGTAAGGGGCGGAGTCGGTCTTTGAAACAATTGCGAAGAGTTTGTATTCATCAGAGGCTTAATAATTTTTGTGTATTTGTCACCTCGATTACCGCTTATCCTACTCTCGGGATCGTACCTTCTTTTATGGGCATTAGTTCGTTTAATAATATCTTGATAATTTCTCTCATCTTCCTTTTTATAACCAATCGGAGTTTTTTTGAATAATAATTCGTATAAACCTGGCGTACCTTTGTATTCGAATTTATCGTCTATAATAATATCTTGGCCTTTGAAGTCCAGTTTAGAGTCCCCGATTTCGAAAGTAGTTGTTGCTGGATCATATCTTACGCCGTACTGATGATCAAATGCATCTTTGGTATCGGTTATCATCTCTTCAACGTATTGTCGAGCTAATCCCTCATAGAAATCCAAATACTCCTGGAAAGCAGCTGGGCTAACCAGTTTGCTAATATCACCTTCCATTTCGTCAACATTTAAATCTGTGAAAGAGAGTTGTTGTCCGTTTTCGTCATTTTCGCCATCAACTGTTTCTGCAATCACATCTATATCGAGGAAGCTAGGTTCTAACTGTGTTGAATTAATCGTTCTCTTACTACCTGTAGATGGTGTGCCTTTCGATAACCGTTTTCTCTTGCTATCTATGGGTGGTGTACCCTTCGGAGATTGTTTAAAATAAGGGAGCTCTAGTTTTGGTTCGGTACGTTCTAGTTTAATGGTGGCCATTAAGTCTCTTAAGGGGCGTGCAATTGGTTGTAACTTTTGTTCCACCTCAAATTGTGATTTTTCGATATCAGCCTTTAAACTTGCAACTTTTTGTCTCACTGCTTTCCTAGTTTTAATCAATTCCAAGGCGACGCGTTTATCCATCTTACACATACAGTAGCCTAATGTGCACTGCAGTTCTAAAGGACGTCGGTAAAATTTTATACATTAGACACAAATATAATTATCAAAGCCTTTCCTGTAACGACCGCGGCGTAGTTCGCTATCTTTATCAACTACTACAAAACCGTATTTATTTGTCCAACAATACGAGCAGAGATCTTTAAACTGTTGAAATGTCATGTCGACGTTTACGTGATCGTCATATATATGTTTCAGATTAGTATTATCCTGTTTGAAAATAACTAATAGATTTGCGTTATCTCTTATAAGCTGTTTGGGTATAGCGGAATAAGTCTGACACAGATAGAAACAATCGATGTTGCTGTGTCTCCCGAAGCAGAAATAATCTCTAATAACACTTTGAGTATCACAAACCACATCATCAAAAATTACAATCGAATTGGCCTTTGCACTGCTGGGGTCCATAATATCATTGGCATTCTCGAACTCATAATAACCGACTCCTTTTATTGGTTTCAGTAACTTACTTAAATATTGATATTTTGGTTGTTGGAGTGATTTTGAATATACGTACACGTTTTCAAATCTCAAACCGTTTGGATGTTCCAATAAACTAACCATTACATTAGTTTTACCGCAACCGGAACCTCCTACCAACAATCCGCGTTTAGATCCTCCTGCCAAAAGAACGCTGTGTTTTCGCAATTGATTTATAGATGAGCATCTGTCGTGATTTATTATTGGTAAGGTATCTTTTTGTTGTTCGATTTTCATTCTCTTCTCTCTATTGTGCCTTGTCAGATGAATATTATATAAACACTAATAAATTACACGAAGTGTTGCACTATTTATGTTAAACCGTAACTGTAGCGTAACAATTTTTTGATACGTAGGGCTTTATATGTGAACTGAATGCAATGAATTACAATTAAAGTAACCTAGCACTACTATACTGATAAGCAATAGTGTCACACCAAGAATAATTAAAGCTATTGTTGACAGATAATAACTGTGAAGACGATCGATATTCCAAACCATAGGTATTAAGTTTGTTTCATGGTAACTTCGATTCCTGTAGATATATCGAACTTTATAGAAAACGAAAGCTGATTCTTGTTGTAGTGAAGTTAAGTCTGCCTCAAATACAGCAGTACTATTAATAAAATTAATGGAAAGCGGTCTCCACTTTGTAGGCCAAGAGTGTGCTGTAGATTGTGCAACTCCACTGTCTGAAAATTGCAGATAAATGTATGCTTCATCTACATCTGTTGGGTTCGATACGAATAT
>Ga0209577_10006555_pt1 | contig 10755 bp, 8 predicted proteins | sample GraSoiAngelo_109_FD_185874 | JGI IMG/M metagenome (GOLD analysis project Ga0209577, IMG submission 185874) | Grasslands soil microbial communities from the Angelo Coastal Reserve, California, USA - 14_0903_12_20cm (SPAdes) (version 2) | ecosystem: Environmental > Terrestrial > Soil > Grasslands ... | reverse complement strand
ATGAATACCATTGAACACATTTGAACAAAAATGTCCCTTCCCAAGCGCAATCAGCCACCCAAATGAAGAGGTAAGAGGCCCCAAAAAGGGCCTTGACACTTGGCGAAGAGGTGTATGTGACATTGATCGGAGAACAGCCCCCAACATATCTGGGAGGTGTACCAGGATCTGGAAGTGGAACGCCCAACAGCAATTCAACCGGCCAGCAGGTCAATATCAATACAGCCACCGCCGATGAGTTACACCAAAACCTGCATGTTAGCAGCACGACAGCACAAAACATCGTAAACTACAGATTACAGCATGGTCCCTATTCGTCCATCGATCAACTCTTACAGGTTGTGAGCAAGACCATCTATAACCGTATCAGGGACCAGGTAACTATTTGACGAGATGTATTGCTGCCCCTGGTATACCAACGCGAAAGTCATAAAGAAGACCAGACCCTGAGCCAGTTATCGTAATCCTCCATGACAAGGGGAGGCGTTGTTGATGCATGATAAAGAGTAAGAGTATAACGCCCGAACTACGCGGCCTGACTCTGATAATAGTAACCGGAGCATGGCTAGCCGGTATTCTACTCGCCTACTGGATTCCACTGTCTTCGCTACTTCTGCTCATTGTTTCTATAGCGGCCTTGCTCTGCCTTATTTTCTTCTGGAGCAATGTCCAGGCGCGCATATTCATGCTTATTACCCTTGGTTTATTGCTCGGAGCATGGCGATACACGGTTGCTTCGCCTCTCGGTGACGCTCATGCCATCTCAGCAAGCATCGGGATAGGCACACTTGAACTACGAGGCAATGTCAGCGACGAACCCAAATTGGAGGGGAAAATTCGCGTATTGCTGGTTGCAGTCAGTGCTATCAGTAAAAACGGAGGTGCGTCCTGGCAAAATGCGCATGGACTAGTCGAAGTGGAGGCCCTTGGTAGCGCAGTAGAGGACCCTTACGGAGCAAACTACGGGGATAATGTCGAACTCCGGGGAAAACTCCAGGCTCCCCTACCAAATGCCACACCCGAGATTTTCGCCAGCATGGTCTTCCCTCGCATCAGTGTAAGGGGTGCAGGTGGCAATCCAGTGATTGCAGCGCTCTATCACTTGCGTATTACACTCGCGGCCGTCATTTCACGGTCACTGCCACAACCAGAGGCAGCGCTCCTCACGGCTATCCTTCTAGGGTTGCGCACACCTGCGCTTAAACCCCTCACTGCAGCATTTAATAACACAGGAACCGCGCACTTGATCGTTCCATCGGGCTTTAAAGTGACAATCTTAGGAGGGCTCATTCTTGCCGGTACAAGCTGGCTGCATACAAAACCGGGTGATCAAGGAACCGCTCTGTTACCAGCGCAGAAGCGCCGGCATAATCGACGGCGTTGGTTCACATCAGCGGCAATTATAAGTGCCATCGCTGTCTATACTGTTCTCAGTGGGGGTGGGCCAGCAGCACTACGTGCTGGCATTATGGGCGCCTTGCTGGTAATCGCTCCCCGTTTGAGAAGAACATACAACTTTTACACTGCGCTCGCCGCGTGTACATTCATGCTGTCCATCATTGACCCTTTCGTACTCTGGGACGTTGGTTTCCTGCTCTCTTTCCTCGGTACATTGGGCATTGTTATGCTCACACCCATCTTGCAAAAAGTGCTAAAAAGCATCGAACGCCTGCCTTTTGGGCACGTCATTGCTGAAATGAGTGCGGTTACTATAGCAGCACAGGTAGCGACACTTCCTATCGTCGCAATTTCCTTCAAGGAAATTTCTTTCATTGCCCCCATCGCTAATATCCTGACAGTGCCACTGCTAGGCATCATTATCTTCCTCGGTGTACTTATTTGTGTAACTGGGATATTCTTAGCCCCACTTGGTATGCTCTGTGGCTGGGTTGCCTGGCCTGTGCTCTGGTATATCGACAAGATCGTGACAGCATGTTCAATACTTCCACGCGCTTTCATAAATGTAAGCAACGCGAATACTGGATTAGCCTGGGGCTATTATGTGCTTCTCTGTTTAGTCGTCGGCACCATCATATATAAGTGGCCAGCTGAGAGGAAACAAAACCATGCTGCCACCCCGGCGTTGCTGTCTCGACGTACAAGGTTTATAGTGTATTTGAGTGCAGCGCTTGTCGTCATTCTTGCAACAGGTGCGACGGCCCTGGCGGCAAAATCCGATGGGAAGACAACGATCTCTTTTCTCAATGTTGGCCCTGCCAACCAGCAACCACAAGGTGAAGCTGTCCTGATTCAAACACCTGATAAGATTGCTCTCATTGATGGCGGGATGGATGCTACGTCGCTTGCGCAGGAGCTTGATAGCCGCCTGCCCCCCTGGCAGCGCACAATCGATGTGGTCATATCGACCACACAAAAAGCTGATCACCTGGTTGGATTACAAGATGTCATAACCCGTTTCCAGGTTGGCGAAGTAGTGGATGCCGGGATGCTTCACCCAAGCGTAAGATATGCCCTGTTGAGGCGCACGATTTCCGAGCGTAATCTTCGCTACGTCGAAATTCGACAGGGTGCAACGATCGCTGTAGGAAGTCAGGTCGCATTGCAAGTGTTCTGGCCTCGCTCATCCTTGCACAAGGGAGGCAACGAGGAAGTAGATAACGGACTGATAGTGCGCCTTTTCACACCGGGTTTGCGCCTGCTCTTCTTAGGTGCGTCAGCTATGAGCAAATATGCTCTTAATGGCCTACTCAGTGATATAGCTCCTTACTATTTGCAGGCAGAAATAGTACAGGTCGTGGCAGAGGTAGGCAAAGCATTTCCAACAGAATTGAGCGATCTTCTCCAGGATGTCAAACCTTCAGTCATCGTTATAACTCCTGCAGCTCTAAGCGCAAAACAACGCAAGGATGGCACGGCATCGGTCATCAATCCACTCCCTTCAGCACTTTCCAGAGGAGCAACATGGCAAATTGAACAAACGGCACAGGTTGGTACAATAGAGTTCAACTGTAGTAACCGGGGATGGAGCATGAACGTATAATGAGTAGACCTGGGCTTTACGATGGAAAAAGGAAATAATGTAACATGATCTGCGAACGCTGTGGAAAAGAGATATCTGCCAATGCTGCAATTTGCCCTTCCTGCGGTACAGTGGTCCAACCGCCAACCAGCTATGGACGGTATTCTTCTAGAGAGTACGATAATCCTCAACCGATGCCAACATATGAACAGGGTTACACGCCACTGCAAAATTCAGAGCCGGTAGAGGCAGTAAGCTATCCGCCGCCGCCAAAACAGGATTTTGGCTCTGGGCCAGCATATTATGCACAGACTGCGTATCAACCTCAACCTGGCTCAATAAATGTTACGGTTGTCAATACTTTCACAACTTCCTCAAGCAATTATAATAGAGGGGCACTCCTCGCGGAGATCTTTCTCTCTCTCTTTGGCATTTATGGCGTTGGCTGGCTCATAGCAGGTGAAACAACCATAGGAGTCGTATTACTTATTTGTAGCTTCGCACTTTTTTGGCCTCTAGCCATCATGATAGCTATTTTTACGCTGGGCTTTGGCATCATTTTTTGTAATCTCCCATTGGCTATTGGCGGTATTGTTCTCAATGCCATTCTTTTGAACAACACATTGAACCGTAAAGCAAAGCTCGTCTCATATACTACAGTCCAATCACAACAACAGATGCCGCCGAGGCAAACCAGGCCACAATAAGAAAAAAGGATTGCTCATCTCGCACGAACACGAATATACTTACCTGGCGAAGGCCAGGCGGCGATATTTTTCGCGCGATTCTAACCAGGCTTCGTCAGAGAGACCTAGTTTTTCGCGCAATGTTTCTGGTGTCACACCTGCCTTGAGCTGCCGGACGGCGAAAGTATCGCGGAGCAATTGCAACGTGACCCGCTTTTGTATACCAGCAGCTTTCACTGCTCTCCCCAGAATATAATTCAGGTTGCGGTCAGTGCAATCAAACAGCTCATTGGTAGGATGATATTTTGCCTGATACTCCTTGAAGATAGTGGTGAATTCGGCAGGAAGAGCAAGGCGCCTCTCACGATGCTGTTTCCCGGTCGATGGTGCAAAGTGGATGGTAATCATAGGAACCTGTTCATCAGAAAGGTCGATGTGACTGAGTTTTAAACCCATCACCTCTTCCTTCTTCAAGCCTGCGTAGAGGACAAGATAGAGCAGACAGTGACAGCGAGGGTCATCTGCTGCCGCACTTAACAGGCGTTGTATCTCATCCTCGAATAATAGCTCTGGTAGTGGAGGTAAAGGTCGTTCCAAAACCAGGCTTGCGGAAGGATCTTCTCGAATTATACCTTCGTGAGCTAACCACGAGAAGAAATTTTTGAGGAAGGTGACGCGGCGAGCCATGGTTTTGGGAGCAGGTGTCTGTCCCTTGTTGCCAAATTTCAGCTTCATAAGCCAGTCTGTAAGTTGCTCCTTGGTAATACGCCCTACAGGAGTTTCCTGGCCAACAAAGCGACTAAACATTTTCAGGTCTGAGAGGAAACAGGTAACTGTATAGTTTGATTTTCCACGCAGCAGAAGTTCTTGTTGATACGGTATGGCGCACGCTGCCAGGCTAGACTGGTCAGTAAGCGGATTGGTACGAACCAGAGGTGGATAAGGTGTTTCTAAAGGATCTGGTGGCTCCGTTATGACCGTTGCCGCGTCAGTAAAAAGGTTACTTTGTAAAACGGTGGTGTCGTCAGTTACGATGGTATTCGTGTCCGATATACCTGCAGCCTGGCTTTCATGTTGAGTGTCCTTCTCCATCAGTCACTCCCTTATAGCCGGGTAACTACGATGGTTACCCTTATAACGCTCTTATGTATTTCATTATAGCAGGGTATAGCAAGTTTGTTCAAAGATAGAGAGAGTTGTTACATTCTTTAAAACGGTACGTCCTAAAATGAGGATTCTACTGAATTACTTTCTTTACCCGGAATGATGACCCATGAAACGCTGGCAACCATATTTACCCATACTGGGAATATTCTTCCTGGCTTTGGCAGTGCGCGTTCTCTATAACCTGACAGTGGGGAGACATTATGTAGCAGGTTATGACGCACAGGCCTACGAGAAAATCGCGTTCAACATCGTGCGCGAACACTGTTTCTGCTTAAATCCCTATATGCCAACGGTCGGCCGCGCTCCTCTTTGGCCTGCTATCATCGCCGCCTTCGATATCTTGTTAGGTCCCAGCAATCTTTATGTGCGCCTTTTTTTGTGCCTGGTTGGTTCAGGGACATGCGTACTGGTCTACCTGTTTGCTCGAGAGGTATTCAATAAACAGATTGCGCTCCTGGCAGGAATACTGGCAAGCATCTACCCTGGGCTTTTTATTTATGACGGCTGGTTATACTCCGAATCGCTCTATACCTTCTTGCTATTAGCTTTTTGTTACACGCTCCTCCTTTTACAGCAAACCGGAAAATACAGGTGGGCGATCGCAAGCGGCATAATACTCGGTCTGTTCTCCCTCACCAGGCCAAATGGCTTGCTCATACTTGGCCTGGTTTTTCTCTGGGGAATAATGTTCGTGCAGAAAAAAATCCTCTGCTGGAGGGCGGTCGCTACGAGTATTGCCATCATTTGTCTGATTGCGCTCATGATTGTGACCCCCTGGACCATACGTAATTACCAAACTACTCATAGATTCGTTCCCGTAGCAACAGGAGATGGTTTTGTAGTGCTGGGTGCTTATAATGACATGATCTTTGACAACACACCCTTTCGTGGAATGTGGATCAGACCATCATTGACTCATCCTGAAATAGTGAGGCACTATCTCGGCTGTCAAAGAGAATGTGAAGTACGACAAAATTCGGATTATGAGCATTACGCATGGCTGTGGGTACAGTCTCATATGAGTGAAATGCCCTACCTGCTCAGCCTCCATTTCCTGGCGATGTGGACCCCTGCTACTCCAGAGGCTGACCTGCCGATGAATCAATTTCCCTCTCGCCATTCCTCGCAGATCGTGGTAGGGATGATACAAACCATGTCCATCCCTGTTTTTATCTTGGCTGCGTTTGGCCTGGTAGTGACATGGAGAAGGAAATGGCGCCAACTCATGTTCATTTACTTAGTGATTGGACTGACAATTGGTGAATGCCTCATCTTCTATGGGAGTTCTCGCTTCCGCGCTCCTATTGAGCCGATGCTAGTTATCTTGCTATCGGGCGGGATATGGTGGGTATTTTTCAAAATTACCAATGCACGCAAGAAGAGCACCATGGACAGCACGGAAATGCCTGTATCCGACCAGGAGATAGCCAACGAGGTAGAACCTACCTCAACTTAGTCACCTCAGGAAGCAATTTGATCTTATCTCGTACTGGAAGATACCTACTTTCGTGAATGCGGCTGCACTTTACCGGCATGCCGCAAAATAAAAGCGCTGGTTTTGGCAAAGACCTCCTCACGATCATGATCCATCATTATCATATGATAGGAGCGGTGTAACGTGAGGAGGTGCTTATCGTGTGAACCAATCAATCGGTAGATTTCACGCCCATCACGGGCGGGGACCACGTGATCATTGATTGCGGTCATAATCAGTATGGGGACAGTTATGCGAGGTAGCTCCCCTCGTAGTTGTGGTAAAAATTGTAACATACTGTAAACCGGCGCAACAGGAGCCAGACGATAGACATTCCTGTTATAGCGTCGACGAGCCCCTGGATCTCGCACGTCATCGTGCAGCCTGGGAAGCATAGGGGTAATTCGACTGACGATGCCAACCAGTCGCTTTAAACCGGGATACATATGGAGGGGAGCGCACATCGTCACAATACCGGTCACTTCCTCGTGTGCAGCGACGTGCAAGGCTAAGGCACCTCCAAGCGAATGCCCAACGAGAAACACATATTCACAACGCTGTTTGAGTAAGCGCAATTCGCGGCGCACAGCATTTGCCCAATCCTCCCAGCCAAGGGATGCCATCTCTCGCACAGGTACTCCATGCCCTGGTAACAATATATTTTCAGTGATGATGCCATTTGCCTGGAGAAAGGTCTCCATCTCGGCCATTTCTTCTGGCGTACCATTCAAACCATGGATCAGGAGCGCACCTATCGCAGTTTGCCTCAATACATGAGAGTGAGAATGGGATGATTCGGTTGTAGACATCGTTTTCATTCCTTCCTATCAGTTGAAGTTTTAACGACAGCTTAGTGCGTTGATAATAGCAAAGGTACCCACTTGAGACATCCATCATAGATATGGAATGCTGCATATTGTTGCGCAGATTATCTATGGTAGAGTGCCCCTCGCGGGTACCCTATGTACGAGCATCTTTATTATTAGCAAAAAGACCTGGGCAAACTACTCGCCCAGATCTTCAGGTTCGAACTCGTCTTCTTCCTCCACATCTTCTTCATCCTCTTTGTCGTCATACTCATCCAAATAACCAAAATCAGCGTAATTGGGTGAATATGATTCCTTGCGGATCTGTATTGTTGGATGAATCAGTGGAAATGGCTTCAGCCCTCCAGGAGCAGCCGGCCCCTCCATCTGCGGTTCGTAGGCAGGTGCACTCTCACGCACCAGTACCTCATCCTCCCATGCCATCGACTCAAAGCCTAAACGGCGCAGGTCCATTACCATGCCAGGCCAGGTGTCTTCAGCATCCACCGCCCACCACTCGCGTCCCATGACGCGTACAGGTCGAACACGCAAAGGTCGGTTGATATCGCCCAGATTAGCCACCAAGGATGCGCGTTTCCGCTCGGCATTTTTCACGATTAGAACCGTCCCTTTCTTTACTAGGACAACTATACACCGGTTTCCTTTTGGAGTTCTTGCATTTAAACGCCTCTATAGAGAGCCATTCTACTTCAAATTTTCCGTAAAGGAAACATAGAGTGTACTAATAACATATCACATAAACTTGTCAATTCGCCAGGGTTCAATGGCTAAAAAAGGGATGATTTGAAACTTTATAGACATATTTGACATATCGTTGTGAAAAAATTTTCACATTAAGAACAGTTTATTGACAGGTCTCAGAAAAGTGTGCATACTGCAAGCAGGTAAACTCAGAAAGTATAAGATTAATGAGCCAGATGGTAAAAACTGTGAAGACGATCCCACAGAGGGCTTCTCGCCGTCTGCGCAATACTCCCAGCTATTTTTTCCTGCTCTGGCGCTGGGTTACCTGGCTTCTTGCCTTGATTACGCTTGTTTCGATCCATGGCCAACCTCTTCCGTGGCTCGCCACATTGCTTTTGGCGATCACATTTCTACAGACCTTAGTCATAACGCTATACGCTCCCGTCTTTCAGATTTTCCTACCTGATCTTCCAGGATTAAACAGGCTTCTTCATCCAAAACAGCTCGCAGTCAGAAAACAACGTAAGAAGGGGAGAAGCTGGCGTCCACGCCCGCTGGCAACAGACGAAGAACCCGACCTATTGCCTCCCCTGGTAAGAACGCGTAATGCTTACTGGGATATAGCGATTTATGGTATAGATGTCGTAATCTGTGGCATGGTGACGTACTACGGAGGCTACTTTGGACCTCCGCCCTTCGGTGTAGGCTCCCCCTTTTATCGCTACGGTATCTCGACTGCCTTTGTAGCAGCGTTCACTTATCGCTATCGTGGTGGACTTGCAGCTGCCCTTGGCTACGACCTGTTTATACTCTTTGGAGCGTTTTTCCCGCCTACGCAATTACCACATTATGTTTTAAATGCGCGAGACCTGGCCGGCTCGCTGCTAGACGCGCCGGTGATAGCTATTCTGGCAGCCTACCTGGCTACCCTGTTAGAAAGTTATACCCGCAGTAAGAGAAGAGAACAGGATAACGTCCGTCTCCAGACCGCTATGCGACGCGTCGGCCAGACGCTCATCGAGGGCGTCAGCGATAGGATGTATCTGTTACAACAAAGCGCTGAACAGATACGTAAGGGTGGACATTTTGAGCGCCTGGTTATTGCACTTCTTCGCAACGCTGGCGAAGGCAAAAGCGGCAATGATACTCCTGAGATTGAGCATTATATAGAGGCTGGTTTTCTAGAATCCAGGATACCGGATAAGAGTCGAACGCTCTTCGCGCAGGTGATTCAATCGGGGGAAAAATACACCGCTTTTGAGCCTGAGATTGATGAAAACAGTGAGTATCGCCCAGCTATCGCACGTCTCTACCTGCCATTTCTCAGGGAAGGGCGGCTATATCTGGTGATCGGCGCTGAAAGCACACGGCAAACGCCTTTTGAAAACAAACAGGAGGTATTTCTCAGCGCTACCGGGTCACAGCTGGTAATCGTACTGGAGAACATCCGCCTGACAGAACAGGCCAAAGAATTAGCAGCGCTGGCGGAACGCGGCCGTATTGCTCGTGAGATTCACGATGGTGTAGCACAACTGGTGTATATGATGAGCCTGAACGCCGAAACAAGTGCAGCACTCGCTCACCGTATAACCGAAGCTTCTGAAGATGGGGAAGATAAAGAGATGTTGCTTCCCCTCGCGCAACGCCTCGATTCATTGGTTACCATTTCGAAACAGGCGCTGTGGGAAACACGCCATTATATGTTCACGCTCAAACCCTTGATCAGTGGAACCATTACCTTGACGCAGATGTTGACCGGTCAGCTGCGCGAATTTGAGGCTATTAGTGGCCTGCCGGTCCATTTTGAAATAGAAGGCGATGAAGATGAAGAGAAAATCAACGGGGATCAGCGGCGCGCACGGAGGGTGGCGCAGATAGGGACCGCGTTATTCCGCATTACGCAAGAGGCGCTCACCAATGCCTATAAACATGCAGGAGCAACACAACTGCGCGTGTACCTGCGTTATCTACAAGGTTTTATAGAAGTCGAGATTTGCGACAACGGGAGAAGTTTGAAAGTAGCCGAATATAGCTATGCTTCAGGAGCCGCTGAAGATCGACAGCGCATCTATTCTGGGCACGGTATGAGGGGTATGCGTGAACGAGCCGAGGAACTGGGAGGGACATTTGAGGTGAAACAGGGTCCTACAGGTGGCGTCAGCGTGCGAGCAACCCTACCATATTAATAAGAAGAGGTGATTACGCTTATGGCGAGAATACGATTGCTCATTGTAGATGATCACGAAGTGGTACGCCTGGGTTTGCGCGCGGCCTTTGAACTGGAACCAGATATTAACGTGGTTGGAGAGGCCAGTGATGGCGCCGAAGCCCTGGCGAAGATGAGTGTACTTGCGCCACAATTAATCCTGATGGATGTCCGTATGGAGAGGATGAGTGGTATCGAGGCCTGTCGCGAGATCAAGAGTCTCTACCCTGATGTCTCCATCTTGATGATTACTTCTTATACCGATAATGAAGCCGTCCTTGCCTCGATGCTTGCAGGTGCCAGCGGCTATCTCTTGAAAAATTTGAGCCGGGCAGAATTGTTGCGTTCCATCCGGTTGGTTGCCTCGGGTCAATCGCTACTTGATCCGGAACTGGTCAAACAGGCAACGTCAAGGCTAACCGCTTTAGCCAGCAGTGGCGGCCAGACACAGGGTGGCGAGCTAACCGAGCGAGAGCGCGAAGTGCTAGTGTTGATAGCGCGTGGCTATACGAACAAACAAATAGCCAACACCCTTATTGTGACGGAGAAGACGGCCCGCAACCATGTCAGCCATATCCTGGAGAAACTTGGGCTGGCACGCCGCAGTGAGGCGGCGGCGTTTGCGGTTGAACACAAACTGGTGCCACCAAGAGAACAGCACAAAGATGAGGAATTTTGAAAATGGAGTTACACCTCAGTCAATTCTTCTGAGAATGTGGCACGGCGCAAAT
>Ga0209577_10006551_pt1 | contig 10757 bp, 7 predicted proteins | sample GraSoiAngelo_109_FD_185874 | JGI IMG/M metagenome (GOLD analysis project Ga0209577, IMG submission 185874) | Grasslands soil microbial communities from the Angelo Coastal Reserve, California, USA - 14_0903_12_20cm (SPAdes) (version 2) | ecosystem: Environmental > Terrestrial > Soil > Grasslands ... | reverse complement strand
GAATCTGACAGGTGTCCTTTCGTGCAAAGACGACACCCCCGGCTGTACAGCCGAAGCGTGCTCTTTCCGCGATGCCAATCATGTTATGCAGAAGCGTGGGATTGTTGTGCTCGGTGTGAGCGCTGACGATGTTGCTTCCCATAAGAAATTTGCCAACAAGTATGGGCTGCAATATCCACTGCTTGCCGATACCGATACGGCTGTTTCGCAGCTGTATGGCGTGTGGAAAGAGAAGAACTACTACGGCAAGACGTACATGGGCGTCAACCGCGAGACATTTCTCATCGATAAAGATGGGATTGTTCGTAAAGTCTGGCCCAAAGTCAAGGCAGCCGAACATGCTCAAGAGGTTCTGGAAGCAATCGAGTCATTAGGGCTCTAATCTTAGTTGAGCTGGCTAGAGAGAACTCAGGAACTCTTTAATCTCATTTGAAAAGAAGAGTTCCTGAGTTCTCTAGAAAAGCATGATGGGTTAGTAGCTATGTTTTTGATAGCATGATATGCCCTCTGCTGGCGATCTACTCTCTACTCCAGGGTATTTAGATTGTATCGCATGACCCGCAAAACTGGCCTGTTTCCCTGTTTCACCAGGGGCAGGTAGATTTCGTGTGTTTGCTCGTCCACTGCAAGCGTATGCGTGTTCGCTCCAAAGTTATAGGTTCCCAACCACTTGAATGCACTGCCGTCTTCCCGAAAAACGCTGATGCCGGCTCCACATGCTACATAGACCAGGTGTAATGGATGGTCTAATGTAACGATATCCGGTTTTAGCGCTACAGGCCAGGGTGCTTCGGAAAATACTTTCATTGTCCGTAGATCGACTCGTATCAAACTGGGCGGGTCCTCATCGACACAGGCAATAAAGGCGATATGCTGGTCGGTATCTATGGCCATGCCATGTGGAGTGATGCAGGCATAGGGCAGTTTCATGCGCGTGACAATTTGATGCTTCAAAGGATCGATCTCGACGAGCCAGGCAGTACCAGGGGGAGGAAGTAAATTCTGATTTGGGCTGTTCGGGTCCGCTAATTGCTGCACTACGACAAAGACGCGGTGTAGGCCGGGATCGAACTTGACATGACCGACATCATCACCCCATTGACCATCAGGGCCTAATAGGATGCTGGCAACAACCTTATCGGTCAACGCGTCAATAATCGTCTCGTTCTGATTTTTACGTTCAATGATATTTGAATCGGGGGTGGGCGGAGTTCCTGGATTCGAGACAATGATGAGGTGATCGATCGCGTCGTAGGCTACTCCATCCGGGCTGTCGTTGTCCTGTAGGTGTATGGGGGTGTACTTCAGGTTATGCTCATCAATAGCATAGACGATGTTGTCATTGGCATCGGCGGCATAGACCTTCTGCAGGTCGGGGGCGACAACCACTCCGGCCACCTGGGGTATATCGAGCAGGCCCACCACCTTTTTTTGTCGTGTGTCGAAGACCACGATATTACCATCATCCTTCGCATCGGTATCAGGGTTAAAGTTCGGAAAGACTTGCTGTGCTCTATCAGGAGCAGGTCCCGAATGGGCGATGAACAACAGGTGGGTCTGTGAGTCCAGGCCCATGAAGTCGAAGTGGTCAAAGGGAACAGCAAGGCCCGGGGCGAAAGGTTGCCGACTTGTGCGGTACGCATCTGGGAAAGCTCCAGGCAGGGGAATGTCCTGTTCCAATAGCAGGCGAGGAACTTGCGTAGAGTGGGTAAATTGTATGACCATGCTCATGAGCAACGAGACGAGTAGTCCCACCAGGAGTACACCTGACACTCCGAGAGCGATGATGCTTTTGATGTTTCCCCGAGAGATGCGCGATTTAGCGAGAGATGTCCCGGCCACGATTGCCTCCTCAATGATGCCCTACTTATAACTCCTCATATTGCAAGTCAATAGAGGGGTCAAGGAATAGACGGTCTCCGTGTACAAGTGCGAGCTGGTCGGTGCGTTGTCCCTGGCAAGTCAGGCCATTCAAACTTTCAACGTCCTCGGCGATCCACGCGCCGTTTTTCCAACGGATAAGCGCGTGGAAACGCGAGACACGCTGCGATGGGATGTAGATGTCACTGGTCGGGAAGCGCCCAATAGTGAAGAGTGGTTTATCGAGGCTATATTCGCGAATAACCTGCCCGTCCATCTCCAGCAGGATACGCGCTTTGATAGGAATATCTGACCTGCCGGGTGACGACTTGTGTCCTCTCATTCCATTGTACTCGTGTCCAGGTTTCAGCGGCTTCACTGTAGATGCGTTTTGGGTATGTTTATTGTCCGATTTCGAGGTATCTGGCGTGCTAGTTGTTCCATTTGCATATGCCAGTGCGGGGATACGATGCGAAGTAATGGGTTTAATGGCAGGAATACGTGGCAGCGTGGCAGCAAGGGCGGGTAAGCGCGGTAATGTGCGTGCGAATGCCGAGCGGATAATGCCATCCTCCTCATCGTCGCGGTCCTGGTTGTAGCGATTCTGCTCTTCGAGCAGATCCGCGAAAATGCCTTTTTTCTGTTTCAACTGCTTGAACGTGCCTCGCTCGGCGATTCGTCCCTGGTGCATCACCAGGATTTCATCGATGTTTCCAAGAGTGCTCAGGCGGTGAGAAATGGTCAGGACGGTACGTCCGGCGATGAGGGTATTGATGGCGTGCATGACCTCCGCCTCTGCCTCGACGTCGAGGTTAGCAGTGGGTTCGTCGAGGATGAGAATAGAAGTATCACGCAGGATGGCACGGGCAATGGCCAGGCGCTGCTTTTGCCCGGCGGAAAAATTATTCCCTTGCTCGCGCACTTTTGTCTCGTAGGCATCGGGAAGTTTCATGATGGTTTCATGGATATTTGCCTTGATGCAGGCATTGATGATATCTTCTATGGAAGCGCCAGGCTTACCGATTTCCAGGTTTTCTCGAATGGTACCTTCAAAGAGTACCGAGTCTTGAAGGACTATGCTGATGTTCTGACGCAAAAGCTGTAATGGGTAGTTTGATGCTGCGATACCATCGATGTAAATCGACCCGCGTTCAAGCTCATAGAAGCGAGGAATTAGCTTCACCAGGGTTGTTTTCCCGCTCCCGGAGTAGCCGACCAGGGCGACCTTGCGTCCAGCCGGAATATGCAGATTGATGCCCTGCAGTACGTCGCGCCCTTTCGTATAGCCAAAAAAGACATTTTGAAAGGAGATCTCGCCTTCCAGCTTTTCAGGGCCGTTGTATGCTTGCCGGGTATCAAGCACTTCGGGGGCCTGGTCGAGTACCTCCTGGATGCGTTCAGCGCCGGATGCGCCGTTGCTTGCCAGCGTGGTGAGCTTCGAGAGATCACGCATCGGTTGGTAGAGCATCTTGAGATAGGTGAGGAAGAGGATCAGCGTTCCCACGTCGATGGTTGACGCGCTGATGGTGATAAAGCCGAAGCTAAAATTACTGCCTGCCGCGACGTATCCACCAATGCCAACTACGATCAGGGTGCCAAAGACAACAAGGATAGAAACGAGAGGCGTAAACTGCGCCTGTAAGCGACCTGCACGCATTCCCGCCGCGCGATGCATGCTGACGTGCGTGCCGAAACGCTGATTCTCACGCTTTTCAAGGGTATACGCTCGAATAACAGTCAATGCATTAATGTCTTCGGTTGCTACATCCGCGATTTTTCCAGCCGCTTTGGCCTTTTTGCGGGCAGCAGCTTTGATGCCGTTGGTATAGGCCAGGACGAGCAGCATGAGGATGGGGGCGATAGTCAGAGCGAGCAAAGTATAAGACTGACTGATAAAGAACATCACAATGGCTACACCGATCAATGTGAGGATGCCAGCCAGCAGGTCAACAATGCCGTCATTGACCAACTTTTCAATGTCGGCGATATTGCCGGTTACGCGCTGCACAAGATCGCCTTTTTTCTGCCTGTCATGCCAATCCAACGAGAGGCGTTGCAGGTGGTCAAACATCTGCTCGCGTAAACGTGCACTCAGGTTTTGAGCGATGAAAGTGGCCAGGAACAGTTCAATGTAGACAAGAAGCGCGCTTAACAGCCCGAAGACGGCGAGCATAATCAAGGAAAAGACGATAACGCCGATGGTGCTGTGCTGGGTAATCCTGGGGTGGAGTACCGAGTTTGGATCGGATGGTGTCGCCGGGCAGGGCGCGGGAGGCGGCTGTCCAGGTGGCTGGTTGGGCTGCGTTGGTCGCAGCGATGGATCGAGTACCGGTGTGTCAAATAATGTAAGCACGCCATCGAGGAAGGGAAAGGTGCAGGCCGGGTCGGAACCTGGATTATTGACTTTGCTTGGGATAAATTTCAATGGCATGGCGGCTAGCAGGTCGGAGCCAACCTGCGTCACTGTTACGAGCATCGCAAGTATTACAAGGAAGCGATATCCTTTCAGATTACGATACAGAAATTTAAAGAGAAATACCATAGGTTTTTCCTCAACTGCGCACAGGTTATGCTGATGCTGCTACCTCTTTACAGACAGCTTGTGAAGAACCTGTTGAAGTGGTACTGAGGCGATGCATGACCCGGTGTGCAGCAATTTCGATGATGTGGGAAGCGACCAGGCTGACTGCGTCTGGTACCTGTCCAAAACTTGGAAAGTCGTTTATATCAACCACCATAGGGCCGTTGGGCGTCTCAACGACATCTAGCCCATAAATGTCTAATCCAAAGATGTCTCCTACACGCAGGGCTAATTCGCGCAATTCGATAGTGAGGGGGATGAGATGTTTCTCCACCTCTATCTCGGGATGCAGTGGTGATCGTTTGGCGACAGCGAATACTTGTGTTCCTGCGACGTACAACTTGGTGTCGAAGCCACTATTCTCTACATAATGCTGCGCCAGGAAAAAGCAATCTCCTGCTTCGGCTATCTCTAAAGTGGCTAGATCACGTGGACTATCGACTCTGTAGATGCCCCGGCAAGAACTCCCGTTGGTAGGTTTTACCACCAGGGGATAGTCCTGGTGCGGCACCTGGTGAAGTAGCCTGGGATGGGCTACGAAATAGGTATGCGGAACGGGCAGGCTATGAATTAATGCGTGGGTGGTGGCAATAGCTTTGTCACGCACCTGCCGAATGGCGTGCGAATGATTAATGGTAGGAATGCCTGCCGCTTCTGCCGCTTCAAGAATACTTAAGCCGGGACCATCGGAGACGGTTTTCAAGATATAGGCATCGTATCCCGCTTGGGCGAGACGCGATAAACTGGTGATGGTTGTCTGTGGTTCGAGCAGGTCAACCTCATGGCCCCATTGCATGAGTTGACGAGCGATCACCAATGGCATCAGTTCATTGCGATATTGATCTTCGATAATAAAACAAAAATGCATCACTTTCTCCTGAGGTTATCCATTTGGATAGGAGCCGAGAAGAGTCAGACCCCACAATAAAAAATACGGAGCATTGTTACACTTCCTGGTGTCTAACAATGCTGATCTTCAAGTTGTTTCATCGTTTACTTCTATGTATACTCGTGTTTCTCCTTGTTAAATACTTACAATTATTAACTAATGATTAAGAAAAACATAACATAATCTTAACAAAAGTGGAAGCGTGAAGAGTCAGTAAAATTGCTGAATTCAGGCTCGTGTAAAAAAGATTTACAAATTCTTGTGGGAAAGATGCTGTGTACTTTAGCCAGGCGTTGCACGTGTTGTGACCAGACGAGAAAAAGGTGTTCTCATCTTCTCTTTCGTCTTTTGTGTTTTGAAGTGTGTTATAATCGCCTGTGATGCGATGCCCCGACAATAAAAGGGCTTGCATACATTACACAATCTGAGGAGGAAGATTCTTAATGCTCTCACGATTTCGACATGGACCACACAGTTTCGTTTTACTGGCTTGCAGTATACTTCTTGCAATGCTTCTTGCTGCTTGTGGTGGCGCTGCAACAACATCATCGTCAACGCCGACCCCTACGCCTACACCACCACCGTCGCCAACACCATCTCCCACGCCGTCGCCTGCGACAAGTTTGACTACCTATACAGGCGACGGTTATACTATTGGTTATCCATCAAGCTGGAAAGTCAATGCTCAGAGCACCAAGGTTACCTTTGCCGATTCTACCGGTATCTACAACATGACGATTGTCGTTACCCCTAATCCAGGTGCGGCTATTAGCGCTGATACTGTTGCCAATGCCGGCATAACGGCTGCCAAAACCCAGTTGAAAAACCCCCAGGATGCAAATTTGCCCGCAACTACGATGGTTGGAGGAGATAGCTGGGTGCAAAAATCCGCCATTGGCACGTCGACTACCGCTGGTACAAGCATTCCCCTGGAATTCGTAGTCATCGCAGATAATCATCCTGCGAGTTCACCCTCAACGAAAAGTTTTACGATCGTCTACGGCACCGCTCAGCAGTTCTTCGCTTCGGCCAATACGAGCTACTTCCAGCCAATGCTGCAATCGTTCAAATTTACCTCGTAATGCTGCAGTGCGTGCGGGAGCTATCTTTCGGGGTAGCTCCTTCCTTCTCTTTGTGCCACTTGCTTGACATTGAAAAGTGAGTATGTAAATATGTCTCTTCGAGGACACTTCGCCGTTTGATGCTGGACAAGGGTGGGCAGTGACTCTGACGGAAAAACTTCCAGAAAGGTATGCGAACCCTTCGCTTGAGAGGAGCATTCTTGAACTCATTTTTCCGTCACATAGACTACTCACCTTGTCCAGCAGCATATAGCGAGACGTCATAGGAGATACATGTAATTATTGGACCAGGTTCATAGATAGAAGGCTTTTTTTGTATGATAGGATTAATGGGTTTAAAAGAAGACGTTTCCTCATTTCAGCGCAATGTACACTCCTGGTTTGCTCAGCAACTCAATGATCACAAGTCAAAGGGAACAATAGCTTCGCTGGACGGTGTCCGGGCTCTGGCCTTTTTGCTCGTCTTCGCATTTCATCTCAATCATTCGGGCGTGTTGGATTATGGTAATAATCCATTTATCGTGGCTTTTTTTTTGGTAGGAAACACAGGGGTAACCCTCTTTTTTGTCCTCTCCGGTTTCTTGCTCTTTCTTCCCTATACTCAGGCACTTCTTTTCGAAAAAGACTGGCCGCGGCCCAAAATATACTATATACGTCGCACTCTCCGAATATTTCCTGGATATTTCTTTTCACTTTTTATACTGGTAATGTTTACCAAGCCGTCTTTCATCCAACCTCACAACTGGGGACAGTTAGTCCCTTTTCTCACATTCACTATGGGATTTTACAACTCTTCTGGCTTAATCAACGGCCCATATTGGACGCTAGCAGTCGAGTTTCAATATTATCTGATCTTACCACTGATCGCTTTGGGCATCTTAGGACTGACCCGCCTGGTGCGCCCTGAGAAACGCTTGTGGATGGTTGTTGGCTCTCTCTTTGCTATGATCAGCTGGGGTCTGGCGACCGCTTGCTATGGAGCGTATTTTGCCAGTCATCCAGATCAGACGTTTCTGATACCACGTCCTCTCCTCAATGTGGTGCTCTTCGTCGTTTATGGCGATCGGAGCAAATTCTTGGAGGATTTTGCGGTCGGGATGCTGATTGCAGTTGGCTACCTTTCCATCATGAATTCGCCCAGAAAAGATCACTATGTACTGAGGATGCGGCGTCTTCTCACCGGGCTGCTGATCCTTTGTATCGCGCTTTTTGTCTACGCGGCCATGCCCAGCTATACCTGGCCATTTGTCCCTGGTGTGTTCCAGGCTTTTCCCTGGATGAACGAATTCGCCTTTGTCTTGTGTTATGGTTACCTGGTTACTGCTGTGCTCTTCAATCGTCCAGATGGCTGGCTTGTACGCCTGTTTTCCTGGACCCCGTTGCGTTGGATAGGGTTGATCTCCTACAGCCTGTATATCTGGCATCGCCCGCTCATCCAAATTTTTGCCACCAATCTTGGCCCAGATTTACAGCGCCTGCATCCTGTTCTGACTGCCAGTTTGTTCTGGGTGATAGCGTTGACTGTTTCTGTCGTTTTCTGCTTTTTTCTCTTTGTGCTCATCGAGAAGCCGGGAATGCGTCTGAGCGAGAAATTATGCCAGCAGATAGTGCGACAAGATGCGAAAAGGCAACCGATGTCAGATCCTCTTAACTCACACTCTCAGAACCAGGCGGATACTGTTCTTCGTTGAATATCCTGGCGCATTTCAGCATACAATCCTCTTGCGAAGACGAACCAAAGTTCGAAGGGGTGACCGGATGCTCTTGTGTTTGGCAAGTTCTGCCAGCTTTTTCAAGCACTCCTGACTTTTTCCCCAGTTAGTGTGGCTTTACCAAAGCTTGCAATTGACATAAAATTGCGTTAGACTTGCTGTTAAGATGAGTATACTGTTTGAGTGTTGGATTTTCCACGCTGAGAAACTCTCTTAAAGCCAGAAAACTCTCGTAAAGCCGGATTGGAAGGAGAGAGAAGGTGAAAATGACGCGTCTTTTACCGTGGCACTCCATTCAATCTCAGTATCTCGTCCGTTCTTCTGTCGCAGTCATCGCGGCAGCGCTGGGATTGGCAGATATGGTATCTACGCTCTTTCCCAGACTCCACTGGCAGATTGTGTCGGAGGAGTGGCCCCTGGTTATCCATTACCAAACGGCTGCCATGACCATCGTCATCGATCTCTTTTTGGTGATGCTCTCCTACGGTTTGTTCCATGGAAAGCGCCAGGCCTGGCGCATTGTGTTGGTGCTGTTACTCGCATCCATCCTTCTCCATATCCTCCGCAGAGGCATAACTCTGTCCACATTCGCTTCCATTGTACTCGTTGTGCTGCTCCTTGTCTTCTGGTCCAGTTTTCAGGTACGCAGCGATCCCCCATCAATTCGACGAGGGTACCTCGTCACCGCTATCGGATTGGGTCTTATGGCGCTCTACGCCTTTGGTGGCTTTCTCAACCTGGCTGCTCACACGCATATGCCGGCGGGAACCCAGACCTTGCTCTTCGAGCGCGTGTTGCCCTTCCTCTGCCTCTGCACCGTGCTCTATGGGATGGGAGGGATCTTGCGCCCCGTCGCCTCGGTGCTCCTTCCGAACAAGAAGCAGCAGCAAGCCGTCTGGGAGATGGTGAGCGGCCATGGCTCAAACTCTATCTCCTACTTCGCGCTCGGCGAAGACAAATCCACCTTCTTTTCCATCTCGGGCAAGGCCATCATCAGTTACGTGCTGAAAGGGAACGTGGCGCTGGTGGCAGGTGATCCTATCGGGCCAAAGGAAGAACTATATGCCGGCACCGAGCAGTTCCTGGCATTTTGCCGCCAGCAGGACTGGATTCCCGCTTTTTGGCAAGTGCGCGAGGAGATGGCAGAGCTGTATCGCTCCTTTGGACTGCACCTTCTCAAGATTGGCGAGGACGCGGTCATCAACACGGATGGTTTCACTCTCAAAGGCAAAGCGATGGCAAATGTGCGCAGCAGTGCCCGGCGGGCCGAGAAAGAAGGAGTACGCATCGTGTTCTACCACGGGCAGATCGAGCATGCCGAGCAGCTCTTCCAGATGCAGTTAATCTCATGGGCGTGGCTGGCCAACAAAGGCGGGTCGGAGATGGGGTTCAGTATGGGGCACTTTGACATGCAAGAGGACGATGAGCAGGTGAGCGCACTGGCGGTTGACGGCACCAACCGGGTGCACGCCTTTGTGACCTTCGTCCCAATTTACGGGCGTCGTGGCTGGGGGCTTGACCTGATGCGCCGTGCCGAAAAGGCTGCTCCAGGCTGTATGGAACTGTTACTCTCCTGCTCCATCGACTATCTGAAGAGTACAGGAGCCGAGGTGGTCAGCCTTGGTCTGGCCCCGATGAGCAATATTAACCAGGAGGATCAAACAGGGATCGACAGCATCATTGACTTCCTGACGCAGCGGTACGGCTATGTCAAACAGAGCCAGTCGCTCTTCAAGTTCAAGCAGAAATTCCAACCAAGCTGGGAGAGCCGCTACCTGATCTATCCCCACAGCCCGCACTTGCCGAAGATCGGGTGGGCGCTCTTCGCCGCCCACCAGCAGGATACGTCCTGGCTGGCAATCATGCACAGATCCTTGCGAGATTGGCAAAGGAAACGCAGGGCGGCTGCACAGGGTAAGGTCGGACCTACCGAGGCCATCACCCATCCAGGCACCGGTCAATTAGCATTCTGACTCCCCTGAGTTTCATTTTACCCAGAGTCCTTTATTTCATCTGCTCGCTTTAATTCCTCATCTATTTTTTGCCTGTGCCGACGGCGTATACGCGCCCGTTCGATAATCGCTTGCTCTTCTGTATCAGCAGGCACCAGGGGAGGCACGGGGCTTGGTTTACGGTTCTCATCTAGCGCTACATAGATCACATAACTGCTGGCAATGTGACGCACCTCTCCGGTTCTCAGATCTTCTGCTAAGACCTCGACGCCAACCTCCATGCTGGTACGCCCAACAAAGTTCATCTCGCAGTCTATAGTCACCACGTTACCGATAAAAGCGGGAGCCAGGAAATCGAATCTCTCAACCCTGGCGGTGACAACCCTGGGAGATTGGCTGTGCTTAATGGCGACAATCGCGGCGGACTCATCTACCATGCGCATGATGACGCCCCCATGCACGTTGCCGTGCACATTCGCATCAATCAATTCCATGAGCCGCCTTGTGCTACTGCGTGAGTAGGCAATACTCCGTCCTTGAGTCAGATCGACTTTAGGAAGTGGCTGGTTTTTCTTTACAATTCTCTCGAAAGGGTTCATGGCGTTCACACCTCTTCAACGGGGTTATGCAGTCATACTCCATTATGGCACAGGAAAAACTATCGAGAGCAAGATGTGACAT
>Ga0209577_10006550_pt1 | contig 10757 bp, 9 predicted proteins | sample GraSoiAngelo_109_FD_185874 | JGI IMG/M metagenome (GOLD analysis project Ga0209577, IMG submission 185874) | Grasslands soil microbial communities from the Angelo Coastal Reserve, California, USA - 14_0903_12_20cm (SPAdes) (version 2) | ecosystem: Environmental > Terrestrial > Soil > Grasslands ... | reverse complement strand
TGGAGCGCGGTGTGTTTCGATCGGTCGACGGCGGGAAAACGTTCGAAAAGGTCCTTTACCGCGATGAAAACGTTGGTGCCAGCGACGTGCAGATCGATCCGAGCGATCCGGCGATTGTTTACGCCGCACTGTGGGATTCACGTGAGAGTCCGTGGGAAAACGGCATCTTCAATGGAGACAAAGGCGGCATTCTCAAATCGGTCGATGGCGGAAAAACGTGGCGGCAGTTAATAAAAGGGCTACCGGGCAACATCGTGCAGGCGAACATCGCAATTGCGCCGAGCTCGCCGAAATCACTCTTCGCTGCAGTGCGGACGAAAACGATCGCGAAACTTTACCGCTCCGAAGATGGCGGCGAAACGTGGAAGGGGACAACTGATGATCCGCGCCCGGGACTCGGCATCGGCGGCGGCGATCTGCCGGTCGTCCGGTTCGATCCAAAAAATCCGCAGATCGTTTACTCGGCAAGCGTGGTTTGTTGGAAATCGACCGATGGCGGCAGAACCTGGGACGGTTGGCGCGGCGCGCCCGGCGGTGACGATTATCAGAACATTTGGATCAATCCGAACAATCCTGACGTCATTCTTCTCGGCTCGGATCAGGGTGCGATTGTCACAGTGAACGGCGGAGCGACCTGGAGCTCATGGTATAATCAATCCACTGCGCAGTTGTATCATGTCAGTGCGGACAACGCCTTTCCGTACCGCCTTTACAGTGGTCAGCAAGAGAGCGGCTCTGTGGGAATCGCAAGCCGGGGCAGCGATGGCGAGATCACATTTCGCGACTGGCAACCGGTCGCGGCGGAGGAATACGGCTATGTCGTCGCCGATCCGCTCGATCCGGACATCATTATCGGCGGCAAACTGACACGGTTCGATCGACGAACCGGTCAGGGCCAGGCAATTCTGCCTGTGCCGGTGCCAACAGAGGATTTCCGGATGTTGCGCACCGAGCCAATTGTCTTCTCCCCAACCGATCCGCGTCTGCTTTTCTTCGCCGGGAACACACTCTGGAAAACACGCGACCGCGGCGATCACTGGGAAAAGATCAGCCCGGATTTATCGCGGCCGCAGTACGACTTGCCGGCGAGCATCGGAAAATACAAAGCCGATGCGACGAAGCAGGCGCACCGTCGGGGCGTCATTTACACCGTCGCGTCATCGCCACTCGACGTGAACCGCATCTGGTGCGGGACCGATGATGGTCTGATTCATTTGACGACCGACGGGGGGAAAACCTGGAATAACGTGACGCCGCAGAGCATTTCCGCGTGGGAGAAGATTTCGCTGATTGAAGCGGGACACTTCGATGCGAACACTGCTTACGCCGCAGTGAACACGTTGCGACTCGACGATTTGCGGCCGCACATTTTCCGAACGCAAGACAGCGGCAAAACATGGACAGAAATAGTAAACGGAATCCCGGCTGGCCAAACAGTGAACGCCGTCCGAGAAGATCCCGAGCGCAAAGGGCTGCTCTTCGCCGGAACGGAAAAGGGAGTTTATGTGTCGTTCGACGATGGCGCGAAGTGGGCATCGTTGCGGTTGAATTTACCGGCTACCTCGGTGCGCGACCTCATCATCAAGAACGACGATCTGGTGATGGCGACGCACGGACGCGGATTCTGGATCCTCGATAACATCACGCCGCTGCGTCAGTGGAACCAAAGCGAGCGTGACAATCTCCTGTTCAAACCACAAACCGCGTTACGCGTCCGCGCGAATCTCAACACCGACACGCCGTTACCGCCGGATGAACCGGCTGGCGAAAATCCGCCCGACGGTGCAATGATTGATTATTTCTTCGCGAAAGACGCAACCGGTCCGGTGACGATCGAGATCAAAGACAGCAAAGATCAGTTGGTGAGGAAATATTCGAACACCGATGTGCCAGGGGAGCCGAACCCGAACCGGTTGAAAATTCCGAGCTACTGGATTCGTTCTCCACAATTGCTATCGAGTAAGGCGGGCACGCATCGCTTTCTGTGGGACATGCATTACACGCCCGTGCCAGGCGTGGAGCCGGAGTATCCGATGGCGGCGACGTATCGCAACACTGCGCCGGCGGCCACGTCGCCCTGGGTCGCGCCGGGCAACTACACCGTCGTGCTTACCGTGGACACCAAAAGTTTCACGCAGCCGCTTACGATCCAGATGGATCCGCGGGTGAAAACTTCACCGGCTGAGCTTCAGGAGCAGTTCGCTCTATCGTGGCAGTTGTATCAGCTGCGCCTGACGCTTGCGCCCATCGGAAAGAAGTTTGACGAGATCAACGAGCAACTAACGAAACTCAAAGCGCGGGCAGCAGAACGACCTGACGCGACAGAAAACCTGGAGGCGTTCGTGCAAACGCTGGCTCAGTTCGGGCCGCCGCATCCGCGTCCAGGCGCGCCGCCATCGCTGTTTGTGTTCGAAACCACCGTGAGGTTGTTCAACGAAATCCAAGGCGCGGATGCCGGCCCGAGCGCGGCGGTCAAAGACGCTGTCGCGGATGTCGAGAAAAAAGTCGGGCCATTAATTCAAGCGTGGCGCAAATTACTCGACTCCGATCTTCCGGCGTTAAATCAGCAGCTTAAACAGGCTGGATTTCCTGAGATTCACCCCGTGAGATAGGTCGCGATGCCGTCGACTCGTCGTCGGATGTTATCTTACGGAGTAAAGATCGCGAAATGCGATGACAACAGATCAGAAACCGCCGCTCGTCACGACGTATCTTGAGATGCAGTCGCCGGAGCAGCTGCGACCGAAGCGCGGCGACGAGCGATTTCAAGTTCGCGAACAGACGGATCGCGATTGGCGTTTCAATCGCGACTTCTACTTCGCGGTTGGCGCGCAATGGCAGTGGATCGACAAGCGACCGTGGACGGATGAGCAGTGGCAGGAATACGCAGTTGCGCCGGAACTGCGGGCGTTTGCCGCGTATTACGGCGGCGCACTCGCCGGCTATTACGAATTACGCCAAGACGGCGAAGGTGGAGTCGAGATCGCGTACTTCGGTTTGCTACCGGAGTTTATCGGCAGCGGTTTAGGCAGCGCGTTGCTCACCAGCGCAATTGAAGAAGCCTGGAAAATGTTGCCCAAGCGAGTCTGGGTGCATACATGCAATCGCGACCATCCGCAGGCGCTCGCGAATTATCAGGCGCGCGGTATGATCGTTTACAAAGTCGAAGAAACGGGAAGCTGACGATCGAGGACTAGATGTCGCGGGCGAGCTCGCACAAGCGGAGCAGTTCAATCAGCCTTGTTTTTCGCTTAACGTCTTGAGTTTCTTCTGCGCGCTGCGACGAATTTCGCCGCGACACTCGTCGGTATCGGTCCAAGAAGATGCTGGTGCCTTGTGCGCATCTACTGAGGGTTCTACAGCAGCGTTTGTTCTTTCATGGGAGCGTTCTCGCCACGCGGAAACCCATGATGTCATTGCGGTAGTCGGCAGGATTGCGTTCTCGGGTGGCCGGTCGCAGCAGCCACGCCGGAAACATCCACGAGCCGCCGCGATCAACTCGGAGGCAATTGCCTTGGCCGTCCTTAGCCTTGGGATCGTTCGAAGGGGCCTCGTTCGCGCGCCCGTCGGTGGGAATGTCGGCGTAGCTGTTGTCGTAACAGTCCTCGGTCCACTGCCAAACGTTCCCTGTCATGTCGTAAAGGCCGAATGCGTTCGGCGGCTTCGAGCCCACCGGATGTGTCCGGCCATGCTGGCAAAAAAGACCGCTAATGTTTTGGCAGCCGGAGTTGGCATTGAACCAGGCGTGGACAGGAGCGGCAGAGTCGTCATCGCCCCAATAGAATTTGGTTGTCGTTCCGGCGCGTGCGGCATATTCCCACTCTGCTTCGCTGGGTAGGCGATACGGTCCGTTTGCTGAGGCTGCGCCGCGATCGGTCTTGCGGTTCAACCACGCGATATAAGCACGCGCATCCTGCCAGCTCACGCACACGACTGGATCACGGTCATTCTGCGAATGGCCGGGATTTTCCCAATTCAACTTGGAATCCTTCTCCCATTTGAAAATGGCGCGGCCGCGGCCGCAACCATCACCGGCCGGGTATCCAGTGTCGCGAGTAAATGCCGCGTACTCGCCACGAGTGACGTCATACTTGCCCAGGGCGAATGACGACAATGAGACCTGATGTTGCGGAGCTTCATCAGCAACCGCTTCCATACTGCCACCGTGACTCGCGGCCCAGAATTTTTCCTCCGCTGATGAGCCCATGGTGAAGCTGCCAGCCGGAAGAACGACCATCTCCGGGCAGGTGCTGCAATCGCGAAACACGGCACCGGCGACGCGGGATGCTGCTTTCGCCTGCGCCTCAGCGTGCGTCGAACTGTGAGGAGCTGCGGAGTGTCCCGTTAGGTCATACACTTCGCGGATCGCTTTGATCAGGGTCTCCGGTTCATCGAACTGGATATATTCCGAGCTATTGCGGGTGAAGATCTGTTTCGAGTTCGACGACAATGCGAGCCAGCGCGCCTGGGCCCGTGTGGTTTCCTGCTCATATTTGAGGTGCTCGGGCGTGTCCGGAGGCTTCCTCTCCAAGTGGCCGACACCGTGGTTGCCGGAAGTGAGCACGCGGATGGGCCGCGAGCCGAACGACCGGTTGTGCTGTTGTAGGTAGGTCTCGTCCTCCGGCGTCTGTTCCATCTCCGAGGCATAAGAGTCATACATCGCAGCTTTGGTCTGTGCGATCTTCAACACTTTCGCATTCAATTCTGGAGACCACGCAGCTTCCGGTAAACCCCGAAAAAACCTCTGAGCGCAGATTGCCGGCAACGGCTTGTGTTCGAGAATCGCGTCTTGACACTCGCGCATGTCCTTGGGGATTCCGGCATGTCCTCGATGTGTCACTTCTTGCATTTCCTTCGGTTCGAGGTCTTCAGAATCGGCATCATCCAACACCAGACCCGCAACCTCATCCATGTACAGGTACGCAAACGTGCGCACGTTGTCGCCACCGAAGGCACTGCCCACCAGAATGTAAGGCCCAGCCATGCCGGCACGGTGAAGTGCAGTGCGTAGCTCCTCCGCGATTCGCACGCTGGTACGCGGCATGGGACCGGGGTCGCTAAAACCTGTGCCGGCACGGTCATAGCTGCAGGCGCGTGTCCACTTTGCAATCTGTGGCTGCACAGTTGACCATGCAGGCGCCCAATCGCCCCATCCTGAATCGAAAACAACCGTGGGCGACCCACTGCCCATGCAGTAAAGATTCAGCCGAAATCCGCCGACATCAACGAGCTGCCCAGGGCGCGCGTAAACGATGTCCGCGGGAATACCATTCTTTGAGGCCTCCTGGCCGGAGGTGACTGTGGCGAAGAGCACTGCCGAGAGCAGGATTCGAAATTGGTTCATCTCTTCAGCTCTTCACTCGTGTCGGCGGGACAACTTCTCGCCGATTGTTGGAGGTTGTTCTTCAGTCTATTGAAATAGATAGATCGTGGACAGCGTGTTTGGCTCTACCCTGTTCGCGTGAAGTGAAAAGTGTTGGTGCCGTTTTTGCCCTTGAACTGATAGGTCCATTCTTGAGTCAAATGATCGTTGTCTTCCTGGATCACCGTAATGCCGGTATTGTGAAAATCGTCTGGAGATTTCAGTCCCGTGATGCGGGCAAGTGAAAACGCTAAAGGCTTCTGCGCATCGGTAATGGCGGACGTGACCATCTGTGGCTGGTTCTTCGCAGCGCAATAGTGGGTGGCGATCAGGTGATCACCGTCCACTGTGAACATGGTAATCATTTCCGGCCCGCCCTCGGGTCGACACTGTTCCATCAAGACACTGCCGTCGGCTGTCACCGTGTAAATCAAAGTGGTCTTAACACCATCGGGTTCTCCATTCCACTCGCCTTTGAGCGACGTGAGACGGTCGAACGCTTGCTCACTCTTTGTTTTGTCCGCCGTCTGCGAAGGCGACGCTCCAATAAGAGTGATCATACCGACCAATCCAAACAACAATGTCCGTTTCATGCTTGCCTCCAATATGGTTTACGATTCATTGCGAATTTGGTTCGGACCCCCGGCCTTCGTTGGAAGTGCGGGGTCCGTTCGTATCAACCCGTGCGCCGTTTCATATGGTGTTCCTCTTCAAGCTTCCAAGTTTTTCCGCCGTCATGACTTTTCTCGCCGCGCCAGACGAAGGAGGCCGGCTCGATGTTATTGAAAGACCAACGGATTGGAGCGCCGTCGGCATCTACGCCGCGAAGCACGATACGGTCACCTATAGACCCTCCCTGAACAGTCACGACGTAGTTGAACTGCGGGCTTATGAAGACTATGCGCCACTGTTTAAGAGCAGTATCGAAGAAGCGGATCGTTGTCCCTATGCGACGGTCCTTCTCCCCCTCTGACGGGTAGGTGAGAAAGATGTCCTGCACCGCGCGACCATCAAGAATCCAGCCCACCAACAATTCGCCTTTTTTATGTCGAACGCTGCCATCATCGAGGTGGAAGCTATAGTCGCAGTCCCATGTCCCCACGAAGCGGTCAAATACTTGCGCCTGATCTCCCAACGAAGAATTGGGGCCCGAGGCTGCAAGCGACTTGATCATGTCCCTTCTCGGATCAGCACTCTGCGCAGCCGGGTTCCAAAACACGAACGCCAGCGCGCTTGTTGTTGCGACCGCGCCCAGAATTGCGCGACTCGTTCTGCTAATTGATAACATTTTGCGCTCTTAGTCATTGATGAGATGCACCAGAATCCTGATTGTTCCCGCCGATCGAAAAGATTTTGAGACCTGATCACGCACGCACCGATGACGCCGTCTGCAGTTTTGCGCTATTTGCGGGAACAAACGCCGGCTTGAGGACTCTTATCTTGGGATAACTGCGCCATGTCCGCGGACCCGGAATTTGAAAATTTGGTAAAACTTTACTACCGCGATCTCTACCGATTCGGTTTCAGTCTTACCGGAAGCGAGGGCGATGCTACCGACCTTACTCAGGAGACTTTTTACATCTGGGCGAACAAAAGACATCAACTTAGAAATCCCACGAGCGTCAAAAGCTGGCTTTTTACAACATTGCACCGGGAATTTCTCAAAATCTGCCGTCGTCGAAAAGGCGTTACGCATGAGCCAATCGATGAGAGCGCACAAAATTTTCCGCACGTATCTGCCGATGTGGTCAACCGGATAGACGCGCAAACATTGTTAGATGCTCTTGGCGAGATTGACGAAGGTTACCGCGCCCCGCTCGTGCTGTACTACCTCGAAGATCTGTCTTACAAGCAGATTGGTGACGTGCTTGCGATCCCGCTCGGGACGGTGCAATCGCGAATTGCGCGCGCGAAGATCAAGCTTCTTCAACTATTAGGTGAAACCAAACCATGCACCCCCGCATAGAAATGAACACGAGCGAAGCCAAAGAAAAATTGTTGCTTTATCGCGGCCCCATTGACGACGCGGATCCTGAATTGCGTGAAGCGTTAGCGTACGCGCACCGCAATCCAGAACTTGCAGAGTGGTTGCGCGAGCAGGTCAGTCATTACGGTGTAATCCGGTCGAAACTTCGTGAAGCTGAACCTCCTGGCGATCTTGCTGAGAAAACTATCGACAATCAGCCGATCCTATTCCGCCGGGACTGGACGCAAATATTGAAACTTGCTGCGGCGATAATTATCTCAGCGACCATTACCGCCCTTTCGATGAAATTTTGGCAGCGCGACGGGCATCGCCTTATCCGGGGCCGAGAAGTCGTAGTGAAAGGTGAAGTGCTCGATCTCACTTGTTACGTCGCCTATAACCTGAGCGGTCCCGAACATGCTTCCTGCGCAGGCGACTGCATTAGAGACGGCTTGCCGGTCGGAATAAAAGCGGAAGACGGAAAAGTTTATTTGTTGACGGGTTTCGGCGCCCACGTGAATGCCGAGCTTGCGGATTACGCCGCGAAGATCGTCACAGTCAAAGGAAAGGAAACTGCGCGCGATGGATTCGCGCAGATTCAAGTGGAAGAAATTCGGAAATTCTGATGAACTCCCGACTCGATTAAGTGAGTAACGAGCGCTAATGGCACAAGTTTTCTCTCCTCCTCGGTGAATCGTGTCATTGAGATTGTTCGCTCATCAGACAAACAATACATTTTCCGAATCGCGAAATTCTGCCAAACGAACCGTAAAGGCTGTAATTCAGCAATGAAAATTCACAACACTAAAGAACTGAAACATCTCGCCGAACGCCGGAGGCGTGTTGCGGAAGCGATAGGACTCCGCGATGAAATCCTTCTCATAGGCGCGGGAGACCCCATTCCGCTTCCCGAAGGGACCGACCAGACATACCCATTCTACGCGCATCCGGAGTACTATTATCTGACCGGGATCGATTCGCCGGGCGGAGTTCTGGCGTTCGATCCACGACAACGCTCTTCGAAGCGTTGGGTCTCTTTCGTCCCGGGTGTGACCGAGGCCGAAAAGATGTGGGAGGGACGAACACAACTAGCCGGCACATCGCTTCCGAGATTGGAGCCCTGGCTTGGAGCTCGCCGCGGGCGCCCGATCATCAATCTGGGCGCACCGTTACGCGGAGTGCGATCTGATGAAAGCGACGTAGCGCGCACGCGCGAACAATTTACACATGTGCGACGCGCAAAGGATGAGGTTGAGCTAAGTCTGCTTCGACGCGCGGCAGCCGCGACTGCCAAGGGCTTTTCGGCAATTCGGCGACACATTCGAGCGGGTGTCAGCGAGCGTGCGTTGCAGGCTGAGCTCGAAGCCGAATTCTTCCGCAATGACGCCGACGGTGTTGGTTATTCAACGATTGTGGGCTCAGGGCCCAATGCAGCTGTAATGCATTTTTCGCCGTCGCCACGAAAAATCCGGCGCGGGGAGTTTGTGTTGATCGACGCCGGTGCGCGGGTGGATCGCTACGTCATCGATGTGACACGCACGTTCGTTGCGGGACGCAAACCCACACATTTTCAACGTGACCTGTTCAATCTCGTCCTGGAAGCCGAACGCAATTCTATATCCCGTTGCGTACCGAGCGCCGAATGGAAAGAGCTTCATTTGAAAGCAGCAATAGAAATGACCGACGGATTGATTGAGCTCAAGTTGATGAACGGCAATGCCGAGTCACTGGTGGAGCAGGGCGCGCACACCTTGTTTTTTCCGCATGGGCTAGGCCACCTCGTCGGGCTTGGCGTCCGCGATGCGAGCGGCCGGCACCCAGGGCGCCAGAAGGATGAAACCCCGGCATTGCGAAATCTGCGTATGGACCTGCCGCTTGCTGTCGGCTACGTCACAACTGTTGAGCCGGGCTTGTATTTCATCCCTGCCATCCTCAACGATGCGAAACGACGCCGACAGTATCGACAAAGCGTAAACTGGGATCGAGTCGATCACTACATCGGCTGCGGCGGCGTTCGCATCGAAGATAACGTGCTGGTAACAAAGAACGGGCCTGAGCTTCTGACTGCGTCGATCCCGACTGATTGGTAAAAAAAGGGCGCGCGCTTCCGACCTCGGCTGCGCGTGATGCATCGACGAACGGGCAGATGCAGAGTTTTCGTTGTGATAAGAGCGTGACAACAATGCGATTTTGCCATTAACTCGAAATCGAATCGTTAATTCGCCTTCGGTTGCGAGGAGGAGGACCATAATGAAGTTGAAAAATTTAAGGAAAAAAATCCAGCGACTTGAGAAACGTTTGCAAGAGGGCCCTAAAAAGCTGGCCAAGCTAAAACAGAAACTCCAGCAGGCTGAGGCGGCAAAGGCTATGAAAGCCGCGCGGAAATCGGCTGCCCGCGCTACTGCGGCTCGTCCGGCGGGCAAACCTTCTGTGCGAGTCGAGAAGAAGTCTACAGCGCAAAAGGCCGAACCGAAGAAACCGCGTGCCAGGAAAGCGAAAAGAAAACTGAATCTCTCACCGGAACGCCGTGCGCAACTTGCAGCTGGGATGAAAGCCAGGTGGGCCGCGAAGAGAGCCGCTGAGGCGAGTACGACCACCGCGTCTAGCGACGATCAACATTCCGCGTCTGAATCGCCTCAGCAACCGCCGGAAAGCAAACGGGACGGCGTTTAGACCCAATTAGATACCAACGGTTCGTTGTCGCTAGAACGAATCAATAATATGAAATCATTGGTGTTACTTATTTTCATTTTGATCGCGCTTGCGTCAGTCACTGCAAGCGCACAGACCAAGGATGCAGCGCCGGCAAACGGAGAGGATGTTTCAGTGAAGGAAATTCGCGGCTGGTTAGACCGATGGGCGAAAGCATTCGCCGCGAAGGACGTTGACGCGATCATGGCTCTCTACGCCGATGACGTAATCGCCTACGATGTAGTGCCGCCGCTTCAATACGTAGGCAAGGTCGAATATCGCACCGATTATCTGCAATTCTTGTCGCAGTATGCAGACAATGTGAAGGTGGAAGTGCGCGATCTGCACGTCGGCGCCAACGGTGATCTCGGTTATGCTGCTGGACTGGAATTACTCAGCGGGACATTGAAGAACGGTCAGAAGTCTGAGCTCTGGGTCCGATTTACATCGCTCTTTCGAAAGTCCGGCGGTCGCTGGCTCGATTTTCACGATCACGTCTCGGTGCCAGCTGATATCGAATCAGGCAAAGCGATGCTTGAGCTGAAGCCGTAGCGCGGCCCGGTTTAGCCCCACAGTTGCGACGATGGTAAGCCTAGCCTGCCATTTGTGTACGCGAGTGCGTGCTCGCGATCGCGTGCGAGGAGGAGCGGCCCGTCAAGATCGACCCACTCCGCTGCACTTGCCAACAGGCGAGCGGGCGCCATTCCCAAAGAAGTGCCCACCATACAGCCAATCAAT
>Ga0209577_10006549_pt1 | contig 10761 bp, 12 predicted proteins | sample GraSoiAngelo_109_FD_185874 | JGI IMG/M metagenome (GOLD analysis project Ga0209577, IMG submission 185874) | Grasslands soil microbial communities from the Angelo Coastal Reserve, California, USA - 14_0903_12_20cm (SPAdes) (version 2) | ecosystem: Environmental > Terrestrial > Soil > Grasslands... | reverse complement strand
GGGCCGGCGGATGGGTACGGCCTGCCTGACCGCCTACGTACGAGATAATGAGGGCGGTCTGCCGCGAATCGGTCTGGCGGTGTCGCGCCGGCTCGGGAACGCCGTGGTCCGCAACCGGATCAAACGTCGGCTGCGGGCGCTGGTGGGACCGCTGGCCGGCCGCAGCCGGGCGGGACGGGACGTAGTGATCGTGGCCAGGGCTGGGGCGATCGAGGCGGACGCCGCCCGCCTGGGCGACGAGGTGAACGAGGTTTGGCAGAAGGCGGTGGAACGGCCGTGACCCAGGCATCCCTGATGCTGATCCGGGTCTACCGATCGAGCCTCGGCCCGGTGCTGGGCCTGATCGGAGGCTGCCGCTACAACCCCACCTGCTCCCAGTACGGCTACGAGGCGATCGCGCGCTACGGCTGGCGCCGCGGCTGGTGGCTGGCGATCAGGCGGATAGGCCGCTGCCACCCCTTCCACGCCGGTGGGTGGGACCCGGTCCCGTGAGGGCGGCCTCCTTCTGCGAGCCGTGCGGCCAGGCCTGGCATCCGATCTGGTACGCGTGGTGGAACCTGGTCGGCGTCCCGATTCAGACCGTGCTGAACTGGCTCATCCATCTCCTCTCCGGCAATCCCCTGGCCGAGGCGATCGGCCCCTTCGGGGTCTCGGTGGTGCTCCTCACCCTGATGATCAAGGTGATCCTCTCCCCGGTCTTCCAGTACCAGATCACCACCTCCCGCAGGGTTCAGTCGGAGCAGCGGCGGATCGCCCCTGAGCTGGCGGCGCTGCGCAAGAAGCACCGCAAGGACCCCCAGGCCTTGAACCAGGCGACCATGGCCCTCTACCGCGAGCATGGGATCAACCCCCTGGCGCAGATGAGCGGCTGCCTCCCGGCCCTGCTCCAGGCCCCCATCCTGATCGCGCTCTATTGGACCATCTTCGGCGCCCAGCGGTCGCTCCACGTGGGCGACCTGCACTTCCTGTGGATTCACAGCCTAACCGCCCGGGCCAGCGCCCCCGATGGACTCTTCATCCTGCCGCTGCTGGCCGGGCTCACCACCTTCGTCCAGACCAAGATGATGACCCCGCCCGGGGGCACCGCCGCCATGGATCCGACCCAGCAGGCCATGACCCAGAACATGACCATGATCATGCCGGTGTTCATAGGCTTCATCTCGCTCAACTTCCCGGCCGCACTGGCGCTCTACTGGGTGGCGAGCAACCTGTTTTCGATCGGACAGCAGTACTTCATCACCGGCTGGGGATCCCTATCGGGACCGTCCTGGCCGCTGCTCCGCAAGGGGGAAAGGAATGACGAGCGTCGAAACCAGCGGAAAGTCAGTTGACGAGGCGATCGAGCGGGCTCTAGAAGAGCTCGAGGAGGCCCGCGAGAACGTCGCGGTCGAGGTCATCGAGGAAGGGCCGCCGGCGAAGGTACGGGTGACCCTGCACGAGACCTACGCCCGGCGCAGCCGCCAGGTGGTGGCTGAGCTGCTGACCAGGATGGGCATCCTGGGCCAGGTGTACATCCGGAAGGTCGAGGATCCGGTCATGATCGACGTCACCGGCGACAACCTCGGCCTGCTCATCGGCTGGCGAGGCGAGACCCTGCGTGCCTTTCAGACGGTGGTCAACCTGATCCTCAACGAAGGCCGCACCGACCGGCGCCGGGTGGTGGTAGACGTCGAGCACTACCGCAACCGGCGCGAGGAGACGGTGCGCGAGATGGCGCTGCGCATGGCCGAGCGGGTGCGCCGCACCGGAGACCGGGTGTTGATGGATCCGATGCAAGCCTACGAGCGCCGGATCGTCCACATCACCCTGGAGAAGGAGCCCGGAGTGCGCACCGAGAGCCACGGTGAGGAGCCGAACCGGCGGGTAGCGATCCTGCCCGAGGGGGCGGCGGCCTTGCGACGAGGCAGCCCTCGCGCCGCGATGCCGGCGCCGCCGCCGGCGCGAGTCGCCGGCGAGGGCTACGGAGATCGCGGAGGCTACGGCGACCGTCCCCGCTACGGCGACCGCCCGCGCTTCGGCGACCGGCCGCGTTTCGGCGAGCCCCGGCCGGGCGGGCCGGCCGACGGCAGCGAGCGACCGCCCGAGGGATAGCGTTCGGCCGCCTCCCCGGCGGCCGAGAGTGCGCCGTAGAGCGAGGCAATGACGGCGTCAGCCGGTAGCCCGTCGTCGAGCGCGTCCCGGGCGGCCTCGACCTGCCGCGCCGCAGCCGCGCCCGGGGCCACGGCCAGCAGCCCCTCCAGGTCGCGGGCCAGCTCCTGCGCGCCGGCGCCGGTGTCCACCTCCGCGCCGTCCCAGGCCTCGACCCGCCGGATCACGCCCTCGACGGCGGACCGGAAGGGCGCCGGCGCGGGAGTCGGCATCCCCGCCAGCGCGGCGAGGCGGTCAGCCAGGTCCGCGGGCCACGGGGGCTGGGAAGGAGCTCGCAGCTCGAGGCGGTCCGGTGGGAACCAGCAGACAGCGGCCCTGGGACCACCCCGGGTCCAGCTCAGGTAGGTCAGGCGTCCGGCCGGCGGACGCCGTCCGAAGAGGGCACGAGCGACCCGCCCGGCGTCGGGGCCCCTGACCACCAAAAGCACCTCGGTGGCCGCCTGGCTGAATTCGAATCGCAGCATGGTCGCTTCCACAAGACGTGGGTCCACAGGGCGGGAATCCGGCGCCAAGGGGCGGTCTTGACCCTAGGATATACTGACCACGTGCCCCCCAACGTTCCTGCCTACGTCCTCGAAACGCTGCCGTCGGGGGCCCGCATAGTGACCGCCGAGCTGCCCGACCGGCCGTCGGTGAGCCTGGCCGCCCTCTTTCGAGTCGGTTCCCGCTACGAGACCGACGCCCAGGCCGGCGTGTCTCATTTCCTCGAACACATGTTCTTCAAGGGCTCGGCCGGCTACGGCTCGGCCAAGGCGATCGCCGAGGCGATCGAGGGCGTGGGCGGGGTTCTGAACGCCGGTACCGAGAAGGAGCTGACCATGTTCTGGACTCGGGTTCCCCGGAACAAGGCGGGGCTGGCCGTGGACGTCCTCGGTGACATGCTCTTCAGGCCCCTGATCGAGCAGGAGGAGATGGAGAAGGAGCGAGCGGTGGTGCTGGAGGAGATCCGCATGTACCAGGACTCGCCCCAGGATCACGTGCACAGCCTGTTCGAGCAGATCACCTGGCCCAACCACCCCCTCGGCCGGGACGTCGCCGGCACCGAGGACTCGGTTCGCGGCCTGACCCGGGAGCACCTGCTGGATTACCTCGAGCGCCACTACCTGTTGCGCAACCTGGTGATCACCGTGGCCGGTCCGCTGTCCCATCGCCAGGCGATCGAGCTGATCGAGCCGCACCTGCGCCCGCGCGGCAACGGGGCGGATCCGCCGGCCTTCCTGCCCTCGGTCGCCAATGGCCAGCGTCCCCGGGTGCTCCTCAAGTCCAAGAAGACGGAGCAGGCTCACGTCTGCCTGGGGGTTCACGCGCCCTCCTACATGGACAAGGACCGCTACATCATCGACATCCTCAACACAGTGCTCGGAGAAGGCATGAGCTCGCGCCTGTTCCTCGAGGTGCGCGAGCGTCTCGGGCTGGCCTACGACGTGCACTCCTGGGTGAACAAGCTCTACGACACCGGCGTGCTGGGCATCTACGCGGGCACGGAGCCGCGGCAAGCGGCTCGCGCGGTGGCCGCCATCGTGTCCGAGCTGCGGCGATTGTGCGAGGAGCCGGTCAGCGAGCCGGAGCTGACCAAGGCCCGCGAGTTCTACAAGGGCCGTCTCCTGCTCCAGATGGAGAGCACCAGCACGGTCGCGACCTGGTACGGCGGGCAGGAGGCGTTGATGGGCACGATCCAGGCGATCGAAGACACGTTGGCGCAGATCGACGCGGTCACCGCCGAGGACCTGACGCGAGTCGCCCGTGAGCTCTTCAGCCAGAGCCTGCAGCTGGCGGTGATCGGGCCTTTCCGGAGCGAGGCGCCGTTCTTGAAGCAGATAGCCTGATCGACAGGACGGGGGCGGTGGGGGCTGTCGGCATCTAGAATGAAGTCCCGCGAGATGGAAGCAGCGTGAGCGTCGCGCAACCTGGAGCCACCCAGCCCGCCTCGGGGCGCCAGAAGTCGTTCTTCCGCGACACACTCGAGATCGTCTTCCTCGCGCTCGCTCTCTACCTGGTCATCCAGTACGCGGTCCAGACTGTCCACGTCCTGGGATCCAGCATGTATGCGACCCTCTCCAACAACGACCTGCTGGTGGCCTCCAAGATCTCTTACAAGCTGCACCCGCCGCAGCGGGGCGACATCGTCATCTTCAAACCGCCGGATCCGGACGTCCGTGACTTCATCAAGCGCGTGATCGCGGTCCCGGGAGACCGCCTGCGGATCGACCACGGGACGGTGTACATCAACGGCGAGATCTTGCGGGAACCCTATCTCCCGGAGAAGTGGACCTACAGCAACTCCTGGCCCGCCACGGGACAGGACTACGTGCTGCCGCCGGATCACTACTTCGTGATGGGGGACAACCGCAACCACTCGAGCGATTCACGCGTCTTCGGCCCCATCGACGCGAGCTCGATCCTGGGCAAGGCGGAAATCCGCATCTGGCCCCTGAACGAGTTCGGCCTGCTGACCTCGCGACCGACGCTGAGCACCGGCCCCTGATTGGCTGCGACGGGATCGGCGCCGGCTGAGCGCACCCTGGTCCTGGTCAAGCCTGACGGGGTCCAGCGGGGCCTGGTGGGCGAGATCGTGGCCCGCCTGGAGCGGCGGGGCCTCAAGCTGGTGGCCCTCAAGCTGATGCAGCTGCCGTCCGAGCGGGCGGCTCGCCACTACGCGGAGCACCAGGGGAAGGTGTTCTACGAGGGGTTGATCCGCTTCATCACCTCGGGTCCGATCGTGGCCATGGTCTGGCAGGGCCGGGAGGCGGTCACGGTCGTGCGATCCCTGATGGGTGCGACCGATCCTCTCAAGGCGGCGCCGGGGACGGTCCGCGGCGACCTCGCCCTCGACCTGGGGATGAACGTGATCCATGGATCCGATTCGACGGCCCGGGCGGGAGCTGAGATCGCGCTCTTCTTCGAGGACCACGAGATCCACGATTACGAGCGCACGCTCGATCGCTGGATCCGGGAGTAGCCGGGGCGATCGGCCGGCACCTGTTTCTTGATTGACAGGCGCTCGGGCGCCTAGTCCCGCAGGAGCCTGGTCCGGAGAGCCTCGAGCTCGTCGTCGCTGTAGAACTCGATGGTCAGGCGCCCGCCCTCCCGAAACCTGGTCAGTATGACCTTCGTCCCCAGGGCGTTGCGGAACTCCTGCTCCAGGGCGAGGGTCTGCGCGCTCACGCCCTTGCGGGCGCGGATCGCCCGGGGCGGCGGCGGCCCGGCCTGATTCATGCGCACCCATTCCTCGGTCTGGCGCACGCTCCACTGCTCGCGGACGATCCGGTCCAGGAGGGCGAGCTGCTGAGCCACCGAACGCAGGCCGAGGAGCGCCCGTCCGTGGGCCGCGCTGATCAGCCCGCCCTCCACCGCGGAGAGCGCGGCTTCGGGCAGAGCCAGGAGCCTGACCGCGTTGGCCACGCTCACCCGGCCCTTGCCCAGGCGCTCGGCGACGGCCTCCTGGGTCAGGCCGAACTCGTCGAGCAGCCGGCGAACGGCCCGGGCCTCCTCCACCGGATTCAGGTCGACCCGCTGGAGGTTCTCGATCAGCGACAGCTGGAGCCGCTCGTCGGCGCCCGTGATCAGGCGCTCGTGGACCACGACCGGCACCTTCTCCAGGCCGGCCAGCTGCGCCGCCCGCAGCCGGCGCTCGCCGGCGACCAGTTCGTAGCCCTCGGGCCGCTCCCGAACCAGGAGAGGCTGCAGGATCCCGTGCTCGCGGATCGACTCGGCCAGCTCCTGCAGGGCCGCCGGCTCGAAGCTGCGCCGGGGCTGGTCCGGATTGGGCCGGATCGATCGGATCGGGACCTGCAGGGGTCCGGCCGGCCTGGCGCCGCCGCCCGGCGCATCGAGGTCATCCCCGGACGGGATCAGCGCTTCCAGCCCGCGACCGAGTCCACGACGCCTGTTCATGTGGCGATCAGCTCCCTTGTGAGTTCCTGGTAGGCCAGCGCTCCGCGCGAGGTGGGGTCGTACTCGGTGATCGGCAGTCCGTGGCTGGGCGCCTCGCTCAGCCGGACGCTGCGGGGGATCACGGTGCGGAAGGTCTGTTGCGGAAAGCGCTCTCGGACCTGGGCTGCCACCTGTCCCGCCAGCGCCGTACGCGCATCGTAGAGCGTCAGGACGATGCCGCCGATCTTCAGCCTCGGATTCAGATCGCGCTGGATCCTCGCCGTGGTGTAGGTCAACGCCCCCAGCCCTTCCAGGGCGAAGTACTCGCACTGGATCGGGATGAGCATGAACTCGGCTGCGACCAGGCAGTTCACGGTCAACAGGCCGAGCGAGGGCGGGCAGTCGATGATGACGTAGTCGTACGACCTGCGCAGGCTGTCCAGGGCGTAGAGCAGGCGACGCTCACGCCGCGGCAGGCTGATCAGCTCGATCTCGGCGCCCGCCAGCGCCGGGTCGGAGGGCAGGAGGTCGAGGCCGGCGGTTACCGTATCGAGGATCGCCGCATTGACGTCGGCGCCGTCGACGATGCTCTGGTAGACGCTGGCTTCCAGCCGGCGGCGATCGACCCCGAGGCCGCTGGTGGTGTTGCCCTGCGGGTCCATGTCGACGAGCAGAACCGATTTCCCCAGCGCTGGAAGGTTGGCCGCCACGTTGATGGCGGTGGTCGTCTTCCCCACGCCGCCCTTCTGGTTGACGACTGCGTAGACTCTTGCCAATTCGGTGCTGGAGCGGGCTTGCCGGTCATTATATGGCCCAGGCACGCACGTACGGACGTTCGCCAGGGAAGGCCGCTGTGGAGAAGCTCCGGGGGACTAGTGGAGGAGGCCGATCAGGCCGACCGCGAGGTCGTAGCCGGCGTGGGTCACGATCCCGGGCAGCGTGCTCCCCGAGGCGGAGCGCAGCCAGCCCAGCCCGAGGCCGAGCACGAAGACCTCCAGCGAGGCGAAGGTGATCCCGTACTGGGTATGGACGGTGGCGAAGAGGAAGGCGGTCGCCACCAGTCCGAACCGGGGCTGGAGGGCGCCTCGGAAGACGACCTCTTCCGCTACTCCTGCGATCACGGCTAAAAAGACCACCGCGGCGGGGTTGTCGAAGCGTCTGAAGAGAGCGGTGGTCACCCGGCTCACCTGCTCCTGGGTGCCGGGGGTGAGCACCGAGGCCGCCTTCTCGATGCCGGCTCCGAGCAGGATGAAGACCAGGATGCCGGCAGCGGCGATCGGCCACCAGTGGGCGCGAGGGGGCAGAAGTCCCAGGCGCGCGAGCGTCTCACGGGTCGATCGGCGGAGGAAGATGCCGACCCCTACGAAGCCGAGCAGGAGGAGCGGGACGTCCTGGGCCACGATGTCGGTGTTGGTCAGCGGCGGCCCCGCGGCGATCGCGCTCAGGACATCCTCAGAGAGCTGGGTTCCCAGCTGCAGCCCGGTGAAGAGGAGGGCCAGGACCACCGCCGCGTAGCCCACCGGCGAGCCGGGCCGCAGCGGGAGGACGCGGGCCGCGGCGCGCTGGACGGGTGGCCAGAGGTAGAGGAGGCCGAGCGCTCCGGCACCGATCAGCGGCAGGGCGATGGTGACCGCGCCGCGCGTTCCCCCCGCCACACTCCGGCCGATGGCCGTGCTCAGGGCGTACACGAGCAGAACCGCCAGCCCGGCGAGCACCGCCACGGCGGCCGCCGCGGCGCCTGCCGCAAGGGTCAGGATGCGGGCCACCCGGTTGCGCTCGCCCAGGTTGGCCACGATGAAGTAGGCCAGCACGGCGGCCAGCGCGGCAAGCGTGAGGACGTCGGCCATCAGTGTCTGGCCGGTCCGCCCTCAGCGGCGGGCGGCAGCCAAAGGCGCCTTGGCAGGCGGCTGAGCCCCGCCCGCAACCTCGAGCAACCCGCGCAGCATGTCCATCGGCATCGGGAACACGATCACCGTGTTCCGCTCGACTCCGATCTCGGTCAGGGTCTGGAGGTAGCGCAGCTGGAGGGCGCTGGGCTGCTGGGCGATCACCGTGGCGGCGTCGGTCAGCTGCTGGGCGGCCGCGAACTCACCCTCGGCGTGGATGATCTTGGCCCTCTTCTCCCGCTCGGCCTCCGCCTGCTTGGCCATGGCCCGCTGCATCGTCTGGGGCAGCTCGACGTCCTTGATCTCGACGGTCGAGACCTTGATCCCCCAGGGCTCGGTCTGCTCGTCGATGATGCGCTGCAGGGTGGAGTTGATCTTCTCCCGATTGGCGAGGAGCTCGTCCAGTGAGGACTGCCCCAGCACGCTCCGTAAAGTCGTCTGTGCTATCTGCGAGGTCGCGTTGATGAAATTGGCCACCTTGGTCACCGCGTGATTCGGATCCACCACCATGAAGTAGATGACGGCGTTGACCTTGATGGTCACGTTGTCGTGCGAGATCACCTCCTGGGGTGGGACCTCGAGCGTCACCGTCCGGAGATCCATCTTGACCAGGCGGTCGATCCCGAAGGGGATGATCAGGCGCAGGCCCGGACCCTTGAGATCCATCAACCGGCCCAGCCTGAAGAGCACCCCACGCTCGTACTCGTTGATGATGCGAACCGCGGACGTCAGGGCAACCAGGACCACGACGACGATCACCGCCAGGACGACGAGCGCGCCTATGTCCACCGGATTCTCCTCCCTTCGCACCCGCTCTCCAGCGGGGCTCGACCAATCTTAGAGTGTGCTCGCCGCCCTCAGCCGGGAAGGGGTTCCCGCCGAGGGCGCTCGGAGGGAGATTGCACAGGCAGAGCCTCGACCATCAGCTCCAGGCCTCGCACCGCCACGACCCGCACCGGCGCGCCGACGTCCAGCTCGCCGGACCGCGAGGTGGCCCGCCAGAGGGCGCCGTCGATGAAGACCATGCCCGAGGGCGCAAGGCGCTCGCGGACGCGGGCGGTGCGACCCACCAGGCTCTCCTCGCCCGCGGCATACGGCCGCCGGCGGGCGTCGATCACCTTGCGCAGGATGAAGGCAAAGGTGCCGCCGATCAGGAGCAGCGTGGCCAGCAGCAGGCCGACGTTGACGCCCTCAGCCAGAAAACCGGTGTCGATCAGGAGGAGGCCGCCGAGTGCCATGGCGACGATCCCACCGGTGGTCAGGACGCCGTGGGTCGAGGCCTTGAGGTCGATGACGAAGAGCACCACCGCGACCACGATCAAGAAGAGGCCGGTCAGGTTGGTGGGCAGGTTGAAGAGGCTCAGGGCTGCCAGGAGCGCCGCGATCGCCCCCACCACCCCGGGCAGTACGAGGCCCGGGTGGGTCACCCAGAAGCCGATCCCGATGATGGCCAGGAGCAGCAGCAGGTAGGCGATGTTGGGATCGACCAGCGCCTCGAGCAGCCGGTCGAAGTCGCTCAGCTCGAGCCGGTCGATCGCGGCGCCCGCGGTACGGAGGGTGTAGGTCCTGCCGCCCTTTGTGACCTGCCGGCCGTCGAGCGCCTGGAGCAGCGTGCCCAGGTCGCGGCTCTCGAGGTCGACCACCTGGAGCTGGACCGCCTCGTCCGCAGGCACGTTGACGCTCTGCCGGACCGCCTTCTCGGCCCAGGCGGCGTTGCGATGGTGGAGAGAGGCCAGCGCCCGCACGTAGGCGGCGGCGTCGTTCTCGACCTTGATCGACTCGATGTCGGTCGCCGAGGAGGGGCTGGCGCTGGGGTTGGGCACGGGATTGCTCCCGCCGATCGTCACCGGGTGCGCCGATCCGATGTTGGTCCCTGGCGCCATCGCCGCCACGTCCGCCGCCTCGGTGATGTAGAGGCCGGCCGATGCGGCGCGTGCCCCGGACGGTGAGACGAAGATCACCACGGGGACGGGCGCGCCCAGCATGTGCTTGATGATGTCGCGCATCGAGGTGTCGAGACCACCGGGCGTATCCAGGCTGATGACCAGGGCGGTGGCGTGCCCGGCGGCAGCCTGGTCGACGGCCTTGACCACGTAGCTGTCGGTGATGGGGTCTATCACCCCGTCGAGGGTCGCGACCACGACATGCTGGTCGGTGGCCGCCGCCGCCGCCGGGCCCCCGGCCAGGGCCAGCACCGCCACCCCGATCGCAGCGGCCGCCAGGCCGCCGGCACCCCTTCTCATGCCTCGATCATAAGACCCCACCGATACAATGGAAGCCGTGTCCGACGCTCCTTCGAACGGGGCCCGGGAGGCGGAGGAAGAGGAGTATCGAGCCCAGGTGGCCCGTTATCCGCGACTTTCCGACGCGGAGCAGGCGCGCCTGCTCGGCACTCACGGGCGCGAGCGGGAGGCGGCCGACAGGCGCTTGATCGAGCACAACCTGGACCTGGTCCTGGAGGCGGCCCATGAGCGGCGCGCGCGCGGTGTTCCCTTCGGTGACCTGTTCCAGGAGGGGACGGTCGGCCTGATCTCGGCCATCGAGCACTTCGCAGGACCGTCGCCGCAGTTCCGCTCGCGCTTGCGCCTGGCGATCGCGGCCGTGATGGACGACGTCCTGGCCCAGACCGCGCAGGCCCAGCGCAACGACGAGGCCTTCGTTACCGCCTGCCGGCTCCTTGAGTCCGCCGGACGGCTGCTCGGGGCCAGGCTCGGGCGAGCGCCGACCGTCGCCGAGCTGGCCCGGCTGCTGCAGTGGGACGACGGCCGGATCACGGTCATCCGGGAGATGCTCGACGGGGCTCGGGTGGTCCACGACCAGGAGCTCCTCGACTACCTGAACGATCTCGACGCCG
>Ga0209577_10006545_pt1 | contig 10762 bp, 9 predicted proteins | sample GraSoiAngelo_109_FD_185874 | JGI IMG/M metagenome (GOLD analysis project Ga0209577, IMG submission 185874) | Grasslands soil microbial communities from the Angelo Coastal Reserve, California, USA - 14_0903_12_20cm (SPAdes) (version 2) | ecosystem: Environmental > Terrestrial > Soil > Grasslands ... | reverse complement strand
TACAACGCTCCCAAATCGACGTGAGGGAGGACAGGCCAGGATGGACGATAACGCGATTCGTGCGTTGAACAGCGCACGCCGGCTGTCATATGGCGAGCAGCTCGCCCGGACGGCACGCAAGACTCCTGATGCGCGCGCGCTGCGTTTTCAGGACCAGGAGCTGAGCTTCCGCGAGCTCGACGCGCGGGTGACCCGACTGGCGAATGCACTGGCCGCGCGCGGGATCTCGTACGGGGATCGGGTGGCGACATTCATGATGAACCGCCTCGAAGTGGTGGAGACCTACCTCGCATCCGCCCGTCTGGGGGCGATCTGCGTTCCGATCAACTTCCGCCTGGTGCCCGACGAGGTGACGTACATCCTCACCGATTCCGGCGCAACCGCATTGGTCGTGGACGCCGACCTCGCCGCGAGTGCCGGCGACGCTCGCGAGCGCGTGCCCGAACTGAGGACGTGCCTCGTGGTGAACGAGAGCGCGGACGCCGCTGGGCCCGGCGCGGAACCCTACGAGCCGGCCCTGGCCGAGGCCTCCCCCGAGCCGCCCCTGATAGACGTCCCCGAGCACGACCCCGCCTTCATCATGTACACGTCCGGCACCACCGGACGGCCCAAGGGTGCGGTGTTGAGCCACTTCAACCTGCTCATCAACACGTACAACGTCATGGCCAGCATCGGCGTGCGCGAGGCCGATGAGGTCTTTCTGTCCGGGCTGCCGCTGTTCCACATCGGCGGCCTCAACCTGATCTCCCCGCAGCTGCTCCTCGGCGGGACCTCCGTGATCCTGCCCACGGGCGAGTTCGACCCAGCGGAGACCGTCGAGCTGCTCGAGCGCGAGGAGGTGACGGGCTGTTACTTCGTGCCCACCCAATGGCAGCAGATGTGCGAGGTGCCAGGGGTGCGAGAGCGCAAGCTCAAGCTGCGCCGGATGCTCTGGGGCGCGTCGGTGGCGCCCCCATCGGTGCTCCAGGCAATGGCCGAGACGTTCCCCGGAATCCCGACCTACAACTGCTTCGGCCAGACCGAGATGAGCTCCCTCACCACGGTGCTCACGGGCGAGGACGCGCTGCGCAAGCAGGGCTCGGTAGGCAAGCCGATCGTCAACGTCGAGGCGCGCCTCGTGGACGACGGGATGAACGACGTGCCGCGGGGCCAGCCGGGCGAGATCGTCTATCGCGGGCCCACCGTGATGCAGGGCTACTGGAACAAGTCCGAAGCCACGGCCGACGCGTTCTACGGCGGATGGTTCCACTCCGGGGACCTCGTCCGCGAGGACGAGGAGGGCTACATGTACGTGGTGGACCGCAAGAAGGACATGATCATCTCGGGCGGCGAGAACATCTACTGCGCCGAGGTGGAGGCGGCCATCGACTCCAATTCGAAGGTCCGCGAGGTCGCGATCATCGGCGTCCCGCACGAGAAGTGGGTGGAAACTCCGGTGGCGGTGATCGCGGCAACCGACCCGTCCGACCCGCCGAACGAGTCGGAGATCATCGATTGGTGCCGGGAGCGGCTGGCCTCGTACAAGAAGCCGTCGCGCGTCGTGATCGTCGATGAGCTGCCGCGCAACGCGAGCGGCAAGGTGCTCAAGTACCAGTTGCGCGAGCAGTACTCGCAGCAGCCGGTGGCCACCGGCCACTCGCGATGAGGCTAAGGCAGGCCGTGCGAACGGCCCCGCACGGCCTGCCTTCAGCGGCCAGCGCGCGTGATCCAGCCGCGCGGTGCCCGGCGTCGGCGGCGGCCGGCTACGCGCAAATCAGTGTCCGGGGAACTCTCCAATCGGGTCCGAAATTGCTGCTTGACAGCCTCGTACGCCCACCTAGGATCGCCCCGAGTTGACGACCGAGCGTTCGTTCGGTCGCGGTTGGACGCATCTAGATGAGCTCCTTCACCGCAAGCCTCACCCGCCCACAGGTGTCCAGCAACGGGAACCGGGCCGCCACCAGCCTTGCCGATCAGATCCTCGATGCGGCGCTGGACACGTTCGCGGCGAAGGGCTACCACGGCGCCACGATCCGGGAGATCGCCGGGCGCGCGGACGTCAGCGTCGCCGGTATCTACCACCACTTTCCTTCCAAGCAGCGCCTGCTCGAGCGCGTGATGGCCAACACGATGGACGACCTGGTTGCCGCGACCGAGGCGATGGTGGTCGAGGCGGGCGACGATCCGCGGGCGCGCCTCGAAGCCGCGGTGGCGGCGCACGTCCGCTTCCACATCGACTCTCAGCGCGAGAGCTTCGTCGGCAACACCGAGCTTCGGAGCCTCGAGGAGCCGGCGCGAGCCGAGATCGTCCGCAAGCGGGACCGCCAGCGCGAGATCTTCCGCAACGCGGTGCTCGACGGCGTGCGGAAAGCGGTTTTCACGGTGCAGGTGCCGGAGGAGGCGGGCCGCGCGCTCGTGACGATGTGCACCGCGGTGGCGGCTTGGTACCGCGCCAGCGGCCCACTCGATCCGGAGGAGATCGTCCGCCGCTATCAGCAGCTCGCGCTGCTGATCGTCGGCTACCGGCCCCAGCCCCAACGGGTGTAGGGGACAGCAATCAGGTCGGAGGAGAAACCATGGCCACATCGCAGCAAATGCAGACACTCCAAGACCTCCTGGCGGACGCGCCCAAGAACTGGGGTCGCTGGGGCGACGACGACGAGATCGGCTGCCTGAACTTCCTCACGCCCGACGAGGTACTGCGGGGCGTCCGGCACATTAAGTCCGGCAAGGTCTTCACGCTCGGCTTGCCGATCGGCAGTCCCGGCGGAGACCCGGTGTGGCCTGGCCGGTCGGGCGCCACGCGTCTCATGACCCAGGACCGGAGCTACTACCTGGCCGGCAAGCTCCAGTCGCTGCCCGGAGGGCTGGAGTACGCGGACGACTACATCACGGCCTTCCTACAGGGCTCCAGCCAGTACGACGCGCTGGGCCACACCTGGTACGGCGACAAGATCTACAACGGCTACGACGCAACCACCACCACGGGAGGGCTCAGCAAGTGCGGGGTGGACAAGATCGCCAAGCGCGGCGTGGTGGGACGCGGCTTGCTCATCGACATGGCTCGCCACCGCGGGAAGAAGGCGCTCGAGAGTGGCGAGACGTACGGCGTAGACGACCTCGAGGCGGCGGCCGAGGCCCAGGGCGTTACGATCGACCAGCACGACAACCTGCTCATCCGGACGGGCTGGCTGAGCGTGTTCTACGACGAAGGCCCTGACGCGTTCTACGGCGAGAAGTTCGTCGAGCCGGGCCTGACCTACTCGGACGAGCTGGTCAGGTGGTTCCACGAGCGCGAGATCGTGTCGCTGTCCACAGACACCATCGCCAACGAGGTGACCTTCGAGCCCGAGACCGGGATCGTGCTCCCTCTCCACGCGGCGCTGATGAACAACCTCGGCATCCTGTTTTCCGAGATCATCTGGCTCGACGACCTGGCCGAGGACTGCGCCTCGGATGGGCAGTGGTCGTTCCTGTACGCGGGGGCGCCCATCCACGTCGTAAACGGCACCGGCGCGCCGGTGAACCCAATCGCCGTCAAGTAGCGGGGACGGAGGAGATCCTCATGAGCATCTACGACGAGCGGCCTTGGCTCAGCCAGTCCGCGGAGCGCAAGCCGCCCGACATCGAGCTCGAGTACGCCACCGGGCTGGAGATGTTCCGGGCAACGGCGGAGCGCCACGCCGACGACCCGGCAATCCATTACTTCGACAGCACGATCACCTACAGGGAGCTGGATGAGATCACCGACGCCCTGGCGGTTGGGCTGATCGAGCACGGGTTCCAGCCGGGCGATCGCATCGCGGTGTACCTTCAGAACGTCCCGCAGTTCGTGGTCACCATGCTCGCCTCCTGGAAAGCCGGCGGGATTATGGTGTCGGTCAACCCTATGCTCAAGGAGCGCGAGCTCACCACGCTCCTCACCGACTCAGGCGCCCGTGCGCTGGTCACGCTCGAGTCGCTGTGGCGTGAGGTTGCGAAGGCGGTGGTGCCAAACACGGACGTGGACATCGCCATCACCACGTCCGAGCTCGACTGCCTCGATGGCCAGGTTCCGCCCCTACTCGAGGGGTCGAGTCGGGATCGCGACGAGGGGACGGTGGACCTCCTCGAGCTCGTCGAGTCCCACCGGGGCGAGCGGCCGCCGGAGCCGACCCTGTCGGCCGACGACGTGGCGTTCTTGACGTACACCTCGGGTACCACGGGGCCGCCGAAGGGAGCGATGAACACCCACCGGAATGTGACGTTCAACTCCCAGGCCTATCGAGACTGGATCGGCCTGGGCCCGGACGACGTGCTCTACGGGGTGGCGCCGCTGTTCCACATCACCGGACTGGTGGGGCACATCGGGGTCTGCATGCTCACCGGCATGCCGCTTGTGCTCTCCTACCGGCTCGACCCGGACGTGGCGCTCGAGTTGATCGAGCAGTACGGGGTGACATTCACGGTCGGCTCGATCACGGTGTTCATCGCGCTGATGAACGCGCCGACCGCGAACGAGCGGGACGTATCGTCGTTCAAGAAGATCGTCAGCGGCGGGGCGCCGATCGCGCCACCGACGGTCGAGGCGTTCGAGCGACAGTTCGGCGCCTACATCCACAACATCTACGGCCTCACCGAGACCACCTCGCCGTCGCACTGCGTGCCGTTCGGCATGCGCGCGCCGGTGGACGAGGCGTCGGGTGCGCTGTCGGTCGGAGTGCCGATCTTCAACACGGTGGTACGCGTGGTAGACGACGACGACAACGACCTGCCGCCCGGCGAGGTCGGGGAGATCGTCACGAGTGGGCCGCAGGTGGTCCCGGGCTACTGGAACCAGCCCGAGGAGACCGAGCACGCGATCCCGAGCGGCCGTCTGCACACCGGAGACGTGGGCCTGATGGACGAGAAGGGCTGGTTCTACATCGTCGACCGCAAGAAGGACATGATCAACGCGGCCGGCTACAAGGTGTGGCCTCGCGAAGTGGAGGACGTCCTGTACGGCCACGAGTCGGTGCGTGAGGCAGCGGCTGTCGGGGTGCCCGACCCGTACCGCGGAGAGACGGTCAAGGCGTTCGTGAGCCTCAAGCCGGGCGCGCAGGAGGATCCGGAGGGGCTGATCTCGTTCTGCAAGGAACGCATGGCGGCGTACAAGTACCCGCGCGAGATCGAATTTGTCGACGAGCTGCCAAAGACCGCCAGCGGCAAGGTGCTCCGACGCGAACTCCGCGACAAGGAGGCGGCGAAAGCGGCGGGCTGAGAGGAGACGCAGCAACCGAAGTCGCAGTGACGTGTCACGGCCTGACGAAGGACGATCGAAGAGAGGAGCCATGGGCGACAAGGAATATGAGAAGGATCCATTCGAGGAGTTGATAAGCAGACGGTCGCTGATCACGAAGGCGGGAGCGGCGGGGGGCGTGCTGGCGGCGGCCCCGTTGATCGCGGCCTGCGGCAGCAGCAGCAGCAAGAGCAGCGGCGGGGGGGCCGTATCGAACAGCCCCGAGGCCAAGGAGCTGCGCGATCTGCTCGCCATCTCCAACGCGGACGCACAGAAGCTGAGCGGCAAGACGCTCAACTACGGCGCGATCCTTCCTCTCAGTGGCCCCGGCGCGCAGTATGCGACCGAGGAGCAGAACGGCGTCAAGCTGGCCATTGCGCAGATGAAGAACTACTTCGGGATGAACATCAACTACAACGCGCAGGACCACAAGTCAGGCGATCCGGCGGCCGGCGCGGCGGCGGCGCGCCAGCTCGGCGTCGCCGGCTTCGGCGCGGCGATCAACTCCTACGTCGGCGTCTTCGGGGCCACCGTCCCGGCGATCAGCAAGTACAAGATGCTGTCGCTGGATCCCGGTGGCGGCACCTACCCGCCGTTCTTCGGCGCGCCCTACTTCTGGGGCTGGCGGGCGATGACGCCGCTGGACGCCCTCACTGGCGCCTACCTCTATGTGAAGGCGAAGAAGCCCCAGGCCAAGCGCGTCGCACTCGTGGTCTGGGACCTGGGTGACGTGTTCCTAAAGCCGATCCAGGCCTCGCTGAGGACGGCGGTAGCAGCCGGCGGCCAGCAGTTCGTCGGCACGCAGCTGCAGAAGGTCGGGCAGCAAGACTACTCGTCGATCCTGTCCGCGTTGAAGGGTTACAACCCGGACGTCATCCACCTGGCCACGTACGCCACGGACCCGGCGTTCTTCATGAAGCAGTACGTCAGCTCGGGCCTCAAGGCGCAGGTGATCGGATCGGAGTACACGCCGGCGGCGGTGCAGGTGGCCGGCAGCGCCTACGCCAACTATTGGGCGGCGACGGATTTCTTCAACTTCAATGCCCCGCCCAACCCGTTCTCGAAGTTCTTCATGAAGACATACACGGCCATGTTCGGCCAGGCGCCGAACGTGTTCTACGAGCCCAACTACTACGAGTGCACCCTCGGCTACCTCGAGCTGTGCCGGAGGGTGGCCGTCAAGGGGGGCGACATCAACAACGGCGAGGACCTGCAGAACGCGCTGCTTGCGAACCCGACGTTCAAGAGCGTGTACGGCGGAAACGCGGGCGAGGTTGGACAGGTCGTCCTCGACCCCAAGAGGCACACGCCGTCGAGCCGTGCCGTGGGCTTGTTCAAGTTCACCAACAACGGCACGCAGGCGGTGCAGCTCGCATCGTTCGACATCGGCGGCAAGGACTTCAAGGTGCTCCAATAACCGGAGTTCGAGATCAGGGCGGCGACGCTGGCCGCCCTGAGCCACCAACACGTCCCCCGCCATGACTCTCATCGCCACCTTCTTAGGCATCGACTCGTTCCGTGAGGTCTCGCAGGCGATCGTGACCGGTGTGATCAACGGCGCCGCGTATGCCTTGCTCGGAATCAGCTTCGCGCTGATTCTGGGGGTGACCACCCGCTTCCACTTCGCGGCTGCGTTTACCTACACGATGTGCGCCTACATCGCCGCCCTGATAGTCAACGGTACCGGCATCCCGCTCTTGCCGGCGGCCGTCATCGGGGTGGTCTGCTCGATCGTGATCGCCGTCGCCATCGAGGGCACCGTCTACCAGCCGCTGGCGCGCGGGCGCAGCGAGTCGCTGTTGCCCGTGTTCGTCGCCTCGCTCGGCATCGTCATCGCAGGTGAGAATCTCATTCGCCTCATCTGGGGAAACAACACGCGCGTGCTCGGCGGCTTTCCGCAGCACACCTACTCGGTAGGCAATGTCAACTTCACTTCGCTCGACATCACGCTCGTGGCGATTACTGTGGCGATCACCGTCAGCCTCACGCTGCTGCTTGATCGCACGGTGCTCGGCCAGCAGATCCGCGCGGTCCGGGGCAACCGCGAGATGGCACTGGCGGTGGGAGTCAATGTCCGGCGGATCTACCTCTTGGTCTTCGCCATCGCCACGCTGATCGCGGGTGTGGCCGCCCTCTTCGACGGGATGAAGTTTGCGGTCACGCCGGACATGGGCAACCAACCGATCTTCTATGGGTTCGTGGTGGCCTTCGTGGCCGGGGTAACGCGCTCGCCCGTTCGGGTGGCGCTCGTTGGCGTGCTGATCGGCGTGGTCGAACGGCTCAGCACGCTCTGGCTCAGTGAGTCGACCAGCGCGCTCACCGTGTTCGGGCTCCTGTTCCTGTTCCTGACCATGACGTCGGCGCCCGCCGGCATCCGCCAGCTGTCAGGCGCGCTGTCTCGCGAGCCACGAGTCGGCGCGCCGGGTCGCGCGCGGGGCCATGCCTAGGAGAGCTCGTGTATTGGGTTGACGTCCTCGATCAGGTGCTGATCTTCGGGATCCTCGCCATGTCACTCAACCTCCTGCTCGGGTACGCCGGGCAGGTCTCGGTCGCGACTGCGGCGTTTGCGGCCATCGGCGGCTACCTGTCCGGCTACCTCGCGTCGAAGCACGGCTTTCCAACGGGGTGGGGAATCGTGCTCGGCATCCTCGCCGGATCGCTCATCGGCATGCTCGTGAGCCTGCCCGCCCTGCTGCTCAGCAACGAGTTCGTGATCCTGCTGACGCTCTCGGTGCAGACGATCATCCTGGTGATCGTCACGAGCGTGGCTGCGCTCGGCGGCGAGCTTGGCCTCGTCGACCTGCCTTCGCTACACGTCACCAAGGACCTCGTGCGGCCGACCGACTGGCTCGTGCCGCTCATCGTCCTCACCGCCGTCGTGTACGGCATTTGTGCGTGGATCGGGGAGTCGCCCTTCGGCCGGATCCTGCGCGGCATCCGCGAGGACCAGCTCGCCACGCAGTCGCTTGGCAAGGACGTGTGGCTCAAGAAGGTGGTGGTGTTCGGGGTGACGTCCGGGATCGCGGCGCTCGGCGGGTCATTGATCGTCTTCTACAACGGCATCGCATCCCCGGGCCTGTTCGACTTCAACGTCTCGATCCTGATCGTGGCGATGGTGGTGCTGGGGGGACGCGGCAACCTCCTCGGCTCGCTCCTCGGGGCGGCGATTGTCACGGCTGCCGGCCCGTTCTTCGAGAAGGTCATCAAGCTGAGCCCGGAGAAGGCGTCGTTGGCGCGGCTGCTCGCCTTCGGCCTCCTGCTCATCGTGGTGCTGCTCCTGCGCCCGCAGGGGCTGCTCGACGAGAACTGGAGGCCAATGAAGCTGGTACGCCGCCTGAGGCGCCCGGCCCGGGCGACTGAGGAGCCCGCGAGCGAGGAGGCGTCGGCGGAGGAGTTCGCCGGTGAGGTGGCCACTCTGTACGGCGTGCGCCACCGCGAGGAGGCGCAGGCCCTGGTCAGCGTCAAGAACGTCAGCAAGTCCTTCGGCGGCATCCGCGCGGTCGATGGCCTCAGCTTCGACCTGCTCGAGGGCCGCATCACGGGCTTGATCGGGCCCAACGGCGCGGGCAAGACCACGGTCTTCAATCTGCTGACGGGAACGCTCCCGCTGGACGCCGGCACCGTGCTGCTGCGCGGGCAGGACATCACCGGCTGGCCGATCGACCGCGTGGCCCGGCACGGGATGGTTCGCTCCTTCCAGGACGTGCGGCTCTTCCCCCGGCTGAGCTTGCTCGACAACGTGAAGATGGCGGTGCCGGGTCAGCGTGGCGAGAAGCTCACCGACCTGCTGTTCACCCCTTGGCGAGTCTTCCGCGACGCACCCAGGACCGAGCGGCTCGCCCGGCGCCAGCTCGAGTTCGTCGGCTTGAGCGAGAAAGCCGAGGTCTTGGCGGGGGACCTGCCATTCGGCGAGCAGAAGCTTGTCGCGCTCGCGCGCATCCTCGCCTCGGAGGCCGAGGTGCTGCTGCTCGACGAGCCGGCGTCGGGGATCGACGCCGCATGGGTCGACCGGATGATTGACATCATCACGCGGCTGCGCGACCACGGCCTGACGGTGTGCATCGTCGAGCACAACCTCCAGGTGGTCGAGCGGATGGCGGACCACATCTACTTCATGGAGGCCGGACGCATCTCCGCGGACGGAACCATGCAAGACCTCGTGGAGGACGAGCGGCTGGTGGAGGTGTACTTTGGCCAGCCTTGAGCCTCTGCCCTCGCAGGGCCCGCTGTTGTCCATCGAGAGTCTGTCCGCCGGCTACCACCGGCGACCGGTCGTGTTCGACGTCACGTTCGACGTGGCGCCGGGGGAGATCGTGGCGGTGCTCGGGCATAACGGCGCGGGCAAGACCACCACGCTCAAGGCCGCCTTCGGCCTGATCAAGCCGCTGCGTGGGCAGGTCCGCTACCAGGGGCAGGACATAACCGGCACCTCCTGCGCCAGGCACGTGCGGCTCGGGATGTCGTATACGCCGTCGGAGCGCTTCGTGTTCCCCGACCTGACGGTGGCGGCCAACCTGCGCCTCGGGGCGCTCATGGAGGCATCGCGCGGGGAGCGCAACAGGCGCCTCGACCAGGTCCACGAGCTGTTCCCCCTGCTCAAGGAGCGCGAGTCCCAGCTCGCCGGCACGTTCAGCGGCGGCGAGCAGCGGATCCTGAGCGTCGGCATCGCGCTGATGTCGAACCCCCGACTCATGTTCTTCGACGAGCCCTCGCTGGGCGTCTCCCCGGCCATCACGCAGCAGATCCTGTCCGCGCTACGCCATATGGCCGACGAGGACGGGCGCGGAATAGTGCTCCTCGAGCAGAACGTCGGCTACGCACTGCGGGAGGCCGACCGGGTCTACGTCATGCGCTCGGGACGGATCATTCTCGAGGAGAGCGCCGAGGAGATGCGCGGGCGCACACACTGGTGGGACCTCTTCTGATGGACGCCCCGTCCTCGGCCATCGCAAAGGTCCCGTTGGCGCGCGCTATGAGCTCGCCGTCGGCGCGCAGCTCCGCGGAGCTGAAGGCAAGGCGCCGGCCGACCCGCAGCACCGACGTCCGCACCTCCACCCAGCTCCCGATCGGCACGGGGCTCAGGTAATCGATCGCGATCCCCACGGTCGTGGGGACGGCAGCGCCCGAGCCCGCCGCGATCGCGTGACCGAGCGCGATGTCCGCCACCGTGCTCAGCAGCCCGCCGTGTGCCCACGACCTCGAGTTCGAGTGCCGACTCTCGACGCGCAGGCCGATGACGAGCTGCTCGCCGTCGCGGCGACTGAAGAGCGGTCCCACCGCAGTCGAGATGAACGGGCTCTGCCGCGGGAACGGCTCGAAGCCCGGCGGTTTCTTCTCCGGCGGGCCGTCGTCGCCCATCGCCGGGCCGCTCAGGCCGCTGCGGCCGGTACCCGACCCCCCGAGATCGCCCTCGACCGAGGACCGGGGATCACCTGCCGCTTGATCAGGTCGAGCAGCCAGAAGTTGAACGTCTCCTGGGTGTCATAACAGCCCGTGAAGCCCGCCTGCTGCAGCTTGATGCGGCTC
>Ga0209577_10006544_pt1 | contig 10763 bp, 12 predicted proteins | sample GraSoiAngelo_109_FD_185874 | JGI IMG/M metagenome (GOLD analysis project Ga0209577, IMG submission 185874) | Grasslands soil microbial communities from the Angelo Coastal Reserve, California, USA - 14_0903_12_20cm (SPAdes) (version 2) | ecosystem: Environmental > Terrestrial > Soil > Grasslands... | reverse complement strand
CCGGCGAGCGAAGGGAATGGATGCACCAGGTTGTTCGAACTGCGCGACCAGTTCAGGCCAAAATTGATGTTGTTCTGCGCTCGCCGTCTTCCTCCACCGCCTCCACCCCCTACGGCGAACGGACCGAGTCCCGGACCACTGCTTGAACCGAAGTTGTGGATCAGCCTGAGCGTCACGGTATCGGAATTGCTCTCCGCGGACGTCACGTAGTGAAAGTTCTGGCCGGAAGCTGTCGTCGCGATGTTCGGCATGGGGATGTACTGGAGCAGCGCGGTTGCCGCGGGGCTGATCGACGAAGGATCGATGGCGTTCGAAGCGCCGTTGAATTGATATTGCTGCCCGGTCTTAGGGTCGAATAGTTGAACGGGCTTGCCGTCATTATACTTCACCGCCGAAAAATTGCCGCCGCGCTCGCCCAGCGTTGGCACCGTAGAAAACGCATCGTACGGCGAGCTCCCGCGCGATCCGTTCCACCCGCCGAAAAAGAACCATTTGTTTCCCCCGTTAAAGATCCTGGGGATATTCAGGGGCCCGCCGATGTTGACACCGAAACGAGCCTGGTTGTAATCGGCTTTTGGCGATTCAATTCCGGTCAGCGAATAGGATCGAGCATCCAATCCTGCGTTATTGTCGGAGAAATACAGCAGGCCATGCGGCTGATTGATGTTGAAGCCTTTCGGCATCCTCCCGAGGACGAGCATCTCGCCGGCGGGCCCACCGCTGCCGCCACCCCCGCCACCCCCAAAACCACCACCGCCTTCGCGTTGCGCGCGGTCGCGAAACTCCTGCATCCGTTGTTGCAGATCTTCTTCACTCCCCCCGCCAAAGTCCTGCGTCCGCCCTTGTGCGCCACTGATGCTCACCGACTCCGTTGGTCCCTCCGCTCCGGCTCCGTTCATGGGAAGGCTTGAAAGTTCGCCGTTGCCTGGGCCTCCGCCGAGCCCGCCAGCTCCGCCGAAGCCGGAGTTTCCTCCGGCCAGCGAAGAAAGCGCGCTGTCCATCGCCAGGCTTTGAAATCCCCGGCCTGCCGCCGCCATTGCCGCATTGATGTTGTTCGACTGTTCCTGCTGGCGAGAAGCCAGAATCAGTTCGGCGTCCACTTTCGCGGATGGATTCTCAGGATTTAGCACGACTTCTCGTGTGAAAGCCGCGAATCCCATGAACTCGGCGCGTACCACATATCTCCCGCGCGTCATGCCTGACAATCCAAATTTTCCTTCGGAGTTCGTCGCCGCCGCATACCTTTTCCCCGTCAACGTGTTGGCTGCCGTAACGGTCACTCCCGGCAATGGAGTCTTGCCGCTGCGTGCCGAACCATTGATTTCATAAGCTGGAGCCGCGGCGAGAGTCGTCGCGGACTGCGCCGTCGGCGCAGGCGGCGCGGCATCCTGCGCCCGCAATCCAGGCGCAAAAAGTATTCTGAAGGAATGCAGTATGAAAATGACGCGGGCAATCGACTTCAAATCGTGGGCTCCCTGAGTGAACTACGGCTGTGGCGGATTGCTTTTTGGTGCGGTTGCGGGCTTACTTCCAGCTTGCGCATTCCCGGCAGGACCCATTCCGCTCATCTTTCGTATTTCCTCCATCTGCTTCCATTGCTCGGGAGAAAGAACCATCACGTTCCTCGGCACAAACGCATTATTCTGCACAGCTCCGCGCACCACCACGTGGTCGCCGGGCTGGATGTCCCCCATCGTGATGCTTTCACGCCCTCTGCGGAGTGACGTTTCCTCGTTCAGCTCCAGCGTCTGGGTTACGTTGTCCGGTCGCAGCACCGTAAGTTTTGGTGCGTCCACCGACTTCACTTCGCCCATTACAAAATCCTTTCCCATCTCGCCGAATCCAGCGCCACCGCCAAAACCTCTGCCGCCCTCCGGTCTGCCCCCTGAGCGTCCACCGATCATCTGCGCCGTCACGCTGTGATCCGCATTCTCCTCCCCGCGCACGAACACGACGTCGCCGACCTTGAAATCTTCCAGTTTCACGCTCTGCCGGTCCTTGCGGTATTCCGTTTTGTCTGTGATCTTCACGGCCACCGTCGTGCCGTCTGGCTTGGCCAGCTCCAACGATCCTTTGCTGACCGCGGTAATCTTCCCCAGCAGCCCCTGCCCTTGGCCATCATTTGGTCCACGCCTCTGGCCCGCTGCCGGTGGGGCCCCCTGTTCCTGAGCCGGTGCGGCAGGCGCTTGGCCAGTTGCAGCTACGAGCAAGAACAACAAACTCAATCGAAAGAATTGTTTCCCGTGCATCATCATGACGATCCCCATAACAAACCCTCTTATCCCTAAAGACGTAAGCCGAAACTCCAAAGTAACGCCGCCCTGCTTTTCCGGCCAGCAGAATTCCTCTGCTTTACAGTTTCCTAGAAAGTGACACTAAAGTTCCCGTCCGAAGTCGCCGCAAACACAGGCCCTTGCGCACAGCTCAATCGGGCCCAATTTTCTTCTTTCCGTGACTTCCGGAGACACTCTCCGACATCCTGCGCCCATTCCACCGAGGAAGACTCGCACCGCGCACCTGAAAGTCATCTGCCGCCCGTCCAAGGTACTCGATTCGAATGTGGCTGGCGGCTGGATCACCGCCGCAGACGGAGGGATAAACGCAAAATGAAAAGCGCGAAGAGTCTGTACTTCGCTTTGCTCGCTGTCGCGCTGCTCGTCGCCGGTAACGTAACCGTTCGTGCGCGAACGACGCAACAGACCGTTGATCAGGCCAAGGGTGACTCCAGCACGACCGCAAAATCAGGGAAGAAAAATACCGATAGCGCGGCCACGCCAAAGAAAAACGGTTCAAAGAGCTCCACCGCATCAACCGCGGCAGCTGCTCCCGTCAGCAAACCCTCCGCCGCCCCATCTGCCGCGCTGGGCAGCACGGCGCCTGCTTCCAAGCCAACCTCGGCTCAGCAACAGACCCCGCCGGTAAACAGCGCTGGCCTGGTCTGGGTCAACACGGACTCTGGCGTGTATCACCAGCCCGACACACGCTGGTATGGAAAAACCAAACAAGGGAAGTACAAGACCGAAGCCGACGCCCAAAAGGCCAGCTATCGCGCGGCGGCAGCGGCTGCGCCGAAAAAGAAATCGAACTAGTGGACTTATGCGTGGCGAGTTCGCGGCTGCCCCAGGTTTTGATTTTCTCGCTCTTACTTTTCTCGCAGGATGACTTCGCCGTGGCCCACGAGCTGATCGTTCAACCACAGACGGTACTTGTACGTGGCCGCTTTGCTACCGGGGCGAGGCGGGCCGCTGAGCAGCCGCATGCCGGCCGGCGCCTGAAAAACGTTCGATGAAAACGGACACCGGTTGACATCGAATTCTACACGCAAATTGCCAGCGTCGGAGATCCAGGATACTTGGTCGCCTTCATCGATCACGACAACCTGCGGGATGAGTCCAACGAGTACAGGGCGTTCAGCCATTTTTCCGTGCGGCCGCGAGGCAATTCCGGGGCCGATGCTCCTAAGTTGATGAGTGCACAGGGACGATAGCATATTCGCTGGAAAGAATTCTTGTGAGCTTGCGCACAGCGCCGGCGAAGCCCATGTTCTACGAAACTGATGTGAGATAGCTCCCAACGAACCCGTACCTTAGGGCATCTAAGCTAATGGGAACCTGTACCTCGCTGCGCTTGACCGCTCCTCAGCGCAACCGTACACTGAAATTGTTGATTCGTGGCGCGAAGTTCCTGCTGGATCTCTTGCGCTCGCGGAAGATGCAATCATGAGCGTCTCAATCTGGACGCGGAGGATTTTGCCGGATGGCTTCACCTTTTCGATATTTGTCTATACCGCTCCCGAACGGCTCGCGGATTTCCCTGCTTCTTTCTTTGCCCTTTGCACTCGTTCACATCGCCGCGCTGCTGATTTTTTTCTTTCCCTTCCGCTGGTATTACCTGGTCACCTGCCTGGTGCTGCTGGTCGTGCGCATGTTCTTTGTCACCGCGGGCTATCACCGTTATTTTTCGCACCGCTCGTTCAAGACCAGCCGCGTGTTCCAGTTTGTGATCGCGTTCATGGCCATGACCTCTTCGCAGAAGGGCGTGCTGTGGTGGGCGGCGCATCATCGCCACCATCACCGGCATTCAGACCAGGAACTGGATTTGCATTCGCCTACGCTTTTCGGGTTTTTCTGGTCGCACGTTGGCTGGATTATCTCGGACAAGTACAATGACACGCGCACCGAATACATCGCAGACTTTGCCAAGTATCCCGAGCTGCGTTGGCTGAACAAGTATCATCTGGTGCCGCCTGTCGTTCTGGCGGTGGTGCTGTGGCTTATTGGCGGATGGCCGCTGTTTATCTGGGGCTTCTGCGTGAGCACGATGCTTCTCTGGCACGATACCTTCACCATCAATTCGCTCTCGCACCTTTTCGGCTCGCGGCGCTATGAAACCAGTGACACCAGCAAGAATAACTGGCTGCTCGCGTTGCTTACGCTCGGCGAAGGCTGGCACAACAACCATCATCACTTTATGGCCTCGGCGCGCCAGGGCTTCTTCTGGTGGGAGATCGACATCACTTACTACACGCTGAAAGTCCTCTCCTGGTTCGGCATCGTCTGGGACCTGCGCAAAGTCCCCACTCATCTGTTGACCCAAGACCGGCTCGCGGCCTAAAACGAGAGCTACGGAAATACCTGGGACAGACAAGAATGTCTGTCCCACTTTTTTTTCCTCGCTCGATCTGGGAGCGGCCACATTCGTGAGCCAATTGTCTCGGAACACGGTGGTTGACGTTTTCTCGAGGGTGAGTTCTTCAGCCGCTCCCGCATATCCTCTCGGCGATATACTTTTGCGCATGCCTCCCGGCAATCGTTCCCACCGGATTTCTTTGTTCTGCATTTTTTGTGCTTTTTCTTCCGCAGCGGCGGTGGCGCAATCCACCCATTACTCGGTGAAGCTGGAACCGGATTTCGAGCGCCAACTCTTGCGGGGCGACGAGACCATCGAATTTCAAGCCGATGCGGGTGAAATCGAGTGGCAGAAGCAAGCAGGCTTGCGCCTTGCCATCGCGAACATTGCCAACGGAGAGGTGACGGTGGCCGAACAGGCGGTGCGCGTCCGCTTGCGTTCGGGCGGCCGGCACAGTTTGAAGCTCAAATACACGGCGGCTGCGGGGCGAGGAATCCAATGGTTCGCGGGCGCGGCCCCTCACCGAGAGGACTCACAGGATTCGGGATTCGCCACCGCTTTTTATTGCGAGGCATGGATGGTTTGTGACAACAGCCCAGGGCAGCGCGCTACGCTCCGGCTGGAGATCGTAATTCCGTTCAAAGAAGGCGGCGACCTGGGTTTCCGGGCGGTTGGGCCGGGGGGGCGGGGCCGTGAGTGGCGCGGCCGCGATGGTGACCACTTTGTTTTTGAGCAGGACGATCCGGTGCAAACGTATTTGTTCAGCTTTGGAGTTGCGCGGCTTGCGGTTGCGATCGATGGGATGTTTTCGATTTACGCGCAGAGAATGGACGCAAATAGGGCGGCTTTCGCGAAAACGGCGGATGCCTATAACTTTCTGCGAGCCGCAGCTTCGGTCGATCCGCTGAACGCACACTACACGCAAGCGTTCTTGCCGGGACGCGGCATGGGACAAGAGGCCGCGGGCATGGCGCTCATGTCGCAGGACGACCTTACCAATCTTGCGGCCAAAGATGACGTGCAGTTGATGGCCCATGAGTTGGCCCATCAATGGTGGGGCGTGACGCTGGGGATCCGCTCGTGGTCGGATTTCTGGCTGAACGAAGGGTTTGCGGAGTTCATGTCCGATGCCTATATCGAAAAGCACCAGGGGCGCCCGGCGTACGACAAACAAATCGCGGAATTGCAGGACCGGATGAGGAAATTGCGCGAAGAAGGGAAGGACCGCCCGCTCCATTGGGAAAAGTGGAAGGACGCGCATGAGGCGCTGGGGCAAATTCCGTATGTGAAAGGAGCGTTGTTCTTGGACCGACTAAGGACGGAGCTGGGCGACGAGATTTTCTGGAGGGGAATCGGTTTGTACACCTCTGGCAGCGCGCGCCGGCTTGTGGACTCCATAGATTTCGAGCGGGCGATGGAAATGGCGAGCGGCCGCGATCTGAAAGCGCTATTCGATGAAGCCGTCTATCGCTGAATTGGGCTGAGTAAAAATGATGTTGTCGGTTTCAATCGCCCATTCTGCAGGGCCTGGTTTTGGTTAACACCTGCGGAGCCTTTGGCGTCTTGGCTGGATGTAGACGGAACACCGAACGCCGACGGCGTCAGGAAGGCCAGCCAGGTCAGGAAAACAATTGTGCTCATCCCTCTACGCACTGCTCGCTTGCTGCTTTGCCATCTCGTCTCATACGTTGGGCAGGGAATCGTACCCTGTCTATTCGAGTCTCACGGCCCATGAATGGGGCACCTTTACCTCCATCGCCGGGAGGGTCGGTCAGGCCGTCGAATGGTCACCGCTCACAGGGTCCACGGATTTGCCTGCCTTCGTGGAGCACTTTCGCAATCCCGGCTTCAAGCGCGGCTTGCGCGGCACCGTGCGCATGGAAACACCGGTCATCTATCTCTATGACTCGCGGGAAGAAACCGTCTCCGTCAAAGTGGCTTTCTCCAAGGGCGTCATCACGGAGTGGTATCCTCGCGCCAGCCGCGTCGAGCCCGCCGCCAACATATTTGATGGCACTCTCTACCAGCTACACCCCGACGGAAGGATTGCGTGGGACTCTGTGACCCTCTCGCCAATTCTGAGGGAGGAATTCACGCGCGAAAATCCGGACAATCACTATTACGCTGCCCGTATGACTCCTTCGACGCCACTTCGCGTGAAGACGCCCGCAGGCGAGCAACAGTAGAAGTTTCTTTTCTATCGCGGCGTGTCTACCTTTTCCGTGCCCATTTCGGCGAAGCTGACTACCGCGGGTAAATTGCTGGTCGAAAACCGAAGCAAGGAGGAGATTCCCCCAATACCATTCTTTTCGAGCGGCGTGGGCAGAAAGCCGGCTATCGCATCGGTGGCGCGATGCGGAAGGATGCGATTCTCGATCCGCCGGAACTTACGGGCACAATCGATGATCTGGGCACAGACCTGGAAGGAATGCTCGTTGCTCAGGGTCTCTGCCAGGACGAAGCGCACGCTATGGTCGAAACCTGGCGAGATTCCTGGTTTGAGGAAGGCAGGCGGTTGCTGCATATCGTGCCCGCAGCGTTTGTGGACGGCGTGCTGCCACTCTCGATCAACCCTGTTCCTGCGCGAACCGTGCGCGTCTTTGTCGGGCGGCTCGAAATCGTTACACCCGCGACGGAAAAGGGGGTGCAGAGAACGTTCGTCACGCACGACAGCGCAACACTGAAAATGTTCGGCCGATTCCTGGAGCCCCTCCTGGAAACCATGATCCAGAAAGAATCAAATCCGGCCAGAGTCCAGCAGTTCTACCAGGCTCTGAATTCTTATTACGGTTCGGAAGTTGCGCAAAGGGTGCGCAGAGACTGAATTCTCGAAGCACCATGTCCGCGCGGCATGCAGCGGCCCCAACCCATGACGCAGCGGCTAATAGACTTTAGCGCCTCGCGTCAGCAGCTGCAGCTACTTGTCAATCAGGCTTAACTGACTGATGGCGCACAGCCAACGGGCCGTCCTTCTTGATTCAGAAGGTGTCCGTTTACATCAGGCCGAGGTCGCGGGCGTGTTTGGCGCAGAGGAAGAGATTCAGGTAGGGATTCTGGCCGAAATTCCAGTCCGACCATCGATGCGCCCAGTCCGGCCTTCTGAAATCGCAGGCGTAATCGCCCAGGACTTCCACGGAGCGCAACTTGCTCATTTGATTTCGCGCATAAAAAATGAACTCCGCGCGGCATTCCGTCCCGGGGGAAACTTCCTCGGAGGCCGACTTCTTTTTTTGTCCCTGCCCTTTCATTTTAGTGCCGGTCTTGGGAGGAAATAGAGCAAGGTAAGGGGCCGAGAGAAGAACACCGCGCCGGCTAGGACACCGTCAGAGGCTGCCGCGCTCCGCCGTGCCATGGAGTCGCAGAGAACGAAAATTCCGAGTGCAACCAACGCCACCGTAAGAAGAATCGCGAACCCGCTGAAAACACTCATGTTGGGAACTTCCCTCTCTTGCGGAATAGGCGACGAACCTTCCTGCTTCTCCGCGCGAAATGTCCAGGACATGTCAAGCAACTAACTTGGCGACGCGGCAAGATTGCGGTGCACCTCCTTTGCTGATTCAAAGGTATTTAGTCCCGGCCGGACATACGGTTTCTTCATGATTTCGCCGCAGGAACACCGCAGGTTGGAGCCGCCTTGCACACGGCTGGATGCACTCACGAAGATTTCGCTCCTGCATTTCGGATTCTGACAATGCCACCGCTGACCCTTTCGAATATCCACAGTGATCCGTCCTCCTTTGCGAATATTGTCTGGCACCGTTGCGTAATGGCTTCTCTGCTCCTCGAACCATGACCTAGTAGGGGCCGAAGTGCGGGGCCGGCGTTGGTTGCGCGAAGCCTTTACATTCGTGGCTATTGGCATCCATGATTCAGTATTCGTTCGGGACGAGCGCCCGACTCCCAGAAATTGCAGTGCGCTTGGGATCACAACCACTGAGACGCTATCGGCGCAAATCAAATGGAGATTGCGGGTTTGCCGAAGAAGCGCTGCAACGTTCCCGGAAACGGTTCCAAGTGTTTAAACATTTACTAAAGGTTTAATTCGCCGAAGGTCTCCGCGCGGAGTGCCAGGCGGCAATTCCACGATATTCGGGCTAAAACGGCCCAATCGTAAATCCTAGCGGGCGTTACCAGGAGCGCGCTTTGGAGCATACGGCCTTTCGATATTGCAGTTTCATGTACGTTGCAGTTTGCATTCTGTTTCTACCGCTGCAGTTCTTCGCCATTCTTCTTCGATCACGAGTATTTGGTACGCCTGCATGACCTTACCGCTCAATTTCTGGTTGGGATGCCAACCAGATATCTGCTGACAGCACATCTTTCTAGTTTCACCCATAGGCTAGCCAGGGGCCGCGAGGGGGCGGAGCGATCGCTTCCTCGTCCCTACTCTTTTCAAGGAGACACAAATGACGAAACTGCGAATCCAACGCGCACTTTATTTGTTCATTCTGTCCGCTGCCGTGGCTGTTTTTTCGGGGGTGGTCCCGGTTCCGTTTTTGAACGCAGGAAAGCACAACATGCCCGCAATTCAATCCAACGGCGTGGTCACCTTGATCGCCGATGGTGGTGACCCGCAGCCGCCACCACCAAAACCACCGCTTTCGGTTGGGGCAGCTTCTTAGGAAAGAGCTTTGAGGGGAAGGCCCCTGCGTCCTTCCCCTCCCTCATGCTAGGATTGGCTGAGCGCGGTCTATCCAGGTCCGCCTCGGGGGAAAATGCTCGGGCAAGCCATTTGGTGGGGCAGCATTGCCCTGGAAACACTGCTGTTAGTGCGAGGGCTCCAAGGCAAGCTGCTGGGTCGATATCCATTTTTCTACGCTTACATCCAATTCGTGTGGTTGCAGTCTCTCCTTCGCTTTTCTGTTTATCATTCACGGCCTGAGCTCTATTCATCCGTTTACTGGATCACGGAATGGTTGGGAGTCTTGGTCGGATGTGGTGTCGTCTTCGAGGTCTGCCGGGTGGGGCTGGCTGCCTATCCCGGGACGGCGCGAATGGCTCGAAATCTGCTCGCCTTCGTGTTCGTCATGGCGTTTACAAAAGGGCTGGTCGAGACGTGGAACGATCCGCACTGGTGGTCCGCCACGACTGCCATGGAACTTGAACGGGCGCTGCGGACGGTGCAAAGTCTCGCGATTATTGCGCTTGTGGTCCTCTCCCTGTTTTATTCGATTCCCTTCGGGCGGAATCTGAGAGGCATCCTGCTGGGCTATGGCCTGTTCGTGGGAACCAGCGTGATTCAGCTGACGTTCGTTACCAACAGTGGAAGCAGGTTTTACAGTTTCTGGCATCACGTCAATCCTGGCTCCTATTTCGTGGTCCTTGGCCTTTGGGTGGTGCATCTGTGGTCCTATGCTCCGAATCCTGAGCCAAAAACAGCGGTACGCCTGGAAGAGGAATACCAAAGAATTGCAGCGACGACGAGCCGGCGATTGCGAGAGGGACGCGGCTACCTGGTGAAGGTGGTGCGCCCGTGATAGGGACCTCCAGTGCGCTGATCGGCGCCGTCGTGCTTCTCGTACTGATACTCGTCTGGATCAGAGCGGACTCGACCTCGCGACGTCTGCCTTCCACTCTGGACGGGTGGCTGCCTGACCAGGGCGACGCCGTGGAGGTATGTCCGCCGGAATTTGTCTCGCAAATCTTTTCAGGCCAAGACCTGGCATTCATTTCGCGATTGGAATGGCCCGAACTGAAAAGACACTTCCTCCGAGAGCGAAGCGCCGTGGCGCTCCTTTGTGTCCAGCAGACTACGACGGCCATCCGCCGCGTCATGCGTCGCCATTTGGAGGCGAGCCGCCTCAGTGAAGATATCGAATTCGCGATGGAGGCCAGGATATTCCTCCAATACGCGCAGCTCAGGTTGATTTGCGGAGTCCTATTTTTTTTGATCGGACTGGCAGGCCCGCACAGGCTGCATGGAATGGCTTTGCGCGCAGACAAACTCGCTCAGCGCATTGGTGACGTTCTTAGAGAGTTCGAATCCGGAGCTCGAACAGGCGAAATGGATGGTGCGCGATCTTCCTAAGCCACATTGCGTCCGCCTTGAATGGAGCAGGGACAGTATGAGCACCACGGTCAGACTCGTGCTGGTGCAAGAGGTGTACGACGATCTCTTGAACCGCACCCTTTCC
>Ga0209577_10006542_pt1 | contig 10769 bp, 14 predicted proteins | sample GraSoiAngelo_109_FD_185874 | JGI IMG/M metagenome (GOLD analysis project Ga0209577, IMG submission 185874) | Grasslands soil microbial communities from the Angelo Coastal Reserve, California, USA - 14_0903_12_20cm (SPAdes) (version 2) | ecosystem: Environmental > Terrestrial > Soil > Grasslands... | reverse complement strand
GAATTGGCTGGCTGGAAGGGGTGCTGCAAAGCGCGGGATTTGCATGCGTGGTGGTGAGCCATGACCGGTATTTCCTGGAAAATGTCGCAAACGAAATGGTGGAAATCAGTCGCGCGTACGAAGACGGAGCGCTGCGCGTGTCCGGAAATTACAGCAAGTTTCTGGAGGCCAAGGAAGAGTACCTGCATGCGCAGCAAAAGCGGCAACAGGCCTTGGAAAACCGTGTGCGCACAGAAATCGCCTGGCTGAGGCGAGGGCCAAAAGCACGCACCACGAAATCGAAGGCGCGTATCGACGATGCGCATGGGATGATCGGCGAGCTTGCGGAAATGAAGGCGCGGACGCGGGCTTCCGCGGCGGAGATTGATTTTTCCGCGACCAGCCGGAAAACCAAGCAGTTGCTTACGCTGGATGACGTTTCCTACGGGTTTGGCGAGCGGACGCTGATCGCCGGGCTGCACTTTATTGTCACGCAGGGAATGCGCGTGGGGCTGGTGGGGCCGAACGGCGGCGGGAAAACGACGCTGCTGCGTTTGCTGCGCGGGGATATCGAGCCGGCGAAGGGGAAAATTCGCAAGGCGGACGGTTTGCGGATCGTGTACTTCGACCAGAACCGCCAGCTCGATCCGGAAGTTACGCTGCGGCGGGCGCTGGCGCCGGACAGCGATGCGGTGATTTATCAGGAACGGGTGATTCACGTGGCGTCGTGGGCGGAGCGATTTTTGTTTGCCAGCGAGCAGCTAAATCAGTGGGTGGGCCGGCTTTCTGGAGGCGAGCGGGCACGGGTGCTCATTGCGCAGTTGATGCTGCAACCCGCGGACGTGCTGCTGCTGGATGAGCCCACGAACGATTTGGATATTCCGATGCTGGAAATATTGGAAGAGAGTCTGCTGGAATATCGCGGGGCGTTGGTACTCGTAACGCACGACCGTTACCTGCTGGATCGTGTTTCGACGGTGGTGCTGGGGCTGGATGGAATGGGCAAAGCCGAGCGGTTTGCCGATTATTCGCAATGGGAAGAATGGCAAAGTGCGCAAAAAGCTGCAAAGAAAATGAGCGGTCTGAAGGATGAGCCGAGGTCAAAGGCAGCGGGAAACGGGAGCAAGACGCCTGCTACAGCGCAGAAGAAGCTTTCCTATCAAGAGAGCAGGGAATTGGCGCGAATCGAGGGGCGGATCACCGAGGCGGAGCAGGAGTTGCAAATTCGCCACAAGGCGCTGGAGGATCCCGAGGTGATGGGCGATCACGTGCGGCTACAAAACGTGCTGGCGGAAATGGCCAAGGCGCAGAAGATTGTGGATGCGTTGTACGCGCGTTGGGCGGAGCTGGAACAGGAACAGGGGTGAAGGATTCGTACTCGATTCACACGCTGCGGCCGGCCGCGGCGCCGGAGGCCCAAGCCCACTGCAAGTTGAAGCCGCCGAGATGGCCCGTGACATCCACGACTTCGCCAATAAAGAAAAGACCGGGGACTTTGCGGGATTCCATGGTTTTGCTGGAAAGGCGCTCGTCAATGATCTGACCGGCGGAAGCTTCCGCGGTTTGGAGAAGAGGTGTCCCAGCCGTTACGCGGACTTCCTGCTGGACGCCTCCGAGCTGGAGTTGCAAATCCAACGTCAGGCGATCGCCGATCCGGAGTTCGATGCCGGAACGCTCCAGCTTCTTGAATCCCAGCATTTCGACCGAGACTTGGTACGGGCCCGGCGTAAGATAAAGCACCGTATAGTCGCCGGACTCATCCGTGAGGGTGCTTGTGGAAACCTTCGTGTCGGAATTGGTGATGGTTACCTCCGGGAAATGGAGGCGCGGTATTCTTGGCTTGATGCTGTGGGAACAATCAGCAAAAATCCCAGGGCGATCATAACCAGATGGAAGAAAGAGCTCCTGACCACTAAAATCATCGCTCATCCCCCTGTCCTTACCGAAAATGTCATCCGGCGCGAACCTCTTTGAAATCAGCGATATTCAAGAAGGTGAAGCCGAGGCGGTCCAATAAAGCATCAGAATGTCACAATGTAATGTAACAATGTAACAATGCGCTGAAAGCCGCTAAATGGAACGTTTGCGGACCACAGCCTACCACGTATCGTGCTGGCTACCTCCCGTGGCAACCCTACTAGAGTTTGGATGTACGTCGTAACGACCACGCCGCGCTTTCAGGTCGGGGCTCACAACGGGGTCCCCGAGAACAGGACCTTCGAAGTCCGGCACCCAATCCATTTTTCCTGTGGTCGGATCGACCGGAATAGTCGGAAGATAGCCGGCATCCACAAGGTCCTGAAGAGATTTTGGACGCTCTTGTTTGTCCAAGGTGTAGTTATCGATCGCGTCCCGTATAGTCCGCAGGTCCGTTCGGAGAATAGCTTCACGCTCTCGCTGACTTACTCGGACACTCTCTCTCCGCATCCCAAGGAATAGCAGAGCAATGACGCCAAGCCCGATGAGGACAATGCCCGCTATCGACTTGCCTTTGCGGAGCGTCACTTCGCTTCTACCCACTCAATCATATATCTCAAGTCTGGTAAACGCGGTTACAACATCCCCGTGCTCCCCGTGACTTCCATTGCCCGCTCTGTTTTTTATAGCATGTTCGGGTTTTTTGAAAACCAGTCGCGAAGTTGCTCGATCTTTTGCAGCGCGTATGGAAAAGCGAGATAAGAAAGCCGAACAGTGTCGTCTGAAATCTTCTCGTTCATGGGGTGTACAGCGTTATTCCGCTGAACTTGGACCGCCTTAATCAACATATTTCAAAGGGACGGCCTGGCAAGTTGTTCGCGTTGCGTAACACATTCTTCATTTGCTCGAATAACTCTGCGAGATCGCGCCTCTTGAGCGCGGTATTGAAATTTGCCTTCCACCTGGCCGTGGAAATGGCGTCGAGCATCTTCTCTGCCAGCATGTACAGCGCCTTCTCAGAGGCCGCGCCGATCATGACCGCTGCCGCCCGAAATCTGTCGTGCTCGAACGAGCCGAGTCCCTCCACCACGTACTCCCGAACAACTTCATCCAGATTCGGAACCATCCTCTGCAATGCGGCGAGATATTCGGCAGGCAACTCTGGAATAGGTTCCTGCCCATCAACCCACTCTCTGCCACGCTTAGTCAATTCCAGGCGCAAATCATCCAGGGTAGAGGGGAAAGTTCTAGAAGCTCGAAGCGCGAAACCGCGACGTTGAAGATATAGCCACGCTTCAACCGCGGAGTGTCTCAAATCCTCAGAGTTCGCCCACAATAACGACCCTCGGGATTGTCAGGATTATTTTCTGCATACGGGCGCAATCGCCGCACTGGTGCACCTGATTTTTCCAACTCTGTCCAGGTTGCGTTGGCGTATTCGGTGAGCGTAAAGCCTGGTCTGACCCGGCGCAGCCCCGACCGCACGAACGGCAAGATCGATGATAAAGTGTATTCCGGCATCGAAATCAGATCATACCGGATAACTGCCGAGCAAAGCGGAGGAGAATCGTTGAAGCTCGGTAGCGAACGCCGTGTTTTGTCGTAATTGGTCGGCCAGCCCAATCGTCGGCGACAATCCTTCCGGTAAACACGTCGCATTCTCCTTCGACCTCCATCTGTGTTGGGGAGAGCCATGGGTCGAAGGTTCCGGTTTCGCATGAGGTTGAAAAGCACACGAGAATAGAGAGAAGCAGCAATGGCCGACGTCCTTTCATTCGGAGACTCCTGGTCCGGCCCCGCCCCTCAGCGATGCGCGATTGCAGGCAGAAAGCTGAGTCGAACAGGCCTATCCTGGCACCCCACGAAAGATCGGTCTTGAAAGCCACAAAACAGCCAATTCCGACCATCGAAGCCGCGCCGACGATAAAGGTCATAGCAATTTCAACGGGCGAAAAATGTCCGCTAAAGAACGTTGAAATGCCCAGCAGGTATGCCCATATCAAGGCCATTAGCAGGAGCCAAAACAGAAAAAAGGGGAGCGCCACCCACGGAGCCGCGTGCGAGCGACGAAAGCCAAGGACCACTGCAACCCACAGAGGCGCGGTCTGAACGATGTGGCGCAGAACCAAGTTGCTGGCCAGCCCGACCCCGAGCACCAACGCAAGGATGATAAGAGACGAAGCAGCTTTCCATTGCGGTTGGCACCCTCTTTACAAGAGGAGGCTCGCAAGAGCGAGGGAATTCTTTCGGCGGGGAGCTCGTGCAAAAAAATAGCGTAAGCTAATGAAGGGCAGGATTCGAGACATGGTTATAATTACTTACGTTGCTCCGCTCCATGACTGGCTGCAGCGGATCGCACGTGCCTTCTTTTCAGGCCGCAAAGCTTTCTCCGTTTCTTAGTTGAAGTTAGCGCCGGTGCCCGGCATTTCTTGAAGCCAAGCCTTCTCTATAGCCCTTTTCGTAGCCGGCGCGGAAGGAAGCACGATCCTCGTTGGAATTCCAGCGACCAACGGTCGGCTGCATTGCTCTTCCTTGCTGACCGTCGAGCTTGCCCACGAAAAGGCCATCGCGGTAGGCGGCGTCCGCGTCCAGGTCTACTTTGACTCCGTCCACAGGACTCGGCCGCTTTGCGCGGCCTGCCAGTCCCACAGTGGTGACAACTCCCAGGGGCATGACAATACAGGCGAAATACACTGATAATCTTTTCGATTTAGTAGTCATAGAACCTCCGTGGCAGGTCTGCGGGGCTCTTCCCATCGCTTGCGAAGCTCGCGAATGGGCCTTTGATTCCTTGGGAATCTTGCAAGGAGATGCCAGGGCCAGGTAGCAAGGCTGGCAACTGAAGAGGATTGGGAGTTATGGTCACTTGCAGCTCTCCTCGTCGGGCTCAATGGCGCGCAGAAGGCTACGTGCCATCCCTCGAAGGAGAGGGGCTGGCGTAAACGCTCTCCGCAAAGCGCGCCTAGCTTCCGGGGCGTAGCGCGACTACACCCGGGATCACTTTCTAACAACTGCGAATCTTCCGATGTCCTGTCACGTTCGTCACTTCGAGGTTCACATCCCCAGCGGGAAGTGAGGCGACGATTGTTGCGCCGAAAGACAACGAACAACCACGACAGGCAGTGTAGGGGTGCCGAAACGGAAGCATCTATGCGTTTTAGCAAAGAGACTGCCGTTGGAGAGCGAATTTACAAGGAATTTACAAGCCAAGCGCTACCCCCGCCAATTAACCTCTTTCACCGCCCGACTTCGACCACTAAGCCTAGAACTCTAACTAAGCCATTTATCAATTCCTTAGTTACAAGCATGCAAATCTCTCAAGCCCAACGTCTCGTGACCGTAGTATTTGGCCAGAGAGGGTTCTTGAGACAAAGAAGCGGAATCGCCGGGATTCTCCTTCGTAGCTATGGGGCGCGACACCCAAGCAGGTCCTAGTCATTTGACTCCTCAGATGGGAGGATGAAGCGGAATGCGTTTGGCAGCCATAGGCTTCGCAGCTTTGCTTTTTTTGAGTTTGGCGGCTCTCTCTCCAGGCTCAAACTCCAGAGCCATCACAGGAAAAGTCACTTATACAGGAACGCCCGCGAAACCTAAGATCTATCGATACGTCCAAACAGCCGGAGTGTGCAAAATTGAATCCAGGCGGGCTCGCGACCGAAGATGTGGTTACCGGTCCCGGTAACACACTCCAGAATGTTGTGGTTTATATTCTGCAGGCGATTCCATCCCTGCTCCGCCTCCGGCCACGCCAGCCCCCTTTGACCAACGCAACTGTCACTGCACTCCCAGCGTCCTCCCACTTCGCGTGGGGCAGGATGTGAGCATCACCAATAGCGGCCCCTCTAATCACAATATCCACCCACTCGCCAAAATCAACCGCGAATGGAACCGCATCCAGCTGCCCGGGACTCTCCCCTTTCCTATTCCCATAGTAATCCTATAAAGACGAAGAATTCATTCATGTGAAGTGCAACATTCACGCCTGGATGAACGCCTATTTCGTTGTTCTAGAAGACCAGCCACGTCGCGGTGACCAGGCCAGGAAGGATGGCACTTTCCGGCTTCCGGACGTTCCCCCCGGCAGGTACGCCGTCACGACATGGCATGAGGTTTACGGCACACAGAGGCAGGAAGTCACCCTAGGCGGCGACGAAACCCAAAACGTCAACTTCGTCTTTCGCGCCACACCCTGACGGAATTGACCGCGCTCCTAGCGGCGTAAAGCCGCTTTTACGCAATGATAAAAACTTGTGGCCGCGGGGTGTCAGGTGGATTCCCGATCTTTGATGAGCGATTCCTGGCGGACGGCGCTTGCATACGGTCGCTACGGGCGCGGATGAAAATGAGTCACTGTTCTGTGCATGGGCTGCGGCGATCGTTTGTGTTGCGGTCTGCATGATCGCAGGAGGTGAGGCATGTCTGAGTTAATGCGGCTAAGGCGATGGCTGAAAGGCGTCAGGGGGATCCAAATAACAGAGTTTCCAGAAATTGTCTCGGGAGAGCGAGCCGGCCATCATCTGTTTAAGGGTTGCGAGCGTGGCCCCTACGATGCCACCGTCGGCGGAATCAAAAGTGACCACAACTCCCTCGACTCCCGGCGCTGCCCCGCCGCTTGAGTCTTCTGAGAATTTCTGGAACAGGGAAAACGCGAAATTGCGCTTCGCAGCAGCGTCGGTTTTCAAGTCTTGTGAAATCGGCCGGACGGTATATATCTTTACGGACTTCCCAGCCAGTGGCTCCCATTTGCCAGGGAAGATCCTGGCTTCCTCGCGCTCTACTCGGAAGACTTCCGGCTTCACATTGGCGGTGGTCCCGTCTGGCGATTTTAACCGCGAGGCGACATCCTCGGGCAAATCCACATTGCTTCGGCGAATATATCCACGCAACGGACCGGAAATCTGCACGTGAATCCATTCCCCATTGGTCTCAAGAGACTCGAATTCGTCATCAACCGCAGCCAGGAAGAGAACGCGGGAGTCCGCCGCGGGTCGCGCCAGCACAGGCGTGCCGGCTTTCTTCACCACAACAAGATTCGCAGGATGCGCTTGGCTGCGCTGGATCTCCTCGAGGTTCTGGAGCTCTTCGTTGAGCTGTCGCATGCGCTTCTCTTCGGCCTCGCGCTGCGCTCGAAGCGCAGTTAGTTCTTCACCTTCTGATCCGCCCGGCGCCGTCCTTGCGAAGACGGTCGGAGCCGGGACGGGAATTTTGCTTGGCGTGAGAGGACTGCTCGCCAAGCCAGAGAGGTTCAACTTCGGTTTTGGAGCTTCCACATCCGGACTTGATGCAGAAGCAGCAGGCTTGCCGCCGAGCTTGTCGCTGAGTCTGTCAAGAAGGTCTAACTCTAGCCGGCCGTTCGAGGGAAGAACCTGATAGCCTGACTTCCACGGCTCACGGTCGGTATACCACGCCGTGATTTTTGCGGTGACGCGAACAACGGCGCTGCCGGGCCCTGCCGGCAGAAGGTCGATCGAGAACTGGTAGTAGGCGCGCTGATAGCGATCAAGGGGGTGATCTGCACTGGCCACGAAGCCGTCAAGAACCGGCAGTCTTTGGCCAGTGTAGGCTTGCATTTCTTTCAAGGCTCTGTCCACTTCCTCATTCGATTTGGCATAGGTTCGTGCGTAAGGGACGGCTTGGGCAATTACCGGCAACGGAGATGAAATGCCCAAGGTGAAAAACATACACCACAGAAGAAATCGCAACTTGCATCTGGCGCCTGTATGTTTTCTCACGGCAGGGGTTCCAATTGGTCTAGAGGAAGCCATCCGTGCTGACCGCTGGGAGTTTCTACACCGTACCAGTGGGGAGTCACGATCAGGATAACAACCTCGGTCTGGGAGGCGAGATTGCTCAGGGTGGCTGCTGAGCGAAATGGTGCCGCTTTCAAAGCGGCACCGCGTGCTCTAATCCGTCTCTGTATCTCGTGCCGTAAAGAATCGATGCGCTGCTCGAGATCTTGTGCGGAAGACTTTGCCGAGGCTAGAAGAGCTGCCTCATCTTCGCGCTGGCGGATGAAGGTTTGTCTGGCAAGGTCCGCACTCTCGCGGCGCCGCTGGGCGTCGGCCGCTTCCTGTTCGGCATGTTGCATCGCCTGAAGATGATCCTGAATAGCCTTGTATTCGCTGGATTCGACAGTGCCATCGGACGGGTGCGCTGCGCGTTGGGCCGTTTCAACAAAAATCGCGTCAATGCGCAAGCGCGTCCGTTCTGGGCTAACACTCGTGACCACATAACGAACTGCGATCGTCCCTTGGTCTGCGCTCCGCAGGAAATGCCGGGGAGCTAGGGCATCGTTGCGAATCTTATAGTAGACCTTGCCGGGGCCCTTCCACGGTGCGAAGAGTGGAGTTGACTCTACAGCAATCGCACCGGTAAGCGTCAGTTCTTTTTCAAACATGAGTGTCCCATGGATCGTTCCATCCTGAAGCACTTCCTGTAAGGCCTCGAGGACGTCATCAAGCGGAGCAGCGAATTCGGTCACGAAACCTGGATTGGGTGTGTCCTGGTCCTTCGAGGCGTAGAGTCGCGGTATCAGTAAAAACGCCGAGAGCATCACGCTGCTCAATCCGAAACCCACCGATATCGGCAGTGATTTGCGCCGAACCGGCCAGTAGTCCCGCTTGGCCCCTCGCGGTGTGCCACGCATACTTACCTCTGCTCAAAGGAACGATTGGGTCGAAGTCTTTTCCTACCGCGTGGGGCGCAGGAATGTCAACCCTCAAAAAGTTTTTAGGAAGTTGGGCAACGAATTGCTCACAATCGACCGCGCGAGCAATGCGGCTGGGGAAGGGGTGGAAGGGTTAGTTAATTCGCCCCTGATTACCGTATGATTATCGTGTGGCAGATGCATCGAGTAAACTGCTGGAAGGCTAAAGCCAATTTTGTCAAAAATCATCGACTGCTGAAAAAATTGTGAGAGAAAAGCTCGATTTTCGTAGAAAACGGCGAACTTCTCGCCGGATTTAGGTAGTCGCGCAATCGTAGAATTTGTAGAATTCCAAGCTCACGAAGATCTTCAAGACAAAAAGTGAAAAAAGTGACAAAGGGCGACAAAATTACTTGACATTGCTTTTTTTCCCGGGGTAGATTCGCCCCTCGGTCCGGAAACAGCTCGTCACTTTCGTGACCAAGAGACGCAGCGGGTTCTCTAGGGACGTGGTTTGTTGTTTTCATCAAAAATTTCCCCGGGGTTGTCTATCCACCACGGGGCCGTCGGTTGGAGGGTATGTCCTCCTTCCGTGTACAGGTAGTCCCCAGATCTTCCAGTAGGAAGGTGATAGGTGGCCAATACTCAGGAGGCGATATGGGCGAACGGGCAAGACATTCGGCGAAGAAGAGCATCTCGTGGTTGGCGTTATCGTTGTTAGGGTTTTTTCTCTTTGCCATGATCCTTGCGGATAGTCGTTCCGCCTCTGCCAAGCCTCTCCCTGGCGGCAATTTCCGCGCGATCCCTGCGTTTGCCAGAAAGTACGGACTGCCATGTTCGGCGTGCCACACAGCGTGGCCCGAATTGAACAACTTTGGCCAAGTCTTCCGCGACAACGGATACCAGCTCATGAACGATCGCGACTCCCCCATCTGGCAGAATCCGAGCTATTGGCCGATAACGTTCCGGATGACGCCGAATTGGCACCGCGAGCGCACGAATCATCAGCCTGTCGACGGCGCTCCGCCAAACGGCTCCGTCGTGGAGCAACACGGTTTTGACCTCTCGGGAATGGACATGTGGACGGCGGGGACACTGTACAAGAATATTTCTTTTTCCTTGCTTCCTTCCTTGGGCTCGGATGGGACCTTCGGCTTCGAAAACGCATTCGTGCGCTTTGACAATTTGCTCCACAGCCGATGGGTCAATGTAAAGTTCGGGAAGTTTGAGCTCGACAACCTGATTTCCGAAAAACGATTCCTATTCCTATCCGCAAACGGGGGTTTCTACCAGACCTATCACTTTGTGCCAGTGGGAGATGCGAACGACTTCGGGCTCGGAGACAACCAGATTGGCGTTGAATTGATGGGACATTCCGCAAACAGCTACACGCGCTATTCGGCGTCGCTCGTGAGTAGTAACAGTGGCAACCCTGGCCTGCCCTCGAACCGCACCTACGACGGGTACGTCACTTTCAGCCAAGCGTTCCAGGTTGGGCGACTGGGGCTACAGAGGCTGGGGGGATACGCCTACGCTGGCCGGAGACCAACGTTCTCGCAGACCTTCGGTGGCGGCGAGCCTATACCAGGTACCGGCTTGGGGAATAAGTCATTTTATCGTGTGGGTTTCGCTGGAGATCTTTATATCCTTCAGGGGAAATGGGAGTTCCTGCCATTTTTTCTGCATGGGTATGACAACGTATTTCTTGGCACAGCAACTCCCGCGAATGTGCCGCTTCCGGCCGGCGCTCAAGCGCCAAAGTGGAACGGCGGCTTCATTGAAACGCACTACTACTACAGCCCGCAACTGGTTCTGACCGGGCGCTACGAAATTATCCGCATGTCAAGGCAAGCGCTCACGTCAAACCCCAGCAACTTAGGCGACATTGATGCCTATACGGCTGGCTACCGATGGTATCCCATCATGTTCAGTCGCGCGGGGCTTGCTTGGCACAACGAGTTTTCGTTAGTGAAGACCGCCGGGTCTATTCCGCTGAGTGGCAATGGCGTGGGCAGCATCCCGTGTACAGCAACGTGCCCTGGGGTGTGGAGTCAAAGCTTGCTTTTCGGATTCGACTTCGACTTTTGAGAGACAGAGGCCTTCGATGAAATCAATAACATCAGTGGTCGCATTCTTCTTCGGTTCGTTGGGGCTCGCCTTGGCCGCAGGTACCACGCCTTGCTTCGCGCAGACCGACATTCATTTTCACACCGTAACCGGACCAATG
>Ga0209577_10006541_pt1 | contig 10769 bp, 6 predicted proteins | sample GraSoiAngelo_109_FD_185874 | JGI IMG/M metagenome (GOLD analysis project Ga0209577, IMG submission 185874) | Grasslands soil microbial communities from the Angelo Coastal Reserve, California, USA - 14_0903_12_20cm (SPAdes) (version 2) | ecosystem: Environmental > Terrestrial > Soil > Grasslands ... | reverse complement strand
TCGGTCTCCTGACTCACGCCTCGACGAGTTCGAGCTGCCTTCCCAGATATCCCAGTGGCCTATTTCGCTCGAATTCTCCGCGCTTACAGTGGCGGGGCCGTGCCGGATTTTCACCGGCTTCCCAATCGCACCAACCGTTGCTCGTTATAAGTTATGGGAAACACGAAAGTCAAGGATTGATTGCGGTCCGCAGATAGACGGTTTGGCTGACGTTCCACGGTCGTCGGATCGGATTTGTTAGCATAGGGTTGTTCTCGCTTCAGTGCTCCACGAAGCGTCCGCGACTGCCATTGTGGTAGGGGTTCGCCGGCCGACTCATGCTCGGAACCATCTGGCAGGGCCACCGTCTGATTTAAGCGATACCAGAGCGACCCACGGCTGGAGGCTTTGCTTCTCGTGCACCGGGAAAGATGTCGTATACATAGTCGTGCGCAGACAGAACGACCTGGTTCAAAGTGCCAGCGCCAATCCGTTTCAGAAGTTCTTCGCGCGAGAGATCAAAGATCGCCTCTAAAATCTGCACGCGTTCCTCTCGACTCGCCTGGCCCACGACGAAGAGCACGCGGGCACTGTGCTGGATGTAGTGTGGGGAAAGCAGTTGCCGCTTCAAGAGGTCCATGATGATCGGTGCCTTGGTGCGATCAAAGCGTCCTGGATCGCCACGGCGGTCCAGCTCTGTGAAAAACTGCGCAGTCCACTCATTGTGGAAGTCCCATACCTTCAGGAACAACTCCTTAGTGAAGGGGGTTCCGGCTTTGACCTCATCGGCGTTCACAGCCGGTACGACGCCGTCCTCGGTGAGTGCTGGCCGTTTTAGATAGCCGTCCTTGGTAATGGCGGCGTGATGGCGGATTAGAGTCCACAGCCAAGACACGTCGATGCGGTAGGTGGCGAGGTCATTCATGAAGCGAAGCGAAAGTTCATAATCATCTATCGCGGCTGCAAAGTTGCCGTTGAGGATCTGGAAACCATAATTCGCCGCCATATAGAAGGCGTGCTGGATGTGCTCAATGGTGATATCCCCTTTGGGTACTCCGTAGATCGCGTCCCAAAGTTCTTGCGTAAGCAATTTCTCCGGCGTGTCAACTTTGTCCTTTGTGATCACCCAAGGCGTGATCTTGCCATTCGAGTTGAGTAAGCCACGGGACTGCAGGAGCAGTCGTTCCGCTTCAACAAGCCCGCTGGCCACCGTGGGCACAGGCTTACCTTTCACATCCACGGTTTGTGGCTGCGCGTCGAGAATTGCTTGGAGCTCGTCCACGGACACTCTCAAGGGAGTATTGCCGGCAGCGACGTAGGACGGCTCCGGGCTCGCGACCCAACTTTGCCGATAAGCGTCATAAAGTCGGCCCTGGATCCTGCCCGAAAGAATCTCTTCCAGGGTCGGCCGCTCCCCGGAGTGCACCCGAGCGTCGGGCACAAACATCAACCCCAGAAGGCGCTCGCGCAATTTATCAATGGCCATGGCTCGCAGCGCCAACGGATTGTACTTAGAACGGCCATAAGGATCGGTAGGCTGATAAATCATTACTGCCGCCATCCCGCCGATCGGCGCGCCTTGAGTAAGTACACCGTTTTTCATTCCGGCCATCAGCATCACCAGCCCATTGTATTTCTGGTAGGCGATCATGTTTGGAGAGGCCATGGTGATCGACTGGGGATCGGGGAACACGCCTTGCGGTTCGTCTTTCCACATCTCAATAAGGCTCGCCAAGTAGTCCCATCGGCCGACATTGGTTCCGAGAAGACGCCGTCGTAAGACCCAGGCGATGGCAGTCAAGAACCTACCGGCATTACCCTCCTCATAGAGGACCTTGATCTTGATGGTTCCAAGCTCCACGCCGATCAATTTTTCCAGAGACGCCAATAGCTTCTCTACAATTAGAGCTTCCTGAGGTGTCTGAATCTTGGGAATGTAGTAGTAGACACCTGTGCCGAGATGCATAAGGGCGTCGAAACTGTTCAGTGCCCAGACCACCGTGATGGGAACGAAAGCAGGGACAGGCAGGCCGTCAACGGTTATGTGGTCATACTGAACATGAATACCAGGCGGCCGCGCGAACCTCGTCGGCCACTGCCCGGGGGACTTAGTAATCCGATAGCTGCGCCGTTTTCCTTTCTTGGAAACCTCATAAGCGCGCTCAGCCCAGCGGCCTTCAAAAATCTCCTTGGCATTCTGCATGGCCGCAAAAACACCTACAGGCTGACTTGCTGGCGTGCCATCGGGCTGAAAATGTGGAGGCGACGCGTCTTCGAAGTCGGGCATGTTCATCGGTGCCGGGCTATTCAACGCGTTGAAAGCCATATCGAGCGGATGCCATGGCCCCGTCAGCTCCAAACCCGGATTGCCCAACGGATGGGCATCCTTGGGGATGGGCGCTTCGTCATTCAGCCGCCAGCTCCACTCGCTCTCTCGTTTGAGGTAATTATCAATCGTGCCCTGGACGATCTGTCGGAAGGTCCAAAACTTCTCGGTCACAGGATCCTCAAACTTTTCCTCCCAGCTTGGCCAGGCATACTTTTTTCGAACTTGCACCGGGGACTGAAGGAGCGCGCGGCGGGCGGCCAATGCCTCCGAGATCAGCGGACGCAACTCTCGCGTCAGCGTGTTGATCGTCTGTTCGACGTCAATGGTGCGGCCATTGACTTTTTTGCTTCCGAAGATTTCGGGAAATCTTTGCAGGATGTCGTCACGGATCACGACTTACCCCCTAAATACGTCGTACGGGCATGCCTCGCCGCTCGAACTACGAAATAGATCACTATTGCCATCGAGCCGTCAAGCGTCTGCACTCGTCCATGTCTGCACTCGTCCACATGATTAGCGACACTTTTGGATTTTGGATTGGGATTGTTGGTGACGCTGCAGGAACTCCAGCGGCGTGGAATAGTCCAGTGCTTGATGCAGACGAATGGTGTTATGGGTGTGCTCCCAAACCGGCGGCTGACGATTCACCTCCAGGAGGCTACAGTGATGCGGTGTGACCTCGTAGAATTCCTCGTTGTGGGTGCGGTGGGCACGCTCGACATGCCCATTGAGTTTGGGCGACCGCGGAGGGAGGACTGGATCAAGCTGACGGCCACCGGAGGCGTGATAGATCCGCGAACGAGGCGAAACGGTCTATTTTCGGTGGAAGATTATTCGGCGGACGTCTGGCCGGAATATTGATGGCATCGAAGGCTTCTTCTGGAGTTTTGTCGACGGAAATGGCAGCGGTGAAATCTTGATTTTTCATGACTCGCTCCTCTATCGCTTCTTTCCCCCAAAAAGCGGGCGGCGGCATTATCGTGCTTGAAGCGGACCTCGGTTTTGTCGTCTTTCTTAGCAATCTCTAAGACGATGTCCGTGCCTTTCCACTCGCTCTTGTCTTTCACAACAAAGCCAAGGTAGCCGTCTACCACGTGCCAAACGACTTTCTTGCCGGGAATGAATTCTGTTATCTTTTGTTTGGAACGGTGCACGTCTTGGACACGGTATGTGAACTCGGCACCGAGTTTGTTGGTATCGCCCTGGATTTCTCCCCACCATGCCCGGACGTTGTTGATCGCATTGAAGACTTCTTCAGGCGTTTGGTCTACCGTAAAAGAAGTCGTGTAACCTTCAGTCTTCATCGTCTCGTCTCGTCTCCATTCATTTGTGCCGCTGCATTCGTAACGTCCTGGTAAGCATCGGTTTCGTCGTTGTTCCGTGCCGCAAAAGCTTCTGCGGATTCATAAATTAACGAGGCAAATTGCATGCGCTTCCTCCTGTGGGCGCAATTGTCAGCACCTTTGTGCGCCTAAATATATGACGGATGAAAGGCGGCCCATTCGACAGATTTCAGGAAATCTGCCAACTCCAAGCAGCCATAAGCGAATTGATGGACGCCCTCGCAGGTTCCGGGCGTGTCACGGGCAAACCGGAACTCCATTGCGTCAATGCCGGTCGTGAGAGATAGGCAGGGGTCTTTAGACGCGACTCTAAAGAATCTCCATTGCGGCATACGAATTCGGTTGGTTGCAGGGTTTGCGGAACTGATTGATAGAGAATAAAGTTTGGTTCCGGAGGCTTGATTTGAACTGACGAGCTGTACCCACGTACCTATCAAGAATGGTCGAGGGCCGCCTACTTGGCACGCAGGCGGCCCGCTCGGCTCTCAATGTTTCTATTTGTTTAGGCGATATCTTCCCGCCGTTTTGGCTCACTAATTTTTCTTATTGTTCCCAAGTTGCACCACAATGCAGCAGTGTCAAAATTGGGCTTCTGTAACTCGCTGAATGGGAAAGGTTTGGTCGGGGCGTGGAGATTTGAACTCCAGACCTCCTGCGCCCAAGGCAGGCGCGCTACCAGGCTGCGCTACGCCCCGACATTAGTGCACTACTCATTCTAAAGCACTTTCCGGTTTTCTGCCCGCTCCTACTCATGGTTTCTTGGCCTTAACCGTGCACTTACCGTGCATTTATTCCCGCAAATTGCTTATTGGACCATGACCGTGCACATTCGTTCTGCTGTCCCCACCAACAATTCCGTCTGAGTCGTCAAAAGCTGCTGCGAGACGAAAGCGAAGAATTCAGATCGACCTTTGTGTGTGCGATGTTGTTTGACACAGGCGCGAGGAGTTCGGTGGCGGCGCCACCAAGCGGAGTTCTCCATAACTTTAGGTGTAGGAGAGCACAGATCCGGGCACGCTAGGCTGCCCGGCGTTCATATCGGTGATGCAGTCCGCCGACCTCGGGAAGCTCCACCACCCTTCCGAGCTCCGGAGGCTGTACCGTCCGAGGGATCGGAGCATCCTGGTCGAGAGACAAATGAGTGCGCGTCCGCTCGTAGTATTCGAAATACAACTTCAAGACACGACGCAGCCCAGTTTCATTCAGGACGATGACGTGGTCCAAGCACTCGCGGCGAATCGTCCCGTTTTGTTGCGATTCCCGTTTTGTTGTCCATAACAAAAGTCCCGATCAGGCGCTCGACATAGGGATTTTGCCAAGGCGATCGCCAGGCGCTCCAGAATCGTGCGAGCCATACCCATAGGAATCGATCCGCGCGACTCAAGGGCAGCCGATGGCCACGGCTGGAGCGCTGGAGCATCAAGAGCTGATGTCGGAGGGCCAGAATCTCAGCTTGCAGCGCTGCGCGAGTTTGAAAGGCTTGCCGAGCAGAAGAAAACAGCGAGAGAATGATCGTCACCATGTCGCCGAAAAGCTACAGCGACGGATGCCTAAATTCAACCAGTTCAGTCAGAACGTCGTTTTTGGTAGGGACAGGCAGTTCAGGCTGTAAAACACAGGAGAAAAAGTCATGAGCAGAGTGTTCGGAGGTGCTCGTTGGGGCTCTCGCATTGCGGTGTTCGCCTTGGGGCTGCTCGTGTCGGTGGTGGCAGTTCCGGTTTTCGCGCAGTTGCCAACCGCAACAATTCTGGGAACCGTGAAGGACTCTTCGGGCGCCCTGGTCCCGGGTGCGAGCGTTACGGCCCAGAACTCGGAGACGGGCGCATCGCGCTCCATCTCGACCGATGAGACCGGCGCGTATCGTTTGGCCGCACTGCCTGTGGGTCACTATGACATGAGAGTTGAGAGCTCCGGCTTCAAGCCAACCACGCAGAAAGGGCTGGTTCTCGACGTTGGCGAGGAAGCGGTCTTGAACTTTACGCTCGAGGTGGGGAGCACTTTGCAGGAAGTGGTGGTCACCGGCGAAGCTCCGCTCGTAAACACGACCACAGCCTCGCTTGGCGGCCTAGTGAGCGAAAAGAAAATTGTTGACCTCCCGCTGAATGGCCGCAACTTCCTGGACTTGGTCCTGCTCCAGCCGGGCGTTTCCCAAGACGTGGTGGTGGTCCACCTTGGCGGGGGCGGCGAGGGCACCACCTATAGCAGCAACGGCGCGCCCATCATCTCCAACAACTTCCTGCTGGACGGAACGCCCACGCAGAACGTTCTCGGCTACAACGGCGCCTCGGCCGTGGGCACGACGCTCGGGCTGGACGGTATCCGCGAATACAAGGTCATCACCAACGCTTTCAGCGCCGAGTACGGCATGAACATGGGCAGCCAAATGACGATTGTCAGCAAGGGCGGAAGCAATCAGTTTCACGGCGATGTGTTCGAATACCTGCGGAACCGGGTCCTGGACGCCAGGAACTTCTTTGATGACTCCCAGGCGCGTTGCCAGGCCAGTAACCCCGCCAATGCATCCTCTTGCCCGCGCAGCCCGCAATACGAACGGAATGACTTTGGCGCCGCTTTTGGAGGGCCAATCCGCAAAGACAAGACGTTTTTCTGGGGTGTTTTCGAAGGTCTGAGACAGGTGAAGGGGAACCCCGTGGTCACCAAGAGCATTCCCGCCGCGTGCGTGGCCAACGGGACGCGCACGATCGCTCAGGGCAACCCCAACGGTGTAGACTACACGGTGACGCCCGCCGATTGCGGGATTCCCGGTGGGATAAGCGCTAACATAAAAGTGGACCCAGCCATACGGCCCCTGCTCGCGCTCTACGACCCGGCGGACTCCAACTACACACAGAACTCACATGAGTCGGTGAACTACGGCCAGATGCGCGTGGACCAAAACTTCGGCAAGGATGACAGCGTCTTCGCGCGCTACACGATTGAGGACGCAATCGATTTTGTCCCAGGGCCAGGTTTCGGCGCCAGCGTGTACGGCTTCAAGGAGTTCCAGAACTCCGAGCCCAGCCGCAGCCAGTTCATCACCCTTTCCGAAAGCCACATCTTTTCGCCCGCGCTTCTGAATACGGCGCGGATCTCCTTTAGCCGGACAAACATCCTGGCAAATCTCGTTGCCAATCCTTCTCAGACCGGGCAGGAAGTCGTTGGCCCGAATGTGTCGTTCCTCAATGGGGAACCCATCGGCTTGATCGTCATCGGAAGCAACGGCAGCGGGAGTTCGACATTCACAACGATGGGGCCGGACTTCGCCGCTCCCAACTATCACTTGCAGAATTATTGGAGCCTGAGCGAGGACCTTTACTATACGAGGGGCAAGCACGCGCTGAAATTCGGCTTCCTGGGCAACCGCATTCAGTTGATTACCGGTGAGACAGTGTGGGCCCGCGGCCGCGTGAATTTTCTGGGAGGACTTCCTGCCTTTCTACGAAATCAGCCCTCGCAGGAACTCGCCGCGATCCCCGACGGAGTTCCGCGCCGCCATTTCCGGTACGAAACCTACGGGTTTTATGGGCAAGACGACTGGCGCGCGACTTCGCGCCTGACGCTGAACCTCGGTCTGCGGTACGAATTCAACACGACCCCGCTTGAATCCCAGGGGCTTCAGACTACCTTGTTGAACCCCGGTGCTCAAGTTGACGTCGTTGGTGGCCCCGGTTGGACCAATCCCCTCACGACGGAACCCTATCTGCGAAACCCGTCGCTCAAAAACTTCAGTCCTCGGGTCGGCTTCGCTTTTGACCCGACGGGAAGTGGGAAAACAGCACTTCGTGGCGCCTACGGGATTTACTACGATATTGCTACCATCGGCTCGACCACGTTCGGATACGTTGTGGGCGATCCGCCATATCGCTCGATCAACGCCGTTTTTCCAGCGACGCCGCCGGCTCCACCGCTAGTGTGGGCGCCGGGATTCATCTCGGCCAGCCCCGGTCCCTATCAGCCTCCCTTCCCCTTCCCTGGGGCGACCAATACCTTTCAGGGATTTTCCCCTCCGGCCCCCCTCAATCTGACCCAGCATGACATTCGCCAGCCGTATCTGATGCAATGGAACTTCTCTGTCGATCGGCAGTTGCCCGGCGATATTGGCCTGACGGTGTCGTATGTGGGCACGCGAGGCCTGCACCTCTGGGGGCAAGGGGACGCCAATCCCTGTATGCCGACACATATCGTCAACGGGGTTCCCGACTGGTCGAATACGCTGGGCCCGCGAAGTGCCCTGTTCCCGCGTGGTACGCCCGTGGCCTGCCCGTCGACGAACTTAGCCTTTCCGTCGGGGCATATTTGCACCGTCATCCTCAACAACGGGGTCACTCGGTTCATCCTGAGCGGACGGAACAATTGCAACTTTGGCAACGACAATGCGGTCCAAACCACGTCTGCGTCCTGGTACAACGGCCTCCAGCTAAGCCTGCAGAAAAGGCTGTCACACGGCCTGGAATTCCAGAGCGCATACACTTACTCGAAAAACCTCGACCTCCCACAGGGGCGACTTTTCATCGACGGCGAGGTTGCCACGCCCCAGGCGGATCGGTACGTCGACAGGGGCAGGTCCGTCTACAACGCCACTCACAACTGGCGGTTTAATACCCTTTACACCTTCCCCACTCGGAACTTCCAGGGTTTTGCATCCAAGCTGGTGAACGGCTGGTCGATGCAGAGTATCATTGCCTTACAGAGCGGATTTGCGTTTTCCCCCGCCGCTCCCGGCGGAGTCGTTCTGGCCCCGGGTAGTGCCGCAGTTGACGTGTCGCTCAACACGAACACCAATATCAACGGCGCCTACGAACGCCCTGAATATGTCACCTCCGCCAACATAGGCGATGTGACCACCTGCGTGGCCAACGGCCTTACTCCTTCGGGTCGGCTGTGCAACCCTAATGCCGTCGTCTACAATCCCGCCACGGTGATTACGGGTAATCCCAACCAATGGTACAACCCGAACATGTTCACCGCGCCCGTTCCGGGTTTCCTGGGCAATGTGGGAAGAGGGATTCTGACTGGGCCCGGCCTCTTCAATGTGGACTTCTCCTTGCACAAGGACACCAAGCTCGGGCTTCTGGGTGAAGCCGGAAATCTGCAATTCCGGGCGGAATTTTTCAACCTCCTGAACCGCGCGAACTTCGTCAATAACCCACCCAACGGCAACGCGATCGTTGGCCCGGGTGCGGGCGCGCTTACGCTGGCCAGGGAGGGACGGGACGTTCAGTTAGCGCTGAAGATGAGCTTCTGAAAAGAAGGCGAGACGAGCTTCCTTTAGACAATCTGACTCAAGACGTGTTTGAAAGAGCGCCCTACCGGTCTGTACCGAAACTGTGGCCGCAACCAGATCGGCTCACCCCGGCTCGTACCAAAACAAATATTTCGATACGGACCAGATTAACCAGAATCGCAAGCGCCTTCTCTACATGTTACAGAGTCGCTGCGTCCACCTTGCCATCGTTGAAGACGCCGATGTATTTGGCGCCAACTCCGGATAAAACGAAATTTTCGCTAACTGGCCCAAAACTACTTCGACTGACTTCGACACGTATCCCGTTTGAAGACGACCGTTGCACGCACTTCGCGCTCGGGCTTCAACGGCAGACAATTGTGTGTTGAGCGGGCAATCGAGGCATTTTCGTGTTCAGTCAAATCAACCGCGTTGCATCCGCTAACCATGTGGAACTCACCAGTCTTTTTGCCCCTCGTTCCCACCGGCACAACCTCATCCAGAATTTCCGTAACCGTTTCCGAAGCCATGAACCGCGCCTCCTCTTCCTGACTACTGAGAATATGCTCGGGCGGTTGTATCAATATTTGGCATGCGAGACGATCGGAGCCGTACTCCACAGTCAGACCAATACCAGGCCGGGCCTTAAAGCGCTCGACTTCCGGGTCACCGTACCGACGGCGAAGGTCCTCTGGGGTCTGTGCTACCGCCACACTGACAGCCACAACGAGTAAACAGCCAACCAGTATTCGCATGGCGGGTCTCCTGGAGGATTTGTGTTTTTAGCTTTGCACTCAGTGCTGTCCCATTAAAAGTCGAATAGGTTCAATTGGTTGCAGGGCTCGGCATCCGTGAACCCATCGTTGAAGTTGGAAAAGGGGTTTTTTCGAAAACTGTGACGCTGAGAATTTGCAGAATTTTGTACGGGCTCAAGTCGAGCCCCAGTTGTTTTTTGACAATCGCCACCAACACGTAAATCGATAAGGCCAATATCAAGGCGAACACAGTTGCGAATATGATAGCGAACGCGAGCATTTTCCAATGACGCGCGGTTTCTTCAGAGGATTGGGCGAAGTGATGAATCAAGAGGACTACCTTGCAGTTGCCAACCAAGCAAGGAGTAGGCGGAGATTGAAAACGAGGATGCGGCGGCACATGCATCTTCAGCCAGTTTCGCCCACGTTAGCACAAGAAAGACAACGACCGGAGCCGCGCGTTGCGGCTTGTCAATAGGAGTGAGTGTAGGCGCTCGCAGTATACCGACCGCGCTGGTCATACGTTTTCGGATCGATTTCAAGGTCCCGATAAACGGGATTTTCGGTAACTGCGATTCCGCGGCTAGCGTACTTTCCGAAATGGCGGCTTTTCAGCCACTATGCCGCGAAATAGTCTGCCTGTTGCGCCGTTTATCATCTCAATATCGCCACACGTGTTTTATCTCGCAGGCCCTCCAGATTTGTTCATACTAGGTGATCGCTCACTGAGCATCGAAGTTCCCGACGGTAATAAAGTAATGGTTCAACTGAAACAAACGATCCGCGTCCTCATGGCCGATGACCATGTGATCTTCCGCGAAGGCTTGCGGAAACTTCTCGAGAGCGAAGACGACATCAAAATTGTGGGCGAGGCATCGAATGGAAACGAGTGTGTCCACATGCTCACCAAGCTCAAACCGGACATCCTCCTTCTCGATTTGCGTATGCCTGGCAAAGATGGCTTGGCTGTCCTCGAGGAAACCAATCTTGATTCCCTCACCACTCGCATCATCGTGCTAACAGCGGCGGAAGACGAGCGCGACGCCGTGCGGGCGATGCGTCTAGGCGCGCGCGGCATCGTTCTGAAGCAATCCGCAAGCGATTTGCTGGTCAAAAGCATCCACCGAGTCCACGGCGGC
>Ga0209577_10006540_pt1 | contig 10770 bp, 6 predicted proteins | sample GraSoiAngelo_109_FD_185874 | JGI IMG/M metagenome (GOLD analysis project Ga0209577, IMG submission 185874) | Grasslands soil microbial communities from the Angelo Coastal Reserve, California, USA - 14_0903_12_20cm (SPAdes) (version 2) | ecosystem: Environmental > Terrestrial > Soil > Grasslands ... | reverse complement strand
AGCCAGCGGAAGTAAAAGCCTGTTGCATAGCCGATTCCGAGCCGAGGATTAGAAAATTGACCATGTCACCTGGATTGCCTTGCTTATCGCTCACGCGCCGCGGAATCTTGGAGAACAGAGCGTTATCAATTCCGGGCATGGAGCCAAGCTGCTTTGCCACCGCGCGCGCCTTCCCGTTTTCCGGAGCGTACACTTCGACCTGCACGACATAGGTGCCGCTGCCCGTGTCTTTGCTCTCCTGATTGATTCCGAGCGCGAGACGTCCGGTGACGGGCGCAACTTCATCGCAGTGCTCGCCAACCAGAAAAGGCTGCGCCACGTCTTTGTCGCCAATGCGCCCGATCAAAGCGCCGCGCCCCGCATCGTTGAAGGGCAAAACGCGAAGGAGGTCCCGGAATCCGCGAGCAAGCCCACCGGGCCCATTGTCTTGTTTAGCGTCGGAATAGCGCAGCTTGCCGGTAGCCGTGATGACCACGTGTTCGCCGGGTTGTACATCGATGCCTGTGTCCACCCAGGAGGCGTCGCCGGTAAGCTGCACTTCTTGCGTGAGCCTCTTCTTACCGGAAGGAGGCTGCGCCTTCGAGCCGTTCGGCTGTGGCTTGGCCTGCGGCGGCGGGGCAGTTTCGCGAACAAGTTGGGCGCGCGCGAGATGCGGCCACACGGCTGGGGCAAGGGAAACTCCCAGTACCAGAGAAAATGTGTTTCTTAGAAGGCGAACCATTTACCATTCGGGCCGTAAAGCCCCGGCGTTCAGGCCGGGGATATAAGGCCCTTCTTGCTTGCCGGAACTCATCGTTCTAAACTCCCTTTGTCCAAACGACCTAGGGCTGGACGAGCCCGATGTGAAGCCTGTGGAGAGAAGCGCAGTAAGGCTTCTCTGTGAAGCAGGAACCCGCCGAAGAGACCGTGCGAAGCTGACACGGCAACTCCGTAGGAATCCTCTCCCTTAAGGGAGCGGAGGATGTCAAAAAATCATCCTGCTCGACCTAGTGGGAATTCACTCTTAGCAGATGCCATTCGTCGAGGCAAGCGTTGCACCTTGGCGAGGCAGTGCAAGGAATCAAGGAAAGATGCATCAGGTTTTTCCCGCCGCCGGAGATTCACTGCGTTTTGTAACTTAAGGCGATTCCTTGACGGGACGTGGTCGCGACGGTAGATTGAAGGATGCCGCAGCATTGCAAGAGGACATTCACCGCTCCGAGATGTTCCCTTCCATGCTGAGAAACGCTAAAGGCGGAATAAAGAAAGCGACTTGCGACTTGCCCCAGTGAGGGCTGCGGCAGCCGGCATGACAAAACTACGACGAGTCATCGCGCTTCTGGGATTTTGCCTGACCTTGCCACTGCAAACCGTGGCACAAGAAGCCTCGAAAGCTTCGGCGCCGACGCAGTCTCAAGCGCCTCCTGGGGCGCGGGCACCTTCCACGGCTTCGCGCGCGGAAACTCCGCCGCAAACCGCAGTCACGGTCGACGGCAGCGAAGCCATGTTCACAACCATGTGCGCGCTGCTTGCCGCGGGCTTCGAATCGAACGTCAGCTCCGACAATTGGACCGCGTTCCGCGCTCAAATGCGCGAGCGTTTGCGCCAGCAGCAGGGACCGGCCGTGGACGCGGTGCGGCAATTTTACCGCCAGCATGAACTGCGCGACCCGGGAGCGACGCTTTCCAGATACCTTTGGTTTGGCTTGGTGTCCGGGCCAGCTCCAGCTTTTCAGCCCATCCTGCGGCGCGACGAATTGCCTCCTGAAGTGATCGCGCTTTTTGGATTCAGCGAGCTGCTTTCCAGCTATTACCAGGAACAAAAGATTGGGGATCTCTGGCGTCAGGCACAGCCGATTTACAACCGCGAGATGCAACGCTTGCAGGAGCCGCTGACGCAAATCGTATATACGACCACGGGCTATCTCCGCGAGATTCTCGATCCTTACGGGGCGCGCAAATTCAGCATCGTTGTCGAGCCGCTGGTTGGTCGCATTACCAACGTCAGGAATTTTGGCGATCACTACGCGCTGGTGCTGAGCGGGGCGGAAAATGTCCCTCAGGATGTCATACGTCATGCCTTTCTTCACTTTATGTTGGACCCGCTCCCGCTCATGTATCCCCACGTGGTCGCGGTGAAGGGCTCGCTCTATGACACCGCCGCGAAAGCGCCGCGCCTCGCCACCGACCTGAAGGATGATTTTCCCTCCTATTTCGCAGAATGTACTGTCCGCGCGGTGGAATTGAAAATGAAGCGGATGTCGCCCGGCGAACGGGAAGCGGCGCTGGGCCACAATGATGCGGACGGATATGTTCTGGTAAGGCCTCTGGTTACAGCTCTGGTTGGTTTTGAGAAATCGGAACCTTCGATGAAACGCTTCTTCGCGGATTTGGTGAGAAGCATTGATGAAAAAGCAGAAGCAAAGAGATTGACGACGATTCAATTTGCCCCCGCCGACGCGGAGCAATCCGACGAAGCTGCCGCGGAGCTCATTGCGCGCCCCAAAAGAGCCTTGCCGACGACGGTTCCGTACGACGCCGAAGTTATCGCGGCGCTGACGGAAGGCGAACGGCAAATTGCCGCAAAGAATTCACGTGCCGCTGAGACTTCCTTTCAAAAGGTCTTGACGAAGTATCCGGACCAGGCGCGCGCCTGGTTTGGAATTGGTGTGGCTGCTTACCTGGATCACGACGCAGCCAAGGCCAAACAAGTGTTTGGCCGGTTAACCGCCGGAGAGCATGCCGCCACGGGAGACCCGCGAGTGCTTGCCTGGTCGCATGTTTACCTGGCGCGGATTTATGATTATGAGGGTAACGCCTCCGTCGCAAAAGCGGAGTATGCATCGGCTCTGGCCGTAGAAGGCGGGCCGGAGGAGGCCAAACAGGCTGCGCAAAAGGGCCTGGCCGCCTTCGCAAACGACAAGGAAGCGGCGCGGCCATAGATGGTGGTGGAATCAGGGAACTTGAAAGGACTCTCCAATAGGAAATGGCCAATGCAAATGGCCTTTGACTGGGATTGAACAAGAATCGAACAGGAGCAAAAACGAATGAGAAGCAAGACGAGACGTTGGTTGGAAATATTCACCGTAACGGGATTACTGCTGGGCGCTTGTGGCATTGCCATGGCGCAGGGCAGCCAGGGGTCCCGGGGCGCCCAAAGCCAGCCGCCGGCGCAGTCCAGCGACAAATCCAAGACTCCGGATGTCGCCCCTTTGAGTCTTGATGCCGCGGCGCCACCAGTGAGCGCCGAGGAAGAAGCCGCCTTCAAAGCCTTTCAGGCCGCGCCCATGAGCGACGCCAAACAAAAGATCCAACTGGGGGAGGCGTTCCTCCAAAAGTATCCTGAGACTCATTACCAATCGTCCGTGTACGCGGCCCTGGCGTTTGCCTACGTGCAAGATGGGCAAGTGCAGAAGATGCAGGAATATGGGGAAAAGGAAATCGCGCTGGTGCCGAACGATGTGTCCACGCTCGCGCTGCTTGCGCAGACGCTTCCTCGCACCATCAATTCCAGCACTCCCCAAGCCGATGCCGCACAGTTGCTGGCAAAAGCGGAAAAGTACTCTAAGCAGGCTATCGAGATTACTCCTACGCTTGCCAAGCCTGCCAACATGACCGATGAAGATTTCGCGGCGGCAAAGAATCAAAACCTGGCCATGGCTCATAGCGGACTTGGATTGGTTTACATTCGCCGCGGCAGGAGCGCGGAAGCTATTCCGGAGCTGGATGAGGCAGTGAAGATCGACCCGAAACCGGATCCAGTGAATTACTACCTGCTGGGCATGGCCGACAAGAGCACTTCGCATTTCGATGATGCGATAGCCGCTTTCAACAAGTGTGCTGCCATAACCGGCCAGATGCAGAATATCTGCAAGACGCAGGCCGAGGATGCAAAGAAGAAGAGCGCTACGGAGCTGAGCGCGCCAAAGTAAGCACTGGCACCCAGATTTTCTGATTTATGCCAGAAGCAATGCAGACTGCCGATGCGGCGCTGGAGGAGCGCCTCGGTTACAAGTTCTCGAACCGGGAGCTGTTCGATCGAGCACTGACCCACAGCTCGGCGATCCCTGAATTGCGCGGAGCAGGTCAGGATTCACCAGGAGATCTGACACATCTGTCAGATAACGAACGGCTGGAATTTCTAGGGGACGCGGTCCTTGAGCTGCTGGCCAGCGAGTACCTTCTTGCCGCATTTCCGGAGTGGTCCGAGGGCCAGCTCTCCAAGAGCCGGGCGCGCATCGTGAATGCGAGTTCCCTGGAAGCAGCAGCCCGGCGCCTGCGGCTTGGAGAACATCTCCGGCTGGGTCGGGGAGAAGAAAAAACCCGCGGGCGCGAAAAACAAACGCTGCTCGCAGACGCTTTCGAAGCTGTGGTTGCTGCCGTATATTTGGACGGCGGCCTTAAAGCCGCGAGGGAACTGTTGCAGCGGATTCTATTCGAGCAGGCGCTCGAACAACGCGGCGAACGCATCGCGGAATCGGACCACAAATCGGCGCTGCAAGAGTTTCTCCAGGGGCGCGGCCAGGCTCCGGCGGAATATCGCTTAGCGGGAGAAAGCGGCCCGGACCATCAGAAGACCTTTCAGATCGAAGTCTGGATTAACGGGGAATGCCTGGCGACAGGCGCAGGCAGTACGAAAAAAGAAGCGGAGCAGCGGGCCGCGAAAAGCGCCTTGGAACACCTGGAACGATCAGGAGTGAAAGGCTGAAAAACATATGGCGGAACAAACACTGGCACCACCCCAGGAAGCGGCCCAGGAACCAATGCCGGTGACCAAGCCAGAGGAGCACCGCGAAGAAACCACTCTCTCCGAGTACCTGGAGTCACTCCTCGTTACTGTGATCCTGGCTCTGTTCGGCACCACGTTTATCGTTCAAGCCTTCAAAATTCCCTCCGCCTCCATGGAAGGCACCCTGCTCATTGGCGACCATTTGTTGGTCAACAAGTTCATTTTTGGGGGCACCGGGGCCTGGTATGAGAAATTTCTGCCTTATCGCCCGCTTCAGCGCGGCGACATCATCGTTTTCAAATTCCCTTATCAGGAACACCAGCATTTTGTGAAGCGGGTCATCGGTTTGCCAGGCGATCGCGTCAAGGTCGTGGATCAGAACGTTTACGTGAATCGCAAACTGCTGAACGAGCCTTATGTCGTCCACGATCCTAACGCTCATTATGACCCTTTGAACTACAACTTTCCCCCGCCGCCAAGCCAAATGATTGCCGCGGGCCTTCAGCCGGAGTGGGCGCACGAAATGAGGAAATTTCAGCGAGGCGATGAAATTGTTGTGCCGCCAGGGAAGTATTTTGCCATGGGGGACAATCGCGACCAGAGCTGGGACAGCCGATTCTGGGGTTTCGTGGATCACGACGCCATCATGGGGCGGCCTTTCTTGATTTATTGGTCGGTGGATGCGAAGAGCAGCGACTACACTGGCGAGAGTACGTTTTGGTCGCGACTTGCAGGCGTATTCGATACCCTCGCACACCTGCCGACGCGCACACGATGGAGCCGGATGCTTCACACCGTGCATTAGCTGTTCGCTGTGTTTCCCGCGTGTCGCGCGCTATCCTTTTCGGCAAGACTCTCTTAGACTTCGAACGGCATGAGCAAAGGCGGAAAGTGGTGGAAGGCGGCCGCGGGCATGGCTGCGGCCGTCGTTGCCTTACAGGTGGCGGTCTCCGCCTTGGTGCGAACCGGCCGCATGCACGCCTATCTCACCGCGCATCTCGAGCGAGCCTTCGGACGGCCAGTCCAGGTTGGCAGTTTTGGCGCGCACATCTTTCCCCGTTTGCAGCTGTACGCAAACGAAGTCACGGTTGGCGAAGACCCGGCGTTCGGGTATGAGTATTTTCTTCGCGCGGAACACTTAAGCGCGGGCCTGCGCTGGTCGGGCCTGCTGCGCGGTCATTTTGAATTTGGGACTTTGTCTTTCAGCAGGCCAAGCCTCATTCTCGTGCGCAGTTCCCGGGGCCAGTGGAACCTCGAACGCTGGCTGCCGCCGGCGAAGTCCGTTTCAGCGCAAACGCCTCCCATTTATGGGCCACCGTCTCCCGCTCCACCTGTAAATCGCCTGCAACGAATCAAATTTGACGAAGGACGCGTCAATTTTAAGATGGAAGATGAGAAACTGCCGTTTGCTTTTACCGGCGTTTCCGGCAGCGTCGAACAGGTCTCTCTGGGCCGCTGGGAGCTTCAGCTGGAGGCCCAGCCATGGCGCAGTGGCGTTCTTCTGCAATCCACCGGAACCATCCAGGTACGCGGGGACCTCGCGGGCACTTCGGCGCGACTGCAGCCCGCGCAGATCACGTTGCAATGGAGCGAGGCTTCCCTCGCCGATGTCTTCCGCCTTGTGCATGGCCAGGATTACGGCGTCCGCGGTCTATTCACCCTGGATGCCACGGCAAAAAGCGCTGCGGCGGCGGAGGATGGGCCGGGTGAATGGACTTATGCCGTCGAGGCTCGTGCGGGGCGGATTCATCGCTGGGACCTGACCGAACGCGCGGACAATCCCGCATTGAATGTAGATGTCAGTGGACGGTGGGATCCTGGAACGGGGACTTTGCTTGCCGAGCAATTCGCCGTGGAAGGATTGGGCTCGAATCTTCGCGGAAAATTCCGTTTCACCTCGGAAAGTCGTGCGGCAACGGAGTTTCGCTTGGATTCGATGGGCCTCCAGGGCTCAGACTTGCTCGCCTGGTACCGCTCATTCCATCCTGATGCCGCCGAAGGGATCACCGCAGAGCAATACTTCACGGGCGGAATGATTTTGCGCGGCTGGCCGCTCTCTGTCGAATCCGCTGCATTGGCGAGCAACGGAGGCACGGTTAAAGTGCCGGGGCTTGTCGAGCCGATTCGAATTGGTCCCGTGAATGGGGGCCGCGAGCGGTCTAACCTTGTGATAGGCCCTGTGCGCCTTGCATTCGGCGAAGAGCCGCGAGAGGTCATCGCTCCAAAAAGACGCCGCGTCCCGCTGGCGATGGACAATACGGCGGACTTGACGTTCACGCAGAACCTGAAGACCGGCGCTGGAGGCATCAGCATCGAGGGGAACATCTCCAAGGTTGAGAATTTTCTGAAGCTGGCGGCGGCCATGGGACGGCAGGTGAATCACGGTTGGGAACTTACGGGCCAGGCCACTGCTGTGACGCAATGGGCGTGGCAAGAGCCGTTCAAAGGCCGCTGGAATGGCTTCGTGGGCATAAATAGGGGGTCGTTAACCGTGGCGGGCCTGAATCAACCCTTGAATCTGGGAGAAGCTAGTTTGGGCTGGAGCGATGGAAGGCGCACCGCGCGTCTCTTGAGAGTCGAGGGCTTTGGCGGGAATTGGATGGGAGGGATCGAAGAAAAGCCTAAGACGGATGACCAAACTCCGCCAAATTGGAAGTTCGATTTGAACGTGGACCACTTGAATGCCGCTGAACTCGACCGCTGGGTGGGCCCGCGCTCGCGGCCAAACTGGCTCCAACGCCTGCTGCAATCCTTTTTGCGAGAAGTGACGCCGACAACTTCCGCCAGCGGGTTGGTTCGCCGCGTGGATGCCGAGGGCCGTCTCCGCATCAGTCGCTTAACCATTGAAAAATTGAAACTCGAGAATGTCGCGGCCCAGGGATCGCTCCGCGATTTGAAACTGGACGTGCCGGAGTCTGTGGCCGAGTGGGCCGGAGGCCTGGTGAGGGCAAAAATCAATGCTAGGTTTCTGCCGAATCCGGTATATGAAGTCAGAGCGGAGCTCGACCGCATCAATCTCGCCAAACTGCCGGGAACGGCCCGTCTCGCGGATCGTTTGAGCGGGATAGCTTCCGGAAACCTCGAGGTGAAGACCGAGGGAGTTGGCCGCGAAGAATTGCTCAAGAATCTGGATGGGAGCGGGACCGTGAAACTGAAAAAGATTGAGCTGCGGGGTTTGGACCTGCCCGCCAGTGTCGCCGACGGTGCGGCGCGCTCGGGTATTTCGCGGTGGCCCGCCGGGGAATGTGCTTTTCTGGTCCGCAATCGCAGCCTCGTCTTGCAATGGTTGCAACTCCATGACCCTCTTGAACAAACCTCTGTCGAGGGAACACTGAGTTTTGACTCGAACGCGGAATTGACCGTGTCGACTCAGCCGCGTGAAACGGGCAAGGCAAGACCAAAGAAGGCTTCGGCAAAGGGACATCTCTTGAAAATCTCTGGGCCGCTCGAAGGGCTGCACTTGACTGTGGAAAAGGCGCCTGAACCGCAAGTGGCGAATTGAGCTTCCGGTTTCCAGTTCTTAGCGGGTGTGGCATTTGCGAATCATCAAAGGAGATGAGGATGAATCATTCTGCCCTGGCAGTGACCTTGGTGTCTCTTGCCTTTTGCACGGGCGCAAGCGCGCAGAAGCCCTTCACCGTGGAACAGATTTTGAGCGCGCCTTTCCCGTCCGATTTGACCTCGGCAAAGAGCGGGAACCGCGTGGCCTGGGTTTTCTATCAACAAGGCAAGCGCAATCTCTGGGCGGCTGAAGCCCCCGGATTCGCCGCGCGGCAGCTCACCCGATACAACGAGGATGATGGCCAGGAACTCTCCCAGCTGAGTTTCTCCTCCGATGGCAACGCGCTAGTGTATGTGCGAGGCAGCGGCAAGAACGCCGCCGGGCAAGTAGCGAATCCCACCAGCAATCCCGCTGGCGCCGAGCAAGCCATCTGGACCATTGCTTGGACTGGCGGTGACCCCAAACGCGTTGATGCCGGGCATGCTCCCGATACTTCTTCGCGCGGCACCATCGCCTATGTGAAGGACGGTCAGATCTGGATTACGCCGCTGGACGGTTCGCAAAAGCCCCAGCAGCTTGTTGTGCGCGGCCAGAATTTCGAGCCGCACTGGTCTCCGGACGGAAGCAAGCTCGCGTTCGTCTCTGCGCGCGGCGATCACAGCTTCATCGGTATCTATGATGCCGACGCGAAATCCGTTCAGTTCATCGCGCCGACGGTGGATTCCGACAGCAATTTTGTCTGGTCGCTCGACGGCAAGCGCACCGCGTTCGTGCGCCGCCCGGCAGAGCAGCGGGACGCCCCGCAGGGTTTTTTCATTGCCCCAGATAAGCCGAACCCGTGGGCCATTTGGGTCACCGATGTCTCCACGGGTGCTGCCAAGGAAATCTGGCATAGCGGCGTCACGACTCAGGATTCCTTTCCCTTCATGGCTGAAGATACGGGCGGCGGCGTTTTGAATTGGGCCGCCGACAATCAATTAGTCCTAGCTTCGGAAGGAGATGGCTGGCAGCATCTCTACGCGCTCTCCGCCGACGGTGGCGCACCGAAGCTTCTCACGCCTGGCAATTGCGAAGTCGAGCAGTGGTCTTTGACCCCCGACAAGAAAACGGTTTTGTTCAATTCGAATTGCGGCGACGTTGATCGCCGGCACATCTGGTCTGTGTCGGTTGCAGCAGGCACTCCCACGGAACTCACGTCCGGGAAGGGAATGGAATGGAGCCCAGTTGCCTTCAGCGACGGCCACACCTTGGCTTATGTCGGCTCAGAGGCCACCGCCCCCGCCAAAGCCTTCCTGACCAGCCTGACCGGCGGGCATTTATCCGCCGTATTGGCTCAGGAAACTTGGCCCAAGGACTTTCCCTCTGGCAGTCTCGTCACGCCGCAACAAGCCATTTTCAAATCCAGTGATGGTCTCGAGCTCCATGGCCAACTGTTCGTTCCCGCTGGAGCAAAGCCAGGTGACAAGTATCCCGCGCTGATTTTTCTTCATGGCGGGCCGATTCGCCAGATGCTTCTCGGGTGGCATTATATGTTCTACTACTCGAATTGCTATGCCATGAATCAGTACCTCGCCAGCCGCGGCTACCTGGTTCTTGCTCTCAACTACCGCAGCGGCATTGGATACGGCCGCGCGTTTCGCGAGGCGCCGAGACGCGCCGGTCGTGGGGCTTCCGAATATCAGGATGTCGCCGCGGCGGGAAGATTCCTGCAAGGCCGTCCCGAGGTCGATCCCAAGCGCATTGGCCTCTGGGGCGGAAGCTACGGCGGCTATCTCACCGCGCTCGGCTTAGGCCGCAACTCCGATCTGTTTGCCGCTGGCGTCGATCTCCATGGTGTACACGATTGGCCAACGGATAATTGGGACGGAAAAAACATACCTGCAGAGCTCACAAAACTGGCCCACGATTCTTCACCCGTTACCGCCGTGAATACGTGGAAATCCCCGGTGCTTTTCATTCACGGCGACGACGACCGCAACGTCTATTTCACGCAGACCGTTGACCTTACTGCTCGTCTTCGCGAGAAAGGCGTCGAGATTGAGCAGCTCATTTTTCCGGACGAAGTCCACGACTTTCTTCTGCACCGCAATTGGTTGACCGCATACCACGCTGCAAGCGATTTCTTCGACCGCCGCCTGAAGGCGCCTGAAAAATAGGCTCCCATTTCGACTTGCGCGACGCGAGGTTTTTCGCGGTATGCTGAATATTGTGTCCAACCCGCTGAATCGCAGCATTCCCCTCATCGCGTGCATGTTTCTTCTTGCCGCCACCTTCGCGCTCTCCCGCGACCAGCGCGCCCGTCTCCTTCCAAGACTCCAACCAGGGCAAATTCTCACCTATCTCGTCCGATATCGCGCGGACAAGAACGTCAAGACCGAGAGTAGCCTGGCCGTTCCACTGGCTCCCGGAGCATCCCAGATGGACACTCACGGCTTGTTGCGAATCGAAATCTTGGAGCTGCAGCATGCTTCCGAGAAACCCGCCATTCGCGCGCGAAGTCAATTTCTGAACGACAGGGTTGGTGCCTCCGCCAGGAAACCTGCCAGCGAAACAGCAAAGGC
>Ga0209577_10006539_pt1 | contig 10771 bp, 8 predicted proteins | sample GraSoiAngelo_109_FD_185874 | JGI IMG/M metagenome (GOLD analysis project Ga0209577, IMG submission 185874) | Grasslands soil microbial communities from the Angelo Coastal Reserve, California, USA - 14_0903_12_20cm (SPAdes) (version 2) | ecosystem: Environmental > Terrestrial > Soil > Grasslands ... | reverse complement strand
CTTAGATCAAGTGTCTTATCACCCTGCGTAGCCTTGCTGCGAGAGAAGATAGCCTTTCCCTCTCTGGTTACCTGCACATGGATATCCTCCAGCGTGGATTGTACTGTTATGCTGCTGAATGGCAATGTCAGTACCTCATCCAATTTTTCTAGCGCCTCTCTCCCCTGATAGTTCTTCGTAATATCTTGCTTCTCATCAAAGTAAGAGAATTGCAGGTGCCTTGCCTGTTTGATCAGCACTGGTCGCACAATCACTCTGCGCCACTGTAACTCTTGCCCTCGAAGTTGGCCCTTGAGCGTCATACGCACAAAGGTCCCTTCATCCAGTACCTGTTTCTTAATAAGCTCTTTGTAATTGCTACTCATCGTAAAGCACCAGCATGAGATATCCCGAAATTTACCGATAGGCTTGACAAATTCTATGGCTTCTTGAGAAGAGGCTTCAGCAAAAATTCGGGATGTCTCATGGGAAACGCTACTTCTTCCTCCGCAGAGCAAGCTCTGCGAGTGTGCGTACAGCCATCCCTGTCGCGCCCTTCTCCTGATACGGCTTCTTGCTATCCACGTAGCTTGTACCCGCGATATCCAGGTGTGCCCACTTCGCATCACCTACGAAATGTTCCAGGATTTTTGCCGCCGTCACCGAACCGGCCGCGCGGCCGCCTGTTTGTTTGACATCTGCTATATCGCTCTTGACCTGTTCGCCATACTCCGCGTCCATCGGCATCGGCCAGAACTTCTCACCTGCAACTGTGCCCGCGGCAATTATCTCGTCGCTGAGTTCAGTATCATTTGAGAACAGTCCTGCCGAAGTGTTACCCAGCGCAACGACTATAGCCCCGGTCAGCGTTGCCACGTCAATCATCGGTGACAGACCTTCCCTGGACGCGTAAGACAGTGCGTCGGCCAGTACAAGGCGTCCCTCCGCATCTGTATTGACGATCTCAATCGTTTTGCCGTTCATGATGCGCAGGATATCACCAGGGTGATAGGCTGTGCCACTGGGCATATTCTCTGTAGTCGGTATCAGCGCGGTTACATTGACCGCCGGTTTCAAAGAAGCTATAGCTTGCATTGCTCCAATTACCGCTGCTGCTCCTGCCATATCGCCTTTCATCTCGTCCATACGCTCGGCCGGCTTGAGCGAGATACCACCTGAATCAAACGTGATACCCTTCCCAACAAGAGCCATTCCTTTGTCTGTGCTCTTCGACGCACCCTGGTAACGCAGTATAATGAATTTAGGTGGCTCAGCACTGCCCTGTGATACACCAAGTAACCCTCCCATACCCAGCTCTTGCATCTGAGCGCGCTCCAATATTTCGCACGCTAGTCCGAATTGTTTGGCCATTGCGCTGGCACGGTTCGCCAGCTCAGTGGGCGTTAACACGTTCGGAGGCTCATTTACCAGGTCGCGGGCAAAGTTCGTAGCCTCCGCCAGGACGCTTCCCTTATGCATAGCCTGCTCTAATGAAGCGGTAGATGCCTTAGCTGCAACAAGCCAGATCTGTGTAATACCACGTCCATTATCATCGGAGTGGAGGTACTTCTTGAATGCATACGTTCCCAGTAGAGCACCCTCCACTTGAGCCTGTGCTGCCAGCTCTTCCTCGACAGGTACGTCGTCCAGAAATAGCGCCAATGCGACTTGCCGTGCTCCTGTTTGTTGCAGGTTGCGTGTAGCGATTGCGCTGGCTCTACGCAAACTCTGTGCGTTCAATGTATCCTGAGGTCCTAGCCCAACCACTATGACCCTCTTAGCCGTAAGCTTTCCCATCGTATAGATCGTCGTCATCTCGCCCAGGCTGCCCCTGAACTCTCCGCCCGAACAAATCTCGCTGAGTAAGCCACCTAAAACAGCATCTACCTCCTTCGCCGCTTTAGAAAGCACGACGCCATTGGTATTCTGTTCTGCCTTTGAGCGAATTGCACCCACGACAAGCGCATCGCAAGCCACCTCTTTGAGCGCTTTATCTGTTATTTGAAGATCCATTCTTTCACTCCCAATATTCTAGATATACTGCTGATCTAAAGACATTGACCGACCAAAGAAAGTATGGTCGGTCATGCCATCGCCTACGCTAGTGGGTATCATAGCAAAATCTGCAAGAAATAGCTATCTCTAAGGTTAAAGTCCTGCGGAGATATCAACTGTATCTGTCAATCCTCTATCGCTGGGGTAACAAACGATCAACCACCTCTAGTAACTGTCGCGGTTTGAATGGCTTGGTCAGGTATTCATTGCAGCCAATCTGTAACGCCGCCTCATTCTCATCGTTTAGCGCATATGCTGTGACTGCGACTATTGGGACATTTACCAGCGCTGGACGCGACCGGATCAATTGTGTCGTACGGTAGCCATCCAGAACAGGCATCGAGAGATCAGTAAGGATAAGATCGACACGTTCTCGGTCAAGTATCTCCAATGCCTCTCGACCATTTGAGGCGCTGAGGCAGTAATATCCACGGGTAGATAAAACCCTTTCAATCAAAATACGATTAGAGACTTCGTTCTCAATCACCAGTATTGTCGGTTGGCCCCTGCCAGGTAAAGGTGTATCCATCTTCAAAATACTCTTTTCAATTTGATAATGCGTGGGTTTGCATGCTAAGAGGAGACGACGGGCAAGGTAAATGAAAATGTAGATCCCTGTCCCAGGATACTCTCTACAGCAACCTCACCACCTTGTAATTCAATCAATTTTCTCGCAATAGTCAGGCCAAGTCCTGTGCCACCGAAGCGGCGTGTAGTACTGCCATCAGCCTGTCGAAACGCTTCAAAAATATAACCCAGCGCCACAGGCGAAATACCAATACCTGTGTCATGCACAGAAATGCGAATTAACTCATAATCTTCCAAAAGTATACAACGAATGGTTACTCCACCTGATTCTGTGAACTTCAGGGCGTTCGACACTAAATTGAGTACAATCTGTCGTATGCGATGGCTATCCGCTAGCACCGTCAGGTGTGGATCCACCATCTCAAGTGACAGATTGAGTCCCTTGTTATTCGCCAGCGGTTTGAGCTGATTCAGCACATCTTTCAAACATGGTTCCAGGCACAATGGTTCAACCTTTACCTCGAGCCGGTCTGCCTCGATCTTTGAGAGATCAAGCATATCATCGACCAGGCGGGTAAGATCTTCTGCCCGCCTCACCATAAACTGGATATGTTCTTCCTGTTCATTTGTGAGTTCTCCATCCAGGAAACCCTCTAAAATTAATGCGCCATAACTGATAATACTATGTAACGGAGTACGTAATTCATGCGTAACTGTGGCCAGGAATTGTGATTTTAGGTGATTGACACGTTCAAGCGCCGCATTTTTATCCTTGACCTCCGCGAATAGAAGCGCATTTTGGATCGCAATTGCCGCCTGCACGGCCACGTTCTTCAGAAGGAAGGTATCCTCGCTTGTGACTTGATGGGGTTTATCGTCATAGAGAATAAATACGCCAATCGACTGCTCTTGCAAGAGCAAGGGTACCGCCATCACCGAGCGAAAACCGACTTCGAGTGCCATACATGCCCATGTATCACCCTGCTCCTGATGGATTCTCGCGATATCCTCTCCGTAGACAATCTTTTGTTTCTGCATCGTGATGTGTGCCAGGTTTTGATCCAGGTCACTCAGGGCAGGGCGCGGTATACGAGGCCGTCGCAAACCATACGGAATGCTGGCCTGATTGGATTTAGCTGCGTTAACAGCATTTCTCTTATCACTGTTTGTACCAGGTCGCGCGGCAGGTATAGCGGCCATTTTTGTCGTCACCGCCAGTGTGATATCACCGTCGGGGTCTGCGTGTACCGTTACCTCTCCCTGCTGGCGGAATGGCTGCTTATAATTAGCGCTGGTGAGATTCTGGCTTGACGCTTGATCTGACCAGTAGGCAACCGCCCATGGTTCTAACATCTCGCGTCCATACAGGAGCAAGGATACATTTTTCACTTGTGTAATAGTACCCAGGCGCGACACGATTTCGCCCAGCAGATGTTCCAGGTTAAGTGTAGAGATGAATGCGTCGCTCATAATCAGCAAATCTCTCATCTGCTTTGTCATTGCCACGCTCTCGCTCTTCTGGACGGAAAGCGACTCAGAGAGTAGATTAAATGAGCGAGTCAGCATACCTAGCTCGTCAATTGACAAAGATTGTGTATCTGTTCCTGCATTACTGGTATCTGCTACCAGAGATCTCGCGCGCACTTGAATACTCCGAAGAGGGCGAATAAAGAATATGCGGGTAATAATTGTGTAGGCTATGACCCCAAGCGCAAACACGAAGATTCCGCTTGCCAGCAGGATCTGTACGTAGCGTCCGGTATGAGCGTTCAAAGTGTAAAGCGGTTCAACATCCACCATCACCAGTGATGGTGAAGACATTAATTGATTTGTTGTTTGAGCAGAATTTGCAAGAGCCAGAAAATGTTGTGGTCCATCTATCACATTGACTTTATCAGTCGTACAAAGAGCGTTCCCTGACAAGAACTGGTTCAGGGAACTCTCCCTCATAGATGATCCAAGTATGTGTGTTCCCTGGCACAAGACCACTTTGAACCCCGTCTTTTGTTCCAGGCTAAGTGCGAAATCATCATCAATAGCTTGTGTTGCGGTCAGTACACCAATTGGTGTGTTTGCTCGGCCCAGGATTGGTACAGTAACACGTAATACCCAGATAGGTGGAGAACTGGAAGGTGCTGGAATTAATTGTAAAGTTGTGACAGTATGTCCATCCAATGCCTGCTCTAACGAGGTTATCTCTGCAGCAGCAGGGCTATCCGTTGAAGGTTGTACATCTTCCAATTGGCCCACGATGTGGTGATCCTTAGCAACCACATCAAGTGTAACCAGGAAGACATGGTATTGTGCTGGCACATGGGCCACCACATCTTTCAGGTGTTGCTTCGATAGCGCTGATGGGGGCTGAGATAGCGTGGAAATCAGGTCGCTACTCCGTGCGACCTGATTTAAATCTTGTATCAGCGTGACAGATTCTGCCTGGTATGCCTTCTTAAGATATGAGAGGTGTAAAGTGGCATCACTTCTTGCTTCATGCTCGGAAAGATATTTCAGCAAGCCCCAGGACAAAGCTGAAAAAAATATCATGCACAGCAAAAGCGTTAGTGCTGCAACAATTATGAGTTTTCCCCCCAATGATCGCACTTTGAACCTCATGCGAACCTTTCTCGCAAGATAAAAGTAAGGGTAGGACGGGGTGCCAACTCGTCCTACCCCTACCGCACGCATGCTAGAAGCAACGTGAGACTCTAAGAGGTGCGCGTGCAAACCCCATGGGGAAAAGGTTGCACGTAAATCCAGATGAACGCTACAAGCTGCTCGTCGAGGTGGATCTGCTTGCTCACGGACATCCCGCCTTCCATCCTAGGCCTATGTATTATAACGTACAATTGGACAAATTGATATCACTTTTAGGAGCAATTTTCTCAGCAACAACAAAATGTGTAAAAAAGGCAAGTTCATTGAGATTTTTTCTCTTTTTACGTAACTTTTCGCTTCATCCTCCCTGGCTTCTTGTATTCTGCGCTGCGGCCCATTCATCGCTCAAAATGCCCATGTACACAGAATCTACGTATTGGCCATTACTCCACACGTGCTTGCGCAATCGCCCCTCCTCTACAAATCCACATGCACGATATGAGCGGATTGCCCGTTCATTGTTTGCGTTGACTCTCAACCAGACTTTGTGCAGATTGCGCTGGCGGAATACATAATCGAGTAGCACACGTACAGCGTCACGTCCGTAACCATGCCCCCAATACGCCTTGTCACCGATGCCTATCCCCATTTCACAGGTATGTGCGGCCTCGTCGAAGTGAAACAGCCCGCACATACCTATATACTTCCCGTCGGCCTCTATCGCGAAATTCGGGCCATCACGTCCGCCCTTGCGTATTTGTTCATCAAACTCTGCTTCTAATCGCTCCAGCGCCTGTGGTTCTGGCGGGTCACCGCCGCCCATGACCTCCATTTCTATATCGTTGTTAAACGTCCACTGACGTTGTAAATCCTCACGTTTGAAGGCACGTAAAAAAACCTTCTCGCCTCTAAGCATGGAATGAAACTCCTGTTTTTTGCTGGTAAGCAGATCTACAGAATAGATTACCTGAAAAGGGAGCCTGAATGCAATAAATCAGGCATGTACTGTGGCCGCACTCAAGGAATTTCCGTCCAGAAAATCGGGCTATCAAGAGCTTGTTGATCCAGTTGCAGCGCTGAGTTGCGCTGTGTGTCTACCAGGTAAACTCCTGTTTGCTCATCATTCAATGCAATAACAAGCTGATGCGGTGAAGAAACAGACCAGCTAAAGAAAGAGGCGAGCCCATGTATCTTGAGAGGATGTAATGTTAGGTTTCCTTGTACGTCAACGATAACGGACTGTTGGCCTGTACTATACACCAGTTGCTGGTCATCCGCCGACCACGCCGGCGTTGGTTCGTTTGTTACTCCTATGGCAACTAGCATATCAGTGGCCGTGTTCACGTTCACGACATGAAGCGTTCCTACACCCGATGAGATACTATCGAGATAGTCGACATATGTGCCATCCGGTGACCACTGAGCAAAATTGACCTGTTTCCCCCGCGTTAAAATAGTAGGGATCGTTCCAGGTGTCAGATCGATACTTACCAGGTTAGCTGCCCGGCCAAGGTACGAGGTCACAAATAACCAGCCACCTGTACCGTTGCGGGCAGTGCGGCTATAGATCGCCTGCACATAATCCCCTTGAGAAAGCTCTTGTGGGGATGCAATGCCGCCATTGCCCACATGACGCACCCAGAGGCTGTGCACGTGTCCAATGGATCCCACACTCCAGGTTATCGCTGGAGCGTTTACATCAGGTGACCAGTCAAGATTCAGCAGCGTATCATTGGCTCTTCCCTGGACGTTGACGTTATTAGTGATGTTCAACAGCCCATGATTCTGAGTATTATAGTCAAGTATGGTCACTACCCCATTATGGCTTACTGCAAATGCAATACGTTTTCCATCGGGGGACCAGACAGGTTGAGAAACACTGCCCTTGATAGGAAGTGGTACCAACTGAACGCTTCCCGTGTCCGTCGATAGGATATAGAGGTTTGTTGTATTTGCACCTGTAGGATCGGCTACAAAAGCTAGCATGCTGCCATCTTTTGACCATGCGAGGCTATCTAAAATAGCTTCTCCTGTGCTGGTATCCCATAAAGATGAAGGGGCTATGCCAGCCTTCAGGAGTGGTTGGGGAACAACAGTGTCACTTTGTCCGTCACTACGAAGCGTATGTACAAATGCATGTTGCAGGTCGATATAGGCCAGTTTGTCACCTGCCGAGTGCCCTGGTAGGGGTGGGCTGACTACCCAGTTGTCTGCTACCGTAACACTCTTAGGTGTCAGCCGCTCAGCTTTTGAACTGCCATCAGCCAGTGTACTCCATAATGAACCATCTCTTAGGGAGACATAGTAAATTCCTGCGGAGAGCGGCCCGCCAGGAGCGGGTGCTGCAGGAGGTGTAATAGTGGAACTGCTCACGGCCGGATGAACGTTTTGCGTCCACAGTTTCCAACCAATCAAACTACCTACTCCCAACGTTAGGAGGAGGGTAGCAGCGATTGCAGTCTGCATGATACGTAATCCCCAACTTCCTCCGTGCCTTTGAGCCTTCGGCTGTAGCGATGTTGGTGTTTCTGTCGAGGATGTTGGAGATACACGGCGTCCTCCAGGCAGTGCCACTAACTTTGGACGACCCGCCGTATCACGTCGTAGGGTTTTGTTGGGGATGGTATGATCCCTGCCAATGCTCCTGTGCTTATAGTTATCAATACCTGTGAGTTCAAAGTACTCGGGGGAGGTGAAGATTTTTTCGCGTAAAGCCGGGCTGGGGCTGATGCGCGGCATTTGTGCCAGTAGAATATCAAAACGACGAAAATCGGCAAGGGTAGTGCTGCAGCGGACACAATCTTGCAGATGTGCCGCAATGTCATGTTGTAGTTCTAATGCAGTCTCTGCTGTTTCCCCCACTGCGAACGAGTCGTCAAGGTAGACACTGAGTAGCTCCTCGACCTGCTCGCAGTTCATTTTGTGCCTCCTTGTTCCAGGGACCGATAATGCTCTCTAAAAGATTGACGCGCGCGAGATAAGTACATTTTGACACCGCTCTCCGCAATGTTCAATGTCTTGGCGATCTCGCTGTAAGAGAAGCCTTCCTGGGTATATAACAACAGGGCCGCCCGGTATTGTTGCGGCATGCGTCGCAGAGCCGCCCGTACAAGTTCTGTCGTTCCATATATTTCCTGGGGATCTGCGCTTTCAACATCTGCTGGTTCATGATCAAGGTCCTGCCAGGGCAGCCATGCGATCAATTTTCTGCGGCGCAGCGCATCATACGCTGTATTTGTCGCGATACGGTAGAGCCAGGCCGACAATTTCAAGCTCGCGTCCATTTTAGGTAACGCCCGGAACGCCTTCAAAAAGGTATCTTGAGTTAAGTCGTCCGCCTGTTCGCGATCCCCTACCAGGTGATAAACATAATTGTAGATCGGTGTCTTATATTCGTCGTAAATCTGGTCAAAGGACCAAGTACTTTCCTTGGTTTCCACCCTGGCCATGCGTTACAATCCCTTCGATGGCTACAGCTATCATCTTGTCCGTTCCATGCAAGCGATAGGAGCTCATCTCCGAGAAGTGCAGGCTTGAGAGCAATCTTCCTGCTGTGTCGGAAAGGCTTTCATCCTTCTGTGTAGTGGAACGGACAACCAACGCTTTCAGTAACATGGCGAACACTCCGCTAATCTCTATTCGCCTGCTACGTTGAATACCATGGTAGCATATTTTTTTACCATCCTTGGATTGTCAGCCCCTTTGGTTAGTACTATTGGGCAAAATAGCAAGGGAGCAAAGAAGCAAGTGCCCTTTGTAAGATGCAAAGTCCCATCTGTTTGCCCCCTCACACACTCTTATGGTACTATACACCAGAACCCGTTCGTTCACATTCACGTATTTTATGAAGGAGATGCCTGGATCGTGTCCAATAATAAGCAAACGCAAGGCGTTCGCACCGTCTGGTGGGAGGATGACGCCTCTGGGGCGATCGTCTGCCTGCTGGACCAATCACTCCTTCCCCAGGAAGTCGTCTATCTCAGGCTCAAACATGAACAAGAGGTTGCAGACGCTATCAGGGCCTTGAAAGTACGTGGAGCGCCTGCTATCGGTGTGACGGCTGCTTTTGGTCTTGCACTCTCCATCCGCCGTTTGATCCAGGAACAGGACGGCTCACTCTCACTTAGCGCAGCACAGCAACATGTGCACGCTGTGGGCGAATTGCTCAGCGAGACTCGTCCCACGGCGGTTAATCTCTTCTGGGCTATCGAACGTATGCTGCTCTGTGCTGACGTCGCAATCAATAATCACGCTTCCCTGCAAGACTTAGCGCACCTTTTGCAAGCGGAGGCCCAGTCAATTGCTGATGAAGATTTTGATGCCTGTATGGCTATGGGTAATTATGGCGCGGAGTTGATTGCTGATGGCGATACGCTTCTGACCCATTGTAATGCGGGTGCACTGGCCACTGCTGGTTGGGGAACTGCCCTGGCTCCAATGTATGTGGCGCACAAAGCGGGTAAACGCATTCACGTTTTCGTTGATGAGACTCGCCCCGTCCTTCAAGGCGCCCGTTTGACCACATGGGAGCTGCAACAGGAGGGTATTCCCCTCACTTTGATTACTGACAGTATGGTTGGGCATTTTATGCGCCTTGGCAGCATTAAAGCCGTTTTTGTTGGTGCGGATCGTGTAGCTGCCAACGGCGATGTTGCAAACAAAATCGGCACATACAGTGTTGCGGTACTTGCGCATGCTCACCAGATACCGTTCTATGTTGCTGCCCCATCTTCTACAATTGACCTCGATATACCATCGGGCGAATATATTCCTATAGAGCAACGCAACCTCGAGGAGGTGACCAGCGTGCGTGGTATAGCCATTGCCCCGGCTGGCATACGGGCGGCCAACCCCGCTTTTGATGTCACCCCGCACGCCTATATTACTGCCATTATCACCGAACGAGGTATCATCCATTCGCCTTATGAAGAGGGATTGCGCCGTGTAATTATGGATTCACGGTATCATAACTAATGAGGAAGCAGGCTGAAGAGAAATGGAGACAGGAGTAGTGTCAATCGTCGCGCAACATGCGGAAAGTGTCCTGGGCAAAGAACGCTTCCGTTACGTGAGCGCCGTAGTCGCGAATTGTAAAATGCTCGCACTGGAATTGGATGGACAGGAGGAAGAAAAAGGCAATGACAAGCCACGACAGGCAATTGACCTTGATGCGCTGATCATCGCTGCCTATCTACATGACATTTCTACCGTTGCACATGGCTTCCATGAGCATCAACTCGAATCCGCTGAAATGGCTGTTGAGTTTTTAAATGGCCTCAATATTTCAGCTGAACGTGTCAAAAAAGTAGAGCAGGCCATATTTGCTCATACTACCGCTTATGCCTCCGAAGAACGCGAAAGCGTCCCAATAGAGGGGCGTATTCTCTATGATGCCGATAAACTTGGTCGACTAAGCGGCCTAGCCGTCGTGACATCGTTGATTGAGTTTGGTGCTCGCTATCCTGATCGTGCCGTAACCGGTGATGTGCTCGTCGCCATCCTCCGGCATATTGAGGAACGCTTTGTGGAACTTTACCAATCACTGAATACCGCGCCCGCTCGTGAAATGGCCCAGTTGAAATTTGGCAACACCCTGGCCTTTCTTGATGGCGTT
>Ga0209577_10006538_pt1 | contig 10771 bp, 11 predicted proteins | sample GraSoiAngelo_109_FD_185874 | JGI IMG/M metagenome (GOLD analysis project Ga0209577, IMG submission 185874) | Grasslands soil microbial communities from the Angelo Coastal Reserve, California, USA - 14_0903_12_20cm (SPAdes) (version 2) | ecosystem: Environmental > Terrestrial > Soil > Grasslands... | reverse complement strand
CGAGCCATGCATAAAGCATATGCACGTAGCCAGGACAGAGCTAGGTCATAGCCGTAGCCGAAGCCGGGCGAAGCCGGCTTCGGCGGAGGCGACCTGATTATTCGGTCAGTACTTCACGTACGCGCTCGGCGACGGCCTCCATCTCGAGGGTCGAGCCGGTGACCTCTTTCAGCATCTCCTCGGCGCGCATTTTCTGGCCTTCGCCCCAGAGCTCGCGCAGGAGCGAGCCAGCGTCGCGCGAGGCGAACCACTTCGTCCCGAACTTCTCCTTCAGGAACGACCGCAGCTGCGCCTCGAACGCCCAGGAGCGCAGGTAGGAGGAGACGTAGAAGCCGGAGTCGATGTCGGCCAGGTAGTTCACGGGGGTCACGTCGATCTTGAGCGCATCGGAGAGCAGCTCGGCGTAGCGTGCGCGCATCGTCGTCACGTCCGCGGCCGAATGGAACTCGAGCTCGTACAGGATCTTGGCCGCGTAGCGCCGCACGAAGTAGAGGAGACCTGTCCCTCCTTCGACGGCGTACTCGTGTGGCCGCTGGAAGGTGAGCATCTGCGTCAGCCACGCGGGCTCGTCGGTGAGGTGCTGCAGCAGCATCGCCCAGCCTTCGGTGACGGCGTTGTCGCCGAGTCGCTTCTCTTCCATCGACAGGTCGCGCGAGGTGTGTGCGAAGTGCTCCGTGTGCCCGCCCTCGTGGAAGAGCGCGCGCCAGTCGTCGGGACCGCCGATCGGCTGGATCACGAGCACGACCCGGTCCGGCACCTCGATCGGCGCGCAGAACGCGCGCGGGCTCTTATTCGGACGCTCGTCGAGATCGAGCGTGACGTTCTCCTGTGACTTCAGGTCGATGCCGAGGTCGGCGAGTGTGCGCTCGAGCGCCGGCACCATTCCGTCGGCCGGGAACATGTCATCCCATTCGGGTGCGCGGAAGAGCCGCGGCACGTCCCAGCGCTGTGCCTCGGACAGCGACACGCCGACACGCGCACGGAAGAGCTTGTCCGCGGCCTCCTCGTACAGGCGCTCCGTCGAGTCGAGGAAGTGCCGGCACTGCTCGGCGAGCTCGTCGAGCGCGGAGGCGGGGAGCGCCTTGCGGTACAGCTCGAGGTAGTTCTCGAAGCCAAGTTCGCGAGCCCCTTGCTGCACGACGCGCGCGGCGTCGAGGTGCAGTGAGTTCATGTGCTCGTCCAGCACGTCGTTCGCACGGGCGTCGAGCTCGCGCCGCTTGTCGCGGTCGGGCTCGTTCGCCAGCGCTGGACGCACCATCCGGTAGGGAATCTGCTCGCCGTCGACCGTGACGGAGAGCTCCGATTCGAGCTCGGCCAGCTTCTCCGCGTGGTCACGCGTCAGGTCGCCGAAATAGCCCTCGCACGCGAAGCGCCAGAGCTCGCGTACGCGCGCACCGCCGTCGACGGAGAGACCGATCGACTGCACTTGCTCGCGCTCGGTGAGGTTCGCGTGCCGCTCGTAGATCGGCGTCAGGTCGAACGTGTCCTTCAGGCCGGCGTAGTGGAGGTAGAACTCCTCGTCGAGCTCGGCGATGAAGCGGTCGGCCTGTTCGCGGTACGCGTCGAGCTCGCGGTCGGAAAGCGGGGTCGGAGGCATCCGCCTAGGATACGGAAGCCGTGCAGGAGATCCGTCTCAGGACCGAGCGCCGCACTCAGCTCGTCGACATCACCAAGCTCGTGCAGGAGGCGCTCGCGTCGGCCAACGGCGCGGCGGCAGCTGCGCTGGTGTACGTCCCCCACACGACGGCGGGCGTCACGATCAACGAGGGAGCGGATCCGGCCGTTGCGCAAGACCTCGAGTCGGCGCTCGAGAAGGTCGTCGACGACGGCTGGGACTGGAAGCACGTCGAGGACCCGGACGGGCCCAACGCCCCGTCGCACATCCGCGCCTCGCTGATGAGCCCGCAGATCCTCGTCCCCGTCGACGACGGCGAGCTCGCCCTCGGAACCTGGCAGGGAATCTTCTTCTGCGAGTTCGACGGCCCGAGGGACCGCAAGGTCTACGTCACCGCCCTGAGCTGACGGCCCAGCCGTTCCACGGCGCGACGTGCCGGTCGGCGCCGGCCCAGTAGTCGTGCTGGTCGACGACCTGGCCGTTCTCTCGGAACGTGAGCACGGACGCGCCCGCCAGCGTCACCGGCTCGCCGTTCTCCGTCAGCGTCGCCCACCATTCGACGACGGCGCGCTTGCCGGCCACGATCGGGTCGTTCCACCAGAGCTCGAGCTCCTCGCCCTCTTCGTCGAACGCGCCACGCGCGTAGACGAGCGGCGACTGCGGCTCTCGGAAGGGATGCGATCGGAAGACGACGTTCTCCGCGTAGACCGCGGCCAGCGGCGCGGGATCCTTCGCGCGCCACGCGCGATCCCAGGCATCGATCCACGCACGCGCTGCGGCTTCGGCATCCATCGGGGGCGGAAGATTAACGGTCGCTTAACAGCAACCTAAGACGGAACGTCTAGAACGCGATGGTCATGCGGAGATCGCTGTTCATCGTCGCGGTGTCGGGCGGGCTGGTCGCGGGATTGTTCGCGCTGACAGCGCCCGCCGGCACGCAGCGGAAGCCGGCGAAACCGCCCGTCGGCATCCACAAGATCAAGCACGTGGTCGTGGTCATGCAGGAGAACCGCTCCTTCGATTCGTACTTCGGGACCTATCCGGGCGCCGACGGCCTGCCCCGCACGGCGAGCGGGCAGTTCGCAGCCTGCGTCCCCGATCCACTCAAGGGAGACTGCCAGCGGCCGTACCACGACACGAGCGACCTCAACGCCGGCGGCCCGCACGGGGAAACGAGCGCGAGAGCCGACATCGGCGGCGGCAAGATGGACGGCTTCATTGCGGAGGCGGAGACGGCTCGGCGGAAAGGCTGCAAGCTCAACCCGAACGATCCGCTCTGCTCGCGGCGCGCGGAGAACCCTGACGTCATGGGCTACCACGACGGGCAGGACATCCCCAACTACTGGGCCTATGCGCGCAACTTCGTGCTCCAGGACCACATGTTCGAGCCGAACGCGTCGTGGAGCCTGCCCGCGCACCTCTTCATGGTCTCGGAGTGGTCGGCGCGCTGCTCGCGGCCCGGTGATCCGATGAGCTGCGTCAACTCGCTGCAGAACCCCGTCAACCCGGCCAACGCTGCCGCCGATTACGCGTGGACCGATCTGACATATCTGTTGCACAGGCGACGCGTCAGTTGGCGTTACTACGTGTTCACGGGGACCGAGCCCGACTGCGAAAACGACCAGATGATCTGCGAGACCGTCAAGCAAGGCGCGAAGACGCCGGGAATCTGGAATCCGCTGCCGTACTTCGACACCGTCCGTGAGGACGGGGAGCTCGGCAACATCACGACACTCTCTGACTACTTCACGGCGGCGAAGGCCGGAACGCTGCCGGCCGTGTCGTGGATCAATCCTGCCGGCTCGGTGAGCGAGCATCCGCCGGGTCTCGTAACAGCGGGGCAGGCGTACGTGACCCGCCTGGTGAACGCGGCGATGCGCGGCAAGGACTGGAGGTCAACAGCGATCTTCATCGCCTGGGACGACTGGGGCGGCTTCTACGATCACGTGACGCCGCCGAACGTCGACCAGAACGGTTACGGGCTGCGCGTTCCCGGGTTGGTGATCAGCCCGTACGCGCGCAAGGGCTTCATCGACCACCAGACGCTCAGCTTCGACGCGTACGTCAAGTTCATCGAGGACGACTTCCTCGGCGGGCAGCGGCTCAATCCGTCCACGGACGGCAGGCCCGACCCTCGGCCCGATGTCCGTGAGAACGCGTCGATCCTGGGGACACTGGTCCGCGACTTCAACTTCAAGCAGAAGCCGCGCCGTCCGCTGCTCCTGTCCCCGCATCCCTCGACCGATCTGCACTGAGCCTGCGACCGGAGCGGCTACGCTCAGCGCGTGTCCGCTCCAGTCGTGAAAGACCAGGAGCTCGAGCTCACGATCGACTCGCTCGCGTACGGCGGGAACGGTGTCGCGCGGCTGAACGGATTCGTGGTGTTCGTGCGGCGCGGTCTGCCAGGCGACACCGTGCGCGCGCGGGTCACAAAGGTGCAGCGGCGTCACGCCGAGGCGCTCGCGACCGAGGTGCTGCAGCCCGGGCCGCAGCGCGTCGACGCGCCGTGTGCGCACTACCCCGCCTGCGGCGGCTGTCGCTTCCAGGATCTGGCCTACGAGGCGCAGGTCGACGCGAAGGCGGGTCAGGTCGCCGATGCGATGCGCCGCATCGGCGGCGTCGCCGACCCGCCGCTCGAGCCGATCCTTCCGGCGGACGACGTCTTCCACTATCGCAACAAGCTCGAGTACTCGTTCACGCAGGTCGAGGAAGGCCCGACGCTCGGCTTCCACAAAGCCGGGCGGTGGGACGAGGTGCTCGAGATCGAGCGGTGCTGGCTGACGACGGAGCTCGGTAACGCGATCCGGAACGCCGTACGCGAGTGGGCGCGCGCGGATCGGCTCGTCGCGTACGACCAGGAGAGGCAGGACGGCTATCTGAGGCATCTGGTCGTGCGCGAGGGGCGTAATACGGGCCAGGCGCTCGTCCAGCTGGTGACGGCAGCGGGGGAGAGGTTCGACGCGGGCGGCTTCGTCGAGGCGTTGCGCGTCTTTCCGGAAGTCCGGTCGGTCCACTGGTCGGTGAACGAGTCACCGGCGGAGGTGACGAATCTCCCGACTCAGCTTCTGTGGGGCGAGGAGGCGATCGAGGAGGAGCTGTGCGGGCTGCGCTTTCGCGTGCGCCCGAACGCGTTCCTGCAGACGAACACGGCCATGGCCGAGCGGCTGTACTCCGTCGCGCGTGAGTTCGCCGCGCTGACCGGCGACGAGACCGTGTACGACCTCTATTGCGGGATCGGGACGATCGGCCTCGTGCTGGCCCGTGACGCGCTGACGGTCTGGGGCATCGATGTATCCGAGGAGTCGATCGCGTGCGCGCTCGAGAACGCGGAGCTGAACGGCGTGGGCAATGCCGCATTCTTCGCGGGCAACGTCGGCCAGTCCGTCGCCGAGCTCCACGAACGCAGCGGCGACCCGGACGTGGTCGTCGTCGACCCGCCGCGCGCGGGACTGGCCGGCAAGGCGCTGAAGCGTCTCGGCGAGATCGGCGCGCCCCGCATCGTCTACGTCAGTTGCAACCCGACGACGCTCGCCGGCGACGTCAAGCGTCTCGCTGACGACTATGGCTACAGGCTGCGGCGCGCCAGGCCGGTGGACATGTTCCCGCACACGCCGCACGTCGAGACAGTCGCCCTGCTCGAACGGGACATGTCTTAGGGACTGTCCCTAGGACCTGTCTCGGCGGGACGCGTCTCGTGCCAGGCAGAGGAGATGTCTGGTCAGGCCTTGGCCTCGCGGCGGAGTTGTGTCCAGATCAGGTCGCCGTTGGCGAGCAGGAAGCCGAGCGCCAGAAGTGGGAGGGCCGGAAGGCCGCTGAGATGCCTCCACACGGCCAGGGCCAGTGTGGCGCCGAACGACAGTGTGGTCAGCAGCCACGTCAAACGCGGCCGCAGTCGGAACCGCGCCGCCGCCGCGAGGAAGAGGGAGAAGAACAGCACATCGGGCAGGCCGAGGTTCGCAGCGTCCCGCTCGCCGGGGATCGGAAAGGCGATCGAGAAGTCGCTGAAGACATGCTGGTGCTTGGTCACGATCACCTTCGTCGGTCCGCGCCACACCGAATACGCGTCGACCCACGGGATGATCAGCGACACGAGCACGACCCAGCTGAGCGCTTCGAAGTACTGGAGGAAGGCGAAACCGACGGCGGCCACGCCGAACAGCTTGGCGAAGTTCTCCGGGGTGTTCCACCCCGCGACGTGGAACGCCCATGCGAGCACGCCGAACGCGACGCCGACCGCCAGCAGGCCGCGCGCGTGACGCAACGGCAGCACGAGCCAGACCAACGCCAGGCATGCCGGCGTCACGACCAGGCCGATGAACGCGATGTCCCACCACGTCGACGCGTTCCACAGGCGGTCGTGGAACGCGTAGTAGAGCGCGAGCGCCGCGAGGAGAGCTAGTAGGGCGGCAACTCGGCCCACCACTGGCCGAGCGGCTTGAAGGCCTTCCAAAACTGGGTCTTTGCTGGAGCCTCGTCGAGGGACGAATCGATGTCGGGCACGACCAGCACCTGCGTCGTCGCCGTGTAGCGCTGGAGCTCGCCCGGTTTGTACTCCACAGTATCCGCGAGCGGGAACTCGACCACGTTCAGGAACTCGACTGCGCTCTCGCCCATGGGGACGATCAACTTCGGCTGCACGATGTGGAGCTCGCGCGCCAGGAACGAACGCGACTCGTCCTCGTCGCCCTCGGCGAACTTGAGGCAGTTCGTGCCGTAGACCGCCATCGGGTCGACGTGCAGGCGCTGCAGTGACTTGAGGATCGCCTGGCCGGCGCGCCCGTAGAACGCCACACCCTCCTGTACCTCCGCGGGCTGCGGCCGGTACTTGAGCAGCATCACATCCGCCAGCGGATGACCTGAGCCGACGACCGGCACCCGCTCGCCGCCGGCCTGCGCGACCTCGTGGGCGAGATCGTTGATCTCGACGATCGCCTTCTGGAGGTACTTCTCGTAGATCTCGTCCGTCGCTGACACCGGCATAAGGACCTTTCTCCCCTACCGGACTCGTTCCTTGGCCTGGGCCATCCACTTCAGGGACTGGAGGTAGACCAGCGACCGCGGACGCCTCAGGACCTGGGCCGAGCGCAGGCTGAGCATGAACTCCTCGGGCCCCGCGAAGGCCCGCATCCGTAGGGCGCCCGTCCCCACGCCCTGCAGGACGTGGGCGTCCGACCCGGCTCCCATGGTGAGGTTGTACTTCCGCGCGAAGCGGAGCGCCTCCTCGTTGTAAGCCTCGAACAGGAGCCGGGCGTTGTAGACCTCGAAGACGTCGATGTCGGCGAGGTGGCGCTGCAGCGTCGCCGGGTCCGGAATCGAATGCATGCGGTCGAACGGATGCGGGAGGTAGACCAGTCCGCCCTGCGCCTTGATCGCCTTCACCGTCTCTGCGAACGAGAGGCCGCGCAGGATCTCCTCGCGCAGGAAGAGCCCGATCACCTCGCCCTGCCCGTCAGTCTTGATCTCCTCGCCGGGAATCACGATCAGCTCGTGATCCCGCGCGAGCTCGGCCGTCTCGAATGCCCCGCCGAACGTGTTGTGATCGGTGACGGCGATCGCGCCCAACCCGTTCGCCTCCGCGTACATGATCAGGTCGGCCGGGTCGACCGCGCAGTCGTGCGACCAGCTCGTGTGCATGTGCAGGTCGGCGAGGATCCAGGGCCGGTCGCGGAGCGGATCCGCATCGCCCCGTGGAGCATGGCGACGTTTCGCAAGTGCGCCGTACAGCCCGTCGAGCCGTCGCGCGACGGCGGCGAACGTCTGGTCGCTCGCCCCGGCGTGGGCCCGCTCGGCCTTGCGCCGCCGGTACTCGGCGTTCTCGGCGAGCCGCGCCGCCTCGGCGCCGAAGAGCTCGGGTTGTTCGCGTGCGCCCGGTGGTGCGGCGATGGCGCAGCCGGCCGCCGCCGCTTCGAGCCGGACCCGCCGCAGGCCCTCGACCGCCGGCACGAAGATGCTCGCCTCGGCGAAGAGCGCGGCGCGCGCCGCGCCGTCGCGCGCGGTTCGGACGTGGACGCGTTCGCGCAGCAGGCGTGGGATGGTCGGACGGCCGGTCAGCGGCTTCGTCCTGAGCAGGACGAGCTCCCACTCCGGCAGCTCGGCCAGCTCGCGGAGCACGCCGCGGACAAGCGCCCGCTCCGTCGGCCGCCACTCGACCACCATCAGCGGGCGCTTGCGGCCGGACTTGAACAGGTCCGCGTCGACTCCCTCGGAGATCACCTCGTAGTGCCCCGGAAAGCGCGCCGCCGCCGCCTCTGCCGTCTCCTCGCTCGTCGCGACGAGCGCGTCGAGGCGGCCGAGGAGGCGGTCCCGCTGCGCGCGACCAGGCGGATACGACAGCCGCTCCGGTGAGAGGAACGTCGCGACGGTCAACGCTTCCGCGTCGCGCAGCGCCAGATACGAGAGCGACGGTAGTCCGGGCTCGAAGCCGTGGACGACGTCAAAGCGGCCGAGTGCGAGCGCCAGCGCGAGGTTCGCGCGCGCACCGACGGGAACGCCGATGCGGCTGCGGCGCGAGATCGGCACCGCCGGCCCGAGGGCGACGACCTCGGCGTCGAGGCCGTCGAGCAGCGCGCGCCGGCCGGCCGCGAGCTCCCTGGCCCGATTCGACGAGGCGAGGATCGTCACCGAATGTCCGAGCTTGCGGAGCTCTGTCGCGATCCCGCCAACGTGCTCGTTGACGTCGTGGGGCTGCGACCAAGCGAACGGCGTGACGAGGCAGATGCGCAAAGCCATCCTCGTCCGGCACCTGCTTCGGCGGCGACTTCATCAGGTACGAGCTCGGCCCCTCCAGCGCACCGGCGACGCCGTCGTTCAGGGCGAGCTTGGCGAGGCGGACCGCGTCGATCACGATCCCGGCCGAGTTCGGCGAGTCCCAGACTTCGAGCTTGAGCTCGATGTTGAGGGGCACGTCGCCGAAAGACGACCCCTCCATGCGGATGTACGCCCACTTGCGGTCGGTCAGCCACGGCACGTGGTCCGACGGCCCGACGTGAACGTTCTCCTTGCCCAGATCGTAGTCGAGCATCGACGTGACGGCGTTCGTCTTCGAGATCTTCTTCGACTCGAGGCGGTCGCGCTCGAGCATGTTCAGGAAGTCCGAGTTGCCGCCGACGTTGAGCTGCATCGTGCGGTCGAGCCGCACACCGCGCTCGCGGAACAGCGACGTCAGCACGCGGTGCGTGATCGTCGCTCCGACCTGTGACTTGATGTCGTCGCCGATGACCGGCAGTCCCTTCTCCTCGAAGCGGCGCTGCCAGTACGGCTCGCGCGCGATGAAGACCGGCATGCAGTTCACCATCGCGCAGCCGGCCTCGAGGATCTGCTCCGTGTACCACTTCGTCGCGGCCTCGGAGCCGACGGGCAGGTAGTTGACGACGACGTCCGTCTTCGTGTCGCGGAGGATGCCGACGACGTCGTCGGTCTCCCCCGGAATCTTCGTCACGATCTCGGAGATGTACTTGCCGAGGCCGTCGTGGGTCATTCCCCGCGAGACCTTCACGCCGGTCTGCGGCACGTCCGCGAACTTGATCGTGTCGTTCGGGTGCGCCCAGATCGCATCGGCGAGGTCCTTGCCGACCTTGTCGGTCGTGACGTCGAACGCGGCCGTGAACTCGATGTCGCGCACGTGGTAGCCGCCGAGGCTCACGTGCATCAGGCCGGGGACGAACTGGTCGCCCGGCGCATCCCGGTAGTAGTGCACTCCCTGCAGCAGCGAGTTCGCGCAGTTGCCGACGCCGACGAGCGCCACGCGTACGCGCTCCTCCGCACGAGCTTTGCCGTTGTGCTTGCCGTTCCGCTCAGACATCGTGGGCGTAACCTCCTATCGCATTCCTGCTATGTGGCGGAAGATAGCAGGTTTGCGATACGGACCGCCTCAGGGCAGGCGCCGAGCCGACGGCCCGGTGATACCCCGGCCCTGCACGAAGCGCCGGTACAGGTAGAGCAGCAGGATCGCGCCCAGTAGCGCGAAGATCAGCCCGCCGGCCGTCCCGAGCAGGATCCGCGCGATGATCCCGCCGATCAGCGAGCCGCCGAGGCCGAGGCCGATCGTGGCGTACCAGGGCATCGGGTCCGGGCCGGGAAGCGCGAGGCGTGCCAGCCCGCCGACGACAAAGCCCCAGACGATCAGGCCGATGATGAAGATCAACACGCGTCGGGACCTTACTGCTCGCGGAGCTGCTTGCGGACGAAGAGGATGCGTTGCACTACCGTGACCCAGGCCGTCGCGGTGAGCAGATAGATCGCCCACTGCAGCGCTCCCCAGGGGGCGAGGACGAGGCCCGCCGTGATCACGACGACACGCTCGGCGCGCGAGCCGAGGCCGATGTCGCCGCGCAGCCCGAGCGCCTCCGCCTTCGCGCGCGTGTAACTAACGAGGAACGAGCCGGCGACGGCGGCGACGGTCGCGCCGAGGGCGAATTGGTTGCCATGACGCGAGAAGATCAACGCGATCGCGCCGAGCATCGCACCCTCCCCGACGCGGTCGGTCGTCGAGTCGAGGAACGATCCGAACGGCGTCGTCTTGCCGCCGGCCCGGGCGAGTGCGCCGTCGAGGATGTCGAGGATCGAGCCGACGACGAACACGGCGGCGCCGAGCCAGTAGAAGAGCAGGTGGTCCCGATACTCGAAGTAGACGAGGACGGCGGCGGCGAGGCAGAGCGAGACGGCGTGACCCGGGTGCGGGCGAGGCCGACGATCGAGCGCGACGCGAGTGAGCGTGCCCCCACGGTGTAGCCCCGCTTGACGCGTTCGAGTCCGGCTATGCCGGGAAGCTATAGCAGACTTGCGATGAAGCGCCGCAGCGTCGCGTGGTAGACGGCTGCAAGGCAGAGCGTCCCGAGCACGATGCCCGCCAACACGTCGAGCCAGAAGTGGTTTCCGGTCGCCATGACGGCGAAGGAGACCCACAGCGGCCAGATGAGCCACAGCGCCTTCCCGACCCGGTTACGCACGACCGAGGAGAGGATGATGCCGACGATCAAGGCGTCGGCCGCGTGCAGGCTCGGCATCGCGGCATACGGGTTCGCGGCCAGCTCGATCAGCCCGCTGCCGTGGTTGAGCCCGCCGAGCTGACCGAGCGTGTCGGTGAAGCCGATCGACGTGAAGAAGCGGGGCGGGGCAGTCGGCAGGACGACGTAGCCGATCAACCCGAGGACGTTG
>Ga0209577_10006537_pt1 | contig 10772 bp, 9 predicted proteins | sample GraSoiAngelo_109_FD_185874 | JGI IMG/M metagenome (GOLD analysis project Ga0209577, IMG submission 185874) | Grasslands soil microbial communities from the Angelo Coastal Reserve, California, USA - 14_0903_12_20cm (SPAdes) (version 2) | ecosystem: Environmental > Terrestrial > Soil > Grasslands ... | reverse complement strand
GGGGTCAGAGCACGCCATGTGCACGGTTTTACCATCGACGAACCACAGCGCGTGGCAGCCGCGCGAATGCGCGCCCGAAGCGTCGAACAGGCTGATCGACCGGGGGCGTTCGGGATCGGAAACGTCGAAGAGCTCGAAGCCCGCGGGCTTGAGCCCGGGTTGCGACACCTGGTAGGCGACCGCCATGATGTCGTCGCACACTTCGAGCGAATTGGAGCGCATCGCCAGGTGCGGCAGGTCGGTCTGTACGATCACGCGCGGCCGGCGCGGGTCGGTGACCTCCACGGCGGTGAAGTTCTTCGGCGCGCTCTCGTGCGCGAGCCAGAGCACGCGGCGAGCGCCGCGCGCAAGCTGCATCGACATGCCTTCTCCCATGCCGCCGTAGCCGTTCAAGCTATGCTGCGCGAGAAGCTTCATGTTGTGTTGCATGGCCGCTAACATAGCAGACACACAGAGGAGAACCCCATGGCACAGAAGAGAGTCGCGCTCGTCACGGGCGCGGGCACCGGTATCGGTAAAGCGGCAGCGCTCGCGCTGCTCGAGGACGGCTACCACGTGGCACTCGTCGGCAGGCGCGCCGAGCTCTTGGAGAAGACCGCCGCGGAATCGGGCGCAAGTGAGCGCGCCATGGTGCTGCCAGTGGACATCACCCGGCCGGAAAACGTGCGCGCCATCTTCGCCAGGGTGAAGGACAGCTGGGGACGGCTCGACGTGCTCTTCAATAACGCGGGCATGGGTGCGCCCGCGGTGCCGATGGAGGAGCTGCCGATCGAGACCTGGCGCGCGGTAGTCGATGTCAACCTGAACGCCATGTTCTACTGCACGCAGGAAGCAATCCGCATCATGAAGAGCCAGGAGCCGCGCGGCGGCCGCATCATCAACAACGGCTCCATCTCGGCGCACGCGCCGCGGCCGATGTCGGTCGCCTACACCGCGACCAAGCATGCCGTCACCGGCCTCACGAAGTGCGTGTCGCTCGACGGCCGCAAGCACGACATCGCCTGCGGCCAGATCGACATCGGCAATGCGGCGACCGAGATGACCGAGCGCATGACGAAGGGCGTGCCGCAAGCGAATGGCAGCACGATGGTCGAGCCACGCATGGATGTGCGCCACGTTGGCTCCGCGGTGCTCTACATGGCCAAGCTGCCGCTCGACGCGAACGTACAGTTCATGACAATCATGGCCACCAAGATGCCGTTCGTCGGTCGCGGCTAGCGCAGACCGCGCTCCTTGGGCATACAATCCTCCCGGGGAAGGGAGGGTACTCGCCTGCAGCTCGGGGCAAGCGATCTGCGGCGCTGGCTGCGCCAGCCGGCGGCATGGGCCATTCTGGGCGTCGGCGCGGTGGTGTCGCTCGCCGCGTGGCGCTCGCTCAGCCTGGAAGTCGAGCACGCGACGCGCGCGAGCTTCAACGCGGTGGTTGCCGAATCGCGGCACGCGCTCGAGTCGCGGTTGAACGGCTACCAGCTCGTGCTGCTCGGCATGCAGGGCCTCTTCCAGGCGAAACCGGACCTCGATCGCGCGAGCTTCGACCGCTATATCGCGGAGCTCGCGCCCGAGCGCAACGCCAGCCAGGCGCGCGCCTTCAGCTACGCGAAACGCGTCGCGGCTGCGGCGAGGGAGCGCTTTGTCGCGGTGGTGCGCGGTGATAAGAGCCTGCAACCGGCGGGCTATCCGCGCTTCATGATCCGTCCGGCGGGTGAGCGTCCTGAATATGTGGTGATCAGCTACGTGGCGCCGTTCGCAGCCAACGAACGCGCACTGGGCCTCGATCTCGCCGCGGATCCCGTGCGGCGCCTCTCCGTCGAGCGCACCCGCGACAGCGGGCTCATCGTGGCGAGCGGTCCGGTGACACTCGCGCTGACCGATGAGCGCGGCGTGAGCTTGCGCCTGGCGGTCTATCGGCGCACGCGCGCCATCGACAGCCTGGATGCGCGGCGCGAGCTCTTCGACGGCATCGTCAGCGTGACCTTCGGCGCGCGCGACGCGATCGGCGACATCGTGGCGCGCCACGTGGGGGAGAAGCTACGGCTGCGCGTGGCCGACGGCGGCGAAGCGTTCTATGACAGCGCAAGCGGGCCGATCGAAACCGAGGCACTGAGCACGCGTACCGCTCTCGAGATCGGCGGCCGCAGGTGGGACCTGCAGTTCAGCGCCCCGCTGCAGGCGTTTCGCACGGCAGGCGATGCGCTGATGCCGTGGCTCGCGCTGGGCGGAGGGCTCGCGATCAGCGTGCTGCTCGCCGGGCTGGTCGGCTCGCTTTCCACCTCCACACAGCGCGCGCATCGCATCGCGCGCGAGATCACCGAAGACCTGCGCCGCAGCCAGGCCGAGCTGCGCGAAGCACAGCGCAAGACCGAGCTCCTGATCGAGACGCTGCCCAATCCCGTGTTCTTCAAGGGCCGCGACGGCAACTATCTCGGCGTCAACAAGGCGTGGGAGGCGTTCTTCCAGCGCTCGCGCGCGTCGATTATCGGCCGCCCCGTGCAGGAGCTTTATCCCCATGCCCCAGAAGTGGCCGAGCGCATGCATGCCGCTGACCAGCGGCTGTGGGACGAGCCGGGCATGCAGACCTATGAAGCGACGATCACGCTGCCCGACGGCACGCAGCGCGACACGCTCTACTACAAGGCCACTTTCACCGGGCCGGACGGCCAGGTGGCGGGGCTGATCGGCACGATCATCGACATCACCGAGCGCAAGCAGGCCGAGAAGCGCCAGGCGATGGAGCATGCGATCACCCGCGTGCTCGCGGCCGCCGCCGACGCGGCGAGCGCCATCCCGCAGGTGATCCGCATTCTTTGCGAAGCGATGGCCTGGAAGGGCGGCGCGCTTTGGCGCCGCGAAGCGCAGCGGCGCGAGCCGGTTTTCATCGGTGCGTGGGGATCGGCCCCAGCCCGGATCGAGAGCCTCGGATCCGCCGGCGTGCACTGGCAGCCGCGGGACGGCGGCCTTGTCAGTCTGCCGTTACTTCTCGGCAGCGACGTGCTGGGCGCCATGCTCTTGGCCGGCGTGCCGCGCGCGCCGGAGCGCGAGCTCACGGCCATGCTCCAAGCGATCGGCAGCCAGGTCGCGCAGTACCTGCAGCGCACGCAGGCGGAGGACGCGCTGCGCTTCGTCGCCACGCACGACGCGCTCACCGGCCTGCCCAACCGCGCCATGTTCAACCAGCGGCTCGATCACGCGATCATGCAGGCGAGGCGCCATCGCCGGCACCTCGCGGTGCTGTTCATCGATCTAGACCGGTTCAAGGTGATCAACGACACGCTGGGGCATGAATTCGGCGATACGCTGCTGCGCGACGTCGCCCAGCGTTTGATGCAGAACCTGCGAGCAAGCGATAGCGTAGCGCGCCTGGGCGGCGACGAGTTCGTCGTGCTGCTCGAAGAGACGAGCGCGCCGATGTACGTCGCTACGGTGGCACAGAAGCTGATCGGGGCACTGGCGCAGGGCTTCGCGCTTGCCGGCAAGGAATATCACGTGTCGGCGAGCATCGGCGTGAGCACCTATCCGGCCGACGGGGAGACAGCGGCGGGGCTCCTCAAGAGCGCCGACATCGCGATGTATCGGGCGAAAGAGCAAGGCCGCAACACGTTCCAGTTCTACGCCGCCGAGCAGAACATCCACACGGTGGAGCGCCTGACGCTCGAGTCCGGGCTGCGCCGGGCGCTCGAGCGCGGCCAGCTCGTGCTGCACTACCAGCCACAGGTCGAGACCGCGACCGGCCGCATCACCGGAGTCGAGGCGCTCGTGCGCTGGCAGCATCCGGAGCTCGGGCTTCTGCCGCCCGCAAGCTTCGTCGCCATCGCCGAGGAGACCGGGCTCATCGTGCCCATCGGGCAATGGGTGCTGCACGCGGCCTGCGCCACGCAGCGCAGCTGGCGCGAGGCGGGGCTCGCGCCGCTACGCATGTCGATCAACCTCTCGCCACGCCAGTTTCTGCACGAGGGCCTGACGCGCGACATCGAAATGATCGTGCGTGCTTCTCAGGCGGACGCCGCGCACCTCGAGCTCGAGATCACCGAAGGCATGGTGATGCAGGATCCCGAGCGCGCGGTGACGCTATTGCGCGAGATGCGCGACATCGGCGTGCACATCGCGATCGACGACTTCGGCACCGGCCATTCGTCGCTCGCCTATCTCAAGCGCTTCCCCGTGGACAACCTCAAGATCGACCGCTCGTTCATCGCCGACATTCCGGCCGACCGCGGCAACGCCGCCATCACGCAGGCGATCATCGCGATGGGGCACAGCCTTGAGCTCAAGGTGATCGCCGAGGGCGTCGAGACCGAGGCGCAATACCAGTTCTTGGTCGCCCAGCGCTGCGACGAATACCAGGGCTATTACTTCAGCAAGCCGCTGCCCGCGGAGCAGATGCGCGCGCTGCTCGAGGATGCCGCCGCACGCGCGCTGGCGGTCATTGTGCGCTGATCTTCGCCTCGCGGATCAATCGCGCATAGCGCTCGAGATCAGCGCGGATCAGAGCACCGAACTCTTCCGGCGTTCCGGTGATGATCTCGTTTCCGCCCTGCACGGCGATGCGCTCGTACACATCGGGCGCGTGCATCGCTTTCGCGATCTGCGCGTTCAGCACCCCGATTAGCGCGCGCGGCGTGCCGACGGGCGCGAGCACCCCCTGCCATTGCGACATGTCGAAGCCCGCGAAGCCTGCCTCCTGCATGGTCGGCACCTCGCGGAGCGACGAGGCGCGCTTCGCGCTCGACACGGCAAAAGCGCGCAGCTTGCCGGCATGGATGTGGGGCACCGAAGTGATCACTGTGTCGAACATGAACGTGAGCTGTCCCCCCAGGAGATCGGCAAGCGCCGGCGCGCTCCCCTTGTAGGGAATGTGGTTGAACCGCGCGCCCGTAGCAAGCGCGAAAAGCTCCGCTGCGAGGTGGTTGCCCCCGCCGACGCCGGTCGAGCCATAGGCGAGCGCCCCCGGATGCGCACGCGCATCTGCCGCGAGGTCTTGGATACGCTTGTACGGCGCGTCCGCGCGCGTAACGAGCACATATTGGTACACGGCGCACTGTGCCACCGGCGCGAGATCGCGCAGCGGATCGTAAGGCACCTGCGAATAGAGCACCGGGTTCACCACGATCGGCCCGCTTGCCACGGCAAGCAGCGTGTAGCCGTCCGGCGCGCTCTTCGCGACGTAGTCGGTGCCGATGCCACCGTTTGCGCCGGGCTTGTTCTCCACCACGAAGCTTTGCCGCATCGCTTCCGTCAGCTTCTGAGCGAGCGTACGCGCCCAGATATCGGCGTTGCCGCCGGCGACGTAGGGCACGATGATGCGCACCGGCTTCGCCGGGTAGTCCTGTGCAGCCGCAGCGCCGGCGAGCATCACGGCCAGGGAGACAAGCGCGGTTTTCATCGGCGCTTATGATAGGCGAATGCAGACGCTCGGCCGCTCTCACCGCTCGCCGTCCGAGCCGCTGCCGGCGCCCGCGGCCGACTGCCACATGCATGTCTTCGGTCCGTACGATCGCTTCCCGCTCGGCGCCGAGCGCGCTTACAACGTCCCCGAGGCGCCGCTCGGCGCACACGAGCGCATGAAAGCGGCAGTCGGCCTCGAGCGCACGGTGCTCGTGCAGGCGAGCGGACACGGCACCGACAATCGCGCCATGCTCGCCGCGCTGGCCGAGCTCGGTCCGCGGGGGCGCGGCGTCGCCGTCGTCGCGCCGCAGACGCCACTCGCCGAGCTGCAGCGCATGCACAAGGCGGGCGTGCGCGGGGTGCGCCTCAACCTCTACACTTTTGCCGCGCGCCATCCGAGCGCCTCGTCGCGCCACTCGGCTGGCACGTGCAGCTCTTTTGCGAGCCGGCCACCCTCCTCGCTCTTGCGAGCGCCATCGAGCGCGCGAGCGTTCAGGTGGTGATCGACCACATGGGCCTGCCTGACGCCGCGCAAGGCATCGCTCAGCCGGCGTTCCAGTGCCTGCTTTCGCTCACGGGCGGCGGCCACGCCTGGGCGAAGCTCTCCGGTGCCGATCGCATTACGCGCGCGAGCGCGAATCTGCGCGACGCGCTGCCTTTCATGCGCGCCCTCGCTCAGGCGGCGTCGCAGCGGCTCGTGTGGGGCTCCGATTGGCCGAACATCGGCTTCCACTCGCGCGAGCAGGTACGCGACGACCGTCCGCTCGCGCATCGCGAGCTCGATGCGGGCGAGCCGCTCGACTTTCTCGCCGAAGCGGTGCCGGACGCCGAGGCGCGGCGCGCGATCCTCGTCAGTAACCCCGAAGCGCTCTACGCCTTTCCAACCTCGTCGTAGCCTCGACCGAGGAATTGCACGAGGCAGAAGCCGTTACCGAACGGATCGGCCATCAGCGCGATATGCCCCCATTTGTCCTTCCCGATCTCGCCCTCGAGCACCGCTCCAGCCGCACGTGCAAGCGCGAGCGCGGCGTCGATGTCCCGCACGACGAAGTCGAGATGCACCGGCGTCCAGTGGCGCGCGTAGTCGCGCCGCTGTCCGATCGTCGCCGTGGCCGGGCTGCCGGCGGGCTTGGCGAGCAGATAAATCGCGGCTGAGGCACCGACAAGCTCGATCGCCGTTTTACCCAAACGCCGGCCCACCGTGAGACCAAGCGCCTGGCAATAGAACTTGGTCGCGGCCGGCAAATCGGCGACATCGATGTTGATCAACGCGCTCGCGCGCTCGCGTGCCTTGGCGAGCCCCTGGAGCACCATGAGCGCCGCCGACTTGGCGAGCGCGACGTCGCGCGGCGAGTCGCCGAGATCGTTTTCGAACTGGGCCTGAAGCTCGCCGTAGAGGCGCCGAGCCTCGAGCAGCGATGGATCGGCGAGCGCCGCGAGCCGCGCCTCCATGCGCTCGACCGTGGCGCGCAACTCCTCCTCGGAAACCATGCCGCTAATTCGCGCGCTGGCGCACCGAGCCCGGCCGGAAATCGTGTGTGACCTCGTACACCAGCGTCGGCACCATTTCCTCGCGAGGATTAGCGTGCCGCATGCCGCCGCTTACCCCTTGCTCGGACACGCTTACCGCGCCGAGCTGCCGACGCGCCCAACCCGACGTGCTCCACACGCTTGCGCCGCTGGCGGTCTCGAAAAGCCGCGCGGACATGTCGCCGCGAATCTCGGCGCGCACGCCGCCCTCCATCTTGGCGATGTCTGAGATCTTCACGTCGACGCGCGGCTCCGAATAGGCGATCTCGCCGAGGAAAACCGCCGCGACGCCATACTGCTGGCCGATCTTCCTGAGCGTCGGCGCATCGAGCTGCCTCGCGCCAAGCGCAGCGAGCAGCGCTTGGTGCTCGCCAAGCTCGATGAAGCGAGTGCCCGGCTGTGCCGCCTGGATCTGCTCCTGGAACTGCCGCGTGGCCCGGGCGCTGATGGAGCGCTCGGAGTTCGCGTCGAACTCGACGATGCCGATGCTGCTATAGCCCCTCAGGTCCACACGCGGCGGCACAGGAACGACGACCGTGTGCGAGCAGGCGGCGAGCAGCGCGAATGCGACGATGCCGGCGAATCTTTTCATTGTGCCTCCCTTTGTTGGTTTGCTGGGAGGCAGACTACACCAGCGGCCCGCAGTCGTCCGACCGATGACGATCGGCTCAGGACTTTTAAACGCTGTCTTAAAGCAATTCGCGCATCCATGCGGCGGTGCGCACCGCGCCGCCGAAGCTGTAGAGGTGAACGCCGACCACATTGCTCGGCTCTCGGCTGCGGGTGTAGCGCGCCACGGTCACGACTTGGTCGCGCGGATCGGTGTTGGTGACAAGCTGGGCGATGCCGCTGCCGAGCGTACGCAGGGCGCGCAGCGACCGACTCACGCCGCAGCGCTGCGCATAGCGCGCGAGCGCCGCCGGATCGGTCGGGCCCGCGATGCCGACATACACCGGCAGGCTCGGCCAGCGCCGCGCGAGCATTACGCAGTACTCGACAACGCGCGCCGGCGCGAACGAGAACTGCGTAAGGACATAGACGCCGATCGATTGGGCCGCGGCAAGCTCGAGCTTGCGCGCGAGCGCGGCTTCGATGGCGTTGAGCGGGATGCGCGGATGCCCCTCCGGATATCCAGCGAGGCCGATCTCGCGCACGCCGCAATCGGCGAGCAGGCGCTCTTCCAGGATCTGCAGGCTGTCGACGAACGGGCCCTTCGGCCGCGGCTCGTCGCCGCCGATGAGAAGCACCCGGTGTACGCCATGCTCGGCCGCCGCGCGGCGCAGGAAGTCGCGGAACTCCTCGCGGTTGACGATGCGCCGCGCCGACACGTGCGGCACCGGGTCGAGTCCCGCCGCGCGGATCGCGGCGATCGCCTCGAGCGTGCGCGCGAGCGGCAGGCCGGCGAGCGACGGAATATAGACGCAGCTTCCCGCCGGCAGCAGCGCGGCGACCTCCGTCGCCCGGTGGAGCTCGCGCGGCGAGATCTCGACCGAGCCGGCGGCGACGAGCTCGGAGGCGCGCGCCTCGATTCCCGGCTCAGTCGCGCTTGCGGGAAACGACATAGGATTCGTCCAGGAACCAGAGACTGCCGTGCTTCTGCAGCACTTCGCGCGTCGCGTCGAGGTAGCGCGAGTCGCGCAACACCTCACCGAGCCGCACGTCGTCGATCTGCGCCACGTAGATCGCGGCGTTCCAGGCCGCGAATAGCGTCGAGGTGCCGATACTGCTCGAAATCTCGCTCGGCAGCGTATGCATGTCGTAGCGGAAGATCGCCCGCGCGTCGGCGTACGCGTTGAAGTTGTAGCGGCGCGCGTCGCGCCCGAGCTCCGCTTTGGTCGCGCGCAGCAGGTCGTGGCGGCTTTGCGTGTAGGGATTCTCGCCGGCCCAGACCTTCTGCACGATCTCCAGCCCGGGATCGTGGCCGTAGGAATGGATGCCGAGCAGCCGCCCGCCTTTGCCGAGCGCGCGCACGAGCGGCGTGATCACCTTCTGCGCCTTGAATTCGAGCGGCGCGCGCAGACGGTAAGGCTGCGATGCGATCACCATGTCGTACTCGGCGCGGCCCTCGCCGCGCTTGGGGATCACGTTTTCCAGGAGGAAGCGGTAATCCTCGCGATAGAGGATGAGCGCAGTGGGATGCTCGTAGACCGGATTGCCGCTTTTCGGGCTGTGGCGCGCCTGCCAGCTCCGGGCAAGGAAGGCCTCGAGGCCGGCGATCTGCTCGCTGAAATCGTGCGACGTGGTGCCGGTGAGGGCTGCTTCGTGCCACACCATCGAGGTCGCCGCAGTCACGGCGCGCGGCTGCAGCCAAGGCGCCTCGCTGTAGTACATGTTCGTCACCACCAGCACCGTGGCGGGATGCTCGTAGAAGCGATCGGCCATCTTGCGCAGGCTGAGGCGCACATCCTCCAGGCTGATCTCCTTGCCCACGATGTAGAACGGCACCGTAGGAAATCGCCGATGCATCTCGCGCATCACGCGCGCGAGCACGGTGCCGTCGCCCATGCCGGCGTCGAAGAGCCGCACTGCCGGAGGACGCGGATGAATCTGGCCGAGCTCGAGGCCCACCCGCCGCGCGATCACGTCCTTCTCGCTGCAGGTATTGACGAAGAGGAGATACTTCTGCCGGTTGTCGAAGAAACGGAAATTGGTCTCGGGGTCCGCCTTCTGCACGGGGGCGATCGAGCGCTGCGGTGCGCCGGCATGAATGAGCGGCATCAGCTCAGGCGGCGCCTCGCCCGCGCCGGGCGCGCCGTGCTTTACCATGAAATCGTTGACGCGGGTGAGCGTCTCGGGCGTGACGCGCGCCCCGTCGCGCAGCCGCGCGACGAACTTGCCGTCGTTCACGGCCCGGCGGCCGAAGGTGGACTCGGCCATGCCCGTGCGCCGGCAGAAATCCGAGATACTGCCGAGCAGCGTCCCGCCTCCTCCTTGCACCGCACCCTCCGTAACAGGATTGCGCGAAAATCTTGCGCGCGTCATCTGTGGGACATCAACCACACTTGCTGCATTGCGAAAAGTGGGATGCTGCCCATCCTCGCATAATCAATGGCTTCCATTCTTGACCTCATCGGCAACACCCCCTTGGTACAGGCGCGGCGCCTAGCCACGGGGCCCTGCCAGCTCTTCCTGAAACTCGAGAACCAGAACCCCGGCGGCTCGATCAAGGACCGCATCGCGCTTTCGATGATCGAGGCGGCCGAGCGGGAGAAGAAGATCCAGCCCGGCTCGCTGCTCGTCGAGGCGACCGCCGGCAACACCGGGCTTGGCCTAGCGCTCGTCGCCGCGCAGAAAGGTTATCGGCTGCTGATCGTCGTGCCGGACAAGATGAGCCAGGAAAAAATCTTCCATCTCAAGGCGCTCGGCGCCGAAGTGCAGCTCACCCGCTCGGACGTCACGAAAGGCCATCCGGAGTACTACCAGGACAAGGCCGCCCGCCTTGCGCGCGACACGCCCGGCGCCTTCTACATCAACCAGTTCGGGAACGAGGCCAATCCGTGGGCTCACGAGCACACCACGGGCCCCGAGATCTGGGAACAGCTCGAGCACCGGGTCGATGCCGTGGTCTGCGGTGTCGGCACGGGCGGCACGCTGACGGGCCTCGCGCGCTTCTTCGCCAAGGTCTCGCCGCAAACTGAAATCGTGCTCGCTGATCCGGCGGGCTCGATACTCGCGCCTCTGGTAAACAGCGGCAAGCCGCCGGCGCAGGTGGGCAGCTGGCTCGTGGAAGGCATCGGGGAGGATTTCGTGCCGCCGGTGTGCGACCTGTCGCGTGTGCGCAAGGCCTACAGCATCCCCGACCGCGAAGCGCTGCTCACCTGCCGCGAGCTCTTGCGCAAGGAAGGCGTGATGGCCGGCAC
>Ga0209577_10006535_pt1 | contig 10773 bp, 9 predicted proteins | sample GraSoiAngelo_109_FD_185874 | JGI IMG/M metagenome (GOLD analysis project Ga0209577, IMG submission 185874) | Grasslands soil microbial communities from the Angelo Coastal Reserve, California, USA - 14_0903_12_20cm (SPAdes) (version 2) | ecosystem: Environmental > Terrestrial > Soil > Grasslands ... | reverse complement strand
GGAACCGGCTGAAAGCCCGTTGAACTGAGTCCCTGAGATCTGCACGGTGGTGCCACGAGTAAGCGTGGCCGGCACCGAAGTGATATTAGGCCGCCACGCAGGATCAGGTCGCCCCGGACCTGTGAAGAGTTCGGCATCGATGTGAATACCGTCAGCTACCACAGACAAAACCTGGCCGGTAGGCAGTAACAGGAAGCGCTCCTGATAGGATGTGAGGCTGGCTGATGTTTGCGTCGCCGGCGCCTGTGTGAATGTGGTTCCATCAAAAGTGAAGAATGTAACAGGTGTCTGGAAGATACCAGGGCTAGTTGCAACTAACACGTTGCCATTCGGCAGTACGGCACAAGGAGCATCAGCCATATCGTTGCCATTCGGAAAGTCAGTCGTGGCACTCCACGTCCCGGTAGAGAAGTTATAGATCGCGTTATGAACTGTTCCTCCAAAGGCTACGCTTGTGCCGTTCGGGCGCTGAATATGGGGGCCGATCTCGAGGCTACCTGCATCGGGCAACCTGACAATGGTGCTGCCGGCACTGCTCCACTGTCCGGTCGCTGGATCATACAACTCGGAATTGGTCCCGTTCGAGGTATCGACTAGCAAAAGCTTTCCATTCGGCAGCTTGCAAAAACCTTCTTCGGAATAGTTGTCTGCCTTGCCAGTCCCCGTGGTCGTCCAAGTCAAAGTAGTCGCGTTAAACAAGACCTGGCTTCTGGAGAAGATATTACCCATCGTGAAGGTGCCATTGTCCAGCACGGCACCGGGAGCGTCACCGATTTGCGACCAGCCGACGGGCGGATTAACGGACGTCCATGTGTTGGTGACAGGATTGTAAATGGCACCCTGGTTTGTTTCTACGCCGATAAGAAAGTTATATTCACCCCCTTCCACGATCACCCGGCCGTCGGGTAGCACTGCTGAGGCGAAATAGAGAGGCCCGTAGCTGGACGACATCGATGCAAGCTGAGACCATGTGCCGTTGAGATAGCTCCCGTTGGCATCAGGAGTAAGGGCCCACCAATTATTCATGCCTCGCCCATTGTGGTTCGGGTCGCCGTACTGGTGCAACATCACTCTTCCATCAGTGAGCAGGAGAGCGGTATCACAGAGGACGGTTGGTTGATTAACCAACCTCTGCCATCTGCCCGCGGCTGGCTGTTCCGAGCCCGAGATCTCCAAAGCTTGCCCCTGGGCAGTGTCAGCAACTGCCCACAAGGTTACGATGGCGGCCGCCGCTCCGAAAAGAGCGATGCGAAGTCGCCCGAGCGCCGCAGGAATTTTTGCTTTATTTTGGGTCATATTTTCGATCCTGACAGGCTTCTAATGTTCCTGGCAATAGAAATTTTGAGTTTCTCGCTCCGATGATAATGCATCGAAAGGTAACAGCGTTGTTACTTTCGAGAGTCCTCTTGAGGAACGCTGCACGATCGCCTCCTCCGCGAGATCTGTCGTGACGAGTAGGGTTAATCGGCTGCGCGTGGGTCTCGTCTCGAAAGAGAACCGTCGCCGGACGCTGGTTGTACTGTTCAACTTCGCACAAGCGCAAGGCTGGTTGCGAAAGAACGAGGAAACCGCCGCTGATGCGCTCGGGACCTACAAGATCATGCAGCGCGAGGTTGAGATTTATACGCCAGCGGAAATCAGGCTGTTGTTGAGCACCGCTGAACCAGATTTTCTGCCCTACATCGCGTTAATTTGTTTCGGCGGTGTGCGTCGGGAAGAACTGCACAAGGGGCTTTCATGGAGCGCGATCGATTTTGATCGGGGGACGATCACCGTCCCCGCGTCGATCGCAAAAGGGGGAGGAAACGCAAGATCGTGATGTCTGAGAATCTTTCGGAGTGGCTCGCTCCATATCGGGTCAAAAACGGTGCGTTGTTCGACAAAGATCCCCGCAAGCGAATTGTGAAGATCGTTAGGTTGTCCGACGTGACCTGGAAGCGCAACGCTTTACGTCATTCGTTTGGCAGCTATCGCATGGAGCAAACGAAGAACGAAGGGCAAGTCGCGCGCGAAATGGGGAACAGTCCGAAGGTGGCGAAAGATCACTATTTTGAAATCGTGGATGAGAAAGCGGCGCACGATTATTGGCCAATCAAACCGATACCGCCCCAGGACGGTAAAATCGTTGCCATTGCGGGACGAAAATAAAATATTTGTACTCGGGCTTGACACCTCAAATCGAATGCGCTTATATGCATGTTTCGGAGCTAACCCCCCTATGCCTAGTGACATTTACCCAAACGTCGTTTGGTGCCTCAGCCGAAACCACTCCGTAAAATAATTCACCAAGTAAGAACATCCTGTATGCGACCCAAACGTTCGTTGATTTACATTCTCGCGGTGCTAATCACGCTCCTGCTTTTCGGAACCGTTGCCCCTGCGACAACGATCGATGTCATTGTGACGTTCGATTTTCCCGGGACGACCGTAACCGCAACTCTGCCACAGAAGATTGAGGATCAGACAGACCTCGTTGGCACTGTGATGATGGCCGACGGGACAGTGAGGGCCTTTATTTACAAGCCGCTCAGCCATAAGTTCAGCCCCCTGCTCATTCCGCCTTTTGCTAACCACGGCCCTACTCAAGGCCGAGGCATTAACTTTAGGCGGCATGTCGTCGGCGAGTACCTGAACCAAAGCGATGGCACCTTTCATGGTTATTTGATGGTCCACCCCAATTGTACACCAACACCTACTCCGACCCCAACCCCGACCGCTATGCCCAGGGAAATTGCAATGGCGACTGCAAGCGATTTACCCTTTGTGAGCGATCCAGATGTACAACCGCAATGCCCTCTCATCTATTCTCCGTTCGATCTCACCGGCGCCTTGGATACGATCCCATTGGGAATCAACAATTTGGGCGATATTTGTGGTACTGCCATTTTCAGTGGTCCTACCCAGCCGGCCTTCATTAGCGTGGGCCAGATTGTCACGACATTTGCCGTGCCAGGCGCAACCGCGACGTTTGCTTACCAAGTAAATGACTCAGGTCAGATCGTAGGCTACTACGTCGATTCCAACCTGATATCACACGGGTACATGCGCGATAGTGCCGGCACCCTGACTTACCCGATCGACGTACCCGGTGCGACCGAAACGTTTGTGCTTGGAAATAATGCTTCAAATTGGGTAGTCGGCAGATACACAGATACGTCAGACGTGACTCATGGCTTCTTCTACGTCACGCCCGATAATATCCTGACCTATGATTATCCAGGCGCGACCTCCACCTCGCTCAATGGGATTAACAGCAGCGGATTGATTTGTGGCTATTACACCGACACCGCCGGACATAGCCACGGATTTGTGGCAAGGGTGAACGTTACGGCCAGCGGCAAACCCAACACCAACACGCGGACGGCACCGGTGAAGCCAGCCTACTCATTGCCTAAGGTGCCAGGGATCGCCGTGCCCGCGTTGTAATTGGAAATCTGCCCTTAATCACAGTTCCAAGCCTGTCAACTCGCGTGATAGTGCGCGCGTAGAATTGTCGCAGGGGTTGACGGCTAGGCTTTCGACCCACGTTTAGTTAGCGATTTCTTTTATGTTTTATTTCTCGTTTTGTCGTCCGCTTCTGGGGGCTGCCTAGTCGGTGGAGTAGAGATCTGCTCAGGTTTAGCACGTACGATCGCCGCGATGCGGAGCTTAAACTCCTCAACCGTTTCGAGTCGGAGCGGTTGGTTCGTCACCTCCGCGCTATCAAATTAGACCAACACCGCGTTGATCTTTGCGCGAGAGAACTTCGTGAATGCGCATCGGTAGGTGCGTAGAGCACCGCCACGCTAATCGTAAGCGCTTTCGGCAATGTGCTCGACAAACGGGTTAGATTTTTGCGGTTCTGCGCATTATGACAACGACAACTCTCCCGTTAAGACATTCGATGAATTGCGCGCCTTCCTTGCTTGCTATGCTGCTCATCCCAATCGCGCTCTCCTAGTTTGCGCTTTCGTCGCGGGCGCGATCCGTTAGCCAGGAAGGCTGTTTAACAAACAACAACACGATTCTAGATGAGGACGCGCTTTTGAACAAATACGACGGGCAGCACCAACACAGTGACTGGGTCTGGTGCGCTTTCCAGCAACATCACCGGGGACGAAAAATGGCCCTCGGTTGGACAGCGCTCTCTAGCAACACTACTGGCAGCGGCAATACAGCCACCGGTGCTGCCGCGCCGCTTTTGAATACGACGGGCAGCTTCAATACGGCTACTGGTTTTGGAGCGCTCGAAAACAACACGAGCGCCAGCTGTAACACAGCCACAGGTTTCGAAGCGATATTCATATCGGTAAGCAAGGACGCAGACCGCCACCTACGTCGCCGGGATTAGCGAGGCGACCGTTCCAACAGGTGTAACGGGTATCGTAGATAGCAGTGGTCATCTCGGCACAATCACATCCTCGGCGCGTTTCCAGGAGGCAGTCCAGCCGATGGGCGAGGCGAGCGAAGCGATCCTTGCGCTGCAACCGGTGACCCTTCGCTACAAGAAACAGCTTGACCCAGATGGCATCCCACAGTTCGGCCTCGTGGCCGAAGAAGTGGAAAAGGTGAGTCCGGACCTGGTTGCCTATGACGATCAAGGCAAACCTTACACTGTGCGCTACGAAGCAGTGAACGCCATGTTGCTCAATGAATTTCTCAAAGCGCATCGGAAAATGGAGGAACAGGAAGCAACCATCGCCCAACTAAAGGCTACATCTATAAAACAAGAAGCAGTGAACGCAGAACAGCAGAAGGCAATGGAAACTCTCGCTGCGCCTCTCAAACAGCAGGCAGCGCAAATCCAGAAGATGAGCGCGCAGCTCGCCCTGGGACTTGAAGCGAACGAATTTTCAACGTAAATTATCACTGACGACTAGTAAGACTCCGAGGTCCAGTCAATGCCCACATCTCGCAATCAGCCTTCAGATTTCACTCTCCGGAACGCCCGTCTGTTCGCATTTTTTATTAAGGCTCCACGCTGGAATTTGTGGCGCGCTTCATTCTGTATCACGGCGACGGCGGCCGGGTTCGTCACGGTTCTCTCGTCAGCAGCGGTCGCGCAGCAGTTCCAGGATGTGACGAGAGAAGTCGGTTTGGTGTTAAAGGCAAAGCACTCATGGGGCAACCCGATCTGGGGGGACATTAATAACGATGGTTTTGTCGATCTGATCGTGCCGACGCATGGGTTGTTGAAGTCGCATGGGCCGTTCGTGTATCTAAATAATGGTGGCAAGACATTCACTGACATCCGTGCAACTTGCGGTATAACCCGGCACGTTCCTCTGGATGCCCCGGATTGGCATGGCTTCTCGTTTGGCGACTACGATGGGGATGGCAACCTGGATCTTTATATTTCCATAGGCGCCACGGAGGGAACCCTGGAAAAGAGCGATTTACTCTTCCGAGGCCGTGGTGATGGGACGTTTGAAAACGTCACTCATTCGGCGGGGATCGAAACCTCGACGAATCGCGGTCGCTGCGGTTTTTGGGTCGATTACGACAACGACGGCAGGCTGGACCTGTTCGTGAAGAATTTCGAAGGCGCAAATCGTCTCTATAGAAACAATGGCGATGGCACCTTTACACAGGTTGCGAATGCGGCGGGACTGGAAAGCGCTACGAGCGGAACCGATGAGGGGTTCATCTGCTCGTTCGCGGATTATGATAATGACGGCTTCATGGATATCGCTTTCTCGGGGTGTTGCAAGATAGAGGAGTTGTATAGGAATCAAGGCGACGGGACATTCGTCGATGTCACAACGGCAGCAGGTTTGAACCCGCGCAAACCTTGTCAAGGGCTTGCGTGGGGCGACTATAATAACGATGGCCTGCTCGATCTATATGTGACCCGAGGAAACCAGGGCGGCGGACCATTCCAAAACACGCTCTATCGCAACAACGGCGATGGCACATTCACCGATCTGACCGCAGAAGCCGGTGTCGTCGGCGGACCGAATAATTGGGCCGCCGTTTGGGGCGATTATGATAACGACGGGTTTCTAGACTTATTTGTCACAAATCCCGGCATCGACGCAGAAGGTGTCGGAAATGCCAATCTTCTCTACCACAACAACGGAGACGGGACATTTACTGACAGGGCCACTGAAGACGGTCTGGCGCTCCAGGATGACAACCCCCTTCACTTACACAAGGTTGCTGCCTGGGCGGATTATAACAACGACGGATTTCTCGACATCATCGTGAAGGACGGACTCGGCAGCGAAAGGGACGGCGATGTGGGTGCAAACGGATTTCACCGGCTCTTTAAGAACCTCGGCAATAGCAACCACTTCATCAAGGTGAACCCTGCAGGCGTGCAATCGAATAAGCGCGGAATCGGCGCGCGCGTAACCGTAACCTCCACCGCAGGGATGAGCTTTCGGCAGAACAACGGAGGTGGCGGAGGCGAGTGGTGTTCACAAGGAAGCGAGCCACTGCATTTCGGGATCGGAACGGCAACGGAGGCAACAATCCAGGTGAAATGGCCGAGCGGGATCGTCGATACTCTCTCTTCAGTTGCAGCCAATTCGACGGTGACAGTGGTGGAAGGCACCGCGCATTAAGGAATTCTTCGGCGTGACTATGCTGCGTCCGACGCAATACTCCCTCGGACGGCAATGAATCGGCATTGCGACCATGAATCTGGCTGTCGCCAACAAGCCTTTGCTTCCCGCTAAACCAGGCGAATCCGACAATGCGTCAAGTCTGTTAGGCGACTCCAACCAAGCCACCTTACCCTCTTGCCGCAGGGAAACCGCGAACGACCGGGTTCGGTCGTACAACTTGAGGTAATAGCTATGACAATCACGCAACATTTATGGAGTTCGCTTCTGCGCAGCGAAATCAGAAAGATTATTCCTTTGCACCTGCGCCTACGTGCGCCGGCTTACTTCCTGGCCGCAGCCATATTGATGCTCTTGCTCGCAGCGCGGAGCACCGCCTTTGCCCAAAGTGTGGCCGGAAATCTCAGCGCTGTTAGCGGTAACTTGAATACCGCCGACCGCATCTTGCTAAACACCAACACGATTTACCAAACCAATTATCGCAGCGATACGGTCGAGGTATTTTCCTTGAGGGGTTCCGATCTCGGGGTGTTTGCCAGGCTGGCTAAACCGACGGGTCTAGTCTTCGATGATGCCGGGAATCTATACGTGTCGAGCGACGACCGTCCCAGGTACTCGATTCTGAAGTTCGCGCCGGACGGCTCGGAATCAATATTTGCGGATAGCGGCTTAAGGGGTCCGCACGCCCTCGTGTTCGACACGGCCGGGAACCTCTATGTCGCAAATGCGGCTAACGATACGATCGCGAAGTTCACGCCAGACGGTGTCGGGACCGTTTTTGCTGATGAGAATGATGGTTTGGACAATCCAGTCGATTTGGCCTTTGACACCGCAGGCAACCTGTTTGTGACAACCGCCTATGGGGGGCCGGCGGGTAACGGCAGCGTCCTGAAGTTCACGCCTGACGGCGTCGGGTCGGTATTCGCAGATAGTGGGTTTCACACTGCGTACGGCCTCGCCTTAGACCGCGACGGCAATATCTATGTGTCAAACTTCAGCAGTAGCACGATCGAGAAGTTTTCCCCCACTGGAGAAGACTTGGGTGTATTCGCCAGCACTGGCTTAGACTTGCCCCATGGCATGATCTTCGACCGGAGCGGCAACCTTTATGTGGCCAATAATGGCAATTCAACGATCGAGAAGTTCTCTTCCACGGGGGTCGATCTGGGTGTGTTCGCTCACACCGGAGCGGGGCCACACTTTCTGACGATGTTTAGGCCGAGGCGCCTGCACTTCCAAAGTGAGTATTGATTCGGTCGGAAAGGGTCAGTCTAGGGTTGCATTGATTTGACGGACCAGGCAACGACAATAAGGTAGTCGGGGCCTCGGCCATGGGCCTCAACGGCTTCGGCAACAACAATACTGCGATGGGTAATGGTGGCCTTTTTTTAATACGAACGGCAATAGCAACACATGTTTGGGATTTAACGCGCTCAATAACACAACCGGCAACAGCAACATCGCCTTGGGTGATTCAGCCGGAACCAATCTCACCACCGGCAGTAACAACATCGATATTGGCAACAAAGGTAAAGCTGGCGAGTCCAGTTAGATCCGCATTGGCACAAAAGGAACTCAGACGCACACGTTAATCGCCGGTATTAGTGGAGCAACCGTTGCTGGAGGCGTAGGGGTAATCATCGACACCACGGTCATCTCGGCACGGTCGTTTCCTCAGAGCGTTTCAAGGACAAGGTCAAGCCGATGGATGAGGCCAGTGAAGTTATCCTCGCGCTCAAGCCGGTCACGTTTCGCTACACGAAAGAGCTCGATGCCGATGGTATCCCGCAGTTTGGCGTCGTGGCCGAGGACATGAAAAAGGTCAACCCCGATCTGGTAGCAGCGACAAAGACGGCAAGCTCTATACCCTCTGCTACGAAGCGGTGAACGCCATGTTGCTTAACGAGTTTCTAAAAGAGCACGCAAGAATGAGGAACAGCAAGCGATTATCGGGCGGCAGCAAAAGCAAATCGATGCGCTCACCGCGGGTCTGCAAAAGTTGAGCGCGCACCTCGAACTGAACAAGTCTGCACCGCAAACCTTGCTACCGGTCGGTAAGCTGGTGGCGGTTCGCCGAACCGCTGACGTGATTGAAAGCCCCGCCCTGAGCAAAGTCGAATCGGTCAATCGCCGCGCCTGTATGCCCGCATTTCTGCGTTTTTGATTGACCTGACGACTCGCACATACAGCCGAAATGGGCTTGCGATTAGAATGCCGGTTTCCTACGATGCATGACACCTTTGGCAGTGGAAACGTTCATTTCCTCGGGCTTTGACGGAATGCCGAAAAATGCGGTTTTCCCTCATGTTTTACCTCTGAAAGAGGGGCAATGGCTGGGGGCGGAATCGAACCGCCGACACGTGGATTTTCAGTCCACTGCTCTGCCGACTGAGCTACCCAGCCGTCTACCTATGAAAAATGCGCTCTCATATGCTGCGTGAAACTCGGTCATTGACTTTGTATTGACATTCTCGGTCTCTCTGCGCATATTTGCGGCCATGAAACGACCAACCCTCAGAGTCCTCGAATATCGCCACAGCAAAACGCATCCCTGGTATCTCGATCTCCGTCCTTTTAATCGAGGCCGGAAATTTTTCAAGACCAAAGCAGAAGCCGAAGCAGAACGGCTCCGCCAGATTACAACCTTAGAGCGTCACGGGCGGGAGGCCGTGGGCCTGTCGCCTGGCGAACTCTCGGCAATCATCCAGGCCCGCAAGAAACTGGCCAAACACGGCAAGACCATCGACGACGCAGCAACGTTTTACCTGGATTACTTGGAGCGAATTCTCCGATGCAATGTGACTGTAAGGGAATTGGCGAAAGAAGTGTTGGAAGCGAAACGCAAGGACGGGATGAGCGCGACGTATATTGGCGACCTTAAAAAGCGCCTCGCACGTTTTTGTGCTGCCTTCGGCGAGCGAAACATTGCGGGCATCACCGTTGAAGACCTTGACGACTGGCTTCGGGCGCTCCCGGGATCGCCGAAAAGCCGGGCAAATTACCGGGCCAACGTTGGCGTGCTGTTTAGCTATGCGGAACGGCGCAGGATAATCGACAGCAATCCGATCTTACACACCGCGCGCCCGAAACTACCAGACAATCCGCCAGAAATTTTCTCGGTTGACGAACTGGCAGCTTTACTAAAAGCGGCTTCTAGGAAAGCGCCTGACATGGTGCCAATGTTGGCAATCGGTGCGTTCTCTGGCATACGCGACGCGGAGATTAAAAGACTCGACTGGTCAGAGGTAGATCAACGGCGTTCGCACATTGAAGTGAAAGCTAGCAAAGCCAAGTCCGCGCGCCGCAGGATTGTTGAGATGCAGCCTAACCTTCGTGAGTGGCTAAGACCTTACGTGAGCATGAGTGGAGCCGTGGTTCCCGCGAACTGGCGCAAGAAACTCGACTCAGTTCGCAGAGCCGCAGGTCTTGCGCGCTGGCCGAAGAACGGGCTTCGCCACAGCTATGCAAGTTATCGGCTGGCTGCAATCCATGATGCGCCGCGCGTGGCTTCTGACCTGGGCCATACAAGCCCGCATATGCTGTACTCAACTTATCGCGAATTAGTTTTACCGGAAGAAGCTGAGAGGTACTGGAAGATCGTTCCAACAGAAGAAACAGCGAACGTCGTGGCGTTCAGTGCGAATGGCTGATTCGCGAAAAAGGCCCCCGAGACGCTCGTTTATCCCTTCTGGCGACGAACGCGAATATACCATGAACGAAGGCGAACGTCTAGCAACAAAAGTGAACTTTTCTGAAATATTTAGGTTAGGATTTTAGCTTGACGATGTTAGTCTTCATTATGAATGATTCGAACGAATCGTCAGTCCCTCGGGACACAGCAGCCGGCTCACGTCACTCTGACGTGGGATAATGCATTACTAACGCTCAGGCAAGCGTCGCAGTACGCCATCTGTACGCCGCGGTATCTGCAAAATCAGATCCGCGCTGGACGCCTGAAGGCACTTAAGCCCACCGGGAAGTTTCTGCGTATCAGGCGTGCAGATCTTGATCGTTTCCTAGAGGCCGGGGCAACGGTTGGAGGTGAGGCACAATGAGCAAGTGCTCACACCCCCTCTGCACAGGCAGCCATAGTAGCAACGAGTGGCACAATATGTGTCCTGCTGCTCGTCAGCGTAAGCGCTTCCGGCAAGCGCAATGGATTCGTAACAAGTACTGGACCGACTTTGGTTGGGCTGGGAATAAGCGATGGGCTAACTGGTATTACAAG
>Ga0209577_10006534_pt1 | contig 10774 bp, 10 predicted proteins | sample GraSoiAngelo_109_FD_185874 | JGI IMG/M metagenome (GOLD analysis project Ga0209577, IMG submission 185874) | Grasslands soil microbial communities from the Angelo Coastal Reserve, California, USA - 14_0903_12_20cm (SPAdes) (version 2) | ecosystem: Environmental > Terrestrial > Soil > Grasslands... | reverse complement strand
CGCCCTTGGAAACGGCGTAGGCGATCTCCCCCGCCATCGGCGCTAGGTGCTGCCCCGAGGTGAGGAGCACGACCCGTCCGTCCGGTCGTGATCCGCCGTGGAGACGCGCAAACTCCCGCACCAGGAGGAGCGACGCGCGGACGTTGACACGCAGGAATCCGTCCAGCTTTTCGGCCGTCAGCTCCGACAGCCGTCCGTGGCCGCTGCGTGCATGGTTGATGACGAGCACGTCGAGGAGCCCGAGCGCGTCGGATGCAACGCCGATGACGCGTTGGGGAGCGTCGGCGTCCTCGAAGTCCTCCTCGGCGAACGCGACACCGAGCTCGCGCGCGATGCCTTCAGTGCCACCCGGCTCCGCTCCCCAGTGCTGGGCTGCGTCGTGGGACGTCCAGCCCTGGATGAACACCGAGGCGCCGGCGTCGAGGAGGCGTCGCGCGATCGCGTAGCCGATGCCTGCGCGCCGGCTGACCCCAGTGACGAGCGCATTCCGTCCATCGAGCTGCACGCTCGTACGACACTAGACTCCGCCGATGGGCGCGTGCCGCATCATCCCGCTCGGCGGCCTCGGCGAAGTGGGGAAGAACATGACCGTCTACGAGGCGGACGGAGCGATCGTCGTGGTCGACGCCGGCCTGGCGTTCCCGCGGGACGAGCATCTCGGCGTCGACCTCGTTCTGCCCGACTTCGGGTACTTGCGGGAGCGCGAGGCGATGGTGCGCGGTGTCGTGCTCACGCATGGTCACGAGGACCACGTCGGTTCGCTGCCGTACCTCATGCGCGAGGTCCGCGTGCCGCTCGTGCTCGCCACGCGGCTGACGCTCGCTCTCGTCAAGTCGAAGCTCGACGAGCACGGCCTGCTGCGCGCCGCCGAGCTGCAGGAGCTCATGCCGGGCGACGCGCCCGTCGAGCTCGGCCCGTTTCGTCTCGAGTTCGTGCGGATGGCGCATTCGATCCCCGACGCGGCCGCGGTCGTGCTCGACACGCCGGGCGGCCGCTGCGTCCACACGGGCGACTACAAGATCGACCACACGCCGGTGGACGGACAGCGTACGGACGTCGGTCGCCTCGCGGAGATCGGCAGCAGCGGCGTCGACCTCATGCTCGGAGACTCGACGAACGCGGAGCGAGCCGGCGTCACCGAGTCCGAGCGGGTGGTGGGCGAGGCGTTCCGCCAGATCTTTCCGTCGCGGGAGGGACGGATCCTCATCTCCTCCTTCGCCTCGAACGTGCACCGCATGCAGCAGGCCGCCGATGTCGGCGTCGACTGCGGACGCAAGGTGGCGTTCGTCGGCCGCTCGATGCGCAAGAACGCGAACATCGCGCGCAACCTCGGCTACATGGACGTGCCCGAGGAGGCGATCCTCCGGCCGCAGGAGCTCGCGGAGCTGCCGCGCGGCGAGCAGCTGATCCTCTGCACCGGCAGCCAGGGCGAGCCGATGTCGGCGATGACCCGGATCGCCTATAACGACCATCCCGCCGTCCGGGTCGAGGCCGGCGACACGGTGATCATCTCCGCGAAGCCGATCCCCGGCAACGAGCTGCGGGTCCACGACGCGATCAACCGGCTCGCGAAGATGGGCGCGGAGGTGCTGCACGAGGACAACGCGCCGGTGCACGTGTCGGGCCACGGCCGCGCCGAGGAGCTGCGGACGATCATCGGGCTCCTGCGGCCGAAGGCGGTGATGCCGGTGCACGGCGAGTTCCGCATGCTCGCCGCGCACGCCCAGCTCGCGCGAGAGGGAGGCGTGCCGGAGGACCGCATCGTCCTCGCCGAGAACGGCAGCGTCGTCGAGCTGCGGGACGGCGTGGCGCGCATCGTCGGCGAGGTCGAGGCGGGGGTCACGTTCGTCGACGGGCTCGGAGTGGGAGACGTCCACGACGTCGCGCTGCGCGACAGGCGGAAGCTCGCCGAGGACGGAGTTCTCATCGTCGTGGCGACGCTCGCCCAGCAGGACGAGGGCGGCCTCACCGCACCGCCGGAGCTGATCGCCCGCGGCTTCGGCGAGGGAGCGGAGCCGCTCCTCGACGAGCTGCGTGACGAGGCGAATCGTGTCCTGCGGGAGCTGCTCGCGGACGACGTGACCGAGATCAAGCTCCTCCAGGAACATCTGCACGACGCGCTCGGCGGCATCGTCTACGACCGGACGCGGCGGCGCCCGATGGTGCTGCCGGTCATCATCGAGGTCTGAGCCACCGCTAGACGCCCTGTCGTGCCAAGTCTCCCGCGGACATATGGCCCGAACGGATACGAGCGCGACTACTTCGGAGGCAACGAAGCGGCGTACGCGGTGCCGCGCTCGACCCACTCGCCCAACGCGCCGTCCTCGGTCACGTCCCCGGTGTCGATGCGAAGCCAGCCCGCCATGTGGCGGCCGCGCATCTCCATCGGCTCCGCCGCCGTCGTTGCGACAAGCTCGTCGGACTCCTCTGGATCGACGCGGACGAGGATCCCGCCCTGGCCGCTCGCGGCGATCGCCATGTTGCCGCCGATCATGAACCCGAGCCCGCCGAACATCTTCTTCTCCGTCAGGCCGGGGCGATCGTCGAGCAGCACGCGGATCCGATCCGCGAGCTCCTCGTCGTAGGCCATCAGTCGTCCTCGATCGGCTCGCCGTCGTAGTACTCGAGGCTCTCGATCCGGCCGACCACGCCGAACGCGCGCCAGGAGATCTTGCTCGAGCGCGGGAACCAGGCCATGTCGTCCGGCGAGCGCGTGCCGTAGGTGAGCATCGTCACGCCGTCGGGCCCGGCACGGAAGGAGTGCGAGATCTTCGTCCCGGGCGGGCGCGCCACGAGATGCCCGGCGCGGAGCGCCGTCTCCTCGACCTCGCAGTCCTTGTTCCAGAGCTCGAGCGTCGCCGTCCCGTCGAGAATGACGTACACCTCTTCCTCGGCGGAGTGGCAGTGCGGGGGGTTGCCGCGGTGTCCCGGCGTGAGCTTCTCCCAGGAGAGGCCGGCGAGTTGCGTCGCATCACCCGGCGTGAAGTAGGAGAACGTCTGGTGGCGGACGGTTTCGGCCTCGATCTCGTCGACGTTGACGATGTTCGCCGGCCGTGGCGCCGGCTCACCGACCTCGAGCGGCCCGACCGTCGCCTCGACGTCCCACGGGTCGTCGTCTCGTCCCTCGACCCAGGGCCAGCCGAACCGGATCGCGCGCGAGCGCGGCAGCCAGCCCAGCTCGGTCGGATGGCGCGTGCCGAAGACGAGGTACTCGAGTCCCTCGGGCCCGGCGACGAAGGTGTGCTCCATCTCGTCCGCCCGATGGATGACGCAGTCGAGCGGGCGCACCTCGTGCACCTCGCCGTCCTGCCAGGCGAGCCCCGAGCCGGCGAGAACGAAGTAGAGCTCCTCGGACGCGCCGTGCGAGTGTGGCGGCGTCGGCAGCTTGCCCGGCTCGACGCGGACACGGTTCACCCCAACGGCGCGCGTACCCGCGGCGGCGCCGAGCCGCTGCCACGTCGCGTCCATTTCACCTTTGGCCGAGCGGAAGGTCTCGACCTCGTCCCAGTGAGCGACGGTCACCGCGCGCAGTCTGTCAGGATCGCGGATCTGTCTCCACGGCGAGCTCGGCGGCCGTGCCGTCGACCTTCTGGACGACGTCGTATCCGTCGCCGCTCTCCACGATGGACTCGTAGTGGGGCAGCTCGTGGCCCGGGACGATGATGTACCGGAGCGGGTCGGCGCGAACCTTCTCGTACTCGGAGACGGCAATCTCGATGCGCTCGGTGCAGTCGCCGTCCGCGCATTCGCAGATAACCGCCATCGTGCTGATCACTGTCCCAAAGCTGTGGTTGAGGCTCTCGATCTGCTCGTTCACCTGCCGGAAGATCGATTCGTTGCGGCCGACTCGCCTACCCTGCTCTTCGCTCATGCGCATCCTCCCCTCTGGGATCGAGCGCGCGTGCGACCTGACCGCCGGCAGCGGCCTTGCGCACGACGAGGTAGTTGTCGTGCTCCTCGATGACGTCGCCGTCGCTCGAATGGCCGCGAAGGACGGCGAACGTCGCGCCGTCCTCGCGAACGCGCTCGTACTCCGGTGCCGTCAGCCGCATGAGCCCGCGGCACTCGACGTCGTCGCACTCGCAGAGGTACGGAACGCGCTCGAGCGGGGGGTCGAGCTCCTGCTCGGTGGCACGGATCCGTTCGTTGGCGTCACGGAACGTCGCCTCATTAGCGGCGCGCTTCTCCTCTTCCCTCGAAGTCACGACCCGTTTCTGTCCCCGGTGAACGCGCGGATACACATCGGGATAGGCTCGCCGGATGCCTGTGCCGCCCCGGTTGACCGTCGTCGGCTCGATCAACCTCGACCTCGTGGTGCAAGCGGAACGGCTGCCGCGCCCCGGGGAGACGTTGAGCGGTGCGCGCTTCATGCGCATCCCCGGAGGCAAGGGCGCGAACCAGGCCGTCGCCGCCGCGCGGCTCGGGGCGACCGTGTCGATGGTGGGTGCCGTCGGTCAGGACGAGCACGCCGAAGCGGCGCTCGCGGGGTTGCGCGAAGCCGGCGTCGAAGAACGCTGGCTCGTGAAGGATGCGCCGACAGGGATCGCGCTGATCACGGTGGACGCGGCGGGGGAGACCACCATCGTCGTCGCGCCTGGTGCGAACGCCGAGCTCGTGCCCGCGGACCTCGCGATCGGCGACGCCGACGCCGTGCTGGGCCAGCAGGAGATCCCTGCCGAGACGGTTGCGTGCGCTGCCGAGCTCGCGCCGCGGTTCTTCCTCAACGCTGCACCCGCCCGCGACGAGGCGCCGGAGGCTGAGCTCACGGTCGTGAACCAGCTCGAGCTCGAGGCGCTCGGCGAGCGGGCCGGCCTGGTGTGCGTCACGCGCGGCGTGGAGGGAGCGGTGCTCCTCGAGGATGGGGAGGAGGTGGCACGGGCCGCCCCTCCCTCGGTCGAGGCCGTCGACGGCACTGCCGCCGGCGACGCCTTCACCGCCTGTCTCGTGGTCTCGCTGCTCGAGGGCCGCGCGCGGGAGGAGGCGTTGCGCCGTGCCTGCGCCGCCGGCGCTCTCGCAGCGTCGCGCTTCGGCGCCCAAACTTCGCTCCCGACGGCCGAGGAGGTCGACGCACTTCTGTGAGCACGAGAATCGTCATCGACTGCGATCCGGGACACGACGACGCGATGGCGATTCTGCTCGCGCTCGCCTCGCCGGAGCTCGACCTCGTGTGCGTCACGACCGTCGCCGGCAACCAGACGCTGGACAAGACGACCCGCAACGCGCTCGTCACGCTCGAGGTCGGCGGCCGCTCCGACATCCCGGTCGCCGCGGGCGCGGACGCGCCGCTCCGCCGCGAGCTCCGCACGGCCGCGCACGTGCATGGCGAGACGGGCCTCGACGGGCCCGAGCTGACCGAGCCGTCCGCGAAGCCGGTCGCCGAGCACGCCGCCGACTTCCTGGCGGAGCTCATCGAGCCGGGGACCCTCGTCGTCCCGACGGCGCCGCTCACCAACATCGCACTTCTCCTCGAGCGCGATCCGCACGTGCACGAGCGGATCGATCGGATCGTCTGGATGGGTGGCGCGATCGCCGAGGGAAACATCACGCCGGCGGCGGAGTTCAACGCCTTCGTCGATCCGGAAGCGGCAGCGATCGTCTTCGCGAGCGGGATCCCGATCACCATGATCGGCCTCGACGTAACGCACAAGGCGCTCTTCACGCGCGCCCACGCCGAGCAGCTGCGAGAGGCGGGGCGGGCAGGCCGGTTCGTCGCGGAGCTGTCCGACTTCTTCCAGCGCTTCCACGAGCGCTCGTACGGCTTCGAGGGCTCGCCGATTCACGACGCAATGGCGGTTGCGCACGTCATCGACCCGACTCTCGTGACGACACGCCACGTGAACGTCGCGGTGGAGACGCGCTCCGAGTTCTGCGACGGCCGCACTGTGGTCGACGTGCGCGGCGTGACGGGGCGTCCGGAGAATGCGGACGTGGGAGTCGACGTCGACGCGGAGCGCTTCCTCGAGCTGCTCGTCTCGCGGATCGCGTCGCTGTCGTGAGCATCGTCTTCGCAGCGATTGCCCCGCACGGCGACATGGATCTCGACCCGGAGCTGCGCGCCGCAATGGAGGAGCTCGGTCGCCGTTGCGAGGCAGTCGCACCCGAGGTCGCGGTCGTCGTCACGCCGCACAACGTGCATGTCGACGGCCACTTCGCAGTCGTCACCGCCGGGACGATCGGGGAGTGGGAGACCGACCGCCCGACGGCCGACGCGCTGCTCGCAGCCGATCTTCCGATCGTCGGTGTGTCGTACGGAGGCAACGACCCGCCGGCGGCAGAGATGCCGATCGACTGGGGGACGGAGATCCCGCTCACGTTCCTGCGCGCTCCGAAGGTCGTCGTCGTCTCGCCCGCACGTGACCGGCCGCTCGAAGAGCATCTGCGCCTCGGCGAAGTCATCGCCGCACTGCCGGGACGCATGGCTCTGATCGCGAGCGCAGACCATGGCCACGCGCATCGCGCCGACGGCATCTACGGCTACCACCCGGCCGCCGCTGAGTACGACGCGCTCCTGCAGGAGATCGTCTCCTCCGACCGGCTCGACTTCTTCCCGCTGACCGAGCTCGCCGAGCCGGGAAAGGCGGACTCGCTCTGGCAGCTCGTCGTCCTCCAGGGCGCGCTCGGGGAGGACGCATGCGCCGACGTGCTCGCGTACGCCGCGCCGACGTATTACGGGATGCTCGTCGCCGAGGTACGGGCTCAGACCGCGGCGTAGACCCGCCACTCGCCGGGCACGCCCTTGAGCTCGTGGACTCCGCGGTCGTCGAAGGCGAGGCCCGAGCCGGAGACGAGATCCTTGACCGTCTGCGAGACCAGAACCTCGCCCGCCCCTGCGAGCGAGGCGATCCGCGCTCCCGTATGGACGGCGATGCCGCGGATCTTCGGGCCGTCGACCTCACACTCGCCGGTGTGGATTCCTGCGCGGATCTCGACTCCCAGATCACGAACTGCCTCGCCGGCGGCCATCGCGCAGCGGACCGCACGCGCGGGCCCGTCGAACGCGGCCAGGAAGCCGTCGCCTGCCGTGTCGACCTCGCGACCCCGGAAGCGGTCGAGCTCGCGCCGCACCACGGCGTCGTGCGTGCTGAGCAGCTCGCGCCACCGGCGGTCTCCCAGCGTCGCGGCTCGCTCGGTCGAGCCGACGATGTCGGTGAAGAGCACCGTCGCGAGGACCCGGTCGAGCTCCGGCACCGGCCGCGTGCCGGTCAGGAACTCCTCGATCTCGTCCGCGATCTCGTCATGGTTCCCGGCCGAGATCCAGTGGTCGTCTCCCGGCAGCTCGACGAAATGGGCGCCGGGGATCTTCGCTGCGAGGTAGCGGCCCTCGGCGACGTTCACGTCGTGGTCGCCGGTGCGGTGGAGGACGAGCGTCGGGACGCGGATCGTCGGCAGCACCTCCCGCACGTCGATGTACGAGTTCATGCGCAGGAGAGCGGCGGCGGCTCCGGGGCTCGCGGCGCGCCGGAGATACTGCTCGAGGTTCCGCACGAACTGCTCGTCCCCGAGGCGGCTGGGCGCGTAGTACTCGACATCCTCCGGCCGGAGGTGACCCCAGTTCAGCTCGACGTCTGCGGCGGTCTCTTCGCGGCCCTCGGGGGTCGGCGCCCACGGGTAGTCGTCGTCCGGATCGCGGCGCTTCGCGAAGCAGCCGAGCGTGATCAGGGCAGCTGTCCGGTCGGGATACGTCGCGGCGAAGAGGACGCACATGTTCCCGCCCTCGGAGTGCCCGAAGAGCGCTGCCCGCTCCGAGCCGACCGCCTCGAGGACGGCCCGCACGTCGTCCATCCGCTCCTCGAGCGTCGGGAGCTTGTCGTTCGACACCCGGTCGGAGAGGCCCGTCCCGCGCTTGTCGAACAGGATGAGGCGCGAGAAGGACGCGAGGCGACCGAGGAACCGCGCCATCGCCGGCTCCTCCCACATCAGCTCGACGTTCGAGACCCACCCGGGCACGTAGACGAGGTCGAGTGGTCCCTCTCCGACCACCTGGTACGCGATGTTGACGTCGCCGCTACGGGCATACCGGACCTCGCGCGTCATCGACGGAGGATAGGCCCGGCCGTGCGCGAAAACCAAGCGCATGCCGCGCCGCAAGCGGAAGTCGAAGCTGCGCCCCAAGCTCCCGAGCCGCGTCAAGAAGACGCGGACGAAGCGTGGCGCCGGCGCGCGCAAGCAGCACCCGGAGCTCTGGGGCCTCGGCGCGGTCGCGCTCGGCCTCTTCCTCGGCGCCGTCCTCTACTTGGGCTGGGACGGCGGCAAGGTCGGCGGCTGGCTCGGAGAAGGGCTCGACCGGGTCGTCGGCGACGCGAAGTACGCCGTGCCGGTGGTGCTCGTTGCGCTCGGCGCGCTCGTAGTGACGCGGAACGAGCTCGTCGAGGTGCGGCCGTTCCGCACGGGGCTCGGCGTGCTCGGCTGCGGCCTCATGATCACGCTCGGCAAGGACCAGGGCGGCTACCTCGGCCAGATCCTCGGCGGAGCGGTGGGCGTCGCCATCGCCGCCACGGGCTCGCTCCTGCTCGGCATCTTCCTCATGCTCGTCGGCTCGCTGCTCCTCTCCGGCGCCTCGCTCGGGGCGATCCTTCGTCGCTCGGGTCGCGGCATCCACGTCGCCGCGCGCAGGGCGCGAACACGGCGGACGCGTTCGGAGCCCGGGCCCTGGCCGGAGCCGCAGCGCATGCGCACTGCGCCGACGCTCACGCCGCCGGTGGACGCCGTCTCGGCGTTCCCCGACGTCGTCGGCGAGAGCGTCCCGCCGCCGCATGCGGGCGCGCAGCCGAGCCCGCTGCAGACCGAGCCTCCGGCGCTGCTCGACGAGGCGCCGACGCTCTTCGACGAGGTGACCTCGGAGCACGCCGTGTACAAGCTTCCGGACGCAGGCGTTCTTCGCGTCTCGCCAGAGCGGGACGGCGAGTCGGGCGAATCCGCGGCGCGCGTCGCCGAGCTGCTCGTGCAGACGCTCGCGCACTTCGGCGTCGAGGCGACGGTGATCGGCCAGATCTCGGGGCCGCGCGTGACGCGGTACGAGCTCCAGCTGGCGCCCGGGACGAAGGTCGCCAAGGTGGCGGCGCTGAAGGACGACCTCTCCTATGCGCTCGCGACGACGGAGATCCGGATCCTCGCGCCGATCCCCGGCAAGCAGGCCGTCGGGGTCGAGCTCCCGAACCTTTCGCCGAACCTCGTCACGCTCGGCGACATCTACGAGCCGCTGCCGGCGACCGCGAGCCCGGTCTCGGTCTGGCTGGGGAAGGACATCTCGGGCGCGGCGGTGTGGACGGACCTCGCGCGGATGCCGCACCTCCTCATCGCCGGCACGACCGGCTCGGGTAAGTCGGGCTGCCTCAACGCGCTCCTCACGTCGGTCCTCCTGCGCGCGACGCCGGACGACGTGCGCCTCATCCTGATCGACCCGAAGCGGATCGAGCTCAGCCATTTCGAGTCGGTGCCGCACCTGCTCACTCCAGTCGTCTCGAGCCCGAAGGAGGCGAGCGCCGTTCTCGCCAACTGCCTGGCCGAGATGGAGCGCCGTTACGAGCGCCTGTCGTCGGTGCGCGCCCGCAACATCAGCGAGGCCAACCGCGCCTTCCGCCAGCGCGGCGAGGCGACGCTGCCGTACGTCCTCGTCGTGATCGACGAGCTCGCAGACCTGATGATGGTGGCGCCGCAGGCGGTCGAGGACGCCGTGATCCGACTCGCGCAGAAGTCACGCGCGGTCGGCATCCACCTCGTCCTCGCGACGCAGCGGCCGTCCGTCGACGTGATCACCGGAATGATCAAGGCGAACGTGCCGTCCCGCATCGCGTTCGCAGTGTCGTCGCAGACGGACTCGCGCGTGATCCTCGACTCCGGCGGTGCTGAATCGCTGCTCGGCCAGGGCGACATGCTCTTCAAGCCGCTCGGCACCTCGCGCCTGCAGCGCGTGCAGGGCGCCTACGTCTCGGAGGAGGAGATCGCGCTCGTCGTCGAGCAGACGCGGCAGCGCGAGCAGGAGCTCGACGAGAGCTACCTCGAACTGCCGGAGGTCTTCGCCGAGCCGACGGGCGACGCCGATGACGGGGAGTTCGATCCCGACGACGACCCGCTGCTCGACAAGGCGATCGAGATCGTCGTTCAGACCCAGACCGCGTCCGTCTCGCTCCTCCAGCGGCGCCTCCGCGTGGGCTACACACGCGCCGGCCGGCTCATCGACATGCTCGAGCGGCGCGGCATCGTCTCGGGCTACGAGGGCTCGAAACCGAGACGCGTTCTCATCGACGAGAGCCAGTACCACACGTACGCCGCGGCCGACTAACCGCTCCGCTTCCGGTTCGTCGTAGATCGGGCTAGGATCGCCCGGTCGGGCTTACGACGACGATCGAGTTTACGACGAATGAGGAGGGCACGTGAGGGTTAGACGCTGGATGCTTGCGGCGGGGGTGGCCGCGCTCGCCGCGGCGATCGCCGTCGGCACCGCGCTCGGGAGCGCGAAGGCGCCGACGGCGCAGAAGGCTGGCTACAAAGCTGCAATCGTGAGCGACGTCGCCGGCTTCAACGACAACGGGTTCAACAAGAACCAGCTCAAGGGTCTGAAGGCGGCGGCGAAAGCCATCCACGGAACCGCGCTTTCGTACATCTCGCATGCGGAAAGCGACTATCAGCCGAACTACACCCAGGCGGTGCACGACGGCGCTCAGCTCATCGTCGCGGCGGGCTACCTTCTCGGCGACACGGTGAAGGCGTACGCGCATCAGTACCCGAACATCAAGTTCGCAATCACGGACGATCCGGTGAGCGCGATCGGCGG
>Ga0209577_10006533_pt1 | contig 10774 bp, 10 predicted proteins | sample GraSoiAngelo_109_FD_185874 | JGI IMG/M metagenome (GOLD analysis project Ga0209577, IMG submission 185874) | Grasslands soil microbial communities from the Angelo Coastal Reserve, California, USA - 14_0903_12_20cm (SPAdes) (version 2) | ecosystem: Environmental > Terrestrial > Soil > Grasslands... | reverse complement strand
GATAAGACCAAAGCGTACGAGTTTACCAAGGCTATTGGTGATGAGCTACGCTAGGTAGAGGGTGAGTTTTTCGTTCCTATTGGAATGATGCTTTTTGTTGTCGTTCAGGATGGTGAAAGCATTTTTCAAGCATTGAACGTCACCTGGAAGCAAGTATTTTTGGGAGGAGTCAAACTCAAGTATCACAGGCCAATGAAAGTTGGGGACACCCTTCGAGGGAAAACGGAGTGCATTGCATACAACAACCCTGGGATTATTGAGCTTGAAACACGCTATAGTGATGAAGTAGGGAACGAAGTTTTGCATGAAATAAGTACCCTGATCGTGAGTGGAGAAACCAATGGAAATGAGGTTGAGACCTCTCGATCAGGTTCTGATATGAATACAGGTCATAGAAAGCAAGAGAGCGTACTCCATTACGAGTGCAGTGTAGACCGCCTGGCGATTGCCTGGATGGCTGTAGCTTTGGAGGATCCAAACCTGATACACGTTGAAGACCGCGTAGCACAGGAAGCTGGATTTCCAACCGTCATAGCGCACGGAACATTCCCTATTGGTGCGATAGGAGCTATGCTTGCTCAGTGGGCGGGGGAAGAAAATATGCTTGAACTCGATATCAGGCTTGTTGCCCCAACATTTCCCGGAAATTCCATAAGAGTAGAAGGCTCAATTCTGGAAAGAGTGGACAAGAAGCAAACCGTAGAGGTGGTGGTAAGACAGAAAGATCAAATAGTTGCACGTGGTCGAGCGATTGTAAACGCTCAAGAAAGGTAAACATTGAGGCCAAATTCTTTCGTGCAAGAAGACCTCCCTTGAAAACCGCAAGCGAGGGAAGCCTCATGAATGACCAACACGGATAGAACAAGAAAATATGAACAGAGAAGGAGAAATTCGTTGATGAACATATCATTTGAGAACCAGGTTGCCCTCGTTACCGGTGCAGGCTCTGGCATGGGGCTGGCAACTGCCAAAGCCTTCGCAGAGGCGGGAGCCTCAGTGGTGCTGGCAGATATCGACGAGCAGGCGGTTCGCAAGGCCGCAGAAGAACTGGTCTCCGCTGGTCAGAAAGCGATTGCTGTCCGCTGCAATGTCGCTGAGGAGGCTGACGTGGCAGCCATGATCGAGCAAACGGTCTCTACCTTCGGTCGCCTGGATGCCGCGTACAATAACGCTGGCGTGCAGTCTCCTGCTGTTGAAACTGCTGATGCCAGCGGCGAAGAATTTGAGCGCGTGAACGCGATCAATCTGCGCGGGGTCTGGAACTGCATGAAGTATGAGCTGCGCCAGATGCGCGAGCAGGGAAGCGGTGCCATCGTCAACTGCTCGTCCATTGGTGGCCTGATCGGCCTCCCTGGCCGTGCCATCTACCATGCATCCAAGCATGGAGTGATCGGCCTGACGAAGAGTGCGGCGCTCGAATATGCCTCCAGAGGTATTCGCATCAATGCCGTATGTCCGGGAACCATCGAGACGCCCATGATTGCTGACATGATCGCCAAGGAATCGCTCACGATGGAAGACTTTCAGAGAGACCAGCCGATGGGGCGGCTTGGCCGACCGGAGGAGATCGCGGCTGCCGTTGTTTGGCTGTGCAGTCCTTTTGCAAGCTTCGTGATCGGCCACGCGCTCGCTGTTGATGGCGGATACACGGCACGCTGAGACGCGAAAGCTGAAAGGCCGCAATTCAACATCATGAACATGAACCAAGGAGGGGGATGTATGGCATACATACCATTTTGGTTTACCACGAGTAAACTAGCTCAACTACTACAACACAGGAGGGAGGAAATACTGTGAACGACAATAATACAAGTACACCTGAGTCAACCGGTGCCCGCGTAAATGTTCGCATTGGCGATAAAACATATACCGCAACCATGTTCAACAATCCAACGGCAAATGACCTGGTATCTCAATTGCCATTGACGCTGGCCTTTCGTGATTACGCCGGCCAAGAAAAAGTATCGCCAGCACCACGCGCGTTAACAATGCAAGGTGTGCCAAGGGGCGATGATCCGGAGATTAACGATTTTGGATATTACGCACCGTCTAATAGCCTCGTACTGTATTACAGCAATGTTGGCTACTGGGACGGCATTGTGCGCCTCGGTCGATTCGATAGCAGCATTGAGGCAATCCGAACCCTGCCGGACGGCTTTACCGTCACGATTGAACTCGCTCATTAAGCCGACGAGATGTAGCTGTTCGACTCTCATAAAACGCGGCAACGTCAACGGGTGAACTTGGCTGACTTACAGTTCAAATAAAAATACCCATCCTGTGCGTCACGTAGGATGGGTATTTTTATTTGGCCTGTAAGTATCATTTTGACGAAAAAGGTCGGGTAAGAGGCCGGGTCCTGATTGCTCAGGAACACCAACCCCTCCCCGCCGAACCGAGACTTGCACGTTTCCGTGCATCCGGCTCTCTAAGAGCCACTACCATCCTTGTTTAGCGCGGAGGATACGCCAGATTGGAGAGCTTGAGTCCATCATACTCTCCTCGGTGGATCTTCCAATGACAGTCTGAGCAGACGGGTACTTGCTTGCGGTTCATTGCTCGCAGGAGCCGATTGAAGCCGGTTGCCACCCGTTTATTACTCAGTTTCCGAATATGTCGGATATGATGCATCTCGATCTGTTTTTGTGCTTCGCCGCAGATACAACAGGGTTTTCCCAACTTAGAGCGAGTTCGGAGACGAACCAGGGTTCGCACAACATCCATGTCGTCCTGGCTCCCTCCTTGGAAGGCCAGTTTCTTTTTCACCCAGTCCTGGTTCTGATAGAAGCTGACCTGACGATCTGGCTTTCCTCCTCGACCCTTAATAAGAAGTGAGAGATCTTTTCCAAAGCGCTGAAAGACCTGTGGGACGGAGATCTTGTATTTCTGCGCCAGCGTCTTTGCGAGCGAGAATTTCAGGATATACTGAATGCGAGAGCATTGTTTCCAGTTGTCTACAAAGCGATAGTAGTTCTGAAGACCACGATTGACGCTGCTGTAGAGCTGGATGATCTGGTCTGCATCCAAGGAAGTCCACAGTCCTTTGGCTGTCGGTTCTCCCTCTCCTGTACAGAAGCCGCGTTCTTTGAGTCGTTTCAGCACCTTCTCCATAGGGGCTTTCATGATGGTCGCCCATCCTGTGCTTCTTCGTTGAATCGTTTTGCCCTTGCTGGTCTTTTGCAGCACGACTTTAGCTTCCCCTCCGTTACCAATGGTCAAAATGGTTCCCAGGAAGAATGCCTCTTCGGTTTGTGCGTGGGTAATGCGCGTTTTCTCTTCGCTGAGGGTGAGCTTGAGGTGATCGTGGAGAAAGGTTTTCACCAGTTCCTTGATCTCCTCTGCTGTGGCGCGACTTCCGCACAAACCGATGAGCCAATCGTCCGCATATCTCAGGTATTTTACCCGGCAAAATGTGGGATCGTTGACCACTTTGGAGGGGGTTGCTCGGATCCGTTTCATGATCGCTCTGAACGCTTTGGTTTTCGTTGCTCCCTGTGCTACCAGTCGGTTTTTCTCCCGGATGAGACGAGTATATGCAGGATTATCTCGTTTTTTGGTCCCTTTTTCGCGTGTTTTCTTCACTTCCTCGATATATTCGTCAAGTTCATGAAGATATACATTTGCCAGAATTGGGCTGATTATCCCACCCTGGGGGGAACCAATGAGACTTTCCTTTTTGCTTCCGTGGAGGTCCATATATCCTGCCTTCAGTAATTTCCTGATGAGATTGAGAAAGCGCTCATCCTGGATTTTCTTGCGCAGAATGTGGGCGAGAACCTGGTGGTCGAGTTCATCAAAGCAGGCGCGTATGTCTCCGTAGGGTAGACACCCGACGAGGTACTGTTTTAGCAGCCCTTTTTCGAGTGCCCCCCTCCAAACGTAGCGGGCGGCTTTCACCGCACTACGCTTTCCAGCAAGAGCGGATTTCCTCTTCCGTCCGTGAACGTGATACTGGTGCCCTTTTCAAAGGGCGTCCTGCATGTAAGTCATCATGGCAGGTTCGGCAAAGGACCAGCGTCTTTCGTTTGCGTGCGGCCATGATCTTGACCCAGCGTGGCTTCTCTCGACCATCGTATGTTCTGAGATCTTTGAGTGCCCTGATGTGATGCACTTCTATCTGATCAGTGAGCCGTGTGGCTTCACACACTTCACATACTTGTGCCAGGAGTCGCTTTTCGAGTTCGGATCGACCGCTCCATTTCCACCCAGGCCGGTCTTCTAAGGTTGCCTGCATCTCCCAGGTCAGTGTGATCCCTCCCCATGTCGCTATCAATGGTTTCTTCCCTTCACGCGGTATCTTCACTTGAAATACCTTGTATCGCTTCCCCTCTACCTCGATTTCGGTTTGATATTTCTTGTAGATTTTCCGCACGGAGGTTTTGTGCTTGTGCGCCAGCGTCTTTGCGAGCGATTGTTGCATGATCCATTTGAGGCGACTGAGGGTATGAAGATTGTAGGCCATACGGTAATATTCCACGATCCCTCGGTATTCGAGCTGGTAGGTTGAAATGATCGTAAAATCACTCTCGTTCTCCAACTCGGACCGGTGAATGGGCTTCCCATTCTTCATGTAACAGGCGCATTTGTCTTGCAGGACGGCTCGGGGAATTCTCAGTCCAATCCCAGCATTGATGCTTCGTTGGTCAAAGCTGCGCTTTGTGTTTCCTCTTTTCACTCGGCTTCGTTTCGCGTCGTTTTGGAGGATGGTCACTTCATAGCCCAAGAATTTGGCAGCACTACTTCTCGCGTGCGTGATCACTGTCTTCTCTTCAGAGAGGGAGAGTTTGAGTTCCTCGCGCAAGAAGGTCGCTAGTTGTTGTTTAATTGCCTCCGCTTCTGCCTTTGGGCCAATAAAACCCACTGCAAAGTCGTCGGCGTAGCGGCAGAACCGTAACCGTCGATAATTGGCGTCCTGGGGATCTTTCGAGGGGAGTTGTTGAGCCGCTTTGCGGAGCTGTTGGCCCTGCTTGGTTAACCCTCGCTTGAACCGATTTTCTGCCCTGTGCATGAGTCGTTTGTAGCTGGGGTTTTCCCGCTTCTTCTCTCCTCGGGTGTATTGTGGGATGAGCACGGTTTCAACATATTGGTCTAATTTGTTGAGCAGGATATTGGAAAGGATGGGGGAGACCACTGATCCTTGGGGGACACCGCTGAGGGTTTGGTTGAACCTCCACTCTTCCAGATAGCCCGCATCAAGCAATTGCTTGACCAGTCGAATGAAACGTCCATCATGGATTTTCTCACTCAGCACTGAGATGAGCAGATCGTGTGAGAGCGCCCCGAAGCAATCAGAGATATCTCCCTCGATGATCCATGCACAGCCCTTCCAGGTGTGATAGATTTCTCGGAGGGCATCGCCGCATCCTCTTCCTTCCCGAAAACCGTGTGAATGGTCGCTGAATTGCACATCGAAGTACGCATTCAGGATCAGACGCACGACTTCTGCCACGAGCTTATCTGACCAGGTGGTAATACCAAGTGGACGTTGCTTCCCATTTTTCTTGGGAATCCAGACCCGCCTGGCAGGTTTCCATCGGTATCGCTCGTGACGCAGATCGTTAATGATGCTAGCGATTTTCTCCAAGGACATGCCATCTCCCACTTCCGCAGTGATTCCACGCGTCATTGCGCCGGTGTTGCGGTAAATGCGTCCGTATGCTTTGAGGAACAGTCCTCGATTGAAAAGCTGTCGATACACGCGCTCAAGTGGCAAACTTCGTTTGCCTCGTTCACGGAGAATTCCTAAGTAGGATTCGGTTTCCTGCATTTCGCATCCCTTTCCTGTCAGGATATTCCTATTACCTTTCCTGCGTGCCCATATCAGGGGCACGCTCTGACCCTCCTTCGAGGGTTGCTCCTTCCCTGACAGGTTGCTTCTTTGCTTGCTGTTCAGGTACTATGAGGATTCCGTCGCCTTGCGCCTCTCGACGTGTAGGCGATCCCGCTTTTGCGCAGATGGAACGTTGACTGTGGGTAGGTGCCTGTTTGTTCCCTTTCGGACTCATTGTCTGCCGCTCGCCAAAGAGAGCATTTCCATATCATCGAAGGAAATATGGGATTTTGGCGTCGCCACCATAAGGAGGGAATGACGGATGTGGTTACCATCACGCGGGAACTTGGGTTTGACAATTGTCCAGTCTCACCATGCACAGAGAACTTGCGGAACACAAAGGTACCTCCCTTCGCTTTGTTTCCGCTTTGATCGGCAGGCTGTTGTCCCTTTAGGGGTTTCCCCTCCAGGTAAGCCGTTGTTCTGAAGGTCATTGCTCTCAACCTTCCCTGTCTCAGACAGGAATTCCATATGCACCGACACGGCGCGCTTCGATGAGCCAGTTCACCCCGGTCCAGTTCTCTCTGAATTCTCGTAAGGCTGTGTGACAACTGCGTTGTGGTCGAAACCCATGACTGCTGTCGCTGAAGTAGGGTCCGCGAGGGCTATCGTAAATGGCTTCGAGGATGAGACGGATCACCTCTTGCACGATTTTGTCCCTCACGCAAGGAATACCTAATTTCCTCATCTTGCCGTTGGGCTTGGGAATGAACTGTTGCCGGACCGGTTTGAAGCGAAATTGCTCGGCCTTCATCTCGCGGATCATCTCTCGAATGGCTTCCAGCGAAAATCCGTCGAGTGTTTCCTCGTCCGTGCCAGGGGTCATGTTTCCCGGTTTCGATTTAATCCGTTCGTAGGCCAGAATGTACAAATCCTCCTTGTACATGAGGCGATACACATCGTGGTTCACCCACTGTCTGTTGCTATTCAACGTGCGTAGGCGTTCCAATCGCTCCAAGGTCCGATAACTCATCCGAGTCCACCTCCTTTGACTGGAACCCGCTCTGTCTAGGACCCTTCCCCCTGTCTCACCCGTTGCGATGAGCATTTGAGTACTATGGTCCCTCCGTCGCCGTATCTCTCACGAGACGTAGGCGATCCCCAAGTTACGCGTCATCTTCGCTCCGCCTTTAGGTCCTCCGTACGTCGTTTCTCCCTCCCTGGGAGCTGGCTCTGATGCAGGCTGTAGAAGTGCCGTGAGCATTTCACTCCTACCATCAGACGTGGGCGATGATACCCTTCCCACCGGACGCATGTGTTCCGCCCCGACTAGAGTTCAAGCAATGCTGCCTTAACCATGGACGGCCTAGCTGCCCGCCATGTGGCCCCTGGTACTGGGACTTCAACGGGCGTTTGTTCCCCATGCTACTGTCCCCCTGACCCTTTCGGGTCAGAAGTAAGGGGTTGCTTTACTCACCTCGCCTGAGTGAGGCCACGCTCTCGCGTGGCAGAGGATGGCGCGCCTCTTTGGGCGCACCTCACATCATGCTCCTGTCCCCCCACGCCTTTCGGGTGAAGGTGTCTCCATCCTCTTTTTGAGGGTAGATAAGATGCTGTTTTAATCCCGTTGCTCCAGTGATGCCTCTTCCGAGGCAGAGACTTCTATGCCACATGGGCGCAATACTATGGGCACTCCGTTCCCCTGAGGCTCTCGCCTGGTAGGGAATCCCGTGTTCCGTCACGATGAGACGTCTCAAGCGTCCTGGAGGTGCCTCACCCACCACCTTCACGAGAGCTCATTGCTCCCCATTCGTTCCGTGAGAGTGCCCAAGACGGCTACTTCATCTCGAGCACAGAACGACCCTGTTTTCAAGCGTTCTACCAGGGGATGTGTACTTCCATCATCGGTGGTTGAGGTTCGAGCAGTCTGGCCCTCACCATGGGACGCGGAACGAAGCTTCCCTCAAGCTACAACGCTTTCGCTTTCTGCCTGCTTTAGAAGCATGATGTTGTTCCCTTTGGCTTTCGCCTCTAGGTGAGCCCTTGTTCCTAGAACCTCTCTCAAATTCTAGCCGACTGCATCGGCGATCTCAACGTGCGTGACACGGCGCACGTAGCCGGTACACGTCTCTCGATGCGAGATGCATCTGCTCCCGGAGCATGCTTCCCCGACAAAGCAAAGAGACGAGAAAGCCAACAAGACCTTATTCTATCTCAACTCCGTCGCCAGGGCCGACCAGGCGTTGAAACTTGATGCCCTTCGTGGCAAAATAGCGGTCGTAGTTGTCATAGCGCATCTTCTGGAAGAAGCTTTTGACGTAGCCGTCGTGGACGGGAATGACCATCTGCGGCGCTATCGTCTCGGCGAACTCCGCCGTCGTCACCTCGGTGGTCCAGGGTGCCGCAACCACCAGCGCCAAGGCCTTGATACCCCTGAGGGTAGACGGCAGGGTAGCGAACGAGTCGCCCGGATTGAGGAAGCTCTCGTTGATGAGATAGGCGGTGTTCTGTGGCAGCGTGGGGGCAAGGATTTGCTCGTGGTTGGCTGCCACGGCGCGGATCGTAAAGTCCTTGCTCTGATAGCTTCCCTCGTCCAGCACAATCGCCTCGATGCCCTCCTTGGTAAAGGCGTCCTTTGTCTCGCTGTTGGTGATCACCATCGCGCCGCTCAACTCTACGATCTTTTTCAACGCGGCCACATCCACGTGATCGGGATGGTTGTGCGTAATGATAATCGTCCCCACATCCCTGAACGCGTCCGGCGTGACCTGGCCCTCCATGAACGAGAACATACCCGGGTCAAACAAAATCTTGTCTCCATCCTCCTCTACCACCAGGCACGAGTGAATAAATTTGTAGACACGCATCGCTTTCCAGTCCTTCCTCTCGTGAAAATCGTGAAAAATATGTGGCTCTCCCGTACGGAAAATATCCTCTTTATACTACCACGTGTAGGAGACGGAGAAGTACCACACTCTTACTAACGCCAACTTCTTTCCCTGGTCGTTCTTCCTGGGGATGGACCGCGCCTCGATCCTCACCGTTCCGGCAGTTCCATCAATCGTGATCTGCGGACCCTGGTGATGCACTCTGTGGCTCCTGCGATCCCAACGACCGCCGGGATCCCGTACTCGCGGCCACGACCGCTGTCCTAACTACATGAGATATCCGTACGTACGATTGCTCATTGTAGCTTTCACTCCATTCCCGCTGATTCCCGAAAAACTGTGTTTCGAAGAGAGAAAAACAACTCGTCTTCAAAGTGATGGCGAAGCTTCATGCGGAAGATACCTCTTGTGTTCACCGACATGCTTGTTTGGGCAGGGATAACCAGGTAGGAACAACTTCGAGGTTTCTCAAAAACGACAAATACAGATGATTCCTACTCTTGCAGCTCATTCAGGAATATGGCCGGCACAAGTTTATGCTGCGAAAGGAGCAGGAAGTGGTCCGCGTTTATAGAGGAGGATGCCATCGCGCGATACGTTGGCAATGAAGGTGGGATCCCATTCCTGCAAGCTGCGGGAAGTGAACAAGACGTGCACCTCGCGTTGCGCATCTAAGTGACGGGTATACGCCAGTCCAAGGGTATGAGAAAGGGTATCACCTTGGTGGACATCCAATAAGGGATCATCGCTGTCAAACACGGCGAGAAGATCGACATCACTGGAATCGAAAACATCTAAAGGACGCTCCTCATGACGAGCAACCGACCCATAGAGAAGGATCGCGAGCAGATCAGGATGTCGCTCAGAAAGTAGGCCGATGATGTCTTCTACAAGAGCTCGCGTTGCTGTATCTAACCATACTGGAATATCTCTCGTCGTTTTCTTTGGCTTCATGTGAAGCAACCCTTTCCTTAAGAAACGGCCCAGTTGTGCATTCTTTCTAATAAATCCAGTGCTCGTTGAACACGTTCAGGTTCAGGACTCCCGCCGTACCATCCACCCTGTCGAATACGATCAATGTCCTCCCACCATTCGGCGACTGCTCCTTCTCCATGACGTCGAAGAAATGTTCCTAGGCGTGCGTGGCTCTCCTGGTGGTTGTGATGCTTCGTTTCGCAGCCAAAGGCGATCCAATGAAATGCAGCACCCCAGGCCCCTTCAATCACCACTCGAGCGGCATAAGATGCCGTCTGGAGTGGCAAAATCGTCTTTTCAATATCTTCTGCTGCCTGACGATGCGCCTCCGCAAGCATATTCAACCCGCTCCGCTTTCTTAGAGATTCTCTCTGATCGCGCACTTTTCCACCAGTAAGTACTGCCATCATACCAAATTTCTGGTTGTGTTGCAAAAATGGCGATGAAATTCATGCCAACTAGCTGTTAGCATGGACAATGAGGTACTCAACCGTAGTGGTAGCAGATCTTGTCAAAACCGATGAACAGCTCCTCAAAAGTGCTTCTGTTCCACTGGCACCTGTTCTTTCGGCTTGATAGAGCTCATCATCATTGCGCTGAACCTCGATTCGTCCTATTTCCAGTGGTGGTTAGCGAGCGGTGGAGGCGGTCTGGGGAAGAACAGCAAACACGCCAGCCTTGCGCTTTCCCCAGAGCACATAGCTCTCAACCATCTGCCTTTACGGGCTATTTAACGAGCGCTGAAGAGCAAATACAGAAGGAGATGAACACTATTGCCCCGTTTCACCACCAGAAAGCCCATTGCTTGTGCGCGTGGATAGACGCGAAGATGATGGTTTACTCCTCAAGACATGTGGCACATATGTTGCTCTAGACGCCTGGAAACCAATCCGCCTCTGCCAGTAGTGTGGGTGTAGAGCCTGCACAAACTCCACAATTCGGCCTGCCTGCCGCCTTTCCCCGCCCTTAGTCCTGATGCTACCCGTTGCCGTACCGACTGCCTCTGCTAGGTTTATAGTGTTGTGCTGGCTCCTTGGCACATCCGTTCTTAGAAAAGAATAGATTTTGCGAACAGATGTGCCAAGGAGCCAGCACAACTTGCACAAGCCACTAAGAGTGGTGTGATACGTGTTGTGGATCT
>Ga0209577_10006532_pt1 | contig 10775 bp, 7 predicted proteins | sample GraSoiAngelo_109_FD_185874 | JGI IMG/M metagenome (GOLD analysis project Ga0209577, IMG submission 185874) | Grasslands soil microbial communities from the Angelo Coastal Reserve, California, USA - 14_0903_12_20cm (SPAdes) (version 2) | ecosystem: Environmental > Terrestrial > Soil > Grasslands ... | reverse complement strand
CCGGTGAAAAATCGCCTCCGGACGGGAGACCATCACTTCGTAGCCTTCCCGCCGCATTTGCTCGACCAGGATTGCGATTTGCATTTCGCCGCGTGCATTGATCTCAAATACCCCGGCGGTTTCTGTATCATTTACCTGGAGCGAAACGTTGCCACGGGTTTCGCGAGTCAAGCGTTCGCGAATATGTCGCGCGGTTACGTATTTTCCCTCGCGCCCAGCAAAAGGCGAGTCGTTGACAAGAATGTGCATGCGAATCGTGGGCGGATCGATGTCCACGAATTGAAGCGGCCTCCGTTCCTCGAGGTCCGTGAATGTTTCGCCAATGTAAACCTCATCGAAGCCGGTCAGACCAACGATTTCACCAGCGGCCGCGTGCTTTATTTCCACCTGTTCTAATCCCTCGTATGTGAAAAGCGCTGTGACGGTAGCGCGTTGGCGCCGGCCATCACGCCGAATGCAGACGATCGAGTCGCCGATCGCAACGCGACCGCTCACAATGCGTCCGAGCGCAATTCTCCCGAGGTAATCGCTGTAATCGAGGTTGGACACGAGCATTTGAAAGAACGGCTCGCTTGAAATTTTCGGCGGCGGCACATGCTGCACGATCGCTTGAAAAAGCGGCGTCATGTCTTTGTTGTTTTCATGTCCGCCATCGGACGGATTCGCTGTGGCGAACAACTCGCGCATGGCAAACCCTTCCTTTGCGCTCGCGTAAATGATTGGGAAATCGAGTTGCTCGTCGGTTGCCTTCAGCTCAACAAAAAGATCGAAAACCATATCGACGACTCGATGCGGCCGCGCATTTTCCCTGTCGATCTTGTTGATGACAACGACCGGCTTCAGTTTGTTCTCGAGCGCCTTGCGCAAAACGAAACGGGTTTGCGCCTGCGGTCCGTCGTGGGCATCGACGACCAGCAGCACGCCGTCCACCATTTTCATGATGCGCTCGACTTCGCCTCCAAAATCCGCGTGCCCAGGGGTGTCGACGATGTTGATCCGATAAGCGTTCCAGTGAAAAGCCGCGTTTTTCGCGCGAATGGTGATTCCCTTTTCGCGCTCCAGATCCATCGAATCCATCACGCGCTCCTCGATTTTTTGATTAGAGCGAAACGTCCCTGATTGGCGCAGCAATTGGTCGACCAGCGTTGTCTTGCCGTGATCGACGTGCGCAATGATAGCGATATTACGGATTTTATCCATTCGAGAGACGCTTGTCCGGGGGGAGAAGCGTGGACTATCGCAGAGACCAAAGCGGAGTCAAACCTTCGCGAGGCGAGGCGTGAAGGAATGACGAACAAATGACGAAACCCGAATGACCGTTGTGATTCGTGGCATTGTCACACAGGTTTACGGTTCAACGCTTCAGCGTCACGAAGCCGAAACAGACTCCGCCGCGGCGTTTTGCGGTGCAGGCTCGATCCATTTGCCGTGCTCGCGGATCAAGTCTTTCAGTCGATCGACCGCTTCGGCCTCGGGAATATTGAATTTCACCGCCGTTTTACCGACGTAGAGATTCACTTTGCCCGGTGCACCGCCGACATAACCGAAATCCGCATCCGCCATTTCACCTGGGCCGTTTACGATGCAGCCCATGATGGCGATCTTTACTCCTTTGAGATGCGACGTTGCTGCTTTGATTTTCGCGGTTGTGGTTTGCAAATTGAATAGCGTCCGCCCGCAAGAAGGGCAGGCGACGTAGTCCGTTTTGAAAATGCGCGATCCCGCGGCTTGCAGAATGTTGTAACTCAAACGCAGCGCTTGTCCCGGCGCTTCTTCGCCCTGCACCAAAATCGCGTCGCCGATTCCATCGCACACCAACGAGCCGATGTTGGTTGAGGCGGTCAGCAGCGTCTGCAGGAATGACGAATGACGAATGTCTAATGACGAAGGAATGACGAAGTCCGAATCTCCTTTCGTTATTCGGTCATTCGGGTTTGTTTCGTCATTCGTCATTCGGATTTCGTCATTCTTCAGCACATCTTTCAGCAGAATCGGATGGCGCGCCTGCAATCGCGCAGCAAGCAAACGGAACGCAGCGATGACGGGAAGATCGACGTCATCGTTTACTGTAACAAATCGCGTAGCACGTTCGGAATTTAGTTTCGCGATCGCATTCTCGTCGCGGGGATCAACCTCCTGGATCTGCGCATTTTCGTAAACAATCTCTGGTCTGTAATCGCCCATTCTGTCGATTTTGTGCGCGATCTTGTTGAAACTTGCCTTCCTGACGACTACTCGAATCAATTCTGCGCCGCCGAGTTTTATACCTGCGCGTTCAATCGTCTCAGTGGCCCGTCGTTGATACGAGTACGGGTCAAAGGAGAGTTCGACGTTGGGCGTTGAACGTTGGGCGTTGGACGTTTCTCGAATGTTTTCAATCAGCGCCTTCGCCACAGGAATTTCATGCGGGCTGTCTTCAGTGAGCGAAACGCGGACCGTATCGCCGATTCCATCGGCGAGCAGCGAGCCAATCCCGATTGCGCTTTTGATTCGCGCATCCTCGCCTTCACCGGCTTCGGTCACGCCGAGATGCAGGGGGTAGTTCCAGTCCGGACCAAGTTCGTTTAATCGAGCCACGAGCAATCGATACGCGGCGATCATGATTTTCGGGTTGCTCGCTTTCATCGAGAAAACGAAATCGTGATAATCCAAGTCGCGTGCGATCCGCGCGAACTCGAGCGCGCTTTCAACCATCCCCAGAGGCGTGTCGCCGTAACGATTCATGATGCGATCGGAGAGCGAGCCGTGGTTCGTTCCGATACGCATGGCGATCTCGCGTTTCTTGCAAAGATCGACCAGCGGCGAAAACCGCTCGCGGATACGCGCCAACTCCGCTGCGTACTGCTCATCGGTGTATTCGCGGATGACGAACTTTTTCGAATCCGCATAGTTGCCCGGGTTGATTCGGACCTTGTCCACCCACTTCGCTGCTTCCATCGCTGCCTCAGGCTTAAAATGGATATCCGCGACTATCGGCACATCGCAGCCGCGCTCCCGCAGGCCCTTCACGATGTGCTCAAAGTTGCGCGCGTCCTTTACTGTGGGTGCGGTGATGCGCACGATCTCACAGCCCGCATCGGTCAACTCCACCGTCTGCTGGATCGACGCCTCCGTGTCCATCGTGTCGCAGGTGATCATCGATTGGACCCGGATCGGGTTGTCCCCGCCGATCCCGACGTTGCCGACCTTCACCTCGCGCGTGGCGCGGCGATGATAACGAAGAGGATCAATGCAATAGTTCACGAGAGTTCGAATGTACGAAGGCTCGACCGAGCTCGCAACGCGCTACGGGTTTATGGCGTTTGGGAGCTTTTTGTGGGCGATTGTGCTTCTAACTGATCCAGCTTTTTTCTTACAAAGGGCAAGTCCTGCACATCAAAGAACGTGATGTAGAGCATGTAACCAATGATCACCGCCGCGCAGCTGGTCTGCACGATCTCAAGCACACGCATATTCACCGGTCTACGGCGCACCGACTCAATAATGGCCAGCACAATGTGACCGCCATCGAGCACGGGAATCGGCAGCATGTTCAAAATCGCGAGGTTCACATTCAGAATAACGCTGAACCACAGTGCGAGTTGCCAGCCGCGTTCGCTTTGGAAAAGCAGGTAGTAAATGCGACCGATCCCGACCGGGCCGCTTAAATGCTGCAACTTTACATCCGACTTCGGCGAGGCCACCGCACCAATCGTCTTTAAGGTGCTGGTCACGCTGTTGTAAACCTGTTCGATTGGATTGGGATGCTGGATCGATACTATCCCCGACGTGTCCCATTGAATTCCAATGCGTGGTTTCATTTCACCGGCCGTGGGTAGAAGCGTCGGTTTCACCGGGACGTCAAACTTCGCGCCGCCTCGCTCGAAGTGGAGAACAAGCTCGTCGTTGGGATGTTTGTTGATGTACTCCAACAACGCGATCGGATTGTAGATTGGCGTTTGATCAAACCCGCGAATGATATCTCCTGAGCGCAGCCCAGCCTTCGCAGCCGGAGTGTTCGGCTCTACTTTCTCGATGATCGGGGTCTCTGCCGGATAGATGAGCAGCTGGCGCACACTTTTCCTGCGCCATCCGCGAGTCTCTGCTTTGTAAGGCTCCACCCAAACGGTTTGCACCGCGCCATCTCGCTGAAATTTCACCGCGATTTTGTCGCCTTCGCTTCGCACAACATCCCAGCTCACGCTGTCGTTCATCCCGAGAAAGCGCCGAACCGGTTTGCCGTCCACTGAGAGGATTTTATCGCCGGGCTGTAAGCCAGCCTTTTTCGCCGGCGAATCTGGCGCCACGTAACCGATCACAGTGGTCGAGTCTCCTTCACTCACCGGATGACCGACAGCCCAGACAATGGCGGCGAAACAAAGCGCCAGCAGAAGACTGAATAACGGGCCGGCGATGGCTACGATGATTTTGTCGAGCGCGGAAATTTTCGGCAGCTTCGCCCGATCCAGATCCGCCTTGCCCTCGATGATGTCCATCGGCGCAAGTTGCGGCAGTGCCACGAAGCCTCCGAACGGCAGCGACCCTAGTGAGTATTGGACGCCGTTGATCTTTTTTTTCCAGAGCGGTTTGCCGAACCAGACGCCGAATTTTTCTATGTAAAGCCCTCGCCAGCGCGCCGCCAGAAAATGCCCCAGCTCATGCACCACGATCAGCAGGTTAAAAAGAATGAGAACCTCGAGCAGGATGAAGATGACGCGGATGATGTGCAGAAGCATTGTGATTAGTCTCTGGTAATCAGGGGTTGGTCATTGATTGGACACGTCATCGCGTTTGCCGTTGTAACTCTTTTAACGATTTCGCGATTTGACGCATCCCTGCGCTTCATTGCGCGCCCACTGATCGGCTTGCAATATTGCATCGAGATCAGAGTGCGCAACGGGCGTGTGCCGATTCATCACTTCTTCAACAATGCGCCAGATGTCCGGAAAACGGACCTGCCGATTTAAGAAGGCTGCGACAGCGATCTCATTGGCGGCATTCATCACAGCGGGCAATGTGCCGCCGGTCTTGCCCGCGCGCCGCGCGAGATTCAGTGCAGGGAAATCGTCGTAGCGCGGAGTGAAAAATTCCAACTTCGACAATTTCGAAAAATCGAGCGGCAGCAAAGTGTTTGGAACCCGATCTGGCCAGGTGACAGCATATTGAATCGGGAAACGCATGTTTGAATGACTCAACTGCGCAAGCGTCGAGCCGTCTGCGAACTCGACCATTGAATGGACGATGCTCTGCGGATGAATGACAACCTCGACCCGCTTCATCTCGACGCCAAAAAGCCAGTGGGCCTCGATCATTTCCAAGCCCTTGTTGAACAACGTTGCGGAATCGATTGTGATCTTCGGTCCCATGTTCCAGGTCGGATGTTTTAACGCCTGTTCTGGCGTAATCGAATAGAAATCTTTTCGCGGGGTTTCGCGGAACGGGCCGCCGGACGCGGTAAGAATGATGCGACGGACGTCGGAAACGTCCAACGTCCAACGTCCAACGTCCAACGCTAAACCTTCTGACTTGGGCGTTGAACGTTGAGCGTTGAGCGTTGAGCGTTTGCCTTCCAGGCACTGAAAGATTGCATTGTGCTCGGAGTCCACCGGCAAAACATTCACGTCATTATCGCGCGCCTCGCGCATCACAATCTCGCCCGCCATTACCAGGATCTCCTTGCTCGCTACAGCGAGGTCCTTGCCGGCTTCAATCGCCGCAAGCGCCGGCCGCAACCCGCCGGTGCCGACGATCGCTACCAGCACCATATCCGCGTCGGTCAGGCAGGCGATCTCGCGCAAACCGACTTCTCCCGAGAAAATTCGAGGCCTGTAATCGAGTGCTTTTCGTAGGATGTCGATTTTCGTCTCGTCGACCAGACAGACAGATTGTGCGCGCGTTTGATTCGCAGCCATGGCGAGTTTTTCCGCTTTGCTGTTCGCGGCCAGCCCGACGATTTCCATCCGCTCCGGAATGTCACCTGCCACTTTGAGCGCACTTTCGCCGATTGACCCGGTCGCGCCCAGGATAACGACTCGTTTGCGGTTCATTTTTTTGAAAGAATGAACAGAATTAACAAAATATCTCAGAGGGAGACTTCTTCGCTTTGCGGTGGACGTCGAAATTTCTTTTTAAACTCCAACCGCTCGGTTCCGAAGTTTGGGAGCAGACCTTCATCAAGTCCGGTTGCCACAAGATAATTTACAAGCTGGACTTCATGTACCTTCGCAATCGCCAAACTAACTTTCAGTTCGACAATCACCTTTTCATTTACCAATACATCAGCAGCAAACGCACCGACGATCTCTCTATCATAGCAAACGGTGATTGGCCGTTCGACTTCCGCCTTGAATCCGCTCTTGAGCAACTCCCAAATGAGCGCGTTCTGATACACCGATTCAAGGAATCCTGGACCAAGAGTCGAGTGCACTTTCATCGCTGCGCCGATGATCTGGCCGCAAATGTCGTACCTTTCCTGTTTCTCTTCCATTCTGATCATTCTGTTAATTCTGTCAGCAACTCTTTCTTAGGGCACTCGAATCACCAGCCGCAGATAAAAGAACAACAACGGCGCTGTGAAAAGCAGACTGTCCAAAAGATCAAGCGCGCCGCCAATTCCCGGGAGCAAATTTCCCGAGTCCTTTACATCAGTGCTGCGCTTGATAATTGATTCAGCCAGATCGCCGAGCACCGCGGCGAATCCAAGCAGTAACCCGAGAACCGTCGCGTGCGTCCAGGTCAGCGCATGCAAATGCCCTGGCATTAGTTTGAACAGTGCCAGGCTGCAAAGCAGCGCGAAAACAATTGCGCCAAAGAAACCTTCCCAGGTTTTCTTGCCGCTGATGTGCGGGACCATCAGATGCCGCCCGATTGCGCTGCCCGTGAGATACGCGCCCATGTCGGCAAATTTTGTGACTGCGATCAAGTACAAGACGTAGAACTGTCCGGTCAACTGACCCGTGCTCGAGCGCGGCGTCAGATAAACGATTTTGGTAATGAAGTTGAAGAGCCAAAGGACGTAGAGCAGCCCGAACAAAGTGTAAGCCATCGTTTGCAACGGTTCGTCATGGCGCAGCCGCGCAAACATTTGTCGCCCAAAGACGGTCAGCAGGAAAAAGAGTAGAACGGCAACTTCGAAATCGTAGGACCCCGCCGGCCCGATTTTTGAAAAGTAATAAAAACTGCCCGCGAGCATCACAGCCCCGCAGATCATTCCGGTGATTTTGAAATTGGGGAGCCCTTTGTGATCGAGCATCCGATAAAATTCCAGGAGTCCGATCATTCCAAAGAGGCTGATCAATAACCAAAACAAGATCTCATATCCTGAAAACATGATCAGCAGCGCGATTGTCCAAAGCGCGACGGTGCTGATGAACCGCAGAACAAACGCCGAGCGGGACGTAGTGACGTTTGTCCCGGTTTGCTCAAGAATTACGGGCATGCATTTGCATCATCCCCAAGGAACGAAGTTGGCGCAAGCGCAGATCAGCCGGGCCTTCCGCAATCCCATTGATTTATTCGTTCCGTCGACTCGGCACTTGGCTCACTTGCCCTTTCTGGCCCCAGAGTTTCACGGCTCAACAGTGCATATGGTGGCACCGGGAGCTTTCGCGTCCGCCTCGACCAGGAGGCTATTTACTGTGGGTGTCCGCTGTCGCTGGCGTCGGCGAGCGCTTTGCGTAGTAAGCAACGTGACCGTCATTAGTGCTGATCACTGTAACGGTTGCCCCGCGCGTGAGGAGTGCGACAGCCAAAAATAACGCTATGGCAATTGCACCGGGGCTGATATGGCGTGCGATTTTTGTTTTCATAAGGCATTCGCTTTACCCTTTCCTTCGGAAAATTTTGGCGGGCGTGGCAAAAAAGTTACGGGATACCGAAGACCCGCCTTTCGCCAAAGCTAAAGCGTGACCGGTACCTCGGATTTCGCGAATCCGAAGGGAAACGTAGGTTTTTGCAGGAGATACGCCCATCGTCGTGAAAGAAATGCCGCTCGCGCCGCGAGACGCGCGTTCATTCGGCAAGAAGTGATTACGGGAACAGAGTGTGGCGAGGCCCAGAAATAGCCTGCAGGAAAGCATGTCCCGATGCACTGGAATTCCAGCATGCTCGTGCGCGAAAAGAGTTAGTAACGGTAGTAGATAGCAGCATGAGGTTGGTCAGTGGACTTCGCTTTTTTCATACCGCTTGATTTCGTTTCTTGTTTGGCCTTCCGTCAGTGCGCGCCATGTGGCCTTCGCTGAGGCTATGAGACGCGCAACCCAGGGAAGGACGAATAAAAACGCTATGACAGTGGCGATGGTATCTCCGTTTTTCATAGATTGAAGTTTCCTTTCTTCTCTTGGGCCTTTACCATTTCCTTCGGAAAAATTTCCCCGGCGTTGCAAAGGTTTTTCGGAGCCGGAATTCTTTTATCGCGCAATTGGACGAATCGCACGGGATCACGACTCAATCAGAAACCAACAGGAAACCATTGAGCGATACTGCGTTTCCCACGTTGTGGCGATGCTGCAGGCTGCTAATGATCGCAAAATAACGACGCCGCGCCGCCCCGAAACCTTCCTGGGGACGACGCGCGCCGTTCGTTGCCGCGTGTGGAAGACTCAAGCTCAAGGCTTAATCCAGATTAGAGCTGACCTCGCTCCACCTGTTGCATTGCCTAGTGCATATCCCGCGCCAGGCTCCAGTGTTACCACAACACTATACGCCTGATTGTTGGATGATGCTCTGGGATCAGGCAGCGTGTGAACCAGGATGGTTGCATAACCGGATTGTCCGAGGTAGGCCGGGGAGGCAAACGCAACGTAATCAACTCCTGCGACAGCGGTTCCGCTAACCTTGAAGTTTACGTACATCCCACCGAACATGAGTGCCGGCTTCATCTCCAGGACGAATGACCCGGTCTTTCCCCGGGGGATATTCCCGGCGCTATGGATGGTGATAAGCGGGAGTTGCTCCCCCTCAGCGCTCGGCTGGTTGTTAGCAGCAGCAGATGCGGTAGGAATACCGCCGGGGCTCGGGGCCGCATTGGTGACTGGCGCAAGCGCAAACGCAAGCGCACACACTAACATTATGGCTATGAATACTGGGTTTTGATTTTTCATGATGTTTTTCTTTCTTGTTTTGGCCTTCTTTGATATCTCGTCTTTGAGAACTCATTTCTGGCCTTTAACCCTTTCCTTCGGAAAATTTTGGCGGGCATGGCAAAAAAGTTTGCGATAGACCGCGCGCGCTTTCGCCGAAGCTTCCGCCTACGCGCAAGGCTAGCGGACAATGAGACGGGGTGACCCAGGACTCGGATAGACTGCGGGCGACGCGCCTGCAGCGCGAAAGAAACGAAAAAAACGAAGGCTCTCCGCAATCAGGTCACAGGTGGAATCCACCTTTGTTTCTTTGTGCGGAAGCCTCAGCCACCTATGGACACGAATTCTCAAAAAAATCGATTAGTGTCGATTCGTGTTTGATTCGGGTTTCGTTTTCTTCGGCGCGAGAGAAGCGACGAGTTTTTCAAAACATGGGTCGCCGCGCAACGGGTCCCAAAATGGGAGCAGTTTCAATTGACCATAGGTGACCACGCGTGGAGGGCGGGCCGCGACGGCCAGCTGCTCGCAGGCGAGATCGTTGTCACCGACCCAGGCAGCGATCATCGCCAGGTACTTGATCATGGCCGAACCTCTGACTGCATCTTTTTCCACCGGTAGAAGCTCAACCGCGCGTCGCCCCTCGCGCAGCGCGTCTTCCTTGTGCCCGAGAGCAGCATCGATCAGACCCATCACGCACCACGGCGGGCCGAAATTTGGTTGGGCCTTAACAACTTTCTCCTGCTCCACGCGCGCCTCAGTGAAAGCCGACCGCGCTTTGCTATCATCCTTCGTCATTCGGGCGATAACACCTTCCATAAATGGACGATTAGAATAAACATCGTCTCCCAGCTGAATGGGATTTTCGCCTGTTGCGATTAAGGCATCTTTTGCTGCTGCGGCATCGCGTTCGGCTAATGCCAACGTGAGCCACGGATTAACGATACTCGGCACCGCAGCAGGACTTGTAACCCGAACTGAATCGATTGTTTGATGCAACGGCTGGGCTTCGGCTCTCTGCTCAAAATCGACGGAAGCAAGTATCACTTTCGTAACGGCGTCGTTGGGTTCGACAGCAAGCACTCGGCCCAACCACCGTTGTTGTTCAGCATAGCGTCCGAGAGTTGCATAATTTCCTGCAATCGACTGCAACACCCCAAAATATCTACTAGAATTACGCGGGTCGCGTTCAGCGGCGCGCTCAAGGGTTCGCGTAGATTCTTCCCAGTGCCCTTGACGCCTCTGGATGAGGCCGCTAAGAAACAATATCTGCGGATCATTTGGCAAAGTTCCGCGGGCGACTTCCAGTTCAGCTAGAGCACCGTCGTAATCGAGGTATCCCCAGTAAAGATTCCACGCACGAGCAAGGTGCGTTTCGCCTGCATCTGGACTGAGTCGCGAGGCCGCTTGAACGGCTGCTTCCGCCAGGGCCAGGCGCACCGGTGTATGGTCGTGACCAAAGAAATAAAGCGCATCATGAGTAAAGGCGAGTTGGCAATATGCTCGGATAAATGATGGATCACGCGCGACTGACTGGTCGAGCAGATCGACCGCCTCCAGCAAACTCGGTTTTGAGCCAACGCTGAAGCTCGGAGTTAAGAAAAGGTTCCTGGCCTGGGTGTACAGATCGAACGCGGCGACATCGTTCGTCGGGGGACGCAGGATTTCACTTTCTTCATTCGGCAACAGCTTTGCACCAAGCTCAGTGGCAATCGCCTT
>Ga0209577_10006531_pt1 | contig 10775 bp, 11 predicted proteins | sample GraSoiAngelo_109_FD_185874 | JGI IMG/M metagenome (GOLD analysis project Ga0209577, IMG submission 185874) | Grasslands soil microbial communities from the Angelo Coastal Reserve, California, USA - 14_0903_12_20cm (SPAdes) (version 2) | ecosystem: Environmental > Terrestrial > Soil > Grasslands... | reverse complement strand
TGCGAATTGGTCACCGCCTGGCGCTTTGCCGCTTGACCGACCAGACGCTCACCGTTTTTGGTAAATGCAACCACCGAAGGCGTCGTCCGCGCGCCTTCGCTGTTCTCTAAAACGACAGGGTCTCCGCCTTCCATCGTCGCCATGCACGAGTTTGTCGTGCCCAAATCAATTCCTAAAACTTTAGCCATTTGTGTACAGTCCTCCGAAGGCTTGTAGCAGTGACTATTCCAAATAGTCCAAACGAATCCTAAGTGACACTCTCACAATGAATTGGCTCGTAAATCAAAATAACAATCTTTTGATAGAACGCGTCAAATTGACGCGAAATTTTCGATTCCGAGCAGGTCGCTGCGCCAGCTCGTCGCCCTGCTTGGTATAGCCTCTGCTCAGTCAGGTTAATGATGAACCCCGTTCGTCCGCAGGCAAGAAACGAAACAGCGGACGTCCTCTTCAAGTGCCAGCACTGCGCCAGCCCGCTCGTGGTCAACGCGGCAGCGGTTGGAATGACCCTAAACTGCCAGCGGTGCGGAAAGCCGACGCTTGTTCCAACGGTGCCGGCGAGCGCGAGCCCGGCACCGCCGCAGGAGCTAACCGATCTCCAGCGCAAGTTGAAAGAAAACGAATCGCAACGCACCGAAGTGACCGGTTATATCAATCAACTTAGTATTCAGCTCCATCGCTGGAAACTGCGCTTGCAAACGCTGAACGAGCGCAAGACTGAGTTGGAAGAAGAGCTACGCAAACCTGCGTAAACGGCGGTATCGGCGGATCGCCGATGAATTATCGAAACATCGGCTGGAAGCCGACGCCAACCTTCACTACCGTTTGGAGGTGCGGCAATATCACGATCTTCTTCGCCTCGTCCTGGAGCAAGGGGTAGCACGCAGCGATCGAACTGGAACCGGCACACTGTCGATCTTCGGGGCACAGGCGCGATTCGATTTGCGTGAGCGTTTCCCCCTTCTGACGACCAAGAAGCTCCATCTCAAATCTATCATCTACGAGCTGCTTTGGTTTTTGCACGGCGAGACCAACGTTCGCTACCTGAATGAGCATGGCGTTACCATCTGGGATGAATGGGCGGGTGAAAACGGAGATCTCGGCCGGGTTTACGGCGCACAATGGCGCGATTGGCGCGGAGCGAATGGAATCCGCGTCGATCAGATCGACAAAGTGATTTCGGAGATTAAAGAAAATCCATCGAGCCGTCGCTTGATTGTCAGTGCGTGGAACCCGGCCGAAATCGACGAAATGGCGTTACCGCCATGTCACGTGCTTTTCCAATTCTACGTCAACGACGGCGAGCTCAGCTGTCAACTTTATCAGCGTAGCGCCGACTTATTTCTCGGCGTGCCTTTCAACATTGCGAGCTACTCGTTGCTTACAATGATGATTGCGCAAGTGTGCGGCCTTCGGGCGGGGGACTTCGTCCATACTTTCGGCGACCTCCATCTTTACCAGAATCACCTGGAACAGGCCCGCGAGCAGCTCTACCGCGAGTGCCGGCCCCTGCCGCGCATGCAATTAAAGCCGGCAATTACCCGACTCGAGGACTTTGGCTTCGAAGATTTTACTCTCCTTGACTACAACCCGCACCCCTCGATCAAGGCGACGATTGCGGTCTGACCACCTCGCATTTTTCGTCGCTGAGACTTTTCCCGCTCGTCCGGGTTAAAGTAGATGTGAGAACCCTCCGGGCATTTTCGATCTTGTTGCTATCGCTCGCATCAGTGAGCGCACAGGATGGAAATCCATTTCGGGTCGAGATCGATCTTCAACAACAGACCGCCTTTCTGATTCGCGGGCGCGGTCTGGTTCTCGAATCGCCAATCTCGAGCGGCCGGTACGGGCATCTTACGCAAACTGGCTCGTTTAAGCTCCTCGAAAAAGAGGTAAATCATTACTCAAGCATCTACGGCAAGATCGTGGACGCGAATGGCAAGACCGTTGTAACCGACGCTGACGTCGACATGAAAGTACCGCGCGGTGGTAAATTCATTCCCGCGCCCATGCGCTACTTCATGCGCTTCCATGAAGCTGATGGAATGCACGCGGGATATCTCCCCGGTTATCCGGCGTCGCATGGATGCGTCCGGATGCCGGAGCAATTGGCGATCGCGTTCTTCCGTGCGGTCGACGTCGGAACGCCGGTCACAGTTTTCGGGAGAACGCCTCGAACAAACGAATACTCCCCATATGGCCTGCCACCGAATCGAAGGATGCAGCCATGGTTCGGCCGACCAGCGGATCCCAGATTTCAACCGCAATACGATCCGCGTTATCTAGATCCCTGGTGGCGCTGAGTTCGATTCAGTCTCAAGACGACGGTCTCCCTTTCAAGGGGCACGGGTCGTAACCGAATCCGGAGAAGCGCTAGGGCACCTCTACTCCGCCGCGCGGATCGGACAGATTCGTTCCCGGGCGAACAAATCGCCCGTGAATCTAGTTCCGAAGAGGCATCACCCTACCGGTGCCCTGATGCAAGCACGCTCTCGTGAAGCGAGACTCGGTCGAGCCGGAGCAGCGTCCGCAGCCAAAGCTACTCAGTGATTGGTGCTGGCGGTTTTGGGTCCGTGCTCCAGCTGAACCAGATCGGCTAAAATGTTAGTCGTTTCATCTCGTTCCGGATCGATCACAGGCTCCTTCGTGTCCTCGTCTTGACCGCCGAACACATCATTATCGGTATCGGAATCGCCCGCGGCTTCCGGCGCAACTTTGGCCGACCCGTTCTTTTTCGCCGAGGCCAGCTTGCCGGGATACATGATGAGCTGAAGATTTGGCTTATCCACGGTATCGAGTGTTACCCGATAGACACGCGGCTCCTCGATGTTGCGCGCCAGCCGCTCTTTTGAGCGCAATTCCTTGCGCATCTTGTCATCGGAAAGTTCTTTCTTCCGCAGATCTTCATTAAGCGAGATACGATTATCATCCAGTCGATGACGCAGCCGCCCCATGTCTTCCATCACATAATGGAATTCGGGATCATTTTGCGTGCGTGCAGAAGATCGGCGTTTTAGCTCATCGAGATAAAGCGAAACCGGCTCGCTCCATTTGGTGTATTTTGCCTTGGGCACTTCGTCGTAGGGCAAACAATTTTTCAACGCTCCTTCGGCGAATTCCGGTAAATCCGTCAGCGACGGCAGGACAATGTCCGAGGCGACGCCGTGGAGCTGGGTTGAGCCGCCGGCAACGCGATAAAATTTCTGGATGGTCAATTTTAGCGCGCCATCCTTGTGCGACCGGCTACCGAGCAGCGAGGTATAGTTGCCGATGTCGAGAATCGTCTGCACGGTTCCTTTTCCAAAAGTGCATTGATCGCCGACGACCACCGCGCGTCCATAATCTTGCAGGGCCGCCGCGAAAATTTCACTGGCCGATGCGCTTTGTCGGCTGGTCAGCACCACCAGCGGTCCGGAGTAGGCAATCCCGGGGTCCGGATCGCTCGAGACGACAATGTTGCCATTCTAGCCTTTGGTTTGGACGATCGGCCCCGATTTCAAAAACAACCCAGTGAGCGAGATGACTTCCTCGAGCGAACCGCCACCGTTGCGCCGCAAATCCACTACCAGCCCCGCAATGTTTTCCTTCTTCAGACGTTTCAGCAACGCCAGCACATCTTTGGTCGTGCTCTTGGCGTGGTGATCCATGTCCGCATAAAATGAAGGCAGCGTAATCCAGCCGAGCTTCACCGCTCTGCCTTCGTCATCTTTTTTGATGATGATGTCAGCCCGCGCTTCCTGATCTTTCAGTTTAATTTCATCGCGTACCAATTCGACGTTCTTGCGCTTGGAGGGATCGGCTGCGTCCCCCGGGATGACCAGTAGCCGGACCTTCGAACCCTTCTTGCCGCGAATCATCTCCACCACTTTGTCGAGACGCATGTCGCGAACATCCACGAACTCCCCCGTTCCTTGGCCGACCGCCGTAATGCGATCGCCAACCTTGAGACGGCCGTCGACTTGTGCCGGACCTCCGGCTACCAAGCTCTCGATTTTGGCGTAACCATCTTCCGTCCGCAGCATCGCTCCGATGCCAACGAGCGAGAGTCCCATATTGATACTAAAGTTTTTCAGATCGGACTCGCTCAAATACTCTGAGTGCGGGTCGTAGGCGAGCGCAACGGCATCGAGAAAAAACTTGGCCTGCTCATCGCGATCACTTTCGTGAACGTTGCGCGCCAGCCGATCGTAACGGCGCGCTACCAGCTGGGGCCCGGGTTCGATCGGATGCTCGCTCAAATGTTCCTGCAAAAGCTCGCTCGTGATTCGGCCACGCCAGAGCTCGTCGGCTTCGGCCGCGTTTTTCGGCCACGGGCTTTTTTCCCGCCGAAAATCAATCGTTCCGTCAGTTTTAAAATCGACCGGTTGCTTGAGAAATTCTTTTACCTTGGCGACCCTTTCGTCGACCCGCTTTTGGTAGAGATCGTAGATCTCGTAAGCCGGCTTGAGGTTGCCCAGCAAAATGTCATCATCGAGCGCAGGACCATATTTTTCGGTCAAAGAATTCACATCCTCCTGTGTGAAAAAAAGGTGACTGAAATCGAGCAGCTCCAGATAGCTGCGCAAAACCTTGCCCGACAAGTCGTCGTTTAATTGCTTGTGGGTGTAATGGCCTTCCTCCAGCAGTCGGCCAACCGAGACGCAAACATTGTCCAAGTCGGTCTTTGCTGGAAGGGCTGGTGTTGAAGACAGGCTGGCCAGTGAAACAGCCGCCACCGCGGCATATAAACGAAAAGGATGATTCATGCCCTAAAAAAGAAGTTTTCCATACTCGCAGATCGGCATCCTGAAAGCAAGAACTCCCCTTGAATCCATGCCTGCTGCAGCGATTAAAAGACAATCGGCGAAGCAGAACATTCAAAAAACGTTTTGGTTCGCGGCGGTCCAACCAATGAAATACGAGACATTTTGCGGCGGAGTTTTCGAAACCAACTGCTATTTGTTTCATGCTCCGAACGGGCCGATTCTATTTGACGCACCAGACGGTAGTTGCGCGTGGCTGGAAACCCGCGGAATCGATTTGAAACTGCTGCTCCTCACCCACGGACACATTGATCACGTCGGCGACGTTGCGAAAATTAAGCGACGATTTAACTGCCCGATCGGTTGCCACCCGGATACCGCACCGATGATTTCGGACCCGGATTTTTTCCGCAAGTTCGGCTTCGGCTTTGAAATCGAACCGGTTACGCCAGATTTTTTTATCCAGGAGATGGATGAGCGCGATTTTCTGGGAGTTAAATTTCAGGTGCTCGAGGTCCCAGGTCATTGCCCTGGCAGCCTTTGCTTCTTTTCGCGCAGCGAAAAGCTTTTGATTGGCGGCGATGTTCTGTTTGCCGGAGGGGTTGGTCGTTGGGACCTTCCCGGCGGTGATGGCCAACAATTGTTCCAGGGAATTAAGGCGAAGCTGTTTCCGCTGGGAGACGATGTTACCGTCCTGCCGGGACACGGGCTCCCCACGACTATCGGTGAGGAACGCAAAACCAACCCATTTGTCCGCTAGGTCTTCATCGACATGGCGAGGAAGTAAAAGATCACCACGTCCTGCAGCATGTGGATGCCGAAAGCCCAGCCTGCACCGCGCGTTTCCACCATACTTTTCGCCCAAATCCAACCCGCGATGGTCGCCATGAGGATGCCAATTGGCCCCGAGGGCTGGCCAAAGTAATGCGCCAACCCAAAGAAAATCGCCGTCAACCAAAGCGCTTCGCGAACTGGTAGCACGTTGTGAAGGTGCGCCAGAGGAACGCACCGGAATTGGAATTCTTCATTGGCGGCGTTTAAGGCCGCGGTCGCCAAGGCCCAGGGAAGAAGTTGCCGGAAGCGGGATAGTTCCCCTAAATTCGGCCGGAGACTGTGAAACAAAAATGCGGTCAAGCCCAGGCCAAAAATGACGAGCAATTGCGGGCCGAACCGGCTCCATGGTATCGGCTTGCGGAACCACAGGATAGGCTCTGGCTGGGCCGGCGCATCAAGCTGGCCGATGCGCAGAAAAAGATCGTCCGTGGTGAAATTGCGACCGATGAAAGTGGTGAGTATCAGGAGCACGCCGGCAACATTCAACAAACGCGACATGAAAATCTTTGGTCCCCAGCTCATCCCAGTGGCGAAGCTTTGGATTGGCCCCCATTCGCCGAGCATCGGCGCAATTACGGACCATCCCAGACGCAAGATTGCAAGGGTGAAAAGAAATCTGGTCAGCGGGCTCAGCCGCCTCGATCTGCTTACAATGATGGCCGCCACCCCAAGGACGAGCGCTTGCGCAACCGGCACTGAATAAGGCGGGCCGTGGCCGGTGGAATGACTGAAAATCATCGGAACGACGCTGGCGGTGAGCATCGCCCCCCAAGCAACCCAACGCTGTAAAGGGTCCACACCGTCCGATCTGGACAAAACGATCCCAGGCCGTCGGATTCGGAGTCTCGGGATGGAAAAAGAGGCCTCTGCGCTAATTACTCCAGCCATTCTTTGGCAGACAAGCAAGCGCCGCACCCAACGGCTCGAGTAAATCAATATCGGCGATCAGGTTACGCAGAGAGCGGAGCGCGGCCGGGACGTGCGCCAGGAAATGTTGGCTGCCTTTTACCAGTCCGAGAAAGCCATAAGCCCCAAGCGCTTGCATCAAGCGTTGCATTGCGCATAGCCGAAGCGTTTCCCGCATTTGGGGAGTCGATGACAGGCCGCGGCGCTCCATATAATAAGAGTAAAGTTCCTCCCGCTCATCCGCCGAGAACCGGACATAGGGATCAAATAACAGCGATGCCAGATCATACTCAGCCAGGCCCGGACGCATCCCTTGGAAATCGATAAGATAAGCATGTCCGCTTCGGGCAATGATGTTTTGCGACTGAAAATCACGGTGCACCAACACCCTCGGCAACTCTGCCAGTCGCTCCGCGATGTTTTCAAGAGCAGGTAGGGAGGCGAGCTCGCGTAGTCTCCCTTCATTCAACCTAAAGATTCGGCCGAGACAATTTTCAAAAAAATAATTCTGCTCCCACCGATAAAGCGTGGCGTTAAACTCCGGTGGCATTTGGCCATCCAGCTCGGCCCATTCCCTCTCAGGCAAATCGTGAAGCTTGGCGATTTCATCCACGGCTGACCGGTAAAGCGCGCTCCGGACCAACCAGGTGTCGTCGCGAAAACTGAAAAGATCGCTCTCACCCAGGTCCTCGATCCAAATCAACCCTTCCTCCGCGTCATGAAAATAGATTTTTGGCGCGGCAATTCTGTGTTCCGCCAAAAATTCAGCGATGCGCACATAGTGCCGGTTTTCCGCGCCCTCGAGATTGTATTTTACCAAGATGAGTGATTGTTCCGGCACACAACGAACGCGGTAGAACCGCCGATCAGAACCGCCCTTTTCGATCGGGGCGATTTCGATTTGTCCCTCGCTGAAGGCGGGCAAACGCCGGCGCGTTTGGCGAAGAAGCAAATCGGTTTTCACTTCAAACAATGGCGTCATGTAAGGTTCCGGCCGCGGTCCGATGAGTGCGGACAATACAGTTTTCCAGCACACTTCGAGAAGCAATTTGTGCACCGGACCAGAGGATCGTGTCCACTAATTTGGCTTCGCTATCGACGCAACAGTTCTCTCCCACGACAGAGCAGCCGAGCACCTGTGCGGTTGGGTCCACGCGGGCATTTCTCGCCACTGCCAGAGGCCATTCTGGCATCCGAACGTAGTGCGGTTTCCATTTTTCTGAGGCGAGTGTGCGATGAAGGTCCAGATATTGGCGGACCGATCCAACGTTAAACCACTTCCCGTCGTTCAGAATGACTCCGCCAATCCTGCCGTTTTCCTTGATCCATTCGGTCACTACGGGGATGAAAGAGATTTTCTGTGCCGGCGGAATTCGTCGAAAAACCGTGGGGCTCCACACGGCGATGTTAGCGAAATCGTAGCGGCCGGCGATGCCGAGTCGGTTGGCAATATCTATGACTTTGCCATCGGCAAAAGCAATATCGGCGCCGAGACCTGTTTCTCTTAAGGCGAGCGTGACGTCATTTCCCCGCCGAAAATGTTCGTCGATCAACGGCCTAAGGTCAACGTCGGTGAGAATGTCCCCGCTGTAAGTTAGGAAGGGTTCGGAAGCAAAAAGAGGTTCGGCATTTTTAATTCCGCCGCCGGTTTCAAGCAAGTCCGGCTCGTGCACGAGCGTGACCGGGTGTTCGGCGTAAGCGTTACGCGCAAAAAAAGCGGCAAATAATTCAGGAAGCCTGTGGGTATTGATGACGAACGAGTTCACGCCCGCGTCAATCAGGTGATCGAGCGCAAAGGTGATGAGTGGTTTTTGAAAAATTGGCGCGAGCGGTTTCGGCAACGCGTCCGTCAGCGGACGCAAACGGGTTCCCATTCCCGCAGCTAGGACGAAGGCGCGCGTTATCACCGGCTTGTGCTCGCGCAGGGCTTGGCTACAAATTGCGTCATGGCGGAAGAAACGGTCTGGCGCGGTACCTCTTCGCAAGTGAAAAACGCCGCCGCGTTCGCCCTCTGCGCCCTGTGCCTTTGCGTCCTTTTTCTTCTCTTCGCTTTTCTCTGGCGCAATGAATCAGCCAGAGACTTTAGTCCGTACATTTTGTCGCCGGCCATCGTGCCGATCTTCATCGCGCTTTCGCGTTTTCTCCAGACGAAAAACAAAATATACGAACTTACGAGCGAGCGATTGAAAATCACCGAAGGTGTTTTCAATAAAGTGACCGATACACTCGAGCTTTATCGAGTAAAAGACTTGGAAACGCGCCAGCCCTTTTGGGAGCGCGCTTTTGGTGTCGAAAACGTGCAGATCAACACCACCGACGTTTCGACGCCCTTTATTTTGATTGAAGCGGTGTCGAAGAAGATCGGCCTCGGCGACAAAATTCGAAACGCGGTCGAAAATGTTCGAATGCAAAAGCGAGTGCGGGAACTCGACATCGAGTGATTGCCGGCGTTCGGGCGCTAGCCTTTAAGATAAAGCCGGCGCGTCCCGAAATCGATGATCCCGTGATGACGCTGTAAGAGTTCGCTGCCGAGTAATCCGGCGACGGGCCGTTTACCCGCCAGCAACCCGCCGTGAATGAGTCCTCCCAGATCAATAACGCCAACATTGTGACCGACGATGTCAACCGAACCCACGGACAAGCGCCGAATGCGCGCAATTTGCACATCGCGCATATTTAGGTTCACCGCCGCAGACCTAAACGGGGTATCGCGCAAGGGAATTTTCATGCGCTTAACAAATGAGCGATGCAACAGGGTGGCGAAAGCACCGGTATCAACCATCAGAAGCGCGGGTGCGCCGTTAATCGCACCGTCCACATACAAATTGTAGCCATCACTCACATGGATCGGCATGCTGCTCATCCCCCGATAATCCACACCCGGCGTAATTGCTTCTAATTGCGGCTCCAAATTCAAAATCAGGAGCCGGCGCCGGCAATCCAGCACCGCTCGAGTGGGAAAAAGAATATCGGCGCCGAGAATGCCGTCGATTTCCTCTTCGCCAAGACGGGCGCTGCGGCTCTCCGGACCGAGATCGATTGCGACCATTGGTTCGTCAACAAGATTGAGCGCACCGATCCGGAGTGATTTCGCGATCCCCACCGTATCTAACGCACCGTTGATCATCAATTTCGGCGGTAACTTGGAGGTGCTGGAAATTGAATCGAGGCCGTAGTGCCGATGACGACTGACAGCGATGGCGCTGACGGGGGCTCCTGTATCCACTCCGAGCAAAGCGAGTTTTCCATTAATAAAAGCGCGAACGATAAGGTGATTCTGCGGCGAAAGTTCGAGCGGAAGTGCTTCGAACTGCGGATTGTTGCGCTGCCAGATTGTCCGTTCGGCAGCCGATCGACGTGAAGCGGACTGGCCTTCAGCCGGCGACGGCGCCGCCCAGCAGAACAGGGTTGCGAGGAAGAAGAGGAAAATCGACCTACGCAAGCGAATCCAAAAGGAAATCATCGCGGTCGAAGGATACCATCAGCCCTTTGAAAGCAAGAATCGATCTTTGCGAGATTGCGCGGGGGCACGCAAGCAGCTAGAAGATAGGGCCTTTGATGGACAGCACTACAGCGACAACACCTGCAGCCACTGAGCAGAAGCTCGTTCGAGGGCTGGGCTTGCTCGACTCGACGATGCTGGTCGCCGGGTCGATGATCGGTTCGGGAATTTTCATCGTCTCAACAATTATTGCGCGGCAGGTGGGCGCGCCCGGTTGGTTACTTGTGGTGTGGATTGTGACCGGTGTGCTGACGTTAATGGCCGCGCTTTCCTACGGCGAGCTCGCCGCGATGATGCCTAAAGCCGGCGGGCAATATGTTTACCTGCGAGAAGCGTTCTCGCCGCTCTGGGGTTTTCTCTACGGCTGGACGTTGTTCCTCGTCATTCAAACGGGAACGATCGCAGCGGTGGCAGTCGGATTTGCCCGTTACATGGGGGTACTTGTGCCGTGGGTTTCGGAATCGAATTATCTCATTCAACCAATTCGTTTGGGCGGCTACGCAATCTCGCTCTCGACCGCGCAACTGGTCGGCCTGCTGCTTATTGCGCTGCTCACCTTCATGAACACGCTCGGACTGAAGCTCGGGAAAATCGTGCAGAACATTTTCACGACAGCAAAGACAGGAGCGCTCATCGCGCTGATCCTGCTCGGCATCGTGGTCGGCCTCCGATCAGGAGCGGGCGCGGCGAATTTTTCCGATTTCTGGAGTTTGCGCGGCGGATTGCAAGAAGTTGGAAAGGGCCTCACCGCGGGAACTGGGTTCGGCCTGTTCGTCGGCATCTGCGTCGCG
>Ga0209577_10006529_pt1 | contig 10778 bp, 8 predicted proteins | sample GraSoiAngelo_109_FD_185874 | JGI IMG/M metagenome (GOLD analysis project Ga0209577, IMG submission 185874) | Grasslands soil microbial communities from the Angelo Coastal Reserve, California, USA - 14_0903_12_20cm (SPAdes) (version 2) | ecosystem: Environmental > Terrestrial > Soil > Grasslands ... | reverse complement strand
CACGACGCTCGCGGTAGCCGGCGGCGTCGATCACCACGCGCACCGGCTCCTCGGTCCGCCGGTACGCGATCCGGTACGCGAGATGCTGGATCGCGTCGATCGTCTGACCGTGGTGCCCGATCAGGAGCCCCAGATCGTCGCCCAAGAGCTCGCCGGTGACGACCCCGTCCTCCTCGGTGACCCTCACCTGGGCCTCGACGCCGATTCCTCGGGTGACCTGCTCGAGGAGATCGCGCACGCACGCCGCCGCCGGGCTCATCCCTGCCTCGCCGCTCACGGCTAGCGCCTGCGTCCCGAGCGCTTCTTCTTCTTACGCGGCGGGGGGGGCGGGGGCGCCTCACGCCGCGGCTTGGCCGCGACGCCGGCCGTCGGCTGCTCGGGAGATCGCAGGCGGCCCAACAGCCCACCCAGTCCTCCGGCGGCTCCGGCACCGTTGGTCGTCGTGGCCGCTGGCGTCTTGCCGTCCCCCACAGCCGGCGAGACCGGCGGCGTGACGGGGCCAAGTCTTCGCCGGATCACGTACTGCTGACCCATCGTCCAGAGGTTCGTCGTGATCCAGTAGACAATCAGCCCGGCCGGGAAGTTGATCACGATCACGACAAAGAACAGCGGCAGCACGAGCATGAGCCGACGCTGGTTCTTGTCCATCGTGGGCGTGGCCATCATCAGGCTCGACGCCAGCTGCGTGCCGACGTAGAGGATGATCAGCGCCACCAGCACAGCGCCAGTGGCCTTGTTCGTCAGGTCGGGAATGAACAAGAAGCCCGCGCCGCCGTGGTACTCGTGCGCGTACTGGGGATTCGTGCAGTACGTGGTCTGACTCGCGGCGGTCGCCGCGGACACGTGGTGAGCACTCGCATAGGCCAGCTTGTATGCCGCCTGGACCCCCGGGCAGATATCGATCCGCAGGCTCTGGCGCAGCATGTAGAAGAGCCCGATGAACACCGGGATCTGGGCGACCAGCGGGAGACACGAGGCGAACGGATTGACCTCGTTCTCCTTGTAGAACTTCATGATCTCCTGCTGCTGGCGCTGCTTGTCTTCCTTGTACTTGTTCTGGATCTGCTTCAGCTCCGGCGCCACCCGCTGAAGCTTCTGCATCGAGTGAAACTGCTTCACTGCCAGCGGAAGCAGCAGCGCGCGCACCGCGATCGTCAGCAGGACGATCGACCAGCCCCACGACACCCCGATGCTGTTGTGGAAGAACTTCAGCACCGCCTCGAACACGTCGATCAGCGGCTGGAAGATGTTGGCGGGGATCAGGAGCATGATCAGCCTATGGGGGCCGGGGCTCGAGGCCTGAACAGGCGCTGTTCATCCACCGGGTCGAAGCCTCCGTGGCTGAAGGGATTGCACCGCAACAGCCGCCACCCGGCCAGGACAAGTCCGCGGAGTATGCCGAATCGCTCGATCGCCTGCACGGCGTACTCCGAGCACGACGGGTAGTACTTGCAGCGGTTTCCCAGCAGTGGCGAGATCAGCCGCCGATAGGCGCGAAGTGGCACCAGGACCACCCAGCGCATGGCCTTCATCCCGCGGCCCTCGGCGCAGTCTCACCCTCGACCTCGGCTTGACCATCGCTGGCACGCGAGATCAGTTCGGCCAGCGCGGCCCTAATGCCCTCAAAGCCCTGACGGTCGGCCAGAGCATGAGCCTCGCGCCTCGCGACCACCACGGCGTCGGTGCCGCGCGGGAGTCGCGCGCCCTCCACGGCAAAGGCCTCTCGCAGGAGCCGCTTCACGCGGTTGCGCTCTACGGCTCCTCCCACCTTGCGCGACACCGACAAACCAAGTCGCGATGGCCCCTCGCCCCGCCGGGGGAATACGTAGAGCACGAGCTCACGCCCGGCATGCGAGCGGCCCTGGCGGAACACCCGGTCGAAATCCGCACTGCGAGACAGCCGGGCGCGACCCGGACGCGGGCGAGCGCCTCCTCGCCCGAGCATCACACCGCGAGTCGCTTGCGGCCTTTTGCCCGCCGGCGCTTGAGCGTGAGCCGACCCGCGCGCGTTCGCATCCTCGCGCGGAATCCGTGCGTGCGTGCTCGTTTGCGCTTCTTCGGCTGATACGTGCGTTTCATGGCTCACAAGGCCCAGGCCCGGTCCAAGCCAGTATACGCAGCGCCCGCCCCCATCCCTGCGGGGTCCCGGCCGAGCTGCGGAAGCGCCGTGCGGTGGTGGTGGGACCGCCTCTCGAGGGCGCCCGTCCGACCCTCCGGGAGTTTTTCTCGCGCATTGCGCCCACTCTGCTCAGGCCGCCAAACGGGGCCGATGCACGCTGGTATATTCGCCGCCGTCGAGCCCTCGCTCGGACGACCTTTTTATCGCTGCTGACGGAACGCTCCCGAGAAGGAGTCGCTTGGAGCTGCCTACGAACTTCGAGCAGGACGACGTTTGGCGCGCGACCCGGGAAGAGCTGCGTCGAGTAGTCGGCGAATCCACGTATGAGATCTGGATCGCACCGCTCGAGGTCAAGGCATTCGAGGGTGGAGTGCTCCGACTGCGGGCTCCGGCCGCAACCCAGGCGTGGGTCGCAAAACGGTTTGGCCGGATCCTCGAGCGGTGCGCGCGCTCGGCAACAGGGCTCGAGCTCCAGGTGGCAATCGAAGGTGCCGGCAGCGCGCATCCGGCCGGGGCCCACGGGTCCCGCCAGGCCAAGGCCGAGGAGCTCAACCCCCGCTACAGCTTCGAACAGTTCATCATCGGCGACGGCAATCACCTGGCGCACGCGGCGGCGCTGGCGGTCGCGGAACTGCCCGGCCAGGCGTACAACCCTCTGTTCCTGCACGCTCCCCCTGGCCTCGGCAAGACGCACCTCCTGCACGCGATCGGCAACTACGTGCGCGCGTTCGGCGGTACCACGGTCGTGCGCTACACGACCGTGGAGGCGTTCACCAACCACTTCATACGAGCGATCGGGGGCCGCTCGCTGGAGGACTTCAAGCGGACCTACCGCGACGCGGATGTGCTGCTCATCGACGACGTGCAGTTTCTGGCCAGCAAGGCCAAGACCGAGGAGGAGTTCTTCCATACCTTCAACGCCCTCTACGAGAGCGGCCGGCAACTGGTGCTCACGTGCGACCGCCTCCCCCGCGCCCTTGTCCAGGTAGAGGAGCGCCTGCGCGAGCGGTTCCAGGCCGGGCTCGTCGCAGACATCGGCTCTCCCGACTTTCCGACCCGCGTCGCGATCCTCCGCAAACGGGCGATGCTCGACCGGGTCCCGCTCGCCGACGGCGCCGTACTCGACGCGATCGCCGAGCGCGTCACCGACAACATCCGCGCGCTGGAGGGGGCCCTGATTCGCGTCGTCGCCTACCACTCGCTCACGGGCCAGCCGATCGACCTCGACCTCGCGCTGACCGTCCTCGATGCCATGTATCCCCAGCGACCGGCGCGCCAGACCTCGATCGGTCAGATTCAGGCGGCCGTCGCCTCGCGGTATGGCCTCGCCGTCTCGGATCTGCTGTCCTCGAGCCGAGCCGCGCGCGTTTCCTGGCCGCGGCAGCTCGCGATCTACCTGGCGCGCGAGTTCACCGGCACCTCTCTGCAGACGATCGGGGAGGCGTTCGGCGGCCGCAACCACGCCACCGTGCTGCACGCATGCAAGCGTGTCTCAGACCGGCTCGCCAACGATCAACACGTGTGCAAAGAGCTCAGCGAGCTGAAGGCGGCGGTCGGCGATACCACTGACGACCGCAGGTACTGACAGACTTGTCCGTTGCTGTAGGCCCGTGTTTTGGTCGCTATCTGCGGGCGAACGCGCAGTTGTCCACAGTTCTCTTTCGACCTATGACTACTGAATCCCTCCTAAGGTAATCGCCGTGAAGATCTCCCTCCAGCAAGACGTCCTGCTCGCCCAGCTCCAAACCGTCACTCGCGTCGCCTCCACCAGAAGCGCGATCCAGGCGCTGTCTGGCGTCGAGATCCTGGCCGGCGACGAGCGCTCGGAGCTCCGAGCCACCGACATGGACGTCAGCCTCCGTGTTCCGCTCCCGGCGCAGACCGCCAGGGAAGGCGTCGTGGTGTTGCCGGCGCGCCTGCTGCTGGATGTGGTCCGCTCGCTGCCCGCAGCCGAGGTTTCGCTCGAGCTACGGTCGGCCGAGCAGGACGTGGAGCTGATCTCGGGCGGCGCCACCTTCCACATCCGCACGCTGCGTGCCGAGGACTTTCCGCCCTTCCCTGAGCCAAGCGCCGACGACGGGGTGTCCGTGCCCGTCGAAGCGTTTGTCCAGACGGCGCTGAAGGTCGCCGGCTCGGCGTCGCGGGACGAGACGCGACCGGTTCTCACCGGCATCCTCGTCTCGGCATCCGATCGTGAGCTCCGGATGGTGGCGACCGACTCCTACCGCCTGAGCGTCAAGGAAACGGCGCTGGACGCGGCGCTGGCCTCCGCGTTCGAGGTCAACGTGCCGGCTCGTGCCCTACAGGAGCTCGCCCGCGTCGCGGCCGGGGTCGAGGACGGGCAGCTCAGGGTCAGCGTGCTCCAGAACCAGGTCGTGTTCGAGCTCGATGGCGTGGTCCTGTCCTCGCGCTTGATCGACGGGCAGTTCCCGAACTACCGCCAACTGCTGCCGGAGACGTTCGAGCACGAGCTGCGAATCGCCGGGGGGGAGCTGACGGAGGTCGTCCGGAGGATCAGCCTGCTGGCGCAGAAGAACGCTCCCCTGAGACTGGCGTTCAAGCCGGGCGAGTTGACCGTGTCCGCGCAGACGCCGGACGTCGGGGAGGCGCTCGAGTCGATGCCCGTCCCGTTCCAGGGTGAGCCGCTCGAGATCGGCTTCAACCCCGAGTTCCTGCGCGACGGGCTGGAAGCGGTGGAGGAGGGTGATGTTGTGCTGAAGCTGATCAGTCCGCTGCGCCCGGGACTGATCGAGTCGGGTGACGACGGCGGCTTCCAGTACCTCATCATGCCGATCCGCCTGAACGTGTAGAGGCCGCCGTGCGGCGGCTCATCAGGAGCCCGATCCCGTGCAGGTGCTGAGCGTCTCGCTGCGCGACTTCCGAAGCTACCGTGATGCCGAGGTGGCGCTGGGGCCTGGCCTGACGGTCGTGTCCGGGCCGAACGGAGCCGGGAAGACAAACCTGCTGGAGGCGATCTACTTCGGGTCGGTGGGCCGTTCCCCGAGGACGGCCAACGAGCGAGAAGTGGTCCGGTTCGGGGCGCAGACCACGCGGGTGGTGGTGCGCTGCGAGGCAGATGACGGCCAGCACGAGGTGTCGGTCGGGTTCGAGCCCGGGCAGCCCAAGCGGCTACGCGTCGACGGCGCCACCGTGGAACGGCTGATCGAGGCGCCCGAGCGGCCCCTGGTGAGCGTGTTCCTGCCCGATCGCCTGGACCTGATTAAGGGCGCGCCGTCGACGCGCCGCGCACACGTCGACCAGCTGGTCGCCGCCCTTTGGCCGGCCAGGGTTCACGCCCGCCGCTCGTACACGCAGGCGTTGGCGCAGCGGAACGCCCTCATCGGCCGCGTTCGCGCGGGCGCAGGCTCACGCGCGTCGCTGTCGAGCTGGGACGCCCAGCTGTCCCAGCACGGAATCGCGCTGATGCATGATCGGGCTGCCGCGGTCGACGCGATCGGGGAGGACTTCTGCCGGATCGGCGAGCGACTGGGGCTGGAGGAGGAGCTACGCGTCGCCTACAGACCGCGGTCCCACGCGGCCACGGCGGACGAGCTCCGAGAGGAGCTGGCATCCCGCGCCGAACAGGATCTCGAGCGGGGATTCACCGGGCACGGCCCCCACCGGGACGAGCTCGCTACGCACCTGGGAGGACGGGACCTCCGAGCGTTCGGGTCCCAGGGCCAGCAGCGGCTCGCCCTGCTTGCGCTCCTGCTGTCCGAGCGCGAGGCGATCGCGCAGCAGCGCAGCGCTCCTCCTGTGATGCTGCTCGACGACGTGATGAGCGAGCTGGACCGCCACCGCCGGCGTGCGCTGATCGACCTGCTCCGCGCCGGTGGGGGCCAGTCGGTGATCACTACGACCGATCTCGAGCACGTTCCGGGTGCGGAGGAGGAGGGAGTCGCACGGGTGTCGATCTCGGACGGACGGGTGCTGGCCGAGGTCGCGGCGTGATGAGCCACTGGCGGCGGAGCCCGCGGCCGCTCGGCATGGCGCTCGATGGCGTACGCGACGAGCTCGCTCCGGCGACGTTGCTGGCCGAGATCCAGCAGGTGTGGCCCGAGGCGGTCGGGATGGCGATCGCGGCAGAGGCCCAGCCGACCGCGGAACGGGGAGGCGTGGTGACGGTCTCGTGCTCGGCGTCGGTCTGGGCGCAGGAGCTCGATCTGATGGGTCCGGTAATCGTCGAGCGGCTGAACGAGGTGCTCGAAAGGGGCTCCGTCACACGCCTGCGGTGCATCGCGATGCCTTCCGGATAGACGCCAGAACCCGCCGCGTCCCGGCTGCCTGCCCCGGGTCCGGAAGGGGGTCATAACCGCGGCCCGGGGCGCCCTGCCGGAACTGCGCTCAAAAGTAGCTCTTCCGTCACATTATTGTTGCGTTTTGCAGGCAAAACGACTGGGGCGTTCGGCCATTTCTGCCGTCCGCTGTGCTACCCTTATTGACACCAGCCGCGACGCCCCGGCGCGCTCTTTCCGACGGCGCGAAACCGGGGCGTCCTGATGTCATCGGAGGATCGTTGGCAGACGCAAATGGCGCCAAGCGGCGCTCAAAGAAGCAAGCAAGTTATGACGCCCAGGACATCACCGTCCTGGAGGGCCTCGAAGCCGTTCGCAAGCGGCCGGGCATGTACATCGGCTCGACCGGGCTGCGAGGGCTCCATCATCTCGTCTATGAGGTCGTCGACAACTCGGTCGACGAGGCGCTGGCCGGTCACTGCACCGAGGTGGAGGTCACGATCCATCCGGACAGCTCGGTCACCGTGACCGACGATGGGCGCGGGATCCCGGTCGCCGTGATGGCGAAGGAGAAGCGGTCCGCGCTGGAGGTCGTGATGACCGTCCTGCACGCCGGCGGGAAGTTCGGCGAGGGCGGGGGCTACAAGGTGTCGGGCGGTCTGCATGGCGTCGGCGTGTCGGTCGTCAACGCACTGTCCGAGCGCGTTGACGTGGAGGTGCGGCGCGATGGCTACAGCTGGACCCAGTCCTACGAGCGAGGCAAGCCGCTGTCGGAGGTTCAACGGGGCGAGCCGACGTCCGAGACTGGAACCAAGACCACCTTCCTGCCCGACGCCGAGATCTTCGAGACGCTCGACTTCGACTTCACCGTGCTCGAGGAGCGGATGCGGGAGACCGCGTTCCTCACGCGGGGGCTGAAGATCACGATCGTCGACGAGCGCGGCGAAGGTCACCGCGCGGAGTTCCGCTACGAGGGCGGAATCGTCGACTTCGTCGCCTACCTCAACGAGAACAAGGAGCCGATCCACAAGAAGGTCGTCTCCTTCTCGGGCGAGAGCGGCGAGGGCGCCGTCGAGGTGGCGATGCAGTGGAACTCCTCATACCAGGAGTCGGTGTTCGCGTTCGCCAACAACATCAACACGCACGAGGGCGGCACCCACCTGAGCGGGTTCCGCTCGGCGCTGACGAGTGCGCTCAACAAGTACGCGCGCGACAAGGGCGAGCTCAAGGAGAAGGACGAGAACCTCCAGGGCGAGGACGTCCGCGAGGGCCTGACGGCTGTGATCTCCGCAAAGCTCTCAGACCCGCAGTTCGAGGGCCAGACGAAGACCAAGCTCGGCAACCCCGGGATGCAGGGCTTCGTTCATTCGATCGTCAACCAGCGCCTCGCTGAGTTCCTCGAGGAGAACCCCCAGGACGCCCGCTCGATCATCCGCAAGGCCGTCCAGGCCGCGCAGGCGCGGGCGGCGGCTCGCAAGGCGCGAGATCTGACGCGGCGGAAGTCCGCGCTCGAGAACTCCCGACTCCCCGGCAAGCTCGCCGACTGCTCGGTCAAGGATCCGTCGCTCGCAGAGATCTTCGTGGTCGAGGGCGACTCTGCGGGAGGCTCCGCCAAGCAGGGGCGCGATCGCTCCACGCAGGCCGTGCTGCCACTGCGCGGCAAGATCCTCAACGTCGAGAAGAGCCGGATCGACAAGGTGCTCCAGAACCAGGAGATCCAGGCGCTGATCACCGCGATCGGCACCGGGGTGCGGGACGAGTTCAACCTCGACAACGCCCGTTATCACAAGGTAATCGTGATGACCGACGCCGACGTCGACGGCGCCCACATCCGCACGCTGGTGCTGACGCTGCTGTTCCGCGAGATGCAGCCGTTGATCGAGGCCGGCTACGTGTACATCGCGAAGCCGCCGCTGTACCGCTTCAAGTCCGGCAAGACCGAGCGATACATCGAGAAGGAGTCCGAGCTCGAGCACGTGCTGCTCGACGGCAAGCTCGAGAAGTTCCAGATCTTCGATCGGTACAACTCCCAGTTCTCGCTGACCGAGGCGCGGTGGCAGAAGTTCGGGCGCCTGCTCAAGCAATACGAGGGGTGGGCCTCGGCGCTGCGAGCCAGCTTCGGGCACGAGCCCGTGCAGTTCGTCGAGGAGTCCGGGATCCTGGACGAGAAGATCGACGACGCCGATGCGCTGCTCAAGCTGATGGGCCGGCCTTCGGAGAACGGCCATCCGTACACCACCGAGATCGTCTCCGAGGATCCGGTGGAGATCGTGGTGCGCGCGGTCGAGGTCGAGAGCGGCCTCGCGCGGACGCACCGCTTCCGCCGGTCGCTGCTCGACGCGCACGAGTACCGCCAGCTGCTGCGGGTCCACGAACAGCTCGTCGATACGGCCGGAACCCCGCCGTTCACCGTCAAGCTCGGCGATCACGAGGCTCCGGCGCTGACGTTCTCGGCGCTCCGCGAGGAGGTCCTGCGGCTGGCAGGACGCGGCGTCGAGGTCAACCGCTTCAAGGGCCTCGGCGAGATGGACCCCGCGCAGCTGCGCGACACCACCATGGATCCCGCCCGCCGGACCCTAGTGCGGGTGACGATGGAGGACGCCACCGCAGCGGACAAGGTGTTCTCGATGCTGATGGGCGATCAGGTCGAGCCGCGCCGCCGGTTCATCGAGGACAACGCGCGGCTCGTGGCCAACCTGGACGTGTAAACGATGGCGACGATCGACACCATCGGCGGCGGCAACATCGAGCCGCGCGGGCTCGAGGAGGAGATGCGCTCTGCGTATCTCGACTACGCGATGTCGGTCATCGTCGGTCGGGCGCTGCCCGACGCCCGTGACGGCCTGAAGCCGGTCCACCGCCGCGTCCTGTTCGCGATGAGCGAGGCCGGACTCCAGCCCGGCCGCTCACGTGCGAAGTCCTCGCGGATCGTCGGTGACGTGCTCGGCAAGTACCACCCGCACGGCGACGCTCCCGTCTACGACACGCTCGTGCGCCTCGCGCAGGACTTCTCGATGCGCTACCCGCTCGTCGACGGCCAGGGCAACTTCGGCTCGATCGATGACGACCCGGCAGCTGCCATGAGATATACCGAAGCCCGCCTGGCCCCGATCGCGCGCGAGATGCTGCGCGACCTCGACCAGGACACGGTCGACTTCGTCCCCAACTACGACGGCAAGAACCAGGAGCCGCTGGTGCTACCGGCGCGGTTCCCGAACCTGCTCGTCAACGGCTCGGCGGGGATCGCGGTCGGGATGGCGACGAACATCCCGCCGCACAACCTGCGCGAGACGGTCGACGCGGTGATCGCGTACATCGACGACCCCGAGGTCGACGTCGAGGGCCTGATGAAGCACATGAAGGGCCCGGACTTCCCGACCGGAGGGGTGATCCTCGGAAGCAGCGGGATCCGCGACGCGTACGCGACCGGACGCGGCCGGGTCCGGCTGCAGGCGAGGGCGCATGTGGAGCCGCTCCCGCAGGGCAAGGAGGCGATCGTCGTTACCGAGCTGCCCTATCAGGTCAAGAAGGGCGGTGACGGCGGCCTGATCCAGAAGATCGCCGACCTCGTCCACGACAAGAAGATCTCCGAGATCTCCGACATCGAGGACCACTCGAGCGACAAGGGGATGCGCCTGGTGATCGAGCTCAAGCGCGGCTCGATCCCCAAGGTGGTGCTCAACAAGCTCTACAAGCACACGCCGATGCAGACCACGTTCGGCGTGAACATGGTCGCGCTGGTCGACAACGTGCCGCGGACGCTGTCGCTACGTGAGGCGATCGGCCACTACGTCAACCACCAGCGCGAGGTCATCACCCGCCGGACCAAGTACGAGCTGCGGCGCGCCGAGGAGCGCGCGCACGTGCTCGAGGGGTTGCTGATCGCGCTCGCGAACCTCGACGAGGTGATCGCGTTGATCCGCTCCTCGCGCGACCCGGACACCGCCCGCAGAGCGTTGGTCGAGAAGTTCGAGCTGACCGTCATCCAGGCCGGCGCGATCCTCCAGCTGACTCTGGGTCGCCTGACCGCGCTCGAAGCCGACAAGATCAAAGAGGAGCACGCCGACCTGGTCGAGCGGATCAAGGAGCTCCGCGAGATCCTGGGCGACGAGGACAGGATCTTTGGGCTGATCAAGGACGAGCTGCGCGAGATCGCCGGCGCCTACGGCGACGAGCGCCGCACCGAGATCACGTTCGCCGAGGGGGAGATCGACATCGAGGACCTGATCGCCGACCAGCAGATGGTGATCTCGATCACGCGCTCGGGCTACATCAAGTCGCTACCGCTCTCCACCTACCGCCAGCAGCGCCGCGGCGGCATCGGGATCACCGGCGGCGAGATGAAGGACGACGACTACGTCGAGCACCTGTTCGTCTCCTCCACTCACGACTACCTGCTGTTCTTCACCAACCGCGGAAAGGTG
>Ga0209577_10006525_pt1 | contig 10784 bp, 6 predicted proteins | sample GraSoiAngelo_109_FD_185874 | JGI IMG/M metagenome (GOLD analysis project Ga0209577, IMG submission 185874) | Grasslands soil microbial communities from the Angelo Coastal Reserve, California, USA - 14_0903_12_20cm (SPAdes) (version 2) | ecosystem: Environmental > Terrestrial > Soil > Grasslands ... | reverse complement strand
TTATTCCCAGCAATGGGTCAACGACCATGACGTCCTGCTGGGCTTGCGTGCGCAAAGGCCGTTCGACGTCGCCAACGCGTTTCGCAACTCAGTCTACTGGCTGGCGACCTACGCGCGCACGGAAAACATTCTCGCATTTTTCATGAAGCTGAAACCGATGCACCTTGCCGACGCGCCGGGCGGCAAGGATTACATCTCGCGGGACCGGGCGGTGATGGATCGCGGAAAAGAGGTGTTCGCCGATCATTGCGCCGGGTGCCATTCGAGTAAACAGCCGCCGAGCAACGTTCCGCTCGGGTCCGAGGAGGCGCGGCGTTGGCATCGCGCCGAGGTCATGCGCGCGGATTTTCTCGACGATAATTTTCTCTCGACTGACCGCCGTCACCCCGTCAGCAGGGTCAAGACCAACGCGTGCCGGGCGCTCGCCACCAACGCGACGCGCGGTCATATCTGGGATAATTTTTCTTCCGAGACGTATAAGTCGCTCGACCCGGTGGGCCAGATCGAGTTCGCCGACCCGATCGACGAGAGCAAGGTCCGCTCGTTCGAGGCGCCCGGCGGCGGGGTGGGCTACTATCGGCCGCCGTCCCTCGCCTCGCTATGGTCGTCGGCGCCGTTCCTGCACAACAATTCGCTCGGCATCTTTACCGGCGATCCCTCGGTGGCCGGACGCATGCGCGCGTTCGACGACGCCATCGAGAAGCTGCTGTGGCCGGACAAGCGGCTGCGTACGATCTGGCGAACCACCGATACGAGTTGGCTTAACATCCCCGATTCCCTCCTTCCGCCGCAACTCAAGCTTCTGGCACAGCGCCTCGGTCCAATACCGAAAGGCACGCCGATCAATCTCTTGGCCAATATCGACCCGACGCGGCCCGAGGCGGTCGTGCTGATCGCGGAAGTCGATATAGCTCTGAAAAAATTCGGCCGCGGACGGGACTTTTCCGAGATCCTGGCCGATCCCGTGGATGGCGCGGCACTCAAGTGGATCGTTTCGCGGCTGACTGCCGAGAGCACGTGCCCGGATCTCGTCGAAGACCGCGGACATCTCTACGGTACCGCGCTTCCCGATGCCGATAAGCGCGCCTTGATCGAGTTCCTCAAGACCCTGTGACAAGGAAACCGGGATTTTCATTGACTTTGCGCATGCTTGAAATCTAACGTTGCGGCAGTGTGCAGGGACTGAGTTGAGCTCGCCGGCCGGCGTCAGAACCGGCGCGGGAACGACCGATGGGAGGCTGGAAATGGCGCGGATCGGGTTAAACGCTGCGCGCATCGGGCTGTTGCTTTCTCCGCTGCTCGTTTTCGGTTGTTGCAACGAACCGCCCAAGTCCGGCCAGGTGCGCGACGAGGCCATGGTGGCCGGCCGTGATCCGCTGTCGTTCACGGCAGCCGGCGAAGATTATTTCCACGACATGGACCGCGGTGAAAAGTTGTTCCAGAACCCGGATCCGCTGTTCCAAGGCATGGATGCCAAGAAGCTGCGCGAGGACCTGATCAAGGGCCGCAATACGTGGATCGTGTGGACCGGCGGCAACGACCGGTTCTGGGACGTGATGACCGACAAGACGTTCGGCACTTTCGACCTGCTCAAGACGATCTCTTCCCATCCCAGCATGTATTTCGGACGCCACAACCGCTGGAAGTACCTGGGCGTGGTCAACGAGCCGTGCTTCGAGAAGGCCTCCGGGCCTGACCCGAAGCGGTTCAACTTGTGGCTCGACCAGCGCCGCTCCGACTGTCCGCCCGATCCGTTCGCCGACGAGAAGAAGTACCCGGGCGTGGCGCTCGAAGCGCGCGGCAAGACCATGCCGATCGGCTCGTTTTACGGCGAGCCCACCGGAATCGTCGGCCTGCGGCTGTTCCCCAATCCAAAGTTCGACGAAGCCGCCAAGAGTAAGTGGGACGCGAAGCGCTATTACGAAGATCCGAATTATTATCTGTCGAAGGATCTCGTGCGGCCCTACCGGGTCGGCATGTCATGCGGGTTCTGCCATATCGGCCCGAGTCCGATCAATCCGCCGGCGGATGCGGAGAATCCCAAGTGGGAAAACCTGAGCTCCGTCGTCGGCGCGCAATATTTCTGGTTCGACCGGGTGATCGTCTGGGACGCCGAGCATAGCCAGGACAACTATATCTTCCAACTGCTGCATACGCAGCGGCCCGGCTCGCTGGATACGTCGCTGGTCTCGACCGACTACATCAACAACCCGCGGACGATGAACGCCATCTACAGCCTGGGCGCGCGGCTCGAGCATGCCAGGCGCTGGGGCAAGGAGACGCTCGGCGGCGGATCGCGCGACAACAAACAATTGAACGACTACATAAAGCAAGGGCCGTTGACGCAGTTCTTCGAAAAGCCCGACACGGTGTGGACGCCGCGCGTGCTCAAGGACGGGTCCGATTCGGTGGGCGGGCTGGGCGCGCTCAACCGCGTCTTCATCAACATCGGATTGTTCAGCGAGGAGTGGCTGCTCCACTTTATCCCGTTCTCCGGCGGACAGCCGATCAGCCCGATCGAGATCTCGGTCGCCGAGAAGAACTCGAATTACTGGAAGGCGACCGAAAACCAGACGCCGGCGATGGCGCTGTTCCTGATCCAGGCGAGCGCGCCGGATCTGCTCAAGGATGCGCCCGGCGGCGCCGCCCACCTCCCGAAGGATGCGGGGGCCGTCGACCGCGGCAAGACGGTATTCGCCAACACCTGCGCGCGCTGTCATTCGAGCAAGCTGCCCACGGAAGTGCGCGTGCCCGGGCTCGATTCCGAGGGCTGCAACGGCCCCAACTATCTCGCCTGCTGGAACACCTACTGGAACTGGACGAAAACCGACGACTTCAAACAAAAAATGCAGACGATCGTCCACGACGCGAATTTCCTCGACCGCAATTATCTCTCGAGCGAGCTGCGGGTGCCCGTGACCTTGCTGCAGACGAACGCCTGCAGCCCGCTGGCGACCAATGCGCTCGGCGGCAACATCTGGGACAACTTCTCCTCCACGTCCTACAAGAGCCTGCCGTCGGTCGGGCCCATCATGGTGGTCAACCCGTTCACCGGCACCGCCCGTCCGTTCGACATGCCGGCCGGCGGGCGCGGCTATACCCGCCCTGCCTCGCTTGCCTCGCTGTGGTCGACGGCGCCCTACCTGCTCAACAACACCGTGGGGCCGTTCGATCCCGATCCTTCGGTCGAAACGCGGATGAAGACTTTCAACATTTCGATCGAGCAAATGCTATGGCCGGAAAAACGGGAGAAGGACCCGATCTTCCCGGTCCAGGCGCCGGGCGTCGGCCTGATCGACCGCACCACGACGCGCAGCTACCTCAAAGTACCGGTCGGCTATCTGCCCGGCGAGTTCCGCAAGCTGCGCAGCGTGCTCCATAGCCTGCTCCCCGCTTTGTTCACGGCAGGCGGTTCGGTCCAGATCGGCCCGATCCCCCCCGGCACGCCTGTCGGCCTGATCTCGAATCTTCAGCTGCTTGCGGAAAGCAACGATCCGGCCGAGCAAGACGCGCACATCAAGAGGATGGTCGCGTTCCTGATCCGGTTCAAACACGACCTCGAGGCGCTCGGGCCTAACCCCAGCGACGATGAGGCGCGCAATGTTTTTCGCAACCTCTCGAACATCATGCTCGATCTGAGCAAATGTCCGGATTTCGTGGTGAACAAGGGGCATTACTTCGGCACGAACTTCTTCGCCGAGGAAACGCCGCTGACCGATAATGAAAAGAAGGACCTGATCGAGTTTCTCAAGACTATGTGACGCGCGCCGCTCAAGCCGGCGAAGGATCGTGAGACTTCACTGAGGCTTGCCGACATGCGGCGTAACAACATGGCGCCTCGATGATGACGGGCGAGCAGCCGGACTGCGAATACATCGTCGTCGGCTCGGGAGCCGGGGGCGGAACGCTTGCCGCGCGGCTGGCCGAAGCCGGAAGGTCGGTCATTCTGCTCGAGGCGGGGGGCGACCCCCGGACGCTGTGCGGCAGAAGTCCCACCCGTCCGGACGTGAGCCTGCCGGACGACTACGACGTACCGGCGTTTCACACGCTGGCGTCGGAGAACGACGCGCTCAAATGGGACTTCTTCGTCCGCCACAGCGACCGGGTCGGTCACGTGCTCTATCCGCGCGCGGGAACGCTCGGCGGCTGCACCGCGCACAACGCGATGATCCTGGTGTGCCCGCACGACGCCGATTGGAACGGCATTGCCGAGCTGACCGGAGATGAGTCCTGGAGCGCCGCCAATATGCACGGCTATTTCCGCCGGCTGGAGAATTGTCGCTATCGCCCACTCCGGCAATGGTTCAGCCGGTTCGGACTGGATCGCTCCGGCCATGGCTGGAACGGCTGGCTCGACGCGGAAGTGGCGCTGCCGCTTTCGGTGTTTGGCGACAAACGTCTGACCAAGAGCATCCTCGAATCGGCTGTGACAGCGTTGAAAGAGAACGGCGATCCGCATGAACACCTGGTTGGCCTCAAGGAAGGAGGCATCGATCCCAACGATCAGCGTCGGGTGCCCGCCGGCGCCCAAGGCCTGTTCTGCCTGCCGTTGACGACACGCGACCGCCAGCGCATCGGCACCCGCGAACGGCTGCTCGAAGTTGCCGAGGCCCATCCCGACCGCTTGAAGATCGTGCTCAACGCGCTGGCGACGCGGGTTCTCTTCGATGACGCTCAACGGGCGGTCGGCATCGAGTATCTCAGCGGTGCCAGGCTCTACCGCGCGCACGCGCGGCCGAACCAGGCGAGCGGCGAGATACGAAGCCTCCGCGCTTCGCGCGAAGTCATCCTTGCCGGCGGCACCTTCAACACGCCGCAGCTGCTGATGCTCTCGGGCATCGGCCCGCCGGACGTTCTTCGCCGGCATGGCATCGCGTTGCGCGTCGACTTGCCGGGCGTCGGTAAAAATCTGCAGGACCGCTACGAGGTCGGGGTTGTCAATCGCATGGCCCGCGACTGGGACGTGCTTGCCGGGGCGCGCTTTGCGCCGGGCGATCCGCAATATCGCCAATGGTCGGACGATCGCGACGGCATGTATGCCACGAACGGAGCCGCGCTCGTCGTGATCAGGCGCTCGCTGCCGTCGCGTCCGCTACCCGATCTCTTCTGCATGGCCCTGGTCGCGGACTTCCGAGGTTATTTCCCCGGCTATTCGCGCCTTGTCGTCGAACATCACAATTATCTCACCTGGGCGATCCTCAAGGCGCACACGCAAAATCACGCGGGCGAGGTTACTCTGCACAGCGCCGATCCGCGCGACCCGCCGGAGATCAATTTCAAATATTTCGAGGAAGGCAGCGACAAGAGCGGCGATGACCTCGATTCGGTCGTCGCGGGCATTCACTTCATCCGCCGGCTGACGAGGCGGCTCAAGGAGCAGGGTCTGATCGCCGAAGAGGAGCAGCCCGGCGAGGACCGGCAGACGGATGACGAACTCAAGGACTTCGTGCGCAAGCACGCATGGGGGCATCACGCCTCGAGCAGCTGTGCGATCGGACCGCGCGAGAAGGGCGGCGTGCTGGGCTCGGATTTCCGGGTTCACGGAACGCAGGGCTTGCGCGTCGTCGACGCGTCGGTTTTCCCGCGCATCCCGGGCTTCTTCATCGTGAGTGCCGTCTACATGATTGCGGAAAAGGCCGCCGACGTGATCCTGGCCAAGGCCGCCCGGTCCTGAGCAAGAGATATCTCACCCGGCCTTCCCAGCGAGGGTCGCCAACCGAAGAAGGAGTGAACCATGGCTATCGATGTGCCGCAGCTACTCAAGATGACTCCCGCGCAGCTCGATGCGCTGTTCGGCAGCAGCCCGGCCGGCGACATTCCGGACGGTGACAGCCAAGGCACCGCCATCATCGCACCGGGGACGATCTACAGTCCGGAGATCGCCGAAGTCGTCAATCACTTCGGGTGGCAAGGCAAAGTGTTCGACGCCAAGGACGGCGTGCTGGTCAACAAACTACTGATTTTCGGCCTCAAGGCGGTCATCGCCAGCGTCTACAAGGGGCCGAGCTGGGTCGACGGGAAGGAATGCATCGTGCTCGATTATTCCAAGACCTCGCTTCTCGCCCACCGCATCCGCGACGAAATCCGCAACATCGGCCCGCGCCTCTATATGGGCCCGGTGTTCTGGGACAAGACGCGCCTGATCCATTTCGCGCTGCAGTTCTGAATTTGCAGCTACGAAGTCTCCACAGGGCAATGCGAAATCGGGAGGCTTCGCCGACCACATAATCGGGGACTCGCCGCCATGAATTGGCTAACGAAGCCTTTGGCAGCCGTATTCACCGGCATCGGCCGGATGTTCTGTTGGCTCTGGCGGGCGCGCTGGCGCGTCATCGGCATAGCCGTCGTGATTGTGCTGATCGTCGTCGGCTATTTCATTTACGATCGGAAACGCGACGAGCCGGAAGCCTTCTTCAACCAGCCGGGACAAAAAGACGATCCCGTCAAGCAGTTCAAATACGGTTCGACCGGCGGAGACAAGCTCGCCGGAATACCTGCCGGTATCTTCAAGGCGCTGCCGCAGCTGTGCCGCAAATACTTTCCCGGCGAAGGGTGGCAGTCGCTCGGATTCATCTACGAGGAGGGTATGGACCGGCCGGTCGGCACATCCCAGCGGCGCACCCTCGGGCTCGATCGCATTGGGCTCAATTGCGCGACCTGCCACGTCGGCACCTATCGGGTGACCGCCGCCAGCAAGCCCGTCGTGGTCGAGGGGATGCCCGCGGGGCGCATCGACCTCGGCCGTTTTGCGCGCTCCCTCATAGCCTGCTCCCTCGATGAAAATTTCAACCCATGGCAGGTCCGCCAGGCGGCCGAACGGGCAACCGGCAAGCGCTATTCATTCGTCGACCGGAGACTGATCGAGGCCGCGGCAGTGACCCTGCGCGAGGTTCTCGTCCTGCTCAGGTACCGGTTCCGCTTCCTCGACCATGAGATCGAACCTGGGCCGGGACGCTTCGACACGTTCAACTCGGCGAAGGCCCTGCTCGATTGGCCGTTCGACGACCTGCCGGCACGCGAAGCAACCGGCATCGTCGATTTTCCGTCGCTGTGGCTGCAGGGACCGCGCGCGGATGCCGACATGCATCTCCATTGGGACGGCAACAACAAGTCCGTCGAAGAGCGCAACCGCAGCGCCGCCTTCGGCTCCGGCGCGATGCCCGTGACGCTCGATCGTGACTCGATGAAATTCATCGCCAAGTGGCTGAGATCGAAAGACAACCACCCGCCGAAATACGCCGATGGGATTGAAAAGATCGACGACGCCCTGGCGACGCGCGGCAAGCCCCTTTACGACCAGTACTGCGCGAGTTGTCACGGCGCGACCGGCACCGATTTTTCCGGCGCGGCCGTCGGTCATGTCGATCCGATCGAGCACATCCGCACCGATCCGTGCCGGCTCGACAACTACACCTACGCGCTCGCGGTCGATCAGGGAAATCTCTACGCCGGGTATCCGGGTGAACGTTTCAAACACTTCCGCAAGACCCACGGTTACGCCAACATGCCGCTCGACGGATTATGGCTGCGCGGCCCCTATCTGCATAACGGCTCGGTACCGACCGTGCGCGATCTGCTCGAGCCGGCGACGAACCGGCCGAAAATGTTCTACCGCGGATACGACCTCATCGAACGCAAGAAGCTCGGCTTCGTCTCCGACGTCCCGGAGGCGAACGGAATCCGGTTCTTCAAGTATGAGACGCAGTGCGTTGGCGACGCCGACTTCTGCAAGCGTCAGGCCAATGCGGAGAATCGTCACGACGATAACATTTGCGTGCCCGGCCCTTGGGCCGGCAACAGCAACCGCGGCCATGAAGGCCGCGAGTACGGCACCGAGCTGTCGGCCGAGGACAAGGATGCCCTGGTCGAGTTCCTGAAGACGTTTTGAGGGGGCGGACGATGGCGTGGCCGAAGTGGATTTGGAAACGTTGGGTCATCATCGGCGTCGCCGTCGTGGCCGTGCTCGGCGTGCTGTGCGGCGGCGTCATCTGGTGGAAATTCTTCCAATCGGCTGAACAAGACTTGAAGAACGACGCCGAACGATTCAACTACGGCTCGCTCGGTGGCGAAGTCGTCGGCATTCCCTACCCGATCTTCATGATTTTGCCCCGGGTGTTCCCGGACCTGGTGGAGAAATACGCGCGCCAGGGCTACGGGCCCGAGAAAGCGGGCTATGGCGGCTACGGCGCGTTCGGGTTTTCCTGGGAGGAAGGTCGGCCGCTGCCGGTCGGAATGTCGATCAAGAAGCTCGGCTACGAACGCGTCACCGTTAATTGCGCGCTTTGCCACACCACAAGCTATCGTCTCAAGCCCGATGACAATCTGCAGTTCGCTTTCGGCGGCCCCGGGCATACGGTCAACATGCAGAACTTCCTGCGGTTCTTGTTCGCGGCGGCCGACGACGCGCGGTTCACCGCGACGCGCATGCTGCCGGAAATGGCCGTGCAGTTTCCGTTCGATTGGCTCGACTATGCGATCTACTCCACCATCCTGATTCCCAAGACCCGTGCCGCCTTGCGCGTCGGCCGGGGACAGATGGGCTGGATGGACGGCAAGACGGCGTGGGGACCCGGGCGCGACGATGCGTTCAATCTGCCGAAATATCTCCTGGCCCGATTTCCCTGGGACGAGACGATCGGCAACACGGACTTTCCGGCGGTGTGGCGCCTCGCCAACCGCGATGGCCAGCTGATCCATTCCGGCGGCGAGGCCAAGAACGTCTATACTGTCGTCGCCACTTCGGCCCTCGGCGTCGGATCGCCGACCGTCGGCGGATTCGAGGAGCGCAATCGCTGGATCGAGGGCTTCATCCGCCAGCTCGCGCCGCCCCCATACCCGCGGCCGGTCGACCAGGGTTTATCCGCGCGCGGGCGAGAGCTGTACGCAACACAGTGCGCCTCCTGCCATGCGGATGGCGGCGCACGCACTGGGACCGCAATCCCGCTCGCCGAGATCGGCACTGATCCCGAGCATGTGCGAACCTGGACGCAGCGGGACGCGGATCGCATGAACCTCGTGACCGGGGCGCTCGGCATGCGCAACGCGGAACTGCAAGGCGCGCAAGGCTACGTGGCGCGGCCGCTGGTCGGCGTCTGGCTGCTCGGGCCCTATTTGCACAACGGCTCGGCGCCGACGTTGCGCGATCTGTTGTCGTCGCCGGCGCAACGGCCGAGCGTGTTCTTCCGCGGCTATGACGTTGTCGATCTGGAAAATGTCGGTTTCGTCGCAACCGGCCCGGCGGCGGAGGCAAGCGGCTTTCGCTTCGACACGGCCCTTCGCGGCAACGGCAACGGGGGACATATCTATGGCGTCGACCTGCCCGAGCCCGACAAACGCGCCCTCATCGAGTACCTGAAGACCCTGTAAGCGTATCGGCTTCAGGCGTGACCGATAATCCCGCTGCGGGAATTGCGTCGGAGTGGTCCTTCATAATCAGGCTGCCGTTTCAATGCCCCGGCAGCACCAGGACCTTCGGCTTTGTCGGCAGATTCGCTTTCGACAGCACGAGCGACGGCGTCTCGCCCATTTCGACGTCCCACTCCTGCTTCATACGGTCGAGGAACCGATTGAGCGTGTAGACGCCGAAGTAGTGCATCGGGATCGTCAACGGCGCCTTGAGCGCGTGCAGCACCTCGATCATGCCTTCGAGATCGAGGGTGTAACTGCCGTCGACCGGCGCCAGAACCACGTCGACCCGGCCGATGTCGTTGAGCTGCTGCTGGGTGAGCGTGTGATGCAGGTGCCCGAGATGGGCGATGCACAACTGCGCGACCTCGAAGATGAAGATGGAATTACCGTGGCGCTGGGTGCCGCCGCCCCAGTCCCGGATGTTGGTCGGAACGTTCCTCACCCGCACGTCCTGATACGTCACGTCATGCTCGGCCGGCTTCTCGTCCGCCGCCCAGCCGCGCAGCACGTATTTGATCGCCGGATCGGGACGGTCCGTGTAATGGGTAGAGTGGGCATGGTTCATCGTGACGATGTCGGGCAGGACCGGCGGCCGGAGATAGTCGTTGTAGTCGGTCGCGATGCGCACGCGGCGCGGGCTCTCGATCAGAAACGTCGAGTGGCCGACGTAGGTCAGCCGCACCTCCCCGTCGGCGAGCGCGGCTACCTGGAATGCCGCGGGAACGACCGGCGGGCGGTCGGCGGCGACGAGCCCGGGACAGCGGTCGGAGAGTTCCGAGGTGGGTGGCGGCGCGTTTTGCTGCGCCGCTGCCGGCGCGACGTAGGCCGCGGCGCTGACGACGAACGCGCTGACGATCGCAAAGAAGAGCCTTGGAAGCCTCATGCCGTCTCCCGCGGACGTTCACGGGAGATATAGCACAGGCGTGTGAGGCCGGCCGCCGCGGCCTGCCTCACGAAGCCGCGATGTATGCGCTAACGCGACGAGACGATCAGGCCGCGCGAGGTCACGACCACCCAGTGGCCGTCCTGGCGCTTGATCTCCTGGATGCGCCCGAGCCCGGGCACGAGGTCGCCCGGCATGATTTCGACGACGCCGTAACGGCCCTCGACCAGGGCGGCGTCGGAGCCATAGACCTTGCGCAAGGACCAGCCCTCGACGACCGAGGTCTTGATCGCCGCTTTGGGATCGATCGCGCCGGCGGGAGCCGCCGGCACCGAGCCGGTCGGCTCGGGCGAAGGCGTGAGCGTGGTGACGCGCCGCTCCGCCCGGTCGCGCTCGGCGCGCTCACGGTCGGCGGCGCGCTCGCGGTCGGCCCGTTCGCGATCGGCGGCCCGCTCCTTTTCGACCCGATCGAGCGCTTCGCTGATCTTGGTGA
>Ga0209577_10006524_pt1 | contig 10785 bp, 6 predicted proteins | sample GraSoiAngelo_109_FD_185874 | JGI IMG/M metagenome (GOLD analysis project Ga0209577, IMG submission 185874) | Grasslands soil microbial communities from the Angelo Coastal Reserve, California, USA - 14_0903_12_20cm (SPAdes) (version 2) | ecosystem: Environmental > Terrestrial > Soil > Grasslands ... | reverse complement strand
CGTTGACTATCTCGTAGAACTGCGAGTAGCGGCGCGGCATGCCGACGATGCCCATGACGTGCATCGGGATGAAGATGCAATAGACGCCGATGATCGTCGGCCAGAAGTGGATGCGGCCCAGCGTCTCGTTCATCATCCGCCCGAACATCTTCGGGAACCAGAAGTACATGCCGGCGAACATGCCGAAGATTGCGGCGACGCCCATCACGAGGTGGAAGTGCGCGAGCACGAAGTAGGTGTCGTGCATCGAGAGGTCGAGCGTGGTCTGGCCGAGCACGAGGCCAGTGATGCCGCCCGCGACGAAGAGCGAGACGAAGCCGATGGCGAACAGCATCGGCGTCTTGAAGCGAATGCGCCCGCCCCAGAGTGTGCCGAGCCAGTTGAAGGTCTTGATGGCCGAGGGCACGCCGATGCTCAAAGTCAAAACGGAGAAGGCCATGCCCGTGTACGGACTCATCCCCGAAATGAACATGTGGTGGCCCCAGACGAAGAAGCCGAGGAGTCCGATGGCGAACAGGGCGAAGACCATCGCGCGGTAGCCGAAGACGGGCTTGCGCGCAAACGTCGAAAGTATGTGCGAGGTCGCGCCCATGCCCGGCAGGATGGCGATATAGACCTCCGGGTGTCCGAAGAACCAGAAGAGGTGCTGCCACATGATCGGCGAGCCGCCCGCGTGGTCAATCACCGTCGTCCCCGTAGAGAGTCCCGCGGGCACGAAGAAGCTCGTGCCCAGGTTCTTGTCGAGGAAGAGGAGCACGCCCGCCGCGAGCAGGACGGGGAACGCGAGCAGCGCGAGCACCGCGGTCGTAAACCAAGCCCAGCACGTGAGCGGCATTCTCATCAGAGACATCCCGCGCGTGCGCAGGTTCAATAGCGTCGTGATGAAGTTGAGCGCGCCGAGGAGCGAGCCGCCGCAGAACAACGCGATGCTTATGATCCAGAGGTTCATCCCCATGCCCTGCCCCGGCACGTTCAAAACGTCGCCGATGGCCGAGAGCGGCGGGTAGGCAGTCCAGCCTCCAGTGGGGCCGATGACGCCATTGCCCGCGGCGAAGATGGCGCTCACGAGGACGGCGAGGCCGAGGAACGTCACCCAGAAAGAGAGCATGTTGAGGACGGGGAAGGCCATGTCCTCCGCGCCGATCTGGATGGGCAGGAAGTAGTTGCCGAAGCCGCCCTGCGGCGCGGTCGTCAGCACGAAGAAGACCATCATCGTGCCGTGCATGGTGACGAGCGAGAGGTAGAACTCCGGCGACATCACGCCGCCCGGCGCGCCCGTCGGGAAGAGCTTGGCGAGGAGCCACCACGAGTGCCCCGGCCAGGTCATGTTCATCCTCATCATGATGGACATCAGCATGCCGAGGAAGACCGAGAAGAGCGCGAGCAGCAGATATTGGATGCCGATGACCTTGTGGTCAATGCTGAAGACGTACTTGCGTATGAAGCTCGTCGGCGGCCCGTGGTGGTGAACCGCCGCGCCGTGCTCGGCGGCGTGCTCCTCAGTGCTGTGGGCCTCGTTTGGGATGTCGTCTTCTGCCATCTCGACGCTCCTCGCGCCCCCTCGTGCGGGGCGCGCTCAGGGAAGGTTAGTAAGTCGGGACAGGGTATTTTTTGTAAAGCTCCGAGATGCGCGCCTGGAACTGCGCCTGCGGGAGCGCCATCAGAGAGTCGTACTCGTCCGCCGGCAGGACGAGCATGTAGCTGCGCATCTTGTAGTGCTGCTGGCCGCAAAGCTCGGCGCAGGCGATCTCGTAGCGACCCTTCTGGTTCGGCGTGAAGTGGATCGGGATTTCCAGTCCTGGCACGGCGTCCTGCTTGTAGCGGAGCTGCGGAACCCAGAAGCTGTGCGTCACGTCGCGCGACATGAGGATCAGTTCGACGGGGCGGTTGACCTCCGTGACGAGCGTCTGCACAACCACGTCATCTTTAGCCGCCGGGTCTGTGTCGTCGAGGCCGACGTAGTTCAGAGACTCGTCGCTGATCTTGCGCGGGTCTGTGTGGCCGAACTTGCCGTCCGCGCCCGCGTACTGGAAGTTCCACTGAAACTGCTGCGCCAGAACTCTCACCTGCGCCGCGCCCGCGGGGGCCGGTTGCATGTGCAGGCTAAACCACACGCGCTGGCCGAGCAGCGCGAGCGTGATGAAGATGATTGCCGTGACGACCGTCCAGATCATCTCAAGGCGGTTGCTGCCGTGCGTATAGACGGCGCGGACGCCGCCGCCCGTGTCGCGGAAGCGCCAGACCGCGTAGCCGAGGGCGACCTGCGCCGCGGCGAAGGCGATGCCGACGACCATGATCGTGAGGAAGAACTGCCGGTCGTAGGCGGGGCCGTGCTCGGAGATCGCCACGGGGAACCACCAGCGACCGCTCACGAACATCCACACCGACAGGATCGTCATCACCCAGATGAAGACGGCCAGCGCACGACCCATTTCTCGAACTCCTCTCGTAAACCGTAAACCGTGAACCGTGACAAGTGGTTTTCGTCTCGTCACGGTTTACGGTTCACGGTTCACGTTCATTTGTTGAAGACCATCAGCCCGAACAGGACGGGCAGGTAGAGCACGGACGCGAGCAGGAGTCTGCGCGCGCCCCGGCGCGAGTTGGAGAAGGCTGCGTGAATGCTCGCGCCCAGGAAGAGCAGGCCGAGCAGAAAAGCGCCGTAGAAATAGACCGCGCCCGTCGTGCCGAGCGCCACGGGGAAGAGGCTGACGGGGACGAGCAACAGAGACCAGACGACGATCTGCTGTGCCGTCAGCCTGCCTTCCGGCTCGACCACAGGCAGCATCAAGATGCCGGCGCGCGCGTAGTCCTCGCGGTACATCCAGGCGATGGCGAGGAAGTGCGGGAACTGCCACGCGAACAGGATGGCGAAGAGCGCCCACGCTTCCAGTCCCGCGTGGCCCGTCGCCGCCGTCCAGCCCATGAGCGGCGGCATCGCGCCCGGAAAAGCGCCGACGATTGTGGAGACGGAGCTGCGCGTCTTCAGAGGCGTGTAGCAGAAAAGATAGCCGACGATGACCGAGACGCCGAAGGCCGCCGTCAGAAGGTTCGTGAAGACGGCGAGGTGAACTTCCGCCAGCACTGTCAGCGCGACGCCGAAAGCGAGCGCCTGCACGGGTGCGAGCTTGGCCGTCGGGAGCGGGCGCGAGAGCGTGCGGCGCATGCGCGCGTCGAGTTCGCGTTCCATGTACTGGTTGAGCGTGGCGATCCCGGAAGAGAGCAGCGCGATGCCGACGAGCGCATTGAAAAGGGCGAGGTAATCCGTCTGTCCCTTCGAGCCGAGGCAGAAGCCCGCGGCTGAAGTGAGTACGATCAGGAAAGTGATGCGCGGCTTCGTCAGTTCGACGAAGGCCGCGACCTTTTCCCGAAGCGCCGGCGGCGCGCACTCTGCCACGACGGGCACTTCGGAATCGAGTACGAACTCCTTCATTGATGAACGCTGCTTCCCTCTTGGCCTGTAATCGAAACGCTTTCACCACGAAGACACCTGGGATCGGACGTGCCCTCGTGTTTCAACTCAAATCATTGTTGATGATCCATCTCCATGCCGAGCATCGGGAATTCGATGGCCGGAAGCACCTTGAGCGCGCCGCCCTCGACCGATTCCGCGGTCAACTGCTGCGCGGAGAAGCTGAAGTTAAGCTCCTTGTTCTCGCTGGGGCCGACCGTGACGGTCTGCGTCAAGCCCTGCGGGTACTTCTCGTGCCAGGCGACGACGGTGTACGTGCCCGGCGGGACTCCCTTGATCTCGAAGTGGCCGTCCTTGGTGCTGACGGAGTAGAACGGGTTCGGCATCACGCCGATGTAAGCCTTCATCCAGGGGTGCTGGTTGCACTTGACGGGGATGAGCACTTCGGTGCGCTGAAACTTCTTGTCAATCGGCGCGGCCCCCGGCCCCTGGCCCTGATTGAACTTCTCGTTCTTGGCGGCCTGCACGTTGACGTTGTGCGAGGTGGCGTCGGAGTTGACCACCTGGAAGGGCTGCTTCACCTGTATGCCGAGGACGTGCGGGACGTAGTGGCATCCGTGCTGGTCGAGGGTCGCGGGCGTCGAGGGCGGGTCGAAGGAGAAGCCCGTGAGGTTCTTGTCGCCGATCTTCCCTTCCTTGATATAGACGAAGACGTTTTGCAGCTTGTCGCCGTTGACGACGAGGTCTTCGGCGGCGGCGTTCGGGTTCGACGAAGCGCACACCGGGTCTTGCTCCATGCTGATCGGCTTCGGCGCGGGAGCCGCGCCCGTGAAGTTGATCGTCCCGACGATTGAGCCTTCCTGACCGCCCGGCTTGTAGGGCGTGAGCGCGACATCCGCCGACTCGTCGCCGCCCGCGTCCGCCGCGTCCTCCTCGTTGTCGGCGCTCTTCGAGCACGAGGCGGCGAAGGCGAGCAGACAGAGGGCGGCTAACAGCGCGACCAAAAAACGCGCGCGGTTTGACTGCATGTTTGATTCCTCCTCAAAGGCTTTGAACGTATGATAGCGCGAAACTTTCACGGCGAGAAACCGCGCGCCGGTCTGCCCGCTGAAGCCGTCTGTCGCCAGTGCGCGCGCTGGCGACGCACGGGCACGCGCCAAGAGACCTGCGTCTTCCGCCCTCTCTTCGGTGAGCCGCGGCTGGCGCTCTGCCTGCCTGCCCTCGCGTTACGCTTGTTCGCCGCCGACGAAGGCGGTCGCGGCTCGCCGTTCTGTTTATGAGAAGCGACGGGCGCGGTCGTCGCCCCGCTCGGCGCGGGGGCGCGCGCGGGCATGGCCGAACGTGCGCGCGCCTGCTCTTCAGGCGTCAGCGACAGGAGGTAGCGGACGAGCAGACGCGCGTGGTCGCCGTCGTAGTTGGCCGCGGACGGTGGCAGCGGGCCGTTGAATATCCAGCGCTCGCCGTCGCGCTTGAACAGTTCCGAAGGCATCGCCGTGCCGGGCATGATGCGCTGCGGGTCGAGCAGCCAGCGGAAAGTCCAGTCGGGCTTGAGACGACTTCCGGCTTGCAGGAAGTTCGGCGCGGTCGCCGTCTGGTCGTGTGTGGCGTCGCCCGTCATGTGACACTTCAGGCACGGCGCGGCCTGCGACGTGAACAGGGAGCGCGCCAAGTCGCGCTCGCCCTCGGACAGAGGCTCAAGCTGCTCCTTGATGTAAGGCTCCTGCTGCGCCGAGACGGCGAGGAAGAAGCGGACGAGTGTGCGCAGCTCGTTCGGCGAGAAGGTGAACGTGGGCATGCGAACCCGAAGGTAGGTTCGCACGCCGTTGCGGTTCTCGCCCGGCTGCGGCTTGAGCACGCCTTGCGCGTTCGCGCCCGCCGACTGCTGCGAAGCCGGAGGCGTCTGCGACGACGCGCCCGGCCCCGACTGCTTGTTGGCCGCGCTGCCCCGCCCGATGTTCGCTTCTGGCTGAGCGCCGCCCGAAGCGTTCGCGGCGGGCTGGCCTCCGAGGTTGCGGCATTGTTCACTCGCGTTGCTCAGCGACGGGTCGCAGAGGAATCTCAAAAGCCATTCGGGGTCAACGCGCGCGCCCTCGGTCATCAGTCCGGGTGGCAACTGTTCGAGGCCGAGCGAGATCGCGCCGAGCGTGCCGTTCTGCTGGTACTGCGGCAGGCCCGACAAGATAGACTTCTGCCCGACCTGGACGTTGTGGCAACCCATGCAGTTGTACTTCTTGACGACCCACCAGCCGTCTTGAACCGCCTTCTGCTGGTCGGTCGGGTCGTAGAAGTAAGACGCCGGCACGTTCGCGCCGTCAGCGCCGACGCTGCCCAGAAGAAAAGTCGTCAGTGCCGCCTTCCACTCGTCTTTGAGGAAGGGCTTCGGCATCCGAAGGTGTTCGTTCGGGTCTTTCTCCTTGCCCTGGTCATAGACGCCTGGGTCTGCGAGCTTGTGCTCGAAGAAGCCCTTGTGGTTGTACCAGGGCGCGGGAGCTTTCTTGCCGGGGCCTTTCGACTCGACGGTCGTGTCGGGGTCTTCGCCCATCTCGGCCTTGTGCGTCATCAGCGCGAAGTCGAGGCGTTCGAGCGGCGTCGCGCCCTCGGCGGTCAACTCCTTGCCGATGCGCTGCTCCTCCTCGAAGCCGCGTATCTCGTGGCATCCCGCGCACCCGTACTGCTTGATGAGCGTCCGCCCCTTCTCCTTCAGGGCCGGGTCGTCCATGAACGAGGCGTCGGGGTATGCGGCGGGCTGCGTGAGCGAGAAGAGGTAAGTGGCGATGTCGCGCGAGTCCTGCTCGGAGAGGCGGAAGTTCGGCATCACCGTCATGTTCTGCACCTGAAGCTCCGCGCCGTCGTTCGGGCAGCGGGAGTGCTTCACGGTGTCGAAGACGTAGTCCAGCCCGTGCTTTCGGTAGTCGTCGGGCGTCAGGTCGCGGTGCTCCTTCGGGCAGTAGGGCGCGAAGCGCTCGCGCGGGTTGTGTATCCAGCGGACGGTGTAGTCGAAGCTCTCCTTCTGGCCGACCCTCGTCAGGTTGGCCGCGAACTCGCCGCCGACCTTCTGTTCGCCCTCGCCGATGGAGTGGCAGGCCAGACACCCGCGCGTCTTGAATAACTCCTCGCCGTGCGCTGTGTCGCCGCGCTGCTGCTGCGGGATTTGGCCGTCGAAGGCCGACTGCCAGAGGTAGGCGGCAATCGCCTTGCGCTCGTCCGTCTGCTGAGAGACGGGGACGATGCCGCCCATCTTCTGATCGCCGGACAAGTACCAGAAGGTCGGCATCTTCGTGCCGGGGCGGAACGCCTGCGGGTCTGAGAGCCAGACGGGAATCCACTCCTTCTGAAGCTTGAGGCGCACGTCCTTCAGGTTCGGCCCGACCTTCTTCTGATCCTGCATGAGGTAGCGGGCCTGCGTGTTGAGCTGGTCAATCTTGGCCTCGATCTGGCTGTTCGTGACCGTCAAGGATTCGGCGTGGGCGAGGAGCCGCTGCGCCTCCTCGTCGCTGCGCGCGGTGGCGCTGCTGGCCTTCGCAACCTTCGACTCGTGCTCGTTGGCCGTCACCTGGTCTTCGAGCTGCGTGACGAGCTGGCGCGTGTTCGTCAGCGCGTCCGACTCGCGGTCGAAGCCCTCGTAGCGGTGGCAGCCGACGCAGCCGCGCTGGTAGAACATGTCCTTGCCTTCGGTGAGCACGGGAGCGCCTTGCAGCACGCGGTCCGCGGAGTGACACTGGTTGCAGCCAGCCTCTGTGTTCTCCTTCTTAAAGAGCGGGTGAATCCAGAACGCATTTTCGCCGTGCGCCTTCTCGACCGAAGTCGAGGCCCGACCGTTGCCCCAGTGGCAGGATGAGCAGCCGAACTTTTCGGGGTCGTGGATTTGCAGAAGCTCCTTGTCGGGGTGGCTGACGAAGGCGCGGGCGAGCGCGTCGGGGCGGCTTGCCCGCCCGCGGCCCGCGGGCATCATGTCGGAGGCCGTGATCGTGACGGGCGAGCGGATGCCGAGGTGGCACGACTCGCAGCGGTCGACGACCTCGTCGCCGTTGACGTTGATCTGCTTGAGGCCGAAGTCGAACTTCTCAAGCCCGTTGCGCACGAGCCTCACCTGCTGCGCGGTCGCCTCGGTGACGTTGTTCTTCAGGTACTCGTCGCGCTGCTTCTCCAGGTCGCTCGAAGGCTTCAGAAGCTCGCCCTTCTCCGCCAGCACGCGCCCCTTCTCATCCTTGAGGCCGACGTACTTGGCCTGCAACTGGTCGAAGTTGAATTCCGTCCTCACCGTCCGGTTGCTGCCGTCGTCCGCGGGCATCTGGATGACGGACTTCTCGTTCTTCATCTCCGCGACCTCGTCGCGGAGCTTCTTCTTGTCCTTCTCCGTCGAGGTCTCAATCTTGTAGGCGGCGACCGTGATGTGGCCGCGGCGGTTCTGGAACGCGTCGGAGATGGCGTCGAGCTGCGCGTTGATGACGTTGACGCGGCGGTCTTTCTCGTCGAGCTGCGGCTGCACCTCGGCACGCGCGGCCTTGGCCTCGGCGTCGAGCCGCTGGTACTCGGCGCTGTCTTTGACCTCCTTTTCCGACTTGAACCCGCGCTTCTGGAGTCGCCGCAGGTAGCGGTCGAAGCGTTGGACGTAAGACTGCTGGTAGCCCTTCCAAGGGCGCATCCCGTAAACCTCGTCGTAGAGCGACCAGACGGTCACGCCCGTCAAAAGGAGCGCGCAGACGAGCATGATGCTGCTCGTTGAGACGCTCGTGATCGGGTCGGGCGCGGGGCCTTCGGGTTCTTTCTTGACCAGTTTGTCGGTGTCAGGAGTCTCAGCCACGGATGATTCCTCCGCAGAAAAAGCTTTCAGCGTTCAGCACTCAGCATTCAGCAAAACCATTCCTCGGATTCTCGGTTACCTTCCGTCAATTTCAACAGTCGCTTCGTCTCGAAATTCATTACCGCCTTTAGCTGAAAGCTGATAGCTGACCGCTGAAAGCTTCAGACGTTGAACCAGGGAGTGACCCAGATGTACTTGATCGTGAACAGCAGCCTCAGCAGCAGTTTTACGGGGAACAGGAACAGCACCGAGACGGCGAAGAACTGGAACGTCATGTATTGCAGCAGACTCGTCCGCGCCAGAATCTTCTCCTCGAAGTCGTTGCGCGTCATCAGCCAGTGGAAGAAGAGTCCGCCGACGAGGAAGATGAGGCCGACCACCAGCGCGCCGAAGATGGCCTTCCAAGGGTACGCGTTCAGGAAAGGCAGCCCCCAGCCGGCGACGATCTCGTGGAGGTCGCGGTTGCGGTCGAACACCACGGCGTTGTGATCCCACGTCTGCCCCGGCCAGAACCAAATCCAGCCGGGGCCCCGAATGAACGTGCCGATGATGATGAGGATGATCCACATGAAGAAGCCCCAGAGGAACATCGAGATGGCGAACTTCCTCTGCTTCCAGGTGTAGTAGCCGTTCCCCAGAGGGTTCGAGTCAACGTAGGGGAAGACCATCAGGCCGATGATGAGCAGGCTCGGCATCACGACGCCCGCGATCCACGGGTCGAAATAGACGAGCATCTCCTGGAGGCCGAGGAAGTACCACGGCGCTTTCGACGGATTCATCGTCAGGTTCGGGTTGGCCGGCTCTTCCAGGGGCGCGTTGACGAGGATTGACCAGACGAAGAGGATGACCGTCACGATGACGGCGGCGAGGAATTCTATGCGGACGAGGTACGGCCACACGTGCAGCTCGCGCGCCCAGCCCGGTCGCCACGGCAGGGTCTTGCGGTGGTGCGTCTTGGCGAGCTGCGGGTCAGAGGCGAGCTGCTCGATGAGTTGGTCGTTGGCGCGCGACTGCCTCAGCCCCAGCCACGTGAAGAACGGGACGACGATCAGGAGCGCCGCAATCGGGATGTTGTCCGGCGCGGAGACAATCGTCCAGAGCTGACGCCAGTCCTTGACGTTGAGCGCCCAGACCACGACCACGACCGCCAGCGCGATGAGCAGGATCATCCCGCGGCTCAGCCTGAAGCGGCTCCGCCCCTCGAACCTCGCAACGTTTTCCATCTCACGAACCTCTTACTCGTGAACCGTGAACCGTAAACCGTGACAAGATAAAAGCGCCATCGGAATCACACAATGTCCTTCGTCACTCGTTTCCTCTCGTCACGGTTTACGGTTCACGGTTCACGGCTTTAGCTACTTCTTAACCGCCTTCATCTCCGATTCGAGCATCACGGGCGCGGGGCCGCTGATGCCGCCGTCCTTGCGTATGCGCCAGAAGTGGACGGCCATGAAGATCGAAGCGACGAGCGGGATGCCGATGCAGTGCCAGATGTAGGAGCGCAGGAGCGCGTTCGCGTCCACGATTGAGCCGCCCAGGAGGCCGAACCGCACGTCGTTGAATGGAGTCATGCCGAGCTGCGGCCCAAACGGGCCTTCGTGTCCCAGGAGCGGCGTGGCGCGCGCCATGTTCGTGCCCACCGTCACGGCCCAGAAGCCGAGCTGGTCGTCGGGCAGCAGATACCCGGTGAACGACAGAAGCATCGTCAACACCAAAAGCACGACGCCGACGCACCAGTTGAACTCGCGCGGGCGCTTGTACGAACCCGTCAGCACGACGCGGAACATGTGCAGCCATGTCGTGATAATCATCAGGTGGGCCGCCCAGCGGTGCATGTTTCGGAGGAGCTTGCCGAACGGCACGTCGTGTTCGAGGTACTGTATGTCGCGGAACGCCGCGACCTTCACGGGGTGGTAGTAGAACATCAAGAGCACGCCCGTGAAGGTGAGGACGATGAAGAGGTAGAAGGTGATGCCGCCCATGCCCCAGGTGAAGTTGTAGCGCGTGGCGTCGCGGTTGATCTTCGCCGGGTGGAGGTGGAGGAAGACGTTCGAGAGAATGGCTAAGCTTCGGTTGCGCGGGTCGGAGCGGTCGTGCGAGACGCGGAAGATGGACTTCCAGAGTTGCGTCTGCTGCGGGTCTTTGTAGGTCTTCGCCTCTGCCTCGGCGCGCTCCTTGAGGGCCACGGCCTGGCCGCGCGCCTTCTCGATGAGGCCCGCGCCCCTGACCTTCAGGCCCTGCTGACCGTCGCCGTCCCCGTCGGGTCGTTCAGGCTCCATACTATCCTCCCCACAAGCCCAAAACGTTTTCGAGAGGGCAGACCCCCGCCCGTTCCTTCGTCGCTTGAGTCACGAGCCGCTAAATGCGGATGAATGACCCGTCGTCGTTGAAGTGGTTCGTGCCGCCCTTCTGCCAGTCGTAGAGCTTGCCGGTGTTGACGACGACCTGTCCCTCTGCGTCCAGGTGCACCTCGGCGCGATCCATCGGGCGGGGCGCAGGCCCCTCGAAGTTGATGCCCTCGCTGTCGTAGCCGCTGCCGTGGCACGGGCACTTGAACTTGTTCTCGCTC
>Ga0209577_10006523_pt1 | contig 10785 bp, 11 predicted proteins | sample GraSoiAngelo_109_FD_185874 | JGI IMG/M metagenome (GOLD analysis project Ga0209577, IMG submission 185874) | Grasslands soil microbial communities from the Angelo Coastal Reserve, California, USA - 14_0903_12_20cm (SPAdes) (version 2) | ecosystem: Environmental > Terrestrial > Soil > Grasslands... | reverse complement strand
GGTCATATCGCAATGTCTAGGCCCAGAAGCCGTTGAAGTCGACAATATTCCGCTACCTTTAAGCTGAGAAAGCTTTCGTTCTTCCCTTGAACATCCTTTATATATCCCAATATTTTGCGCCCGAGGTCTGTGCCCCTGCGGTGCGTGCTGCTGATCTAGCCGACGAGTGGGCACGAGCAGGGCATGAGGTCAGGTTATTGACCGGTTTCCCCAACCATCCGGAAGGAGTTTTGCACTCCGATTACCGACGGCAGTGGCGAAGGGGATTTAGCCGTGAGAAGCGCGATGGTGTGAAGGTCTACCGGACATGGCTCTATCCGGCAGCCAATTGTGGCGTATGGGGTCGCTCGGCAAATTACTGCTCTTTTGCAGTTTCAGCCGCCCTGACAGGCCCGTGGATCGCCCCTAGAAATGGTGTGGTCATCGCGACCTCACCTCAACTTCTAGTAGGTGCGGCCGGGTATGCAGTGGCACGGACGCGGAGGCAACCGTTTGTATTCGAAGTGCGCGATCTCTGGCCGCAATCTCTGGAGGCTGTGGGGGCTGCTCCATCAAGTTCAATCTTTTATCGCAGCCTGGAACGCCTTGCAAAGTTTCTCTATCAACGGGCTGACCGCGTTGTTGTGGACGGCGAATGGAAGAGGTGCACACTAGCCGCTGCCGGGGTCCAACCCGAGAAGATTGTGGTCATCAGGAATGGTGTGGCGGAAGATTTTTGTCTTGAGCCCGAGTCAGCGGGCGCGCTATCTGCTCGCCAACAACTGCGGATCGAATTGAAGCTGCTTGATAAGTTCATAGTGATGTACTGCGGAACGCTTGGAATGGCTCACGGCCTTGAGACAGTTCTCGCGGCTGCCGACCGATTACGCCAATGGCCAGAGATTGTTTTCCTTTTGCTAGGTGAAGGTGCGGAACGGGACAAGATCATACGGCGGGTCGACGAGCTACGTCTAAGCAACTTGCACTATCTCGGCAAGCAGGCGAGGGAGAGAATCCCTGCGTTCCTTGCCGCTTCTGATGCATGTCTGGTTCCTCTCCGTCGAAGCGAGATCTTCAAAACCGCCATTCCTTCCAAGATGTTTGAAGCAATGATTGCCGCTAAACCTGTGATCCTGGGAGTCGAAGGCGAAGCTAAAGAGATCTTGCTTGAAGCACGGGCCGGGATCGCTGTCGCGCCCGAAGATGCCGAGGCGCTTTCCGGGGCGATTTGTACACTTTGGAAGAACCCCCTACTTGGCCTTAAACAGGGAGGCAACGGAAGGCTCGCAGTACTTGATAAGTACACCCGTCGGCATCAATCGACTGCCTACTTGGAGCTTCTCGCTGGGCTGGTGAACACTCCGCGGCACCACGGTGTACCAGAGCAGTTGCAACCGGGGGAGCCCACTTCAGTCAAATAACCCAGAGATGTTGAACATAAGGAAAAAATGAGAAGCTACCTCGGACTGTTTTTCATTGCCGCGCTGTTCAGTTGGCTGGTGACGCCAGCGGTGAGGACCTTGGGTCATTGGCTGCAGGCCTACGGCCAAGCAGACGATGGGCGGGAACACCCCCATATTCCATGCTTGGGGGGTCTTGCGATCCTTGTGGCAGCGCTTGCGGCCTGGGGCGTGCTGCTATTCTTGCCGAATGATGTGCGAGCGCGGTTTCTTTCAGAGTGGCGCACCATGGCCGTCTTGATGGCCCCAGGCACGTTGGTCCTGCTTTTGGGTGTGTATGACGACCTAGTGGGCGCAACCCCGTGGCAAAAATTGATAATTGAGACGCTCGCAGCAGGGATGGTTTGGTGGGCGGGCTTTCGCATCGTCCACCTGCCCATCTTTGGTTACAGCATCCATAGTCTCTTCTTGAGCTTGCTCCTCACTGTGTTCTGGATCGTTGCAATGACCAACTCGTTCAACCTAATTGACGGACTGGATGGCTTGGCCACGGGTATCGCCTTCTTCGTTACCCTTTCCGTCTTTGTAGTTTCGCTGATCCAGGGTAACCACTTTGTTTGCATTCTGGCCATCACACTGGCTGGTGCGTTGCTCGGATTCCTGCGATTTAATTTTTCCCCTGCCACGATCTTCCTGGGCGATACCGGCAGCCTTTTCTTGGGGTTTGTCTTGGCGACTTTGGCCATTCATACTTCGCAGAAGAGTTCAACGTTGCTTGCCATCGTAGTACCTTTTGTAGCTTTCGGCCTCCCCGTGTTCGACACTTCGCTTACCGTCGTGCGCCGTTTTCTGAGCGGTCGGCCCTTGTTTGTCGGCGATCATGATCACATCCACCACCGACTGCTTCAAAGGCTCTCGCCACGTGCGGCAGCCCTGGTGCTCTACGCCTTGACGGCACTGTTTTCGCTTGGGTCGCTCCTCATCATTCACTCCACCGGAAACCTGGTGGCGCTGGTGGCCGTGCTGGCTGGCGTCTCAGGCTGGTTTTTGACTAGTCGGCTTCACTACGAGGAGCTGTCGGAGTTGAACGCGCATGTTTCACAGGCCCTTCATTCGCAACGTAGGGTCCTGGCTAACCAAATCCTGATTCGTAAAGTGTCGGGGCAGTTGAAAGAGCCCCAAGATCTCGAAGAAAGTTGGCAAGTCCTGATTAAGGCGCTGGAAGCATTGGACTTTGACAGTGTCACATGTCAGCTTTCGGGCTGGCAAAATGGCTCGACGCCGTTCTTAGCCCCCTGGTCGCGCCCGGGCGAAAACAAAACTGGCGATTGCTGGACTGTTTCCATCCCCTTGCGCGTCGGCGAAAAGGCTATAGGGCAGTTACAGCTTCGACGTGCGCTCAGGAAAGAGCGCCTGATCTTCCATTTCTCCTCGCTTCTGGACACCCTGATTCCGCCCTTTGAGAAACAAGTGGAGCGCCGCTATGACTCCGAAGAAGCGAATTTGGTGGTCATGTACAGCGTGGAAGAGGATCTTCGCTTCCAAGCCAATCTCCTGGCAAATCGACGGAAGGGATGAAGCAGGTTCTGCAAGACCTTCGCTCTCATCAAGTATTGGTGGAGGAAGTGCCGCCACCCCAATGTCTACCCGAAGGGGTGTTAGTAAAGAGTACCGCTTCTCTGATTAGCAGCGGGACGGAGCGAGCCACGATGACACTGGGAAGCAAGTCGCTGCTCGGCAAAGCCTTTGACCGGCCGGACTTGGTGCGGCAACTCCTTCGGCGCGTCAAGACAACCGGTGCAGTAGACGTGATCGCCACGGTGCGTTCCCGTTTGAACTCGTCCTTGGCCTTAGGTTACAGCTCCGCAGGAGTGGTCCTGGAGGTTGGGTCTGGGGTAAATGAGTTTGCCGTGGGCGACCCTGTGGCTTGCGCGGGAGTAGATCATGCCAGCCATGCAGAGATGAATTGGGTTCCCAAAAACCTGTGCGTGAAGATCCCCTCTAACGTTAACTTCGACTCAGCGGCTTCAGTTGCCTTGGGCGCCATTGCATTGCAGGGCGTGCGCATTTCGGAGGCCAAGCTCGGTGAGCGCGTGGCCGTAATCGGATTGGGGCTTGTGGGTCAGCTTGTGGCGCAGATTCTCCACGCGGGAGGCTGCGTCGTATGGGGGCTGGACCCCGATCCGGATCGCGTGAGACTGGCCCGTGAACTCGGCGCGGACTTCGCTTGCGAAAACCGCGACTGGGAAGAGAGCCCGTGGAGTGCCTTGTGTCAGCACGGCGAGGGAGCCGATGCCGTGATCCTCACTGCGGCAACACGATCAACTGAGCCTATCGAGTTGGCTGGGCGCCTGGCGCGTGATCGAGGCATAGTGGTTATCGTAGGCGAAGTGCGTGCGGACATACCTCGCGAGCTCTATTACAAGAAAGAATTGCAGGTGCGCTTCTCACGCTCCTACGGCCCTGGCCGTTACGATCCCGAGTACGAGGAGTATGGCCGTGATTATCCTTACGCCTTCGTGCGCTGGACAGAGAAGAGAAATATGGAAGCTTTCCTGGAGCTGGTCGCGCAGCAAAAGGTGCGCGTTGGGCCTTTACTGACGCATCGGTTCAGCGTCAACGAGGCCTCGGAGGCTTACAGGTTGCTGTCGGGCGAGAGAAAGGAGAAATACGTCGGAATCCTCCTTACTTATGATCATGCGTCACCACAGGAGAAGAGAGTCCTGCTTGGGCAAGAATCACCACCACGGCATTTGACAAAAGGAATGGGTGAGACGGTCGGCGTGGGATGGATTGGTGCCGGGAGCTTCAGCCGAGCGAAACTGATGCCTGCGCTGCAAAAAATCTCTGGTGTCCGGCTTGTGGGCTTAGCCAATGCGACCGGTATTTCGGCGCAAAGGGCGGCGCGGAACTTCGGGTTTGGTTATTGCTGCACTGACGCCAATGAGATTCTGGATGATCCGGCCATCCATGCGGTTTTCATAGGCACACGACATCACCTGCACGCCTCATTGGTGATTGCTGCCCTCGAGCGTGGCAAACATGTCTTTGTCGAGAAGCCCCTATGCGTCAATGAAGCCGAACTGAACCAGATAGCCGAGGTTTATGCACGTTCGGGGCGACTCCTGACCGTGGGTTTTAATCGTCGCTTCTCTCCCTTCGCCCAGGACTGTACCAAGCTGTTCAGAGACCGCGTTGGACCGCTGTCCATGCTTTACCGGGTGAGTGCAGGACCTTTGCCGAATAGGCACTGGATTTATGACCCTGCCCAAGGTCATGGCCGAGTGATTGGTGAGATCTGCCACTTTGTAGACCTTATGGGATTCTTGTCTTCGTCTCTCCCGGTGGAAGTCCAGGCGTGGCCCGTTGACTATCTTGATGCCAACCCTGAGGACAACATTCACGTTCACATTCGATTTGCCGATGGTTCCCGGGGCCAGATCTTCTACCTTTCTTCAGGTAGCTCCGGTGTGTCTAAAGAACGCATCGAAGTTTTTGGGCAGGGGCAAACCGCAATATGCGAGGACTTTCGGACCTCCCACTTCTACCGGGGCAACCAGCACCGACGAAAATGGAGCTTCTTTCAAGAAAAGGGACATCGAGAAGAGCTCCGTGCATTTGTCGCGGCTGTGCAGCATGGAGGAGAATCGCCCATCCCATTTGAGAGCCTTTACACATCCACCCTGGCTACCTTCCGCATTCGCGAGTCGCCACAATGCGGCAGGCCGTTGCCGGTCCATGTCCGAGGTCCCGTTTAATTATCCTTTAGTTTTTTATCCACGAACGCGGACTAGCCTGCCTTGGCCTCCCGAAGGCGCGTAAGTGAAGGGATATCGGGAATTGACTTCCCCTCGACAATGGCGCATGGAATCGTTGAACATAAGGCGTCGGCAATGTCTTCTCCGAATTTGTTTTGTATCGCCTCGCGTGCGGCACTCATGATCGGAGGCCGGTGTGTCAAATCGTGAGCGTCCGTGGCAACCGCGCTAACTAAACCTCGTGCGAGCAACTCCAGACAAGTTCGGCGGGCCGTTTTCCCCCAGAATCCAGTGATGGAGTTTGCAGTCACTTGTACTAAGCAACCCATTCCAACCATCGAGTAAAGGACATCGAGCTTAGACCTGAGGAAGGGATTTCGTTCTGGGTGCGTAATTATAGGTATTACTCCGCAACGTATGAGTCGTCGTAGAGTCCTATCGGCATTTGGTGGTATGCCGAAGTCACTAAACTCGATCAGCAAATAGGGACCGGATCCGATGCAAAATTGTTTCCAATCGTGCAGCGCGGCCTCCACGTTGTCCAATGAGAAGTTGAAGTCACATCCCAAAGAAAGCTCGATTGGGGTGTGCACACGCTTTCTAAGTTCGAGCAAGCGTCCTGCGAACTCGGAACGATCGTAGCGAAATTGAGCATTGCTATGGGGCGTCGCTACAATGTGGCGAATTCCATCTTTCGCTGCGGCCACGACCATTTCAACGGCAACTCCCCAGCTCGAAGCACCGTCATCGACGCCAGGTAGTATATGAGAGTGGATGTCAACCATAGCTCGTCGAGGGTTCCGCCAATTGCAGCCCAGTCGACATTATACTCACCGGCTGCAATGCAGGTTGCATCGATTAATCTGCCTGTCGATTTATCACCTGAGTGTCGACTCGGGCTTCTCGCACGATAGAAAAGTCTGTCCCAAAACTCCCGAAAGTAAATTCGCCACTTACCTAACGGCGTACAGTGTGACAACCGCTCCGTCGTGAAGCAATTCCTGCTGCACACTTTGCGTGAGGCATGTTGAGTTTCTCAACCGCCCCTCGAATCTTCGGGGGCATCGAGTCGGTGGATCGGGGCCAGGGCTTTAACGGGCTCTACACACGAGTCCAGAGCATCCTCCAGTGGGCTCCGCTTACCGGGGGGTGAATGATGAAGATCAGTGGATCACGTGGAGGATTGAGCCGACGGGTTCGAATCCTCAATGAGTGAGAGTACTAAAGCAAACAGGCAGATTCGCCGACGTCTGAGTGGAGTGAACGCTTGAAGTGACCCACAGGACGGGAAAACCTCGAATGTCAAATAACTTTCGCGTGTTCCACATGGCAAATCGGCTAAAGATTTTCAACATTGTCGGCGCACGACCAAATTTGGTGAAGATCGCGCCGCTCATGTGTGAAATGGGCAAGCACGTCAGTATTCAGCCGATCCTGCTGCATACGGGCCAGCATTACGACGAAAGGCTTTCCGATGTGTTCTTCCGCCAGATGGGCATTCCAACGCCTGATTTCAATTTAGAAGTTGGTTCCGGTTCGCATGCGTGGCAGACGGCCGAGATTCTGAAGCGCATAGAACCGCTGCTGGTGGAGAACAAGCCCGACCTCGTCCTTGTGGTCGGCGATGTGAATTCTACCCTTGCGGCGTCGCTGGCATCAGTGAAGCTCGGCATACCGGTTGCGCATGTCGAGGCCGGACTGCGCAGCTTTGATCGGACCATGCCCGAGGAAATCAACCGGGTCCTAACTGATGCCTTGGCTGATCATCTATTCGTTACGGAAGAAGATGCCATTGGCAATCTCTTGAAAGAAGGTCGGCCGCGCAACCGCATCCATCTCATTGGGAATGTCATGATCGACGCGCTGCACCAGTTTCTCTCTCTAGCGCAAAAATCGAATATCGGCAGCGAACTGGGGCTACTTAATGGGAATGGCTTTGTACCTTTTGCGGTCCTCACTCTCCATCGGCCCTCCAACGTGGACTCCATGCAGACTCTGGAGAAACTGTTGAGTGCCATCGACGCAGTGGCAGAGGAGTTGCCCGTCATTTTCCCCGTGCACCCGCGCACCGAGAGTCGTTTGAAAGATGCCAGTGTAAAGCACCACCCGCGCCTCCGGCTAATCCCTCCAGTCGGGTACCTAGACTTCCTTTGCCTGCTGGACCGCTCCTCGCTCGTCCTGACCGACTCCGGAGGCATACAGGAAGAGACAACGGCGCTCGGCGTGCCCTGCCTAACACTTCGCGAAAACACGGAGCGACCCATCACAGTCACCGAAGGAACGAACCAGTTGGTCGGGCAGGATCCCTTGAAGATCGTCACGGCAGCGAGGGAAATCCTGGCTGGTAAGCCCAAGGGGGGACGGGTACCCCAGCTCTGGGATGGCCACGCGGCCGAACGGATCGTCAAAATCCTTTTACGAGAAGCGTCAAGCGGAACACTAACCTTAAATCAGTTACGGACGAACAACGAAGAGATCATCGAGGAGTATTACAATCGACAGCGGTTGCACTCTGCGCTGGGCTATCGATCCCCGGAAGAATTCGAGCGCAAGGCCGAATGGCAAACGGAATCTTGAAGCATTTTGGGGAGGGGTAAGACCAATCGACCGGCGCGGGCAGAGGGGAAAAAACGGCTCCGTTCGGCCACCAGGAACCCATAGGCCGCGATACAGAGGGTGGCGTGATGATGAAAGCCGCGCCAGCCTCGTCCTTCGAAGTGGTCCAGTCCAAGTTCTTGCTTGAGCTCTTCATAATCACGCTCGACGATCCAGCGGTGCTTCGCCACTCGCACTAGGTCCCGCAGTTTGCGGCGGGCGGGGAGAGTCGACAACCAGTACTTGGTCGGTTCCTTTTCTTCTCGTGGCCACTCGATCAGCAACCATTCCTCGGGACGGGGTTCACTGCGCTTGTAATCGCGGTGTGCCGCGCGGACCCGTACCGCCGCAAAACGCGAACGCAGTTTGTGGCGGGTTCCTTCTCGCCAGGATACGTTCTTCCACGTCTGTGCTGGCAACGCCAGGGCCAGATCTTTCACCGATACCGGGGCGTGGTGCTCGTGCCGTCGCAGAAGCTTGGGGGGACGTCCCGGTCCCTTCCCGGCCGCCAACTTGGGAAGCGGCCCTTGTCCTGGCTCCCACACCGAAACCGAGGATTTGACTCCCATCATGTACAACAACCCCAACTCGGTGATGCCTTCCCGGAACTGCGTATCGCTGCCATAGGCGGAATCGGCCAGCACGGGAGCGGTGGGAATACCGCCGGCGACGGCCGCGCGGATCTGGGCCAGCGCGATTTCCGGCTTGGTTTTGAAACCGGATTTCTTCCCGCACTCCGGCCCCTTGTCTTCGCCTCTTAATCCTTAGCCCATACTTCCAGTAGATTCAGTCGCCAGGCGATCGGCAAGCTTGCCTCCCGCTGATCGACAAACTCACCGCCACCTGGCAGTTCTCTTCTTTGCCCACCTGACCGCAATACTGCCGTGCCACGCCCACGGAAGACTGACCACTTCCGCCGGCTTCTGTCCGGATTGCTCTCGGATCGCCTCTACCACTGGCTGCATCTGTTGTTTGTCGTTGGCGTCTTGCGTCACCAGCTGGCCTACGATCAACTGGAAGTTGGGCTCTACCGCGACCTGCGCGTTGCAGGCCTGGACAAAGCCGTTTGCCCCTTTCATGATGCGCTATTCCGGATCGGTAAAGTTGTATTGCATCTTGGCCTCGGGCTTCGCCTCTGCCTCCGGCTGGCCCTTCCTCTTGGCCTGCTCCTGTGCCCGCTCTTCCAGCGCGCGCTTGGCTTCGCGAATCCTCTCCAAGCGTGTCTCCCGCCGCGCCAGCTCCGCCGGCAGTTCATCCCCGCTCCGCTCCCGCCCATAGCGGGCATCTTCTTCGGCGTCTACTTTCTCCGCCTGCTCCAACAGCCGCTTCACCTCAGCCTTTAATCGCTTTTCCTCTTCCTCCATCCGCCCGTAACTCATCGCCTTGTGCTTGCTCGCATGGGCTTTGACCTTGCTGCCATCCAGCACCGCGCGCCCCAGCGTCATCGTCCCCGCCTGCAACGCGATCTGCAGCATTTGATCAAACAGCCCTTCAGCGCCGACAGATGCAGCTTCCGAGAATCCGAGATCGTTCGGGAATCGGGTTCATTCGCTGCCCCCAGCATCCGGAAGCCGACATCCTCCAGCAACTTCTTCTGCATCAGGCGCGAGGAAAATACCCCTACGCAGTAGCCGTAGAGCAGAATCTTGGTCATCATCCGTGGATGGTACGGAGGCTGTCCTCGCTCTTCTTTCTCATAGACCGATTCGATCGCGCGCTCAAATCCAGCTGATCGACCACATCCGAGACAAAATGCGCTAAGTGAGCTCCGGCAACCAATCGCGCAGGTTCGGCGGTAATAGCAGATCTTGCTCAGGCAGATAAGCCCGGTGAGCTTTGGCCATGCCGGCAAACGGGCATATTCTTCCTGTGACTTTCGATACAAATCAGCGGTTCACAGTTGAACACTCGGCCACGCTCCTAGAATCCAGGGCCGTTTGGAAGGGAGGTTTGCTATGGCAAGGCAACCGCGACCGAAGGTTATCGCGACTGCGACGCGAAATTCTCCGGCCAACTCTGAACCAGAAATTCAGGAGCAAATTCGGCTCCGTGCTTACCAGTTATATGAACAACGCGGCAAGAACGAAGGACACGAGCTTGACGAGTGGCTGCAAGCAGAGACCGAGCTTCTTGCTAAAGCCGAGCTTCTTGCTAAATCACGAGCACTGGCCTAAAAGGTTCCCTTGGGCAAGTTCGTCGCGATAGGCGATGGCGTCCCACGTCTGAGACACTGAGCTATTTTTTAGAAGACTCAGGGTTCTGTCCGATGGTGACTCTGCTGCTCATCGCGTTGTTCCAGAGCATGATTTAATTCCTGGGTGAGTTTCCGCAGCTTCTCGGGGTCCCGTTCCTTCGATGCTTCTGCGGCTATTTGCCTCCAGTCTCGCATGGGCTCCTCGCCAGACGTCAGCATGGCATGACCTCCGAAGATGATGCGGGTTGTTAGAACTGGAGATAAGCAGGGTTGGGTCTTATAAGAGGTGGGCCGCCTCCAGCTCTAACGTCCCGCTCTGACGTTAGTCTCTGCAAAAGCCGCTGACGATACATCAGGCAAACTCTGTAGAGTCTGCCAGATAAATGCTGGAGGTCGGCTCTGCTGGTCGGTGCGGAAAGGCGCCCAAATCATATGCTGCGTCGCCGCTAATCTGAGCCCCTTCGGAGTGAGACGAAAGATCAAGGGGATCATTTTACCGAGAAGCGCCGTAAAGCCCCGCCCTTTAGGGCTGGGGATATAAGGTGTGATTTTGCCTTGTCTTAGATTGCTTCATTAGGTATAAGCATCAGTATGGCCCTGGAAGGGTACAAATCAAACCACAACGTGGTCTATTCAAGCAAGTACCATTGTGTGTGGACGCCTAAGTATCGGCTAGCTGTGCGGGTCGGACCAATCGCTAAACGATGCGAACAGGTGCTAAGACAAGTGGCAAACAAATATCGTGCCGAAATCATCGCTCTGGAAATCATGCCCGACCACGTACACGTGCTGGTAGAAGTGGACCCGCAGTTGGGTATCCATCGGTTGGTTAAGCACCTCAAGGGGGTTTCCTCGCACA
>Ga0209577_10006522_pt1 | contig 10786 bp, 9 predicted proteins | sample GraSoiAngelo_109_FD_185874 | JGI IMG/M metagenome (GOLD analysis project Ga0209577, IMG submission 185874) | Grasslands soil microbial communities from the Angelo Coastal Reserve, California, USA - 14_0903_12_20cm (SPAdes) (version 2) | ecosystem: Environmental > Terrestrial > Soil > Grasslands ... | reverse complement strand
CGGAGGGCCTGTTTCAATCGGTACACTGACTAGAAGCAAGCCTTCAGGCCCGAGCAATCGAGCGAAGTTTTCAAGCAATGGCTCAATCTCAACCATATGCTCAAGGACTTCCATGCATATCACCGCGTCGAAGGCGCCCCGATGCCGCGGCCCTTGCAATTCGCCTTCAAGAATGAAAGTCAGTCCTGCTTGCGTGCTGAAACGCGCGCTACAGTCTGCTACTACTTGTGAATCTATTTCGACGCCGACGGCAGCGGTGGGATGGGCGCGACTCTGCATTAGCATGGCCAGGAAACTACCATCTCCACATCCATAATCCAGAACTCGCTTGCCGGCGAATCGTTGTGCCAACCTTAAGCCGACCTCGAAGCGGCGACGATGACTCCAGGATATAAGCCCACTTCGCGAGAAGAACTGCTTCTTCGCAAAATGGCCGTTCTTGATAGGGTCCTCTGGAATCGCCATTTTCTGGATAAGCCTTCAAGGAGACCTTCTCGCGCCCTGTACTGCCATCGCTTGCAATATCTGCTTCAGGCGATCGGCGAGAATTGCGTAGTCAAAGCGTGTTTTGGCCAGCGCGATACTCCGCGCGGCGCATTCGAGTTTTTCGGGATGGTCCAAAACCGAGAGGATTCGTTGACTCAATCGCAACGGATAATTCTGGTCCCTGGTTCCTTGATAGTCGACCAGCATCTCCTCGTCCAGAATGATTGCGGCTTCACCGACATTGGTGGCCAGAATGTAACGTCCAGCCGCAAGGTAGAGCGGCAACTTGCCCGTGGTTCGAACCTGGCCGACGAGGTTGTTGGTTTGGGTTGACAGACATATGTCGATCAGATTCAGATAGCGCGGTAATTCGCCATACAGGACATGACCAAGGAAGAGAATCTTGTCTTCGATGCCATAATCACGACAGAGAGATTTGAGTCGAGCGATGCCCGAACCGTCTCCAATCATCACCCCCTTAACCGGCCGATCCTTGAGAAGACGGAGCATTTCGATCAAATCCCAGCCGTAACACATTCCCAGTTTCTCACTCCAGACTGAAGATCCGATCATGCCCACTGTCAGTACGCCATCCAGACCGTAATGTTTGCGCAGCTCGCCCGCGTCCTGCGGCGCGAAGCGGTCCGCGTCAACTCCGTCCTGAATTACGTCGGCGTCAATTCCGCGTTTCGACAGCCACTCCTTGTGAAAACTTCCGCGCACAACAATGCGGTCAGCAAGACGGAATGCGATACTCTCGAGCAGTTGAGTCAACCAGAGGCCCAGACGGCCGCGGCTTCCCGTAGACCGAACAAGTTCGGTAATCGCATCGCCGGTTTCAATGACCACGCGTTTGCGGAAGATCAATTTGTAAAGAGCCGCGCTCAATACCGCCGTATATGAGATATCGAAGACATAAATCACGCTAGGACGAAGGCGCGTGATGGACATGAGAATGCTAACGACCGAGAGCAACTTTCGCCGCCCGCGATAGACGATGTGAATTTCATATTCGGCCGTCAGCCGCGAGGCCATTTCCCGCGCGCGAACAGCCATTGCGCTTTCGCGATCACCGCTAACGACGAACGCGACGGTAGTCATTCGTGAAGTACGAGCGTAAACTTTGACTTGCTCACTAATAGCCGTATGCACCGACAGTTGCCTCGGTAGCCAAGACACCGCGCGCGGCAACGTTGAAGTAGACTTGTTCCACTTCACGAACGACCTTCGACCATTCGTGACGGCGAGCTGTTTTGCGGGCTTCGTCACCCACGGCTCGAAGCGCTGCGAGATTCCGCAGGCCGGCAATGGTTGCTTCGACCCAGTGGTCTAGCGCAAAAACAAATCCATCCCTTTCCGGTTGAATTAGCTCAGCCGCACCCGCGCGGTCTGAAGAGAACACAGGCAGTCCCGAAGCCATTGCCTCGAGTAAGACCATTCCGAAAGCATCATAGGTGGTAGGAAAAACGAAAGCATCTGCAGCCGCGTAATAGAGCGCTAGCTCGCGAGTTGACGCCAGAATCCGCACGTTCCCGCTTTTCCAACGATAGGCCTGAGAATAAGTCACTATTACCAGCGTCGCCCACGGCGCAGCCTGGGCCAATTCTTTCAGGTAGACGTGCGACTTTGTTAGATCGCCAACATAAAGAATCATCGTCTCATGATCTTCAATTCCCAATTGCCGTCGCACGGTGACGCGTTGGTCCGGGTAATCGCCGTTGAAGCGCGCGGCATCGACCCCGTGAGGAATGACGTCGATCGAGCCCGCCACATCATAAAATTCCCGCAGCTCACGAGCTATCTTCGACGAAACAGCAATCACCCTTCCTTGATAACGGCGATAGAAACGCGACTCGGCGTTGGCCATCAATTGCAAGGCGACACGATGACGCCAAGAGACACCGCGCAGTGAGTCCAGATACGCGGCCACACAGATGTGGGCCGTCACCACGTTTGGGTTGCCACCGCAATAGCCCTGCGCATGCCGGATGTCGTACTTGCTCAATAGTCTTCGCCGGAAGCGCAGACCCAACGGAAAACTACGAACGGTCATGACCGCATTGGCCCGCACGGCGCGCACCCGCTGAAACTGCCAGCGCGCGTCCGATGGCTGCTCACAACGGTTGGCGAAGACCGTCACTTCGTGTCGCCGGGCAAACGCGTCGGCGAGAATCCTGGCGTAAGCGCTATGACCTCCGTGGTTGTGAAGGTCATGGACGACGAGTGCGATCTTCATACGACTAAGGTCAACTGTTGGCGAATGCTTTCTCCGCTACCACCAAAGAATGTAAAGCCAGCCACCGCATCAGATAACGCGGATTGTCAAGGATGGTAATTTGGCGCGGCAGCATGCGAGGAAAAAGAAAGTAATGGCCCACCGCGTCGGTATCCAAAACCCGCAGACCAGCGCTGGAAATCCAATGCCGGGTTCGGGGTAACCAGGTGAAGTTGTTGATTGGCTGACCTAATTCCGTATATCTGCGTCCGACCAGTCTGAGATAGACACGATACAATCCGTAGACGCCTAAATAATTCGGAGTAGTCAAGAATAATCTTCCACCGGGCTTGAGAACGCGGGTCAACTCACGCACCGCTCGGGGCGGATCCGGCACATGCTCGATAGTTTCACAGGAGATCACGGTATCGAAAGTTTCATCGCCAAAAGGAAGCATCTGGATGTCAGTCACTTCCCACAAGATGCCAAACAAGCGTTGTTCCCATGCCGAGGCCCGGCCCTTTTTCACCGCCGTGGCAGCGAAGTCAGCCGCGACTATTTGGGCCGGTCGATGCGGCTGCTTAGAGAGCCAGCAACAGAACTCGCCGCCACCGCAACCAATCTCGAGTATTCTCTTGCCCTGCAGATCGCATTTAGGATCTAAATACGCTTTGATCAGACGATGCCATGGCCTGTCGGCATCAGTATCCACGCCGGATGTGCCATGCCAATTTTCATAAACCAGTCGAGCTGTTGTGCCATGCTCCAGAGCCATTTACCGAGTTCCCCAAGTGTCAACGTCTTAGTTAGAGAAAACGCTTTTCAGCAGATGCTAACTAAGAAAACGCTACGACCATTCATTCCGCCAGAATGCTTTCAAGCAATTGATAGAAGCGAGCAAAAGATTGTTCGTCATCATAATAACGCACCGCAATTTGCGCTCGGCATCCAAGTTTCTTTCGCAATCCGGCATCGTGTAATAGCGTCCTGAGCGATTGGGCTAAAGCATTCGCGTCAGCTTCCGGCGCAAACAATGCGCTCTCCCCGTCTTCCAGAATATCCGGCGCTGCTCCTACCGGCGTGGTAACGATAGGAAGGCCAGTTGCCATTGCTTCCATCAGCGCATGGTTGAAACCTTCCGAAAGACTGGGCAAAACAAAAATGTCGGCTTGGCGGAAACACTCAATCAGCTCGTTACGCTCAACCCGCGAACGCACTATGACTCGCCGACGCACGTCTTCAGGAAATGAGGCCAGCACCGTTTCCTCGTTGGCCAACGTACCCACGCACCAAAGCTCCAACTCCGAATGCGCGCGCGCCAGTTGCGTAAAAGCCTCGACCAAAAAACTGGTCCCTTTCATCTCGAGCCATTGTCCGAGGAACATCAACCGCCTGGCCGCTGCACGCCATTCTCTTACAATAAAGAAATCATCGGATACAGTGTTCTCTCCCAGGACTATATGCGCTTTGTTGGCCCACCTCTTTTTCTCAAGATATCGGCGTTCTGCTTGATTAAGACAGATGACACGATCCGAACTGCGGCAGCTGGCACGAAGAATTTGCGGCATAAGGAGACCGTAAAATAAGCGAAACCGCCAACTCAATCGTTTGCGACTCCGCGCGGCCTGGGCCTTGAGTTTTCCATAATAGATTGGCTCGAGTCCCTGAAACGCAGTCAGCGTATAGGGACGCTTCTTAGTAAATCTACACAACGCATGGAAGACCCATCCCGAATAGCTATGAAACTGCACCACATCGTAAACGGCTCGCTGGTCCCATAATCTGAGAGCTACAAAGCACGGATACACCAAGGGCCACAAACGAGATGGTATGCGCCTTAGGCTGGGAAAATCGTTTGGCGTCAAAACGTCAGCTATCTCTCCCCGTTGTTGCAAATCGTCAGCGCGTTGCCGGACATCGCGAAAGATCGCGGTCAGAGGATCCCTGGGACCGTGAATAACAAATAGAACCTTCACCGATACGTATCAGTGGCCGCGCGGCGCAGGATTGTTAATAAGTCATGCACATGTCTGCGCCGGCTGAAAACCTGTCCGACAGCAAGAGCGCCACGCCGTAGCCGTGCATACCCGGTTGGAGTCTCAAAACACTTCACAATCGCGGCGGCTAGTTGCTCGGGAGTGGCAGGATTTCCTGGAGCCAGAAAGCCATTTGTGCCGTGCCATAACCATTCTTTGATGCCACCGACATCAAACGCCACCGCAGGCACGCCATGCGAAGACGCCTCCAGGCCAACCAAGCCAAAAGGCTCCGGCCATAAGCTGGGAACAACCAGCAGATGGCAGCGTTGCAGGAGTTCGTCACGTCTTTGCGGCGAAACCCAACCGGTGAACTCAATTCTCAGCTTATCGTGCTGGGTCTGAAGGCGCGCCGCTTGCTTCTCCCAGACCTGGCGATCAGGGCCATCACCGGCGAACGTTACCAGCACTGGACGGTTAAGAGTCGCGCAGACGTGTGGTAACGATGCACATAACACTCGACCACCTTTGAGATAATCCATTCGACCCAGGAACAATAAGTGATGGAAGTCATTCTCTGATGGACCATGAATTTCTGGTGCAGCCCCAGCGGCATCAGTCTCCAACCTCATCACCGGGTCGTCATTGGTCCCATTGGCGCCGAAATAGCCCGAGAGATTATAAATGCGGTTCGGATCGAAACCGTGATTGACATACTCCTTAACCATGTAGGCGGACATCGTCACGATAGCCTGGTATCGCGAGAGAAGTTCCAGCCGCAAGCGTTGTCGATCGTAATCGCGCCACATCGTTAGGGGATTCAAACCACCACAACGGTGTGGATAGTAGTGAAGCAGACAACGCGGGCCAAAACTCCGCTGGCAAGGGTAGACCTTAGGAAACGCGAACGACTTACCGCCACTGATGCAAGTTCCGTAGTACGAATGGGCGAAAAAGACCGCCGGCGCGATCTTCAGAACTTCAGTTTCCAACCCCGGATTCGTCAGCCCATGCGCGTAAATGACATCCGGCGCCCAGTTCCGTAAACCCTTCAGTGCTTCTCTTTCACGCAACTCTGAAACACACCAGGTAGGAGCAGCTTGCGGGACAGCGATTTGTCCAGCGCCCTTGGGTTCGTCTACTTCATGCCAGAATGCTACTTCGTGTCCCTGCTGATGCAGCGAAGAGATTATTTGGTCCAAATAAACCTCGGTCCCGCCCAGTTTTTGCCGATTCCAACTAACTAGGGCGATACGCATTTGTACTCAAAAAACCAGCGAGCCTTTGCCTCAGACCGACAAGGCTACGCAATCAACAACTTGAAGGTTGATATTATGAGCTCTGAACCGTGATTCCCAGGGTTCAGAAGTCCAGCTTCAGCTTGTTTGAGGTCCTCCGTTTCGCAAGGTCTCAACCACATGCGACAGAGCAAAGCGCGTCTCGTACAAGTCTCGCGCAGCCTCCCCCAACTCATTCCGGGCGGACGCATTCGCCAGCAAACTCTTAGTCGTTTCAATCAAACCCTCCACGTCGTCCGCAGTTACGAGCGCGACGGCATGGCTTTCAGTCCAAATACTTTCGGTTAAAGCGCCTTTGGCGGTAACTATCGGCACGCCGTGAGAGAGCGCGGCCATGACGCTCGTGCGCCGGCTGCTCACACCATCAATGTAAGGTTGCAGCATCACATCGCAGGCGCTGATATGCTGTGAAAGATCGGCTGCGGTAAGCGAGCCGGTAGCGTGAACTCGATCTGTCAGATCCGGATATCGATGGATCAATTCGTCACGTACAGTCTCGCTGCCGTGCCCTAAGAACAGCGCCACGCAATCTGCCGTGGTGTGCAGCAACGTAGGTATAGACTGCAATAAGAGTTTGCTGATGTTCCGATCGCAGGTTCCGAAGTGGCCCACGATTTGTTGTTCCCCCGGCGCGTAGCGCTGGCGGACAACTCGCACGCCCAGTGGATCGTGAACGATCGGAATACTGCTGGGGACCGGCAGCCAGCTAAACGGCAACGCGCGTCCCAGAGAGTAGGGCCGCAAGCGAGCTGCCCAGGCGGGGATTGACATCCAAACGTTGCGGGCCGCATTGAGCAGAACGATCGTCATCAAGCGATGCACGGCGGCCACGCCGTTCTGCTTTAGTGAGCCTTTTCCGAAGGGAAGGCACGGTTCGTGGACCATCAAGTCAATACGATCTCGAGCACGGGCGGCGCGTCTCCAAAGCCATAAGCAGAACTGAAAGTTCATCGAATTGTAGCCGTATCCATGCGGAACCCATTGCACCAACAAATGTCGGGGGGATGGAAACTGATTCAGCATCTCACCTGCGTGGCGAAGATCGTTTCCATGGAACTGACCAAGCTCGCGATGTACCGTCACACCCTGCAGGGAGGGAGTCTCCTGAGTTGATTGAGGGCACCAGACGTGGACTTCATCTCCGGTCGCCGCGAGGCCGCCCGCAACCAGATACGTATAATCGCTCACGCCGCCGATCTGCGGCGGATACTCACTCGTGATGAGATGCCAAGCCGTTGACTTCACCACGCTCTTCATTAGTAAACTGACAATCTCCAGACAGTCGGCGGCACAGTCCACGAACTAACACGAAACGCTACGAAATAACTCGAGCTGGATTCGTACTTTCGTGCGATTTCGCCGATCTTCTCATCGTAGCGCAAGTCTCTGGTGCTGCGATTTGAATCAATGGAAAGAACACCGTGCTTACGCGTATGCCAGGTGGACCAGGCCGTAATCGCCCAATGGATCGCTTTGGCCCGTGAGAGGCAGGGCGCACAACCCCAGGTCAGCAAGCAAGTCTTCGGTTCGGGCCCGCGTGGTGTTTGCCGAACTCCAAACGTTCGGATGCATCTCAACGATGATGCCAAGTTCTCCTCGTCTGCTTTGAACGAGCTCTCGCGCACCGAACAATGCGGCAATCTCGAATCCCTCGATGTCAATGAACAGCCAATCAGGTTGTAATCTCTCTGACGAACAGTACTCATCCAGTGTCACCACAGGAACTGTGATTTCACTAACCTTTCCGGCCAGGGCCCTGTTGGGTTCACCAAGCCGGCTCATTCCATCCGCTTCAGCGGCGTAAAGGATCTGCTCACCGCTAGTCTCGCCAACAGCAGACGGAACGATTCGCACTCGTTGTACCAAGCCGTTCATCCGGACGTGCTTCTGAAGAATCGAACAAGCGCTTGGATTAGGCTCAAAAGCTACTACCTGACCTGTGGGGCCGGACCAGTGAGCAAATTGCAAGACATAAACTCCCACATTGGCTCCTACGTCAAAACACAACGAACCTGGCTTGACTTGCTGGCTCAGAAAGGCTGCGACCGGAGCATCGTAATTTTGTCCGAGCCGATGCCGTTGATGCGGATCGACCCGATACATGACACCGTTGATTGGCCAGGGTATCCCCCTGCCGTCGCCGTACCAGTCCAGGAAAGATTCGTACGCCGGACGCAGGCGGCGGATTAAGCGAGATTCGCGTCCGATCAATCCGGCTGCAAGGCGTGCGGTTGTTTGCAGTGAGTTAATGCGAACCGTTCCCCTTCTTCAATACGTCTTGATAGAAAGCCCTTACTTCGAGGGCAAAATCTGCGTAGGTAAGATGCGTAACGGAAGCTGTAGCTGCCTGGCTCAGGTTTTCCAAAAGTTTAGGATCGCTTGCCAAAAGTTGTAGATATTCTTTCAACTCTTTCACCGCTCTGTTCTCAACTACGAAACCGTTCTTCCCATGCTCAATAAGTTCCGCTGCCCCCGTTTGCCGTGTAGCAATTACCGGTCGACCGGAAGCGAGAGCTTCTGGAACCACCAACCCGTATCCATCTTCGAGCGAAGGATGTACCAGCACGCTTGCCGAGCCGTAAGTGTCTCTGACAGGAGTGGTCATCATGTCCAGGGAGTAGTTTCGTATGTTATTGTTTCTGCGCAAAAATCCATTCAACATGAGATGTGACCAGCGATCCTCCGTACCACCGATGAGCACCAACTCTGAATTGGGAATCCTCGCATCTTCAAAGGCCTGCAACAGGTAGTGAATCCCTTTTCGCAGATTAATACTGGAAACTGCCATCACCCGAAAGACACCATCTTTTTTTTCGGTCGGGTAAAACTGTTTCTGATCCACCGGGAGACGGATGACGCTAGTCTTTTCCGGGGCGACGCCTCGTTCGACGAATGTCTTTTTAGACCATCTGGAACTGACCCGAATTCGATCGGCGAGCTGAATCTCGAGCAAAGCACGTTGGCGCATTCGCGGATGAATGAAATTTCCAGCTCCCTGCCCGGTTAGGTAGCTTTCTGTTTCGAGCGTCTCCAGGAGGTTTTCAATATGAGTGTTTTGGCAGGTGAGTACGAGCGGTGTCCTTCTCCGTTCCATTTCTATGAACGTGTCACAGCATTGCGCCATCACGCCATCAAAAAGAGACACGTCTCCAACTCCATCTGCAACACTTCTATCAAACTCAAGATCGGAGAGTAACATGAGCCAATCTTTTCGGCGGCGCAGCACAGGCGTCTTCAGGACCAGGTTGAACAATGTACGGTGCGGGAAATCCTCAAACGGGACAGTAATGCATTCGGTTTTCTCTGCTTTTGCAAATCGGCTATACACTTTTGCCTGCGGCAGACAATCAAGGGCGAAAACCATTTGCCGAAGAAACTCGCCTTGTCCGCCCCTCCCATAAAAGGCATTTGAAGCGAAGCAAATAATCTCCTGCGCCAATGAATCAGAACCTTCGGCTACCATTTCAGCGCCGAGCTTCGCCAACTAAGAACCTGTTGTTCATCGACTGATCGCAAGTCTTACAGCTTGCGAGCCACCAATATGATGTTCGTCGAGAGCGCTGGGCGGCGACAGGCCAAGCGATCAATGAACTTGATGAGACGTATCCGCCAACCACCCTCTATTCCCTGAAAGTGGCTGCTGCCATGGATGTTCTCGATTTGGAATTCGTGACATTGCAGGAAGTGGATCCACTCGCTTAATACATTCACTCGGATATGGTTGTTATCGATTAATAGGTCTTTGCGGATAGTGCTCGATGGTCCCGGATAACATGCAGGTGCGAGACCCCGCAGTAGGCGAAAACGGTTGTACCACGAGGCCAAATTCGGCGTCGAAAGAATTAAGTGTCCGCCGGACTTTAGAATACGGTGAGCTTCTTCAGCAAAATGATCTGTATCCACGAGATGCTCGATAATCTCACCGGCAATAAGCAGATCGTATGTATTATTCGGCATCGGACACTGCTCGCCGTCGGCATCCCAATAGAAGCCTTTGAACCCTTTGGCGCGTACTGCGTCCAGAGAGATCTTACTGATATCGAAAGCGTGTAACTCTTTGATTCCGGTTGCCGCGTATAGAGCCGTGGCCATGCCGTTTAGGCAGCCGAGATCGGCGCCTACTTCCTTATTAGGGATTGTACGCAAGATTGAACAAATCTTTTCAACGCGAAAACGCTGCCATTCAAATTCAACCAGCTCGTCCCGCTCCTCAAAGGCGCTGATGTTAACCTGCTTGTGAGATACCATCTTGGCGGTATTCTTCGAAATCATATTGTCCTGATGATTTTTAGATCGCGGCAAGCACTCAAACACCGAACGGCATCGCACGAAGAAAACAAACTTCCCTCTGCTCGGTACTTCACGCTATCTATCGGAAGGCGTGTGTCCCTTAGGCTCAAACCGAACTCCCGAGTCGCAGAGCGCGCATCATTCTTGGTACTAGCGGAAAGAGTCGTGGGCGAACGTACATCCCGAGTGGGTAACGTAGCGTTAGAGGAAACATGGCCACAGCATAAGCGAGCGCACTGACCAGGGCAGTAAGAGAGATGAGCAGGACTGTGTTCGGAACCCACACTCTTGCCAATGTACCCGCTCCGAGCATGATGACTACAAAGCGCAAGAACCAAGGCGAGAGCGGCTTAATTAATTCCCAGAGGGACAGACCGCTCTCTCTCGCCAGCGCTGAAAGGTTCAAGGGTAAACTCACCAGACAGACGCCCACAATCATGCCGGTCGGCGCGCCGGCAACACCATACAGCCACACGAGCGGGACCACCGCCGCGACGCTTAGCAAACCATCCAGCAAAGCT
>Ga0209577_10006520_pt1 | contig 10786 bp, 12 predicted proteins | sample GraSoiAngelo_109_FD_185874 | JGI IMG/M metagenome (GOLD analysis project Ga0209577, IMG submission 185874) | Grasslands soil microbial communities from the Angelo Coastal Reserve, California, USA - 14_0903_12_20cm (SPAdes) (version 2) | ecosystem: Environmental > Terrestrial > Soil > Grasslands... | reverse complement strand
AGTAGCTGTCTCCGCAATGACGCATGGCGGTGACCGTCGCTTCGGCCGGCGCCTTCTTGAGATCCGGCAGCGCCGCCGCTCGCGGCGCGGGCGTCTTGCCTTCCGAGGCCGCCCGCAGGAATGCAACCAGGTCGGCGCGGGCGCGCGCGTCCGGCAGGCCGGCGAAGCTCATGAAGTTCCCCGGCACCGCCTTCTCGGGATTCGTGATCCAAGCATCGAGCGCACGCTCGTTCCACACGATGCCGGATTGCTTGAGCGCCGCCGAGTATCTCCCAAAGGACTCGAGCGAGCCCGCCTTGCGGCGCCACACGCCCGCGAGGCTCGGACCGGTCATGTGGCGGCCCGGCTCGAGGGAATGGCAGGCCGCGCACGCCTGGAATACTCGCGTGCCCCGCGCTGCATCGCCCGGGTTTTGCGCAGCCGCCGGCGCAAGCGCCAGGGCGAGGGCTGCCGCCGCGTAGCGGACGATCATTTTGGTTTGCCACTTGCACGCGCCGCGCACAGCCCGCACACTGCTGTTTGCGAATATGCCTCGCCAACCAGCGTGGCGAGCGCAGGCTCTGCGCGGATGACGCGGGCGTTCGCCGCGGCAACCCGGAGCCCCGCCGCGGCGCCAGCGATCTGCAGGAATTCCCTGCGGCTTACCTCATTTCTATTCAAGATCTTCGTGCTCTCCCGTTTGCGCCGTGCCACGGCACGACTTCATCAGCGCGCTGAAGCGGCGCGCCGCCCTTAGCGAAGGGCTGAGCGGCTAGAGCAGGAAGCGGTGAAAGCGCAGATACGCGGGCGGATCGGCCTGCGTGAGCACGATGCCGCGGACGAACACGACGGTCGCTGGAAGCAGCAGAACTTGATGCTGATCGGCGTGCGGCTCGTCGGCCGCGAAAGCCGGCGCCTGTGCGTTGTGAACGCCGAGGGCCGAGGCAGGTTGGCAGACAGCCTCGCACGGGGTACCGGGCTTTTCATACGCCAGGGGCGCTTCGCCGCAGCCGGCAGCTGATACCGCGTGCTTCCCGGACATCGCGAACGCGTGAAACGCGGGCCAAACCGCACTCAGTACTGCAAGCGCCGCCAGGATCTGGAGCATTCGCCGCATGAGGTCTTGGAGTCTTCTCCCGCCTGCAAGTTCAGAACCGGACCTGCATTGTACCTTCAGGAATGCGGCATGCCGCGCGGCGGACAATATTTGGCCCGCCGCAGGCGCAGCGCGCTGGAGACCACCGAAACCGAGCTCATCGCCGTGGCCGCACCGGCGAAGATCGGCGAGAGCAGCGGGCCGAACACCGGATAGAGCATGCCGGCCGCGATCGGGACGCCGAGCGCGTTGTGGACGAAGGCGAAGGAGAGGTTCTGCTTCCCGCTGCGCATCGTGGCGCGCGACAAGGGGGTCCAGGGGCGCGGCCGCGGCGCAGCTTGAGAAAGGACGGCACTGAATGCATGATGGCCGTCCGCGCCGCGATGAGTGCCCGAAACTCCGCCGTGAAGACGAAGCGATCAGCCTGGGTGGTACGGCTGGTCGTGATCGCGCTGCTCTTTCCTGCTTTGTATCCGCTGAGCGCCGCGAATCCGGGCTGGCTGCTCGGCTTCGATCTGCAAGCCCGAGGGCCGCATGCTCACGATCATGGATCGCATGATCACGGCTACTCGCCGGTGCCGGGCGTTCAAGGCCATCCGGCGGACCACAACTGCACGCCCTGCGAGATCCTGAAGTCGCTCGCGAGCTATCTTCCGGCGCCCGCGCCCGCGGTGCCGGCGGCGCTGCGCCATCCGCTGCCGCCGGGCGAGTGGAACGACCCGGAATACGGCCGGCGTGTCGTCACGCTTCCTCCCAGCCGAGCTCCTCCGCCGCGCACAGCCTGATGTTCTTGCGTTAGCACGCTGAGCCGCACGCGTGGTGGCGCAGCGCTTTCTCGTTTCGGCCAGGAAAGGGATCAACATGACTCACCGTCTGCGCGCGTGCGCAGCTGTCGTCTTGGCGATGTCCGCGTGCACGTTGCTGTCCATCGGATTACCCGCGCCGGCTTTCGCGCACGGTGTTGCGGGCAAGCGCTTCTTCCCGGCGACTCTCGCGACCGACGACCCGTTTGTCGCCGACGAGCTTTCGCTGCCCACCATCTCGAAGAGAAAGACCGCCGCGAGCGGCGACGAACCCGCGACGCTGCAAACCAGCACTTCGGCCGACCTTTCCAAGCGCATCACGCCCAATCTGGGTCTTGGAATCGGTGCGAACTACCTGCGCCTGCGCCCGGAGGGCGGTTCCGTGCAGAAAGGATTCGACAACCTCTCTCTGGGCCTGAAGTACCAGTTCTACAAGAGCGGCGAGCGAGAAACGATCCTTTCGCTCGGCGCCGACTGGGATGTCGGCGGCTCCGGCGCGAAGAGCGTCGGTGCGGAATCCTTCAGCACCGTCACGCCGACATTCTTCTTTGGCAAGGGGTTTGGCGATTTGCCCGAAAGCGCCAAGTTTCTGCGGCCGTTTGCGCTCACCGGGCTCGCGGGCGTCGCCATCCCCAGCCGCGCCAGCACCTCGACGGTGGACGACGACGGCAATGTCTCGGTCACGCAGCACCCCAATGTGCTCAAGCTGGGGCTCGCCGTTGAATACAGTCTGCCGTACTTGCAGTCCTTCGTGAAAGACGTAGGGCTGCGCGAGCCATTCAACCGCATGATCCCGGTCGTCGAGTTCGCGCTGCAGAAGCCCGTCGACCGCGGTGGCGGCCCGACGACCGGCACGGTCAATCCAGGGATCATCTGGGCGGGCCGATACATGCAGTTCGCCTTCGAAACCATCGTTCCCGTGAGCAGCCGTAGCGGAACGGGGACCGGCGTGACGATGCAAGTGCACTTCTTCATCGATGACCTCTTCCCGAGGAGCATCGGCAAGCCGTTATTCGGCAACTGAGCATGAAGACTGTCCGATTGGCCGCCGCGATGCTTACCGGACTCGCGTTCGCGGCGAGCGCGCTCGCGCATGCGTTTCTCGACCATGCTTCGCCTGCCGTCGGAAGCACGGTGCGTGGGCCGCCGAACGGGGTCAGCCTCTGGTTCACTCAGGAACTCGAGCCGGCTTTCAGCACGGTCGGCGTGCTCGACGCCTCCGGCAAGCCAGTGGATAAGGGCGACAAGCAAGTCGATTCCGGCGATCGAACATTGCTTCGCGTCTCGCTGCCGCCGCTCGCCCCGGGCACCTACCGCGTGAGATGGCGCGTGTTGTCGGTCGATACGCACGTCACCGAGGGCGACTTCAGCTTCGAGGTTTCGCCGTAAGCGATGGATGAGCTCAGGATAGCGTTTCGCGCCGCGCACTTTGCCGCAAGTGCCGCGCTCTTCGGCGAGCTCGCCTTCTTTTTCTGCGTGGCGCGCCCGGTTCTCGCGTACGCCCGTGAGACGATGGCGATCGAACTGCGTCGCCGGCTGCATCGGGTGATGGCGTGGAGCCTCGCAGTCCTTGTGGCTTCCGGCATGGCCTGGTTCGTGCTCCAGGCGGCCGCGATGAGCGGAAGCACTTTCGGCGGCGCCCTACAGCTCGGCACGCTTGACACGGTTCTGACCGAGACCCTGTTCGGCAAGGTATGGCAGCTCCGTTTCGCTCTCGCGATGGCGCTTGGCATGGCGCTTTTTTTGCTGCGGCGAGCGGCCGGCGAGCGCACGTGGACGCTGCTCGGCGCGGGCAGCAGTTTGCTCGCTGGCGCCTTGCTCGCGACGCTCGCCTGGGCCGGTCATGGAGCAGCCGAGCAAGGGGCTGATCGAAGCTTTCACCTGGCGGCCGACGGCGTGCATCTGCTCGCTGCCGGCGCATGGCTTGGCGCGCTCGCGCCGCTCGCCTTCGCGTTGTCGCGCGCCCGCGCGGCGGCTAACGACGACGCATACCCATTCGCCGCGGCCGCCGCGCGGAGGTTCTCTGCCTTGGGCATCGCGGGCGTGAGCGCGTTGCTGCTGACTGGCACAGTCAATGCCTGGTACACCGTAGGAAGCTTGCCAGCGCTCGTCGGAACCTATTACGGGCGGCTGTTGCTCGTGAAGCTTGCGCTCTTCAGCGCGATGCTCTGTCTCGCGGCAGTCAATCGGACGCGCCTCACGCCGCGCCTCGCGCGGCGAACCGATGCGACCCGAGCGTTGCGCCAGCTGCGGCGCAACGCGATCGCCGAGGCGCTGCTCGGGCTTTGCGTCTTGGGCATTGTGGGTGCGCTCGGCATCGCGGTTCCTGCGTCGCATCTGCAACCCGTTTGGCCTTTCGCCTATTCGCTCAGCTGGCAGGTCGCGGAAAGCTCCGCGCAAACCCTCGCCGCCGCATGGAGCGCTGCGCTCGGAGCGGCACTTTGCTTCGCCCTGATCGCGATCGGCACGGCCAAGGGCCGGCGCAAGACAACTGCGGCCGGCGCCGCCGGTTTGTCGATCGGCCTGGCGGTGAGCGCGTGGTGGCTCGCGGTTCCGGCTTTTCCGACCAGCTATTTTCACTCTCCGATCCGCTACGGCGCGGAGCCTATCGCTCGGGGCGAGGCGCTCTTCGGCGAGCATTGCGCGCTGTGCCACGGCCCCGACGGGCGCGGCGACGGCCCGGCTGCGGCTTCGCTCGCGGTGAAACCGCCAGACCTTGCCGAGCATTTTTTCCATCACCGCGAGGGCGACATTCTGTGGAAACTGAAGCACGGTGCTCCGGACACGCCAATGCCTGCATTCGGCGGGCGCTTGAGCGAGGAGCAGCTATGGCAGCTGATTACTCTGCTGCGAGCGCGGGCCGAGGCGCAGGCGGGAAGCGCGATGAATGAATCGGTGGAGGACTCGCGCGCGATCCTCGCGCCCGAGTTCACCTTCCAGGTCGGGCGCGAGCCTCAGGATTCGCTCGCGCGCCAGCGCGGCGCCGTCGTCCTTGTTGTGTTCTACGCGCTTCCGGGATCGCAGATGCGGCTGCGTTCGCTGACGCTGGCGAAAGGGGCGCTCGAGCTTGCCGGGGTTCGCATCATCGCGTTTGCGTTGCGCGCACCGAGCGCTTCGTCAGACGCTGGTGAAATCGACGCCTCGATCCTTGCCAATCCCGATCCGAATGTCGTCGCCGCTTACAGCGTATTCAGTCCAGCGCCTCAAACGGCGCGGGGCGCCGCCGAGCACTACGAATTCCTGATCGACCGCCAGGGCTATCTCCGCGCACGCTGGTCACCCAGGGCAGGCGCTGGCTGGAACCGGATCTTCGAGTTGCTGCGGCAGGTCGAGGTCCTGCAATACGAAAAACGCCGCCTGGCGCCGCAACCGCAGCACGTACATTAGCCGCGCTCGGCTTGGTGTATCGTTGAAACCTCGCGGTTTGTCCCCACCTAATCTCTTCCCTCTTCATGGAAACTTTCCACGGCACCACCATACTTTCCGTGCGCCGCGGCTCGAGCGTGGCGCTCGGCGGCGACGGCCAGGTGACCCTCGGCAACGTCGTGGTCAAAGGCGGCGCGAAGAAAGTCAGGCGCCTGTACCAGGACCGCATCCTCGCCGGTTTCGCCGGCGGCACGGCCGATGCCTTCACGCTGTTCGAGCGCTTCGAAGGCAAGCTCGACAAGCACCAGGGCAACCTGATGCGCTCGGCGGTCGAGCTCGCCAAGGACTGGCGCACCGACCGCATCCTGCGGCGGCTGGAGGCGATGCTCGCCGTCGCCGACCGCGAGCACTCGCTCATCATCACCGGCATGGGCGACGTGCTCGAGCCCGAGCACGGCATCGTCGCGATCGGCTCGGGCGGTCCCTACGCGCAGGCTGCCGCGAAGGCTCTGCTGGAAAACAGTTCCCTATCCGCCAAGGACATCGTGGAGAAGTCGCTCGCCATCGCGGCCGACCTTTGCATCTATACGAATCACCAGCGCAGCATCGAGGTGCTGGAATGAGCGGCATGACGCCGCAGGAGATCGTGCACGAGCTCGACAAGTACATCGTCGGGCAGGGGAGAGCGAAGCGCGCGGTCGCCATCGCGCTGCGCAATCGCTGGCGGCGCCTGCAGGTCGCCGAGCCGCTGCGCCAGGAGATCACGCCGAAGAACATCCTGATGATCGGCCCGACCGGCGTGGGCAAGACCGAGATCGCGCGCCGCCTGGCGCGGCTCGCCGACGCGCCGTTCATCAAGGTCGAGGCGACCAAGTTCACCGAAGTGGGCTACGTCGGCCGCGACGTCGATACCATCGTGCGCGACCTGGTCGAGATCAGCGTCAAGCAGACCCGCGAGCAGGCGACGCGCCGCGTGCGCACGCGCGCCCACGAGGCGGCCGAGGAGAAGCTTCTCGACGCGCTGCTCCCGTCGCCCCGGGCAGCTGAAATCGAGGAAAGCGCCACCCGGCAGAAATTCAGGAAGAAGCTGCGCGAGGGCGAGCTCGACGAAAAGGAGATCGACATCGAGGTGGCGGCGAGCCAGCCGCAGATGGAGATCCTCGCCCCGCCGGGCATGGAGGAGCTCACCTCGCAGATCCAGGGCATGCTGTCCAACCTCGGCGGCGGGCGGCGGCGGCTGCGGCGCATGAAGATCCGCGAGGCGGCCCAGCTGCTCACCGAGGAGGAGGCAGGTCGGCTGGTCAACGACGACGAGCTGAAGTCGCGCGCGCTCGCCAACGCCGAGCAAAACGGCATCGTGTTCCTCGACGAGATCGACAAGATCACGAGCCGCGGTGACGTCGGCGGCCCCGACGTCTCGCGCCAGGGCGTGCAGCGCGACCTGCTGCCGCTGGTCGAAGGCACCACGGTGTCGACCCGCTACGGCATGGTGAAGACCGACCATATTCTCTTCATCGCCTCGGGCGCGTTCCACCTCGCCAAGCCCTCGGATCTGATTCCCGAGCTGCAGGGGCGCTTCCCGATCCGCGTCGAGCTCGACTCGCTGTCGGTCGAGGACTTCGAGCGCATCCTCGTGTCCACCGACGCGAGCCAGGTGAAGCAGTACCAGGCGCTGCTCGAAACCGAGGGCCTGAAGGTGGAGTTCCGCCCGGAATCCATTCGCCGCATCGCGGAGATCGCGTTCCAGGTGAACGAGAAGACCGAGAACATCGGCGCCCGGCGCCTGTACACCGTGCTGGAAAAGCTGCTCGAGGAAGTTTCCTTCGACGCCGGCAAGCGCGGCCCGGGAGCGGTGACGATCGACGCCGCTTACGTCGACACCCGGCTGGGCGAGCTCGCGAAGAACGAGGACCTGGCGCGCTACGTTCTCTGAGGAGAGCTTTTTTTCAGCTCTTCTTCAAGGCACCCCTGCAAAAGCAGCCGCGCCCCGCAACACGCGTGAGGGCCGGTAGTCAAAGGGCGCTGGGAGCCGCTATCTCAACGCCCGAAGCTGCTTATCAACATCGTCCCAAGGGAGCCGGCGACCTGCTTCCCGCATCTTGGCGTATCCAGCTTCGGCCTGTCTGACGGTTATCGTGCGCGCCTTGACCATTTGTTCGATGAGCCAGAGCGTGCCGTGGACGTCGATGCTCTCTGTTTGCCCCGCGGTCCGCAGCCGTCCATCACCTGTCAACAACGGACACTTTTCCTGCCAAGCGAGTGCGAGCGCGAGTAGGTCATTGATGCTGGCACCAAGGCTGCGATATTTTTCGACCAGCACGCCCGCGTAGACAACGGTATCTTCACGCAGCTCCAAGCGCTTGAGACCGAGACGAAGTAATTCCGGATGATCGGTCCGGAGTTCTTCCTCGAACAGGACATCGGGGACGGCGAACGTGGCATCGAAGCGGAACATCAGGCGGAGTAGCCCGCCTGTGTTCATATCTATGATGATGTTCGCATCGCTAATGAGCAGCCGCACGGCCACATTGCATGTTCCGTTTCTTCTGAAATTCCGTGAGCTGCATGCGCAATAGTTCGGCGGCTTTGCTCTCGCTGATAAGATCCTGTGCAAGCGCCCGGTATACAAGCTGATCGAAAAGCTGAGGACGCTCGGGCGCATACTGTTCGCCAGGCTCAGTCTTGTTCCAGCCGCGCGAACTGAAGAATTTGCGCATCTCGACGTAGTGCACATCAGGCAAGATTCCCAAATCCTTGGCGCGATGCATCCAGCCCTGCATGCTCAGGCCATACGTTTTCTTGAGCACTTCCAGCTCTCGGGGCTCTAGCCAAACGCGCTTTTCGCCAAGCTCCTTGCGAACTTCGTCCGCTGGCGCGAGAAAGGCGCCGGCGAACCGGTTGGCGGCGGCTTCCTCATCGACATCTGGGGCAAGGCGTCCATGCAATACCAAGTGTCCAAGCTCGTGCGCAAGCGTGAAACGCTGGCGGTCGCCGGGCCATCCCCGCCCAACGACGACCACCGGTATGCCATCGACGGTCGCGGCCATGCCGTCGAACCGGTCATTGATGGCCTGCGATTGAAAAACCTTGATGCCTCGCTCTTCGAGCATATCCGTGAGCACCGGAATGGGATCGACGCCCAAGTCCCACGACGTTCGAAGGTCCCGCGCAACGGCCTCGACTTCATCGAGAGTGGCAATCGGGGCGGGCAGATGCTCGGGCAGCTTGAACGCCTGAACCGGTCCGTTCGGCAGTAGCTGTTCGAGCTCGATAAACCGCTCGAGCTGCTCCTTTACGTCGCCCTCAATCTGGTCGAGCGCCTTCTTCGGAAGACGAGAGTGCTTCCGGTGCTTCATTTCCTGCAGCTCGATCTTCACCGGCCGAAAGAAATACTCCGTGCGCACTCCCAGAGCCTTCGAAAGATCGAGCAAGACGCGCGAGGAGGGAGTGGACTTTCCCCCTTCGTACTTGGAGATCGCCATCGCGGTGACTCCCGCTCGGTCCGCGAGCGCGCGCAACGACAGCCCTGCCGCCTTACGTGCCTGCTTTATGCGTTCGCCGATCATTGTCCGTCCTATAGTTTACAAAGTTGACTTAATACATAGAATTCCGTAAACTATAGGCCTTAAAGAGCCTCTTGTCAACAATTATACCGTTAACTCAATGGGTTAGGACAACCATCATGGTCCAAAATTTCCCATTTCAAGGCGCGGAGCGCTGATATGCGTGCCGCCGCTCATGCCGCGATCTCCGGGGCTTCTGCCTTCGCGATGTCTTACTTATCAAGCATCAGAGTCCTGCGCCGCGCCTGCCGCATCCCGGTTTCGCGGCACTGGTAGCGGCCCTGCGTCATTGCGCTCGTGCCGACATGGAATCTGCGCACGGGTAGCCACACGATCTGAGCGATCGAGCATCGATCGGCGGAGTTATCGGCTTTGGCCCGTGCCGGTCCGACCGTTGTTGCCATGATGGTCGGGGTCTCTCTTCGCAAACCGCGGTGGGAAATCTTCAGCTTCAGTCGCTAAAGGAGGGCGTGGCGGGTGCCGGTTCAGCTCGATACTTCTCGTGTTTCACCCGCACTGCCCAGGCGATGCGGGCGAGTTTGTTGGCCAGAGCACAGGCGGCTTTGTTGTGGTTGGTGCGTGCCTGCACGGCGAGCGCCCAGGTTTTGAGTCGATCGATCTGTCGTCCGGCACGCCGCGCCACGGTGGCCGCGCGCAGGATCGAGCGCGCCCCGTGGGTGGGAGCATGCGGATGTAGCGGTCACGGCGCTTGGAAATGCGCCCAAGGTAGCGAGTGTTGCCCGAGGAATATTCCCGCGGGGTGAGCCCAAGGAAGCTCGAGTAGCGTCGTCCCGAGGCGAAGCTCCTCGGATCGCCGACTGCAGCCACCATGGCGGTGCTGGTGAGAAGGCCGCACTCGACCTGCGCGCCGCAGACCGGACAGCGAATTTCATCCAAGCTGCTTCACCGCTTTGCGCAAAAAGTCCATCTGCTTCTTGAAATTCGTGCAGCCGTCGCAAATGGCGAGGTGCACGCGCAGCCCCAGGCGCTCGACGAAGCCGAGCCGCCGATCGAGACCCTGGGACACCAGGCGCGAAACCTCCTTGCACGAGAGCATCATCTGCCGAACCAATTTTGTTCGAGACACAAGCGCAGCGCCATCCGCGCGCGGTAGAGCAGCACCCAGCAATGTGTCGGCGTGACGCCGAGTTCCTTACAGACCTCGTCAGTCTCGAAGCCGAGGTGCTCGCGCATCATGAAGGCCTGCGCGGTCCTGGCGGGCAGGCGCGACAGGCATTCCTCCAGCTTCGCAAAAAACTCCTTCTGCTCGAGCGAGGCGTCCGGATCGGCCCACGTGGAGGGCATGTCGCGCCAGTGCCCGCTCTGGTCGAACAAGGCGTCGAACTCGCCAACGTCGTCATCCCCGGCGAGGGGGCTTTCACGGCTCGCACGGCGGATGGCGTCGACGATCTTGTGCTTGAGGATTCCCGTCAGCCAGGTGCGCAGGTTCGAGCGCCCGGCGAAGGCGGCCTCGCCGGTGAGCGCCGCGAGCAAGGTCTCCTGGACGGCGTCCTCGGCGATATGCCGGTCGCGAAGCTGCAGCGCGGCATAGCGCAGGAGGTACGGCCGCTCCCCTTCCACCCGGGTCCGGAAATCGCCCATTGCCAAATATTCTAGGGGGTCTTGAAACCGGCAGGGCTGCCCCTAAATGGAGCCTAGGAAGTTTTAGAAAAGGAGAAAGCAAATGGCAAGCATTACCCGATTCGAGCCGTTCAACGAGCTGGTCGACGATCTATTCAAGGGCTTTTTGGTGCGGCCCCTCGCCTTGGAAGGGCGCGCCGAGCTGCCCCGCATGAAGGTGGACGTGGCCGAGAAAAACGGCGCCTACGTCGTCGCCGCCGAGATCCCGGGCGTCAAGAAGGAAGACATCCAGGTCAGCATCGACGGCGCGGAAGTCACGCTGTCGGCTGATGTCAGGCGGGAGAAGGAAATCTCGCAGGACGAGCGCGTGCTCCACACCGAGCGCGTGTTCGGCAAGG
>Ga0209577_10006516_pt1 | contig 10790 bp, 7 predicted proteins | sample GraSoiAngelo_109_FD_185874 | JGI IMG/M metagenome (GOLD analysis project Ga0209577, IMG submission 185874) | Grasslands soil microbial communities from the Angelo Coastal Reserve, California, USA - 14_0903_12_20cm (SPAdes) (version 2) | ecosystem: Environmental > Terrestrial > Soil > Grasslands ... | reverse complement strand
CTCAATAAGGGGCTTTTGTCTGCGTTGCGAATGAAACAGTTTCGAAACAGTTTGAAACAGTCTGAAACAGAATTGCTTCTAACAGCGACGATCTAATCGCTCAAAGTCTCTGGGCGTATTGGATCAGTGGCGCGCGCAGACGGGCTTTAGATTCGAAGACCGTTGTCTCCGCGCGATTGAACGCTTTGCGGCTGATCAAATCATTGACGATTTGCTCGGCAACCAATTGCCAATCGACTATAACCATGTCGGCGACGACATCGGGGACTTGCGCAAAAGGGAAGCTGACAGGTCCTCCGCTCAGTGCGACTCGCGAGCGGGCCATCAGTCTTGCGAGCGCTTCCGGCGCACGAAAAGCAAAGAGCGCCGCGGCCGTTGATGGAAAAATAATTCCGCGGTGTTTATCCGTGGTAAGTGAGTTGAGAAAATCGGCCAGCCGCTGATCGCAGGCGCTTCTAAATTCGTAGGCAATTGCTTCTTCCTCCAGCAATGTTTTCAGCAGCTCTTCCTTTGCCGCCGATATTTCAATCCCGCGAACAACAACTACTGACGTGATTGCGTCGTTTGCGTGCCAATCGCGCAAGATCGAAGCGATGGCCGACTCCCGTTGCACTTCGTATCGGCAGCGGATCGACGGAAACCAGCGATCACTCAACTCGATGACTTGGACACCGCCGTCTTTGAGCTGCGGGACAGTTTCTTTCGCCGCGCGGTCGGGTTGATGCCACAGAACGGTGTCGAAATCATACTTGTCGATCCGGGAGAAGAGACGTCCGTTTTGACCGTCGCTCCGGTCGTAAAACACCGTCGCGACGGCGAAACCCCGAGCACGAAGCTCGCGTCTCGTACGGATGAAAAATGTGCGACAATCCTGAAGCGTAACGAAAGAGGATGTGAGCGCTGGCATTCCAATAAAGCCCAGCACGCTCAGATGCCGACCGCCGCTGCGGCCTTGGAGCAGTGTTTTCGATCCGCGAACACTGACCAGGATCCCTTCTTCTTCGAGTGCATTGTAGATTCTCGACACCGTCGAAAGAGGGACACCAAGATGACGAGCTACCTCCCTTATCGGATAAAAAACCCGCGGCTCTTCCTGCTGATTTGCGATGGCGATGTCGCGCAAAGTCTCGAGCAACTGCGCACCCTTGTGCTTCTTCTTTGCCTTGAAGGTCAGCCTCGACGGAAGAGGTGAAAGCCCTCGCGCAATTTTTTTTCGGGCCATGGGGGGTTGCCGTTGAAGTCAACTCGCGAAAGCTTTCGGAGTCAATCACCATTAGCTCGTAGAAAAGGATTGGTGCGACGCTCCGTCCCAATTTCTGTGGGTGGGCCGTGGCCGGGAAGAATGGTGACGTTGTCACCGAGCGGAAATATTTTTTTCCTGATCCCGGTTATCAGCAGATCGATATCTCCGCCGGGCAAATCACCTCGGCCGATGCTGCTGGCGAAAAGAACGTCGCCGCCGATGAGCAATTTATCTTTGTGCGAAAAGAAACAAAGACTGCCTGGGCAATGGCCGGGGACTTCCAAGACTTGGAAATCGGTCCCTAGAAAAGTTCGCCTTGGCGTTTCCTCGACGAAAAAATCTGGCTTCACCAGTTCGATTTCGAGTTGGAAGCCAAAATTGCGAAAAAATTCGGGGTCGGAAATCATGGGCGCGGTAAGCGGGTGACAACCAATCGGACAATCAAACTGCCGCTTGATTCTGGCGACATCCTGAACGTGATCGATATGGCCGTGCGTCAGAAGCAAAAGTTTCGGACGCGCATCAATGGAGTGCAGCCATTCACAGGCCCCCTGCGGCGCATCGAAGAGAATCGATCCCTCTGGCGCCTCAAGGAGATAACAATTCGTTTCGAAAATGCCGCCGCAAAAGCTCTCGTAATTCATTGTGATTTACTGTATCCAAGCGCGACTACGGCTGAAGGCGAGAGCTTTTACGAATTAATTGAATGTTCACTGGTTTCGATTGTCTGATTCCTACTCATATGGTCGTCTTGTTTCATCATCTTGCGTTTGACCATGAAATCTGCCAAGGTGGGAAACCGCGTAATTACTGATGAAATCACGTTTCCAGCGAAGTTTGGCGTTGTGCGCGATCGCGTTGGCAGCCGCGGTGGCCGTGCCGCCCGCGATAGCCACCTCGCGGGAAACGATCGCAATGTCCGTAGGCCGCCTGTTAGAGGAAGGCCACTACACACGTCAAAAGCTAAACGAGGACGTTTCGAAAAAATTTCTGCAGACGTACCTGGAGTTGCTCGATTTCAGTCACCTCTTCTTTACGCAAGAAGACGTTGACGCACTCAATGCAAAATACGGCAGCTCGATGGCCGGGGACATTCTTCTTGGCACGCTGAAGCCGGCTTACGACATCTACGCTCTCTATACGAAACGGGTTGACGACCGGGTCGCGAAAATCAAGGAACTGTTGAAGCAGCCGATCGACTTCAAGAGCAATGCCACGGTCGAGTTGAGCCGCCAAAAATCGTCATGGCCAAAAGATGAAGCAGAAGCCGACCAGCTCTGGCGAGGCCGTATTACAAACGAGCTGTTGCAGGAGCATCTGAGCGAGCATCCGATTGAGCCCGCCCCACAACTGGTTGCTCGCCGTTATGATCGCCTCGCCCGCAATGTGCACGAGCAAGATAAGGACGAGCAAATCAAACTTTTTCTCGATGCGCTTGCCCAGGCATACGACCCGCATTCGGAATACTTGAGCAAGGCCGATATGAAGAATTTCAGCATCAACATGGGCCTCTCGCTTGTAGGCATAGGCGCCATGCTCCGGTCGGAGGATGGCTATGCGAAAATTGAAAGCCTGGTGCCCGGCGGACCCGCGCAATTGGATGGAAGGCTCAAGGTCGGCGACCGGATCACTGCTGTGGCACAAGGCCCGGCCGATTACGTCGATGTTCGCGAGATGCGCCTGGACAAAGTTGTCGAAATGATCCGCGGCAAGAAAGGCACTCATGTGAGGTTGCTCGCGATTCCATCGGATGCAACAGACCCATCGCGCCGGAAAAATGTCGAGCTGGTGCGGGATGAAATTAAACTGAAAGATCAGGAAGCCCGCGCCGATATCATCATTAAAAAAGATGAGAATGGTGAACCGATAAAACTCGGGTGGCTGACGCTTCCTTCGTTCTATGCCGACATGGACAAACACCAGAAGAGCACCACGCGTGATGTGCTCGCGTTGCTCAAACGGCTGAAGAAAGAAAACATTGCCGGACTGGTTGTCGATCTGCGGCGAAATGGCGGCGGCTCGCTGGAAGAGGCGCTCGCGCTCACTGGATTGTTCTTAAAATCTGGACCGATCGTTCAGACCAAAGACTATAACGGAAACACCAGGATTTCGTCCGATCCCGATCCGGGCATCGCGTACTCGGGGCCGCTTATTGTTTTAACGAGCCGGCAAAGCGCGTCAGCGAGCGAAATTTTCGCAGCTGCGCTGCAGGATTACGGTCGCGCAGTGATCGTCGGTGACAAGAACACATTTGGCAAAGGCACAGTGCAGACGATTCTGCCGATCGGTCGGTTTGCTTCGTTGTTGGGCAGCCATTCCGATGAGGATGGTGCGTTGAAACTAACGATCCAAAAATTCTATCGCGTGGCGGGCGGCTCGACACAACTGCATGGCGTCGCCTCCGACATTGTCCTGCCGAGTTTGAGTGATCTCCCGGAGTTCGGCGAAGGCGCGCTAAAGAACGCGCTGGCCTATGACGAAGTGGCCAAGGCGAAATACACGAAATGGTCCGATTCACATTCACTGTTTGTCGATCAACTGCGCCGGCGTTCGGAAGAGCGCGTTAAAGGCGATCCCGAATTTCACTACGTGGTGGAGGATATGGATCGGTTGCGCCACAAGATCGATGAGAATCGAATTTCGGTAAACGAAGATCAGCGCAAAAAAGAGCTTCAGGACGATAAACTGCGCAAAGAAACTCGCTCCAAAGAACGTCTGGCGCGGAATCAAGAGGAACCGCGAATTTACCGGGTAACACTCGACACGGTTGATAAGCCGAATCTTCAATTGATCATGTATCCTGGGAAATTGGCCGAGGCGAAGAAGAATGGCGTTGCGCCAAAAGTTGACCCTGAGGCCGCTTCCGATGCAGATTCGGATTTGATCAGCGGCGGTGACACGCAAGGGGACGGCAAAGAACCGACCATTGATCCCGAGCGCGACGAGACACTTAACATCCTGACTGATTTGGTTGATCTTTCGCGCGGGCCGAAGACGGCCAGCGCTAACCATCAAGCTCCAACGAGCCCGCAATAAAACCTCTGTAGCGTCCGCTGTCGTCAGCGGAGTTCTGTTTGCGATTCCAACACCCGATGCGCTGAGGACGGCGCACACTACAGCCAGTCGAGGCCGCCGGTGTCACCGCCACCAAGGAAACGGAGGCGGCGGCGGCATAAAGCGTGGCCCAAAGCGCGGATCTGCAAATCTATTGCCGCCTCGCATAAATGGGGATTGCCTTTGCCGCGCGTAGTTTCCCGTTGCCGTCCTTCCAAACACGGTGACAGGAGTACCAACATCGACGGAATCGAAGAACGCAATTGCCAACTGTTCCGGCATCCGAACACACCCGTGGGAAGCGGGATATCCTGGCAAATATCCGGCGTGCATTCCATCAGCGCCGGTAAAACGCATGAAGTAATGCATCGGAGCGGGAATAAATTTACCGCCACGGGGAACTGGCATGTCCGCATCGGCGTCGGCGACAACTGTATTCCCGCGCGCATCCGCAATTTTCCCGTACATGCTCGAATGGTGGTTACGTTCTTTCTCCAGAACTTTGAATGAACCAGTTTTCGTTAGATGCCCGTAACGTCCGCTTGAAATCGGCGACGCTAATACGGGACGCCCGTCGCGAAGCAGATAGGCCATTTGCTCCTGCAGATCGATTTCAACAGAGGTTTCTGCGCGCAATGAAATCGCTGCGCAGAAAAAAATCGATAGTCCCAGCCAGGCCCTCACTCCTACTTCAACCCGCGCCGGCTTAAAAAGTCTCAAATCGCCAGCGCTGCACTTGTTTCTCTGGAAGCGCGCGCCAGAGCTGACATCATTCGGCTCTTGCAGCGCGCGAGTATTCTTCGCTCAGTTGGGCCAAGTGTTCGGCGCCGTTTGAACTCCAGCTGTCCCGAAAGCTTTCGGGATTGAAGCGCCGGTTGATACGCACTCCAATGTTCTCTTCAATCGCTCCGCTGCCGACGCCGCTTAGTAAATGCTGTTGCCGAGGACTAGAAGGCGAAATTCACACCTGTGCGGACCATACCGAAGTTGTTATGGGGTCCGTCCACAAAGTTCCAGCTGAAGTCACTGACCCAGCCAATGTGCGGGGTGAACCGAATTTCCATTCCGCCGCCAACCTGACCGATCGCCCGCGCCTCGGCGTCAGTATGACCGACAGTCTGCACAACGTCGAAGCCCTCTCCCGGTTCAGTAAATGCCTTATTGATTGGCCTCTGACCGCCACCAAAGATCCCGCCGGCGCCGCCAAAAATATAAGGCGCAAAGCGCGTGCAAGGAATCGGATAGCGGAGCGTGAGAGTACCCAACACGGCACCGATCGCGTTGCGCTCGCTGTGGAAACTACGCCGAAAAATTCCGTCACTGAAATCGACGAAGATATCTTCGCGTTTCTGGTTTGCATCAACCGCCCACCCTTCAATCCCCACGCCGACGTAGCGCATGAAGAAGTACTTGAAATCAACGCCACCGCCCCAGGCGTGATCGGCCTCGATGTACCGGTCGTCTACCCAATTATTTCCTGTGAAGACATACGTGCCCCAAAGCGAGACGTTAAACTCTCTGTCCGCGTACCATTGGGGGCACGGAGGCGGAGCTACCTGCTTCATTTCTTTTCCCGAATAGGTCTCTCCGGCAAAAGCGACCGAAGCGATCGTACTGAACGCTAACAGGCACAATAGTAATCTGTTCATTATTTCTCCTTTTTGGTTAAGTTTCTTTTACACTCCAAACTTTCGGAGCGCTTAGGTCAATAACGAAATTCGCTCCTTGTTTGTCTGTCTTATTTTTTCTTAATTCTTATGGTAGCCACGTCGTCCTCAAAACCGGAAAGAAAGTAGCCGACTCCAGGGATTAAAGTCATGGTGGCGCCCTTATTTACGTTTCTCACAGCATGCAAAATGACATTGGCGGAAAAATCGCCCGCTAGAATGGTGACCTGTCCAGGAGTGCCGCTGAGGGTGTAGTCGGTACCCAGGATTGCGCTGCCGCTCATTGAATAATTGACGGTCACGGGCCCCGTTGCCGGTCCAGGGTCAAGGGCCACAATGAATGCGGCGTTCTGTCCCTTCTTCACCGAATTCCTGGAAACTGTGACGAAAGCTTCCTGCGCAACGGGAGTCGCTGTGGGTGTGGGCGTGGGTGTCGGTGTTGCCGATGGCGCGGGAGTCGGAGTCGCAACAACTCCCGTGGGCGAGAACGTTGTGAAATGTGAATAGGTGGCCGTTCCGCCGGCGGGAATGCTGAAGTTCCAACTGATGCCGGCGCCGTTATCCTGAAGAGTGGTGCAGCCGCACATGTTCGGGAACGCCACCTTTGTACCGATCCAACGCCAAATCTCGCCATAGAAGGCCTCGTAGAAATTATTGTTGTCTGTCAGAGGGACCCACTCTTCGATTCTGCCAGGCGGCGTGTTATTTGGATTCACAGAGCAACCTACAGCGGTGCGGTTGCCGGAGACCTGGGTGAAACCGTAGCCGGAATCAGAGCCTCCTAGGAAGGCATCGGCGGCTCGAAAAAGTATGCCGCTCGCCGCACCCTCCCCACTATTAGTAATCACTATATCCGTTCGGTAGGACTCTTCTCCGATCACATATGAATCGGTTTGCTGAATCCGAAGGCCCGTCGTGGCGACAGCCGCAACGGTGACGACTTTAAACGGATCAGCCGATGTGCCCGTGCCCGTGACAGGGGTTTGGCTGACGGGCGTGAAAACGGTGTAGGTTCCGAGTTGCCCTGTTGCTGTTCCTCCGTGATTAGCAAAATCGGGTGCGTAGAGCGTCGCGCCCATGGCGATGAACGTGCCGCAGTCCCCTGGAATTGTGCCGGGCGGATAGAACTCGTGGGTTGTTCCATCGGTGACATGCTGGACCTGGCAGCTTAGCTCGTTGCCTATCCAAACGTGATTAAGCGGCCCGGCCGACGCGATGTCCATAAATGGAGTGACGGCAGGCGTATGGGGTGCCGCCCCCTTCGCCGGATCGACAATAGGCTGGGCATTACTCGCTGCCAGCAGGCACCAAGTTGCGCTAATAGAGGCTGCAAGCAGCGCCAAGCTCGCGCGCAAGATCAATTTTGTTTTGGGTTTCATTTGGGATTTCCTTTTCAATTAGTGTTTCGCTTCACCTTCCGGAGCCTGAAACACTACCGGAGCCAGCCCTACCCTGATTCCCCACGAGATCCCCGCTTCGCTAATGCATCAGTTTCGTTTAAACGCGCTTTTATGCGAGTGGCCGCGCCGTTGTCAAGCGAAAATTAACTCTTTTATACGGCAATGGGCGCCTTGATCGATGGGTGCGGATCGTAACCAACGAGTTCGAAATCTTCGAACGCGAAATCCTGAATGTTTTTGACAGCCGGGTTCAGTTTCATCTTGGGCAACGGTCGGCAATCGCGTGAAAGCTGCTCGCGCGCCTGCTCCAGATGATTGTTGTAGAGATGCAAGTCACCAAATGTATGGACGAAATCGCCTGGCGTAAGATCGACAACTTGAGCGACCATCATCGTAAGCAGCGAATACGACGCGATGTTGAAGGGAACACCGAGGAAAAGATCGCAGCTGCGCTGGTAAAGCTGGCAGCTTAACTCGCCGTTTTGGACATAAAATTGGAAGAGCACGTGGCACGGCGGCAGGGCCATGTTTCCGATTTCAGCCGGGTTCCATGCGCTGACAATGAGCCGCCGGCTCTGTGGATTGGATTTGATTTGCGCGATCAGATTATCGATTTGATCCACTCGCGCGCCGTTTGCACCTCGCCAATCGCGCCACTGCGCCCCGTACACGCGACCGAGCTCGCCTTTTTCATCGGCCCATTCATCCCAGATTGTGATGCCGTGCTCGTTTAAATAACGAATGTTGGTATCGCCGCGCAGAAACCAGAGCAGCTCGTAGATGATGGATTTGATGTGCAGCTTCTTTGTCGTGAGCAGCGGGAACCCCGGCCCGTCGGGGCGCAAATCAAACCGAGTCTGCGCTCCGAAAACTGATAACGTTCCTGTGCCTGTGCGATCCTCGCGTGGTCGACCGTGATCGAGCACGAGCCGGAGCAGATCGTGATATTGCCGCACGCCAAAATTTTATCGTCGTATGCGCATTTCGCGAAACAGAATTTCTTTTCGTGACAATTTTGATTGTCACAGGCGTAATGCGACGGCCGTTTTCGAACTTGAGATAGGAGTGCGAACGCATTTCGCAGGACATCCAGTTTACGTTCCAAAGGAGCTTACAATGAACCTGATGGTTACGACGAGAATAACAGGATTAGCCGCGGTCTTCGCTTCAACGCTGCTGGCAGCGTGCGGCGAGCATTCGACAACACCTTCCACCGAAACTCTCACAGTTTACGAAGACAAACCGACGCTGAAGCTGCTTGACCTCGGCCCGCCGGGAAACAGTCCGGGCGACGTCTATCATTTTTTTGCTCCGCTACATTCCAGCCCCAGTGGTCCGGTTACAGGCGAAGTATTCGGTTCGAAAACGCTGATAAAAATGGCGACGGACACAAATCCAAACTTGGAGACACGAGCAACTGTTCTGTTCTTCATCTTTGCCAATCGTCAGGATCAAATTGTGGCTTTGGGAGCAACTGATTATCCGCCAACCGCCGGTGAATTTGATGCGGGCCAGCCCGTCGCGCGCGCGATACTGGGAGGTACCGGCAAGTACATGGGTGCGCGCGGCCAAGTGGCGAGTACGCGCAACGCTGATGGTTCGTACACGCAGGTGTTTACGCTGCTCAAGTGATGCGTCGGAACATAGATCTCTTGGTCTGTGCGCCCAGCGGAGTTGTACTCCGCTGAATTACCAGGTAACAGGTTGCAAACCTGCTCGGCGCACAGGCTGCAAGCCTATGTTCCCACAGCGAGCCGCATTGGCTCGACACCCAGTGACAAGCCGGTTGCGATCGAGCCGAGTTGTCTCCGTTGGAGGCAGGTAAATTCAGTGCCTGATCTCAGTTAGAATCTCGTGAGCAGGGACTTAAGTCAGAACGATTGGTCCTGGCCCAGCGCTTGCTGAGATATTCTCGGATTAACGTGCCGACGCGGCGATTCTGCGCATCGGCAGACCTATTAAGAAAGGAATTTCAATTTATGGCTAAAGTTTTAGGTATCGATTTGGGCACCACCAATTCCTGCATGGCCGTGATGGAGGGTGGCGACCCGGTGGTATTGGAAAATAGCGAAGGCGCCCGCACCACGCCGTCGGTCGTGGCATTTACAAAAAGCGGCGAGCGACTCGTCGGCCAGGCTGCGAAACGCCAGGCAGTGACCAACCCGCAAAATACGATCTTCTCGATAAAGCGCTTCATGGGCCGCAAGTACGATGAAGTCCAGGAGGAAATCAAGCGCGTCCCTTACAAGGTCGTGAAGGCTGCGAACGGCGACGCGCACGTGCAGGTCGAGATCAACGGCCAGCGCAAAACATTTTCGCCGCCGGAAATCTCGGCGATGATTTTGTCGAAGTTAAAAGCCGATGCGGAAGCGAAGCTCGGCGAAAAAATCGCGCAGGCCGTCGTTACGGTCCCGGCCTATTTCAACGACTCCCAGCGCAACGCTACAAAAGATGCCGGCAAGATCGCGGGCATGGAAGTGTTGCGCATCATCAATGAGCCCACGGCTGCGTCGCTCTCTTATGGTTTGGACAAGAAAAAAGACGAGAAGATCGCGGTTTACGATTTGGGCGGCGGCACGTTCGACATTTCGGTCCTCGAGATTGGCGACGGCGTTTTCGAAGTGAAAGCGACGAACGGTGATACCCACCTGGGTGGCGACGACTGGGACGCGCGCATCATGGATTGGATCATCAACGAGTTCAAAAAGGAGACGGGCATCGATCTAAGCAAGCAGCCGGACGCGGTTCAACGTATCAAGGAGGAAGCTGAAAAAGCCAAGATCGCGCTTTCATCGACGCAGGAATACGAAATCAATCTGCCATTTATTACGGCGGACGCCAGCGGGCCAAAACACATCCAGAAGAAACTCACGCGCTCCAAGATGGAGCAGCTCTGCGATGATTTGTTCCAACGGACTGTCCCGCCGGTGAAAGCGTGCTTGAAAGACGCGCAGCTGACGGAGAAGGAAATTAACGAGCTGGTGCTGGTAGGCGGCATGACGCGTATGCCCAAGGTTCAGCAAATTGCCCGCGACCTCATTGGCAAGGAACCCCACAAGGGAGTAAACCCTGACGAAGTGGTCGCGATCGGCGCTGGCATTCAGGGCGGCGTTCTTAAGGGCGACGTCAAAGATGTGCTCCTTCTCGATGTTACCCCGCTTACGCTTTCGATCGAAACGGCCGGCGGCGTTGCTACACCGATGATCCCACGGAACACCACCATTCCGACGAGAAAATCGCAGATCTTCTCGACTTACAGCGACAATCAGCCAGGCGTGGAGATCAAAGTGCTCCAGGGCGAGCGGCCACTCTCGCGCGACAATAAACAACTCGGTGTCTTTCACCTCGATGGAATTCCACCCGCGCCGCGTGGTGTGCCGCAAATCGAAGTGACGTTCGATACCGACGCGAACGGTATTCTGCATG
>Ga0209577_10006514_pt1 | contig 10792 bp, 7 predicted proteins | sample GraSoiAngelo_109_FD_185874 | JGI IMG/M metagenome (GOLD analysis project Ga0209577, IMG submission 185874) | Grasslands soil microbial communities from the Angelo Coastal Reserve, California, USA - 14_0903_12_20cm (SPAdes) (version 2) | ecosystem: Environmental > Terrestrial > Soil > Grasslands ... | reverse complement strand
TCGACCGCTACCTCGAGTGGCTGGAGAAGGACGGCCCCCGCGACGGGGCCGTGATCCTCGCGTGCGACGACTACGGGGTCGAGATGATCGCCGGCAACCGCGAGCGGCTCCTCGAATGGGGCTACCGGCCCGTGGAGGGTGATGACGAACTGATGCTCGCGATGCTCGACAAGGAGCGCACCTACGAGCTCGCTCGGGCCGCGGACGTTCCCACACCGCGCACGGCCACGGTCCACACGGCCGAAGAGGCGATGACCGCCGCGAGCGCGTTCGACCTGCCCGTCGGGCTCAAGCCGCTGCTGTCGCACGTCTGGGCCGAGCATCGCCCGGAGAAGCTCCTCCTCGCCCGCGACCGCGACGAGCTTCGCAGGCTGGGCGAGTGGGCATTCGACCCCGGCGTGCCAATGCTGATGACCGAGGTGATTCCGGGGCCGGAGAGCGACATCTGCACGTACTTCACGTATGTCGACCGATCGGGCGAGCCGCTCTTCGACTACACCAAGTCCAAGATCCGCCAGTGGCCCAAGCGCTGGGGCCTGACCTGCTACCAGGTGAGCGACCGGCGCGAGGACGTGGTGGAGCTCGGGCGCCGGCTCGTGCGGGGCAGCGGATTGCGCGGCGTCGCGGTCCCGGAGTTCAAGCACGACAGCCGCGACGGCCGCTGGAAGCTGATCGAGTGCAACGTGCGCTTCACGGGGTCGCTTGACCTGACCCGGCACTGCGGCATCGACATGGCACGGATCGCCTACGAAAGCACCCTGGGGCGGGCTGTCGAGCGCCCGGATGGCTACCGCACCGGCGTCACCCAGTGGAACCCGATCGAGGACGTCCGGGCGCTGATCGACTATCGGCGGGACGGCGAGCTGACCGTGCCCGGATGGGTGCGCAGCGTCGCCCGCCGCCAGCACTTCCCCATGATGCGCGCCGACGACCCGATGCCGACAGTGGCCAGCCTCGGCACCAAGCTGGGCCGCGCGGTCCGGAAGCTCGCGCGCTCGCGCTGATCGTGTCAGGCCGGCCCGCCCGGCCCGCCGGGGCCGCCCGCAACACCCTCTACGCGCTGCTCACTCAGCTGAGCACCGCGGCCTTCACCGCCGCGCTCACCATCTACCTGGTCCGAGCGCTGGGGCCGCTGGAGTTCGGGATCTTCTCGCTGGCCGTGAGCGTGGGCGCGCTGGTGTTCCTGCCGTCGGACTTCGGGATCTCGAACGCGACCGCACGTTTCATCGCGGAGCGGGCCGGGGACCGCGCGGGCATCGCCGCGCTGATGGCCGACGCCGTCCGCCTCAAGCTGATCATCAGCGGCGCGATCAGCGCGGTCCTGATCGCCCTCGCCGGTCCGATCGCGGACGCCTACGGCCAGCCGTCGCTCGCGTGGCCGATCCGCTGGGTGGCGGTCGCGGTGCTCTTCCAGAGCCTCGTGGCGTTCTACCGGTACGCGTTCATCGCGCAGCGGGAGGCCGTCCGCGGCCTGCAGATCGTGTTCACCGAGGCGGCGGTGGAGACCGCAGCCTCCATCCTCCTGGTGGTCGGCGTGGGCGGCGCATCGGCGGCCGCGGCGGGGCGCGCCACCGGCTATGCGGTGGGGACCGCGGCGGCGCTCGTAGTCACCGTCCGCGCGCTCGGCCCCGCGGCGTTCCGGCGGGCACACGGGCTGGCGGACGCGCGCCGCCGGGTCGCGCGCTACGCCGGCGCGCTGTTCCTGATCGACGCCGCCTTCACGGTGGCCGTCCAGGCCTCGCCGCTCCTGATCGGCGCGTTCATCGGCCCGACAGCCGTCGGCTTCTTCCAGGCGCCCGCTCGCCTGATCGTGTTCCTGCAGTACTTCGGAGGCGCGGTCGCGAGCGGAGTGGCTCCCGGGCTCGCGCGAAGGGAGGGGCACGAGCCCGAGGCGGAGACGTTCGGGAGGGCCCTCCGCTACCTGGTCGTCTTCCAGGCGCTGCTCGTCGCGCCGGCCCTGGTCTGGGCGAAGCCGATCGTCCACGTGGCGCTCGGCCACGGCTACGAGCGCTCGGCCGATGTGCTGCGCGCGCTCACCCCCTACATCTACGTCTCCGGCATGGCGGCCACGGTGGCGGTGGGCGTCAACTACCTCGGCGAGGCACGGCGGCGCGTGCCGCTGGCGCTGCTCGACGTCGCGGTCGGCGTGGGGCTCACCGCGGCGCTGCTCCCGACCATCGGGCTGCTGGGGGCCGCCTACGCGTCGGACATCGGAGCGTTCCTCTACGTGCCGCTCCACATCTGGATCATCCGCAAGTTCATCCGCCTGCCGCTGCGCCCGCTCTTCCTGGCGGCGTTGCGCGGCCTGCTGGCCGCCGCGGCCATGGCCGGGGTCCTGCTCCTGTTCGGAACGTCGCACCTGTCGGTGGTGGACTGGATCGCGGGCGCCGTGCTCGGCTTCGCCGCCTTCATCGCCGTCCTGCTCGCCACGCGCGAGGTGACGATCGCCGAGCTCGTGGCGCTTCCACGCTGGATCCAAGCGCGGAAGCGGCGCTGAAGCTTCAGTTCCGTTGCCGTCCGGCCGATGCGTTCGGTGACCTCCGGGTCGCTCCCACCATGGCCGCACGCCCGGATCCAATGCGCTTCCAGAACGTCGCCATCCCCGCGACCGCGACGCCGTCCGCACCAGAACGCACGCAGCACCAGGAATGGGACGCGCTCGCCGACCGCGTCGCGGCTCCCCCCTTCCTGCGCCCGGGCTGGATCGAGGCCTGGTGCCGCGCATACGCAAAGGCGGCTCCCACCGTGCTCGAGGTCCGGCGTGGCGGCGAGCTGGCCGGGGTCCTGCCGGTGATCCGCCGGAGGCGTGCGACCGCCGGTCCCACCAACTCCCACACCCCGCTGTTCGGCCCACTCGCCGCTGATGAGGAGGCCGCCGCGGAGCTCGCCGGACGCGCGGTGGCGGAGCTCGGTGGGGCGCTGGTGCTGGAGCCCGTCGATCCGGCGCACCCCGCGACGGCGGCCTTCGCCGACGCCCTGCTCGAGAGCGGCCGGCTCACGCTGGCGGAGTCCCTCCGGAAGGCCCCTTACGTGGCGGTCGAGGGCAGCTTCGACGACTACCTGAAGGAGCTGTCCAAGAACCACCGCAAGCAGGTCGCCCGCCGCCGGCGACGCCTCGAGGAGGCAGGCCACGTGACCGTCGAGATCCAGACCTCCCCGCACGGCCTGGCGAGCGCGCTCGAGGACTTCGTGCAGCTCGAGTCCTCGGGGTGGAAGAGGGGGTCCGGCACGGCCATCGCCTCGCGGAGGGCGAACCGGGACTTCTACACGGAGGTGGCGCGATGGGCCGCCGAGCGCGGCTCCCTGCGGCTCTCGTTCCTGGCCCTCGACGGCCGGCCGATCGCCGCCGAGCTCGGGCTCGAGGAGGGCGGCGTCCTGTACGCGCTCAAGGGCGGTTTCGACCCGGCGTACAGCGGCTTCGGACCTGGCCAGCTGCTCACCCACGAGTCGCTCTCGCGGTGCTTCGCCGCCGGGCTCGAGTCGTACGAGTTCCTGGGGCGCGACGAGGGCTACAAGCTGGCCTGGACGAGCGCTACGCGCGAGCGCGTCCGGCTGCGGGCCTTTCCGCGCACGCTCGGCGGCCGTGTCAGCCGCCAGGCTCACGGCCGCCTCCGTCCGCTCTGGCTGCGCCTTCGCCGCGCCTGAGCACCCGCGAGTAGACTCCCGCGCGGGAGGACAGCCGACGCTGGCGCGCAGGAGAACCGGAGGCAGGTGGCTGGTAGCCGCGCTCGCGGCGGCGGCGCTGCTCGCGTCAGCCCAGCCCGCCTCGGGGGCGAAGACGGTGCCGACGCTCGTGCGCGACGTGCGGACCGGGCTCGACAAGCTCGGCACCCGAAAGCCCGAGCCCTCCGACATCCAGGAGTACGTCCAGCCGGACACGCAGATCGAGCCGTCGGTCGCGGTCAACCCCGCCAACCCGCGCAACGTCGTCGCCGTCTACCAGGAGGGCAGGATCGCCGACGGCGGCGATGCCACCAACGGCTACGCCACGAGCTTCGACGGCGGGAAGACCTGGCGCTTCGGCGAGCTCCCGAAGCTGACGACGTTCCCCGGCCAGGGCGGTGTGTTCGAGCGCGCGAGCGATGCGGTGGTCGCGTTCGGGCCGAACAACACGGTCTACGCGAACTCGCTCGTCTTCGACTTCAACACCGGCGGAGGCCTTCGAAGCGGGATCGCCGTGAACGTCTCGAAGAACGGCGGCAAGACGTGGAGCAACCCGGTGATCCTCCAGGACGACCAGCTCGGCGGCACGAACGACAAGAACTGGATCGTGGTGGACGACAGCAGCGCGCCCGGCCACCACAAGGGCCGCGTGTACGTTGTGTGGGATCGCGTCGCGCCCGTGGTCTACGACTACTGCGACCACGATTGCGACAAGCTCGCGAACTGGTTGCCGGACCTCCAGACGCTGTCGCCCGTCGTGTTCCCGGGACAGGGGATCGGGGCCTACCCGATGGTGATGAAGAACGGCGGCCTCGGGATCGTGATCGACACGATCTCCGGCGGGGTGCCGACCGGCCCGGACGAGCCCGAGGTCCCGCCGGGCACCACCAACCACGTCCTCATCGCGGCTCCCAATGCCGGATCCACGCCCTATCCCCTACCGCTCGCGTTCGAGCCGCCCATACAGATCACGGCCAACCGCTCCAACGGGATCCGCGCGCAGCGCGCCTCCGACGGGCTGCCCGCCGCGGCGGTCGATCCGAAGTCCGGCGCCCTGTATGCGGTGTTCGACGACGGGCGCTTCCGCACCGACCAGGCCAACGACGCGCTGATCAGCAGGTCCACCGACAACGGGGCCACCTGGTCGGCTCCGAAGAAGGTCAACCCGGGTAAGCCGAACGACGGCATCGACCACTACAACGTGACCGTCGCAGTGGGGACCGACGGGAGGGTCCACGTTGCGTACCGACAGCGGAACGAGTCGCGCAACCCACCGCTCTTCTCGCCGACGATCGACACCTTCTACCAGGAGTCGCGCGACGGCGGGAAGACGTTCAGCGCGCCCCTCAAGGTGGACGTGAAGCCCTCGCACGCCTACTACGACGCGTTCTCCCGCGACGGCTCGTTCGAGGGCGACTACAACGAGACCGTGTCGTCCGGCGGCTACACCTACATCACCCGCGCGCAGGGCACGCCGCTCTACCGCGGTGAGCCGCCGGCGCTCACCAAGAACCCGGACGGCTCCGACACCGTGGTGCTCAAGAACAGCGGCAAGGGCCACCAGCACCAGCGCAACTGGGTGGCCCTGGTCCGCGACCTCGCGGCAGGCCGCGGACCGTGCGTGGGGAGCAGCTCACTGCGCACCAGGATCCGCCACGTCCACGTGGCCGACGGCCACCTGACGATCCGCGGGACGGCCCGTGACCTGGGCTGCGCGGTTGGTATCCGGCGGGTCGAGGTGGCCGTCGCCAAGCACGTGGGACGGCACCGCTGCCGCTTCGCGAGCTCGGATGGCACCCTCGGGCCGGCCGTCAAGTGCTCGCACCGACACTTCGTCAGGGCGAGGGGCACGTCCTCGTGGAGCCTCGCCCTGCCGGGTGAGCTCCGCCGCGGCCACTACGTGTTGTGGGCCCGCGCCCGCGGCGCGCTACGGCGCGGAGCGGCGGCGCGCCGCACGTTCGTCGTGCGCTAGCGCGAGCGCTCCGCCGCCACGGCGCTGCGAATCAGCTCGACCCCGGCGCCCACGGCCGCGTCGATGCTCGTGGCATCGATCACCGGCACGCCGCGGCCGCGGGCCCGCTCGACGAGGTGGCGCTGGAGCTTGCGGATCTGATCGAAGCGGTCGAGGTAGCGCGTGGCGGGCCGGTCACCGGCCCGAAGGGAGAAGTGGCTGCGATGCACGTCCTCCTCCTCGATGGCCACCACGGCCTCCACGAGAACGCAGCCCGGCGCCTTGGTCGCGCCCGGCAGGAGGTGCACGCCCTCGAGGATCATGGGGGTCCTCTCGGTGACCGCCCGCTCGACTATCGCGACGATGCCGGTCCGCACGCTCGCGACCTGACGGAGGTAGCCGACGATGTCGGGATCGCCGTGGCCCACCTCGTCCGGATCGATCGACATGCCGGCCTCGAACGACGAGTAGTGGACCACCGGCATGAACTCGTGTGAGAAGAACGCGCGGATGACGTTGCGGATGGCGTCCGTCGCAATCACCCGCGTGATCCCCATGCGACCGGCGAGCAGCGTGGCGAGGGTGGACTTGCCGACTCCCGGCGCGCCGCCGAGCGTGACGATGAGCGGCCGCTCGAGGCGGCCGAGCTCCTCCCAGTCGAGGAACCGCTGCGCGGCGGCATCGCCCTCGCGCTCGCGCAGCACGCTGGCGGCGAGCTCCCTCAGCTCCCCGACCTCGATATAGGGCTCGCCGCGCTCGTCCAGGCGGGCCTCGAGCACCCGGGCCACGTCGTAGGCGCGGTCCGGCGCGAGGCCGGATGCGGACAGCGACTGGGCCATCAGGCCCTTCGAGTAGGGCAGGCCGTGCGCTTCCTTCATGACGATGGTCTCAGGCATCGTCATGCAGGCTGAGCAGCTCGGTGTCGAGGTCGGTGTCGAGACCCACGGGACGGTTGCGGACGAACACTACGCGGGCGCCCTCGCGGCGAGCGTGCATCGCCACCGTGTCGATCGCGGCGGCCTTGAGCTCCGTGAGGTAGACGTCGCAGTTCTCGTTCCGGGCCCGCCCGAGGTCCGCCTCGAGTGACGACCGCCGGGCCAGGTTCGCCGACGCCACCAGCGGGTCGAGGCCCTCCCACGGCCCCGCCGCCGTCGTGAAGAGCGCGACGCGGGCACCGTCCGGGAGCGACTCGGCGGGCTCGGGCCGGAGGGTGAACCTCATGATCGGCCCCGTCACGAAGCGCTCGATCTCGCGCAGGCCGCCGTCGTCGAGCCAGTCAGCGGCGAGCACCAGGTCGGAGCGCATCAGCCGGTAGGCACCGAGCTCGCGCACGGCCGCCTGCATGGCCCCCACGATGCAGACGGTCCTGTCCACGATCACCGGCGGTATGCACGAGCCGGACCCCTCGAAGACGATCGTGCCCGGATCCTGCTGCGCCGCCAGCTCGGCCCCCTCGGCGACGTTCGAGTCGTATGGCTCGCCCGCGAGCCCGCCGCCGACTCGCCGGCAGCCCACGGCGTCCACCCCCGCAAGGACCGCGTCCTCGAGGTAGTCGGAGGCGCCGTGGCGGCCGGCCTCGACGATCGAGACGAGGTCGTCCAGTCCGGTTCCGGCGCGCGCGAGCTGCGGCTCCGGCGGGCCGCCACGACCCATCGAGACGATCACGGGGCGGGCACCGCGATCCAGGAGGAGCCGCGCCCAGTGGCCCGCCACCGCGGTCTTGCCCGTGCGCTTCCCCGTGGCGATGACCGCGAGCTTTGGCCCATCGAAGGCGACCGGCGCGTAGGGCGGCGGCTGCAGCACCAGACCCGGCGATTCGTAGCTCATCTCGAGGTGCAGGGCGAGCGCCGCGAGCTCCAGCTTGCGGGCCGGGGGCAGAACCGGCTCATCGGCGAGGTCGACCACCGCGCGGCCCGGCGCGGCCAGCGACCGGAGCGCCGCCTCGGGCCCGCCGGTCTCGATCGGGCGCCCGTAGTGCTCCGCCGCCGCCTCGAGCACCGCCGCTCCGGTCTTCTCCTCGCCGCCACAGAACACCACGCCGGCCAGGCCGCGCTCGCGGTCGAGCGCATCCAGTGCACCCCGGACCACCGACGGATGGTGCTCGCCGTCGATCAGGGCCACGGTCGAGGACACGGGCGAATCCTTGCAGCAGGTGCGGAGGATTCGGCCTCAAGTTGCTCCGATATGCGTCCAGAGCGTTGCGCAGAGGCGCTGTGGTCCGTACCTTGGTCGCGTAGGAACGGATTCCTATGCGGGTCAACAGGGGAAAGGAGTCACCCTTGCGTCTTCGCGCCAGCATCCTCGCTGTCGCGGCGGGCCTTCTGCTCGCGCTGCCGTCCGCCGCGAGCGCGGCCACCTGCCCCGTCGACTCGGGCTCGGCGTACGCGGCCACGATCACGGGCACGGCCGGGCTCGTGAGCTACTGGCGGCTGGGCGAGTCCTCCGGGACCAGCGCCTGCGACAGCTACGGCGCGAACGCCGGGACCTACCAGGGAGGCTCCACGCTGGGCGCGGTGGGCGCGATCGCCGGCGATCCCGACACCGCGGTGACCCTCGACGGCAGCAGCGGCACGGTGAGCGTGCCGCATTCGGCGTCGCTCGACGTGGGTGACGACTTCACCGTGGAGGCCTGGGTCAAGCGGAACAGCTTCGGGGCTCCCTCCTACCAGGCGATCGCCTCGCAGGGCGCGAACGCGTGGCTCCTCGCGTTCAACTCGTCGAACCGGCTGGTCCTGCGCCAGGCCACGGTCGGCGACCTCGTCTACTCCACCACCGCCGTGACCGACACCAGCTGGCACTACGTGGCCGCCACCAAGAACGGCTCCGCCGTCCACCTCTACATCGACGGCAACGACGTGACCGGGAGCGTGACCAACCGGACGATGGCGAACAACACCCTGCCCCTCTCGATCGGGCAGAGCTCCGGTGGCTCGTTCTTCAACGGGACCGTCGACGAGGTCGCCCTCTACGACACGGCGCTCAGCGCCGCCACGGTCAAGGCGCACAGCGACAAGGGGTCTGTCACCCCGTCCCCCACGCCCTCCCCCGCACCGGGTCCCGACCCGGTGGTCGCCGCGGCGGGCGACATCGCGTGCGACCCCTCCGACCCGGGCTACAACGGCGGCCTCGGGGTGTCCGGCCGCTGCCAGCAGAAGGCCACCTCCGACCTGCTGCTGAACACGGGCCTCTCCGGAGTGCTCACCTTGGGCGACGAGCAGTACGACGACGCCGCGCTCTCGAAGTTCCAGTCGGTGTACGCGAGCACATGGGGCCGCGCCAACGCGCTCAACCACCCCGCGATCGGCAACCACGAGTACCTCACCTCCGGAGCGGCCGGGTACTTCGACTACTTCAACAGCGTGGGCGACCCGACCGGCTCGACCGGCAAGGGCTACTACTCGTTCAACCTCGACACCTGGCACATCATCGAGCTGAACTCGAACTGCTCGATCGTCGCTTGCGTCTCGGGCTCGCCGCAGGAGAAGTGGCTTCGCAACGACCTCTCGAAGAACACCACCAATTGCACCCTGGCCTTCTGGCACCACCCCCGCTTCAGCTCGGGCATGGCGGGCAACAACTCGAACATGGGCTCGCTCTTCACCGACCTCTACCGCGCGAACGCCGACGTCCTGCTCACCGGGCACGACCACCTCTACGAGCGCTTCGCACCCCAGAGCCCGAGCGCGGCGGCCGACCCTTCGAAGGGCATCCGCGAGTTCGTCGTCGGGACCGGCGGCAAGAGCCTGGTGGACTGGGGCACCATCCAGCCGAACAGCCAGGTGAGGAACAACTCCACGTTCGGCGTGCTGCGCCTCACGCTCCACCCGTCGAGCTACGACTGGAAGTTCGTGCCTATCGCCGGCCAGTCGTTCACGGACTCGGGCTCGACGAGCTGCCACTAGCGGCGATCCGTTTCACGAGCGGCCGGCCGTAGCGCCACGCGGCGTACTCGGCGAAGCCCGCCGGCGTGCCCGGAAAGGCCTGGAAGCGGAGGCGCTCGCGCGTGTGGGAGGTCCAGCTCCGCTTGTAGTCGTCGGCCTGGCCGAGGAGCTCGTAGGAGGAGAGCCCCAGCTCGAAGGCCCGCTCGATGCCGTCGCGGGTGAGCAGCGTGCCGGGCGCGAGCCGCCGCTCCTCGGTTTCGAAGCCGCCCTTCAGCACGTAGAAGACGCCGGCGTGCTCGAGGCAGAAGTCGAACGCGATCGCCCGCCCGTCGAGGCGGAGGAAGGCGAGCCGCAGCCAGCCCCGCTCCACCGCCCAGCGGGCGATCGCACGGTAGAAGTCCTCCACGGCCGGGTCCGACCGGATCGCCGTCCCCGCACGCTCCTTCCAGCCCGAGCCCTCGAGGCGGAAGCCATCTGCCAAGAGCTCATCCAGGCGCTCGGTCCCGTCCTCGTAGACCACGCGCGCCTCCCCGCGCTCCTCAAGGCGCCGTCTGAGGCGGCCGATCTCCTTACGGAACTTGCGGTCGAGGCTTCCCATGTACTGCTCGAACGGACCCTCCACGGGCACATACGGCGCCCGGGTAATCGTCCGGACGATCCTCCCGAAGCCGGCCAAGCCGGCCGCGGCCGCGCATTCCACGACGCCGGGACGGTCGGGAGGGAGGAACCACAGGTCCGCGCGCCTGCCGGTACGCGCCAGGAGCCCGCGTGCAAGCTGCTCGGCGGCATCGCGGTCCTCGACCACGGGCCCGAACAGCGGCGTCTGCCAGTCTGTCGGCGACGTGAGCGCGCCGCGCCTGGCCTGCACCGGCAGCACCCCGGCCACCCGTCCCTCGCGGCGGACGGCGAGGACGGTCAGCGGCCCCCACCCGAAGGCCCCGTGCCACGCCTCGATCCAGCCGGCCTGGAGGAACGGCGCGGCGCCGGTCCGCTCTGCGAGCTCGTCCCAATCCCGCCGGATCGGGTCGGGCGAGGAGTGCACCTCCACCGATTCGGGCAGCCGCGGGCGCCGTGCGAGGAGGCTGGGCGGCCGGCCCTCGGAGGCGTTTCGGTCGTGACCGGCCACGAGCGCAACACCGTAGCGCCAGGCCTGGCCGGCTTTGCTGCCGCCGCGGACTCGCTCTCGGTCGTCCCGATCGATCCCGTCGCGGACGCGCGCTGGGACGCGTTCGTCCGTGAGCACCCGGACGCCGGGCCGTACCACCTGGGTGCCTGGGCGGAGATCCTGCGTGCGGCC
>Ga0209577_10006513_pt1 | contig 10792 bp, 10 predicted proteins | sample GraSoiAngelo_109_FD_185874 | JGI IMG/M metagenome (GOLD analysis project Ga0209577, IMG submission 185874) | Grasslands soil microbial communities from the Angelo Coastal Reserve, California, USA - 14_0903_12_20cm (SPAdes) (version 2) | ecosystem: Environmental > Terrestrial > Soil > Grasslands... | reverse complement strand
AGCGCACATCAAGGGCAGGAGGAGTATTGAGGTTAGGAAGCTGATCAAACCAAAACTGCGAATCGAGCCGAGCTGGGCGGAAGGACGCTTGACTAAGACGCCGTAGAGCGCCCAGCAAAATGTGGCGGTGAACGCGATAATCAATCCAGGCAACGCAATATGTCGATCTTGCCCGCTCGATTGGAACCAAATCACACCGAACGCGCCGATTAAGCCGAGAACTGTGCCGGCTTGAAATTGCCATTGACGAATCACGTAGCGTTCCTCCGGAAAAAAGGCGAGCGCGAGCAGCGCGGTGAAGATGACGGATGAGCGGGTGAAAATCGCGTAAACGCCAGGGCCCATGTAGAAAAGAGCCATCACCTGCGTGATTTGGTGAACAACGTTCGGGAGGCAGGGAACGAGGCATGACATCAGAGCGCGCCAATCAAGACGTGGGCCGCCACGGCGAAGCCGATAAAACACAAATGGGGCAATGGCGATGCAGGCGACGGAATAGCGATAAAAATTCTGTGCCCAAGGGTCGTAGTAGCGATTCAAGTAGTATTGAAAAAGTGACGGCATCGACCAGATGACGACCGTGGTGAAGACCGCGGCGTAGCCTTTCGAAAGATCAGTGCGGCCGCGTAAATCGATCATTTCAATTTCGGGCGCGTTGACCCGCCTATCCCCTTCGCACGAGAAAGAGGCGAAAGCAGCCCGCGTGTCGGGGTGCGAGATTGGTTCCACAACGGCGCGCGCGATTCGCCCGAGGAAGCGTGCGCGATGGTGATTCGGATGGAATCCGATTGCTTCATCGTTTGGTGGCTGATTTTAGCGCGTGAATTTCCTCGCTTATAAACGATTAATCGCTCAAAAAGTAGTTTCGGAGGAGAAATGAATACTTTGAACAAGCAAACAATCACCCTGGCGATAGCGGCATTTTTATGGATTGCGCAAACGGAAAGCGCTTCGGCAAAGCGGGCTCCGGCTGGCGATGCGGGCGGACATAACAAGCGCGGGATCGAGCTGGCGGAGCAAAAGCAATACGACGCGGCCGTCGCTGAATTCACGAAAGCCATCCAAGCCAACCCGAAAGATCCTCGCGGTTACAACAATCGCGGCACCGCTTATCGCGCCAGCAACAAATTTGCCGAGGCGGCCGGCGATTTTTCCAAAGCAATTGAGATCGCGCCAAAAGATTACATCGGCTATATGGAGCGCGGGGAGACCGAGGTAATGCAAAACCAATTTGATGCTGCGCTGGCCGATCTCGATAAAGCGGTCCAATTGAAGCCCGATGAAGCCGTTTCTTACAAATTCCGCGGTTTCGCTGAGATCGGTCTGACTCAGTGGGATAGGGCGGTCGCGGATTTTACCACCGCGATCGAAAAGAATCCGAGCGATCCGCAAAGTTACGATCGACGTGCCTGGGCGAACCGGAATTTGAAGAATTATGACGCGGCGGTCAGCGACTACACGGCGATGATTGAGAAGAACCCGGCCGACGCTGAGCCTCTGGTTAAACGCGGGGCAACTTATGTGTCGATGATTCAGTACGAGAAGGCGATCGCTGATTACGAAGCCGCGCTAAAATTAAAGCCGGACGACTACGACACCGTGCAGCGGTTGCAATACGCCCAAGGGATGCTGGCTGCGAGGAGTGCCCCGCAGCCCACCGCGACGCCGATACCCAAGGAGGCCGCCCCGGGCTTGATCACTCCGCTCAATATTGGGATTGCGATTGCGGTGCTGGTTATCATCGCGGTCGTGGCGCGCCTGGTCACGAGAGGGAAGAGCGAAGGCGAAGCCAGCAGCGGACGAATTCGATAAGCGGCGGAGAAGAAATTTCTTTGACACCCAAGAGCGCGCTGTTAGCTTGCGGACGCTTTTTGCTGGAACGAAATGGTCCCATGGTCGTTCAAATTGCAAAGTTTGACGCGGCTTTGGGACTTTTAACTCTCTAGTGGGAAGCAAAACCGGTTCGTCGCTCGGCTCGGCCACGGAGAACGCGGCGAGCATCGAGATGACGAAGAGCGGCCCATGTAGCTCAGTTGGTAGAGCACGTCCTTGGTAAGGACGAGGTCACCGGTTCAATCCCGGTCATGGGCTCCAGAGTGAGCTCGCGACCGGGCAGCGACAGTTGAATGAAAAGATGTAGTTTAGTTTAGTTAACCAGGAGAATTGAAATGGCTAAGGAAGCATTTAAACGCGACAAGCCGCACGTGAACGTCGGCACAATCGGTCACGTGGACCACGGCAAAACCACCCTCACCGCCGCGATCACCAGCGTGCTCGCCAAAAAAGGTATGGCCGAAGTGCGCGCCTACGATTCCATCGACAACGCGCCCGAGGAAAAAGAGCGCGGCATCACGATCAATACCGCGCACGTGGAATATCAAAGCGACAAGCGCCACTACGCGCACGTCGATTGCCCCGGTCACGCTGACTACGTCAAGAACATGATCACCGGCGCGGCGCAAATGGACGGCGCGATCCTGGTCGTGAGCGCGGCGGACGGCCCAATGCCGCAGACACGTGAGCACATTCTGCTCGCGCGCCAGGTCGGTGTGCCTTCCGTGGTCGTGTTTCTGAACAAAGTGGACATGGTCGATGACCCCGAGCTTCTCGATCTTGTCGAAATGGAAGTGCGCGATCTCCTCACCCAGTACGAATTTCCGGGAGACAAAATCCCGATCGTGAAGGGGAGCGCGCTTAAGGCGCTGGAAGGCGATGCTGAAGCAGAAAAGCAGGTGCTCGCTCTGGTGGCGGCGATCGACGATTACATTCCGGTTCCGGAGCGGCCGATCGATCAGCCGTTTCTCATGCCAATCGAGGACGTGTTCAACATTGAAGGCCGCGGCACGGTCGCCACTGGTCGTGTCGAGCGCGGTGTCCTCAAGAAGATGGAGGAAGTGGAGCTGGTCGGCATTAAGCCAACCTCCAAGACCACCGCGACCGACATCGAGATGTTCCGTAAACTTCTCGATGAAGCGCGCGCGGGCGATAACGTCGGTGTTCTGCTGCGCGGATTGAAAAAGGAAGAAGTGGAACGCGGCCAAGTCATCGCCAAGCCGGGATCGATTACGCCGCACAAGAGATTCAAGGCGGAAGTCTATGTACTAAGTAAGGAGGAAGGCGGCCGCCATACGCCGTTCTTTACCAATTACCGGCCGCAATTTTATTTCCGCACCACGGATGTGACCGGAACGGTCAAGTTGCCCGATGGCGTGGAAATGGTCATGCCTGGCGACAACATCGCCATCGACGTGGAGCTGATCACGCCCATCGCCATGGAAAAGACAATTCGCTTCGCCATTCGTGAAGGCGGAAAAACTGTCGGCGCCGGTCGCGTCAGCGAAATCCTGGACTAAATTGCCGCTGCGCAGAAACCTTACGCCAGTAGCTCAATTGGTAGAGTAGCGGTCTCCAAAACCGTCGGTTGGGGGTTCGAGTCCCTCCTGGCGTGTTTTTGAAAAAACGCCGAACATTGAACATCGAACTCCCAATGATTCAGAACGAATTCCTTCTCGAACATTCGATGTTCGATGTCGTCTCTGTTAATTTGACGATTTAACGATTTAACGATCCCCATGATCACGAAAACCAAAAACTTCTTCAACGAAGTGAAGGTCGAGCTGCAAAAAGCTTCCTGGCCGTGGGAGTCGAAGGAAAAAGGAATTCGACGCTACAAAGAGCTGACTGACTCGACCCTGGTCGTGATCATCGCGATGTTATTGCTCGGCGGTTACGTCGCCCTTTTCGATTTCGTCCTCGTGAATGTGGTCCACTTTTTCACCCGGTTGCATTGATTATGGCACAGGCACTCGCAGGCAAAGATCAATGGTTCGTCGTGCACGTCCTTTCCGGTCAGGAGAACAAAGTGCGCGAGAATATCGAGAAGCGCGTCAAGACCGAGGAAATGGGCGACTTGATTTACGAAGTGCTCGTCCCAACCGAGCGCGTCTCGGAAATCAAAAAGGGCAAGAAAAGCGAAACGACACGCAAGTTTTTTCCCGGTTACCTGATCGTCAATATGCACTTGCTCGATGAGAGCAATCAGCTTGTCGGGCGCACGTGGTATTTCATCCGCGACACGCCCGGCGTGATCGGTTTCGCCGGCACGAAAGACAAACCGATCCCGATGCGACCGTCGGAAGTCGAAAGCATGCTCGCGCAAATGAAAGAGCGCGAAGAAAAGGTAAAACCGAAAGTCAGCTTCGAAGTTGGCGAAACCGTCAAGGTCGCCGACGGCCCATTCCAAAATCAGAACGGCATCGTCGAAGAAATCGATCCCGAGCGCGGCAAGCTGCGAGTCTCCGTCACCATCTTCGGCCGCGCCACGCCCGTCGAACTCGAGTACTGGCAAGTCGAACGCGGCTAGTTTTCCGCTTTAACCCTTTAACGATTCAACGCTTTAACGAAATACAATGGCCAAAGAAGTCGTAGCACAGATCAAATTGCAGATCCCCGCTGGACAAGCCAACCCCGCGCCGCCGGTCGGTACCGCACTCGGACCACGTGGGGTGAACATCATGGCGTTCATTTTTGTCATTCCGAGCGAAGTCGAGGAATCTCTCAATCTAAAATAAGGGAACCATGGCTAAAGAGGTAGTTGCTCAGATCAAACTCCAGATTCCAGCTGGTCAGGCGAACCCGGCCCCGCCCGTTGGCACTGCGCTCGGGCCGCGCGGCGTGAACATCATGGCGTTTTGCAAAGAATTTAACGCCGCCACCCAAAAGCAAGCCGGCGACATCTTGCCGGTCGTGATCACCGTCTTCAAAGACAAATCATTCACGTTCATTACGAAAAGTCCGCCTGCCGCTGTGCTATTGAAAAAAGCCGCAAACATCGCCGCCGGATCAAAAGAGCCGAACAAAGAGAAAGTCGGAAAAGTTACGCGCAAACAAGTCATGGACATCGTGAAAACGAAAGCCAAAGATCTAAACGCGCGTAACGACGAAGCTGCCTTCCGCATCATCGCTGGCACCGCCCGCCAAATGGGCCTCGAGATCGTCGATTAATTCAACCGCGGATTACGCGGATTAAACGGATTGGGGAGCGCAGGCTGCCAGCCTGCTGGTTTCGGCTGCTAGCGGAAACGAACTTCGTTTCGCGCATCGGATTGATCCGAATTACATGAACTTTCTGCGTTTGAAGGCGTTTACGTCGGACGCGTCCAAATCGAACCATTCTCCTCCGCGACGCTTTGCTTCAAACCTGTTGTGCCAATACGCTTCAATGCTGGCGGGATCGTCGGTACGGGTTTCATGTACCTTGGTCGATTTCTCTGGAAGCTGAATGGCAAGCTCGTACTCTCGACGACCCGCTGAATTGCTTCGGCCAATCTTGTACTGCCGACCAGACTTCAGAAGATAAACGGAACCGAATTCAGGTTCAGCATCAGCTCTTGCTTCAGTGCGCGCAGCGGGTTTTGTTGCAAAAGTCTCGCAGAGTTTGATCACGTCATCGTACCCGCCGCGTGCGCGACATAATTTAATGATTGGCGAGGCGATGGTCGCTTTCGATCCGAACCGATTCAGCGAACCCGTGCTCGGGAAGCTCGAATCCGCACGACGCTTCAACCTCAGCTCGCGTAAAACTGGGAAACTACCGAGTTCTCGAATAAAACGGATATAACTTTCGATCAGGAATTCCTCCTGATGGGGCACCTGCCACACGTTTGGCGGGAAGCCTGCTTCCGAAGTGCATTGCCCCATCGAGCCCAGTACTTCCCTGACCACGCGGACTCGCTTATGCCCGTCTCAGTAGAAAACCTTCTTGCCCGGTGGCACACCGTTGTTGTCCGCCGCGATTCGCTTTATTTCGTTTAGGATCTGCTCTTTCGTCATGAGCTCCGGAACAATCAGAGATTCCTCGACTTCGCTCGGAATGACAAGGAGTGCGTTAATATCTTGGCACTTCGTCTGGAGCGCCCAAGTATTCCCACCGCTGCAACGCGATTGGCACGTTGCCATTCTTCCAGACGAAATCGTGGAACGCGCGCAGGTTGAATTTTTCGCCCTGCCGCAAGCGGGCTTCGGCCAGGAATCTCATGATTTGAAGTTTGCCGATTTGATAAGTGATGGCCTGGCCGGGGCCGGTTGAGAAAGCAATTGCTTCCTGCCGCGCGGTGTTCGCGTCCATCGGAACTTTCTCCTGCAAATATTTCGCGGCTTGCTCGAACGTGAACTCGCCGAGCGCGAGTTTTACGTCCACTTCAACGCGCAGCGCACGCAGACGCATGAAATTGTAAATGATTTCGCGTGTGTGTGGGCTGTCGTCGAACAAACCCGCCTGCAACATCATCTCCTCAGCGTAGAAGCCGATCCCTTCGTTTGCGCCCGAGTCGTAGTAATGTCGCCGGATCGGGTCTTCATGTTTCCACGAAAGACAGAGTTGAAAATAGTGACCGGGAATTCCTTCGTGAACGGTGATCGGTCGCGGATCCTGTGCCGTCGCACGCCAGAAATAGCCGAGATTGTCTGATGGCTCAGGCACATAACGGATACAATTTTCTTTCAAACGCGAGGGCGAAGTGAAGTCGTCATTCTCGGTGAAGCCAAGCGCGCGCAGATATTCCGGCGTCGGTCGGAGCGTGTAATGTTGGATCCAATCGGGCACGGTGAGAATACCGTGCTCGTCGAGAAATTTGCGGATCGACAATTCTTTCGCCGCTGCATCTTTGATCCAGTTGTCGATGTTATCCGCGATCTTGAGCGGCGGCACATCCTTGTTCCGGTTTTTCTCGTATGCCTCAAACGCGACGGCGCGGTTCCACTCCTGCTGGCCCATGGCGAGAAGTTCTTCCGGCGAATACGGCATCAGCGCGACGTTCTTAAGAAAGAAAACATAAGCGTCGCGACCGAGCGCAGTTTGCTGCGGCAGCGTCGAGAGTTTGTGCTGCAATCGCTCCCGAAATTTCTCGAGCGCATCTGCCCCGCGCTCGACTGCACTGCTCAGCTCTTGTTCTTTGAGCGTGGTCGATCCTGCGAGCGCGCTTGCCATCTTGCGCAAACGTTCGCGAATTCCGTCAAGGTTTTGGGCTGCGACGGCGGCAAATGGCGCTGGCGGTTTATCGAGATTCGCTTCGCCTTGTTGCAAGACCGACGGAATATTCTCGACGCGGGTGAGAATTTCTTTGCTGCGCGCTTCGTCATACGGCGCGGGAACAGTCAGTGCTTCGACGAGTGCCGTGAGTGTTTGCTCGATGTAGAAATTCGGATCCCGTTTCCAGCGCGGATTGATGTCGAGTTCCCAGTGGACCCGCGATAGCGCTGACCCGATCAGTTTGTAATCGACCTGTTTTGTAATCGGCCAACCGTCGATGTCGATCTTCTTCCACCGCGCCTCAAACTCTGCGAGATCTTTTCGCCGCTTGTCGATGCTGACGCGCGACCAATCACGCGTTCCGCCGGGCCGCTCGATTCGATTTACATCGTCACCGGTGAATGGCGCATACTTTGCGCGCCACGTCCAGAAATCGTCGGCAAGTTTATCGAGAACTTCCGTGCCGGAGTTTCGCGGTTGCGCCCGTGTGGAGGCGACACTCAATGAAACGAGCAAGACAAAAAATGTGGCAGCCCGAGAGGCGTTCATGCTCGGTCGGTCTTCAATCCCTTTTCTCGTTCGAACTTTTCCATCGCAAGTGCGATCAATTTGTCGATCAATTCGCCATAGGGCAGGCCGCTCGCTTCCCAGAGCTTTGGGTACATGCTTATTCTCGTGAATCCCGGGATGGTGTTGATTTCATTCACGATAATTTCTTCGCCGTTTCGCAAGAAAAAATCGACGCGGGCCATTCCTTCGCAGCAGAGCGTGGAGAAGGTCTTGATGGCGGTCTGACGAATGCGCTCCGAAATCTCCGGCGCGACTTTCGCCGGTATCTCCAGGACTGCGCCGTTCTCATCGAGATACTTCGCCTCGTAAGAATAAAATTCATGGCGAGGCAGAATCTCGCCCAGGACTGAAGCCACCGGCTGAGCATTGCCGAGCACGGAGCATTCTATCTCGCGCCCGTCGATGCACTCTTCGATCAAGACCTTGTTATCGTATTTGAATGCATCCCGAACGGCCCGATCGAATTCTTCGCGATCTCTGACTTTGTTAATGCCGACCGATGAACCGAGATTTGCGGGTTTGATAAAAAGCGGCAGGCCGAGTTGGTCTCGCGCATCATCGAAATCAACTTCCGTGGCGGAGTATTTGTTGAGCACGATAAATCGGGCGATGGGGATATCGGCATCCCGGAGCAATCGTTTCATCACATCTTTGTCCATGCCGACAGCCGACCCTAGGACGCCGGCACCGACGAATGGAATATTGGCGAGCTTCAGCAATCCTTGGACAGTGCCATCTTCGCCAAAAGGGCCGTGAAGGATGGGAAAGACGACATCCAAAGAGCCCGGCGTCTGCTGGCCCGAGAGCAGGACAAGCTGCTCTTCTTGTTTGCCGGGAACCAGCGCCAGATTTTCGCCGCTGGCCGGCAGCTGCGGTAATTCCGATTCAGTCGTTCGAAGGAGGAATCGAGAGCCCTCCTCGAGATGCCATCCTCCGTTTTTGTCGATACCGATTAAGACGACCTCGTATTTATTTTTGTCGATGGCGTCGACGATGTTTTTTGCCGACTGCAAGGAAACTTCATGCTCGGCAGATCTGCCGCCGAATAATATGCCGACACGAATTTTCTTAGACATCTACGGATGTGACGCAGGCGACTCGCGCAGCGGGAGTTCTATCGCGCTGGCGTGCTGGGCATCATGATGAACCTTGACGTGCGCAGCGCGCGCATCTTTGGCAGTTTCATCGGCGACCACGCCACCCGAGTTGTAGTTCTTCTGCCAGAAGATCGAGTTCGGTGAATAAACAACCAGGCGCAACCGGCTGCCTTTCATGAGCCGGCGAGCGACAAAAAGGCCGGGTGCGAATTCGCATTTCACAATTTCGCCGGGCTTGACCAATTTTGCCTCGCGTAGCGATTCGCGGTAACGCAGCCTGCGAATGTCGCTCCAAAGCGCGATGCTCGTTCCATCGGGCTGAATTTCGTAAAGGTCGGTGGCCAAATCGGTGTCGGGTGTGTCGATGGAGACCCAGAGCGTGACCTCGGGACAACCGATCAGTGGAGTTTCGTTAGGCAAAGGCTCGGTGTGATAAACGAGACCGTCCGCACCGATGCAGAGCGCGAAACGTTGATCGATGCCTGCAGTTTTCTCATTCGGCTCGACTCCTTCGACATTTTCGCCTCGCCGCGTGTCGAGCGGATCATTAACGAATTGGTCGGCGCCTTGGTTAGGCTGTTTCTCCGTCAAAGCGCCGGAACGGAACACACCGTTGGCGTCACCGTTTTTGGAATCGAGATAAAACGTTTTTGGATTCGCGGTAAAAGATTCGAGGCTATCGGCATACTTCCACTCGCCGTTCGCGCCGCTGTTGCCGGGCGCTAGCAAATAATATGCAACCTGATTTTTCAAGAACTCAGGCTTCGTGCCGTTCTTCATCGTCCAATCGTACCATTGCCGATGCAGATCATTGAGATCGACAATGCTGACCGGGCCGAACTTCACGCCACCGACTTCATCGGTCGGCGTGCGCGTGCCGGCATGGTCCCACGGACCGATAACGAGAAAATGTCTCGCGTGCGTTTCCGGCGAAGCGTTTGCGAGATGATCCCGATAAAAGGTCAGCGCGCCCAATTCATCGCCATCGTATTGACCAGTGATCGTGAGAATCGGCAGCGTGATCTTTTGAAACTGCTCGCGCGTCGGAACCATTGCGTCGTAGTAGGAATCCGCGGTGGGATGTTTAAGAATGCGTTGAAAATTCGGTGACGGATTTCCAACGAACGAATCGAGCATTTTGAAGGCGATGTGTTTCTTGTAAGCGTCGAGGAATTTCGTGCGCCAGAATTTTTGATCGGCGAAAAGATTTTGCTGACCGGCGCGGCCACTGGTGAGCGTGAACCATTGCACGTCGTAGGTTTCGCCGACGTTGTCCGTTGAAGGATAATCGAGCGGCGGATGCGCGGCGGCGGCGGGTACGATCGTCGCCAGGTGCGCCGGAAATTCCTTCGCGGTCGCCCATTGATCGAACCCAGCGTAAGAACCGCCCCACATCGCCACTTTGCCGTCGCAAAACGGCTGCTGCGCCAGCCACTCGACGACATCATGTCCGTCGCGCGGCTCATTTGCGAACGGCTCGAACTCGCCGCTGGAATTGCCGCGACCGCGAACATCGACAAGTGCAAACACGTACCCGTGCGACGCGAAGTATGCAGCGCGGGCGTGATAGGTGTCGGAAATGTAGGGTGTGAGTGTGAAAATGACCGGCGTTCGTGGGGGTATTCCATCTTTTGTTTTCGGCAAATAAAGTGTCGCGTTGAGTTCGACTTTGTCGCGCATCGGGATCTTGACGTCCCAACGCAAATCGTAATCGGTGGGCGATGGCGGAGTAGGCTTTGCAGAAGGCTCGGGTGAAGGCGCAGGCGGGAGCGTTTGCGCGACACTCTTTATTGCCGGCAAAAGAGAAACGAAAAGCAAGATCGACAATCGCTGAAAAAAAATTCGAGGCTTCATTAGTGTGGAATTGAAGCGAAACGCGGCGGGAGAAACAAGAAAGTTACAAGCGTGGTCGTGTGCCTTGTAGCCGAGGCGGGCAGCGGCTTCGGGTTCCGAAGAGCCGCGGTCAATGACCAGCGGCGATAACGTGCTTGCCAGCGGCGCAGTTAATTCCTAAACCGGCGCAATGCGAATCACTCTCTCTTTCCTCGCGGGAATCATCATCTTGCTCTATTCCAACTCTGTCCGCGCAGCCGAG